>ERZ1645187.4773-NODE-4773-length-10795-cov-18.313687_pt1 | contig 10795 bp, 9 predicted proteins | sample MGYA00575352_ERZ1645187 | MGnify/ENA primary metagenome ERZ1645187 (study PRJEB40837, sample SAMN11349314) | freshwater sediment metagenome | isolation source: river sediment | host: Sediment | place: India: Wazaribad , New Delhi | collected 2017-02-21 ...
AGTGCGCGGAGGAATGGATCGCGGGGACAAGCCCCGCGATGACAGGAGTGGGTCACGAGCGGACGCGGAGTGCGTTCGGCTCCCGGCGCCCCCTCACATCGCTGCATCGCGGAGCGGGCGGGTGGCGGGGCTCGTGGTGATGTCGAGGTCGCGACCCAGGCGCCGGGCGGCGAGCATCATGGCGCGCTCGGCGAGCGCGGTGATGGTCAGCAGCGGGCTGACGCCGAGGGCAGAGGGCAGCGCCGCGCCGTCGCACACGTAGAGGCCGTCGTGGACGCCGACCGGCCCGGCGCCCGGATCGAACACGCGGCCGTCGTGCGCGATCACGCCCGTGTCGGCCGTCTCGCCCATGCCGCAGCCGCCGAGCGGGTGCGCAACGATGCGGTTTCCCCCGAACGCGCGCATGGTGAACGGGTTGGTCTGGAACTCGCCGCCGGCCTTCTCGACGATTCCCCTGATGCGCTCTTCCGCGCGCAGCCGCTCCGGCGCCGTGCCGTACTCCGGCCACTCGACCACCACGTGTCCGTCCTTGAGCTTCAGGCGCCCGCCGGCATCGTCGTGGCCGACCACGTAGAGCAGTTGCGTGCGTGAGAGCTTGGTGCCGTAGATGCCCTGGCGCACGATCTGCAGCGCCGCGCCGAGCTTCAGTTGCAGCAGGTTCTTCAGCGGCGCGAGGCCGGCCATCACGGTCAGCATGGTGCCGTCGTGGACCCACAGCGGCCCGGTCTCGTCGGCGAGGTCGATCAGCGCCATGGAGTGCGGACCGATCGGCGCGGCCTCGCGTGGCGCCTGCGAGGGAAAGCCGGTGGCGACGGCGCGCACGGGTTCCGGCAGGTCGCTCGCGATGACGAGATCGTCACCGTTGGCCGAGAACCGCTCGCCGAGCCGCGCCGACAGCGGCAGGCCCTTTTCGCGCGCGCGCAGCAGCAGCTCGTTGGTGCCGAGCGTGCCCGCGGCGAGCACGACGATGTTCGATGTGAGGCGGTGCGTGGAGCCGGCGCGCGTCAGGTCCTCGGCGATGACCTCCCAGCCGCTGGCGGTCTTGGCGATGGAGCGCGCCGGGCTCTGGCTGAACAGCTCGGCGCCGTGGTCGACGGCGTCGGTCAGATAGCTGTTGCCGGTGGTGATCTTGGCGCCGAGGTTGCAGCCCGACCAGCAGTCGCCGCAATAACGGCAGGCATACTGCATGACGCCGGCGGTGTTCTCGCCGGGGCGATGGGCGATGGTCATCGAAGGTGTCTGCAACGGGCGCCCGGCAGCCGCCGCCAGCCTGCGCATGCCGTGATACTTGGCGAAGCGTTCCGGCTGCGGAACCGGCGCGACGCCGAGCATGGCTTCCGCGCGCGACAGCCCTTCGCGCAGCAGGCCATCGGCCACCACCATGTCCGGCCAGCCGCACGTGCGCAAGCGATCGAAATCCGGCCGCAACACGACGCCCGCGTTGACGAGCGAGCCGCCGCCGACGCCGGAGGCGCCGAACACGGTGATGCCCTTGCCGACCGAGAGGTAATAGAGCCCGGCCGGATCGCCCACCTTTGGTGCGATGCCGGCGAGACGCGTTTCACGGCGGCGCGCCTTCGCGCTCGTCGGGAAGTCGCCGGGGCGCAGCAGCCGGCCCTGTTCGAGCACGGCGACGCGCAGCCCCATGCGCGCGAGACGCGAGGCGGCAACGCCGCCGCCGTAACCGGAACCGATGACGATCGCGTCATACGCCGGTGCTGCGTCGCCAACGGTTCTGTTCGCAAGCGTCACGATGCGTCCACCCGGAAGAAGATCCTCTGCCGGACGGTACGACTAGAACAGACGGGAGCGGATGACCAATGCTACGGACGAGTTTGCCTAACAGGTGGTGCGCATGCGTCGCTGCGATGTGCGGCATCGCGCGATTGCGTACTACAGGCCGTAGTACTCGCCGGTCTGCTGGTTGAGGATCATCAGCCCGCCGGTGGCGATGTCGAAATAGACGCCGTGCAGGCCGAGCCGGCCCTTGGCTTCCAGCGCCTGAACGCACGGGAAGGTGCGCAGGTTCGCCAGCGACGTCTTGATGCCCTCGAGTTCGAGCGCGCGCAGACGCTCCTTCTGTGTCGCGCCCTGGTGCGCGGCGAGCACGTTGAGACGCGCGTCCGCAAGCATCGACATCCACTTCGAGATGAACATGTCCTCGGTCTGCTTCGCCGCTGAGTGCTCCAGCGCCGCCTTGACGCCGCCGCAGCCGGCGTGGCCCATGACGACGATATGTTTGACGCGCAGGTTCAACGCGGCGAACTCGAGCGCCGCAGAGACGCCGTGGAAGCGGCCGCCGGTCTCGAACGGAGGCACGAGGTTCGCCACGTTGCGCATCACGAACAGCTCGCCTGGCTTGGCCGAGAAGATCGTCTCGGGATCGACGCGGCTGTCGCAGCACGAGATCACCATGACATCCGGGGTCTGGCCGAACTCGGCGAGCTCCGCGTACTGCTCGTAGTTGGGAGCGAAATGGCGGATCTTGAAGCGGCGGTAGCGGTCGGTCAGGTGCTCGGGGAACAGCGCCATGGTTGCGGATCCTGGTTCTCGTTGGAGACAGCTCGGCAGCCGGTCGGCGAGCGCAGGCGCGCGTCCGCCGGTCGCCCGGTTATATCCGATGGCGCGGCTGCAATTTCAACGGTACGGGTTCGGCAAATAACGGCGCTGGCGTCAGGCTGGCGCCTTTTGTGCCCCGCTGCGGCGTGAATGATACTTCTGCGCCAGCTCGTCCCACTCGATGGTCAGTGAGCCCCCTGAAGCCTGGTGCTGGCGGTCCCAGCTCGTCAGCAGGTCGATGCAGGCGTGATCGATGTAGGTCAGCTCGCCGATGTGGACGTGCACCTCGGCGCCGGCCGGCAGCTCCTCGAGCGTGGTCGCCAGAACGGGCAGGCGGATCAGCGTCGCCGCGCCTTCCAGATGCAGATCGATGCGCTTGGCCTCGCCCGCTTCCTTGCGGATGGCGAGATGCGAGAACACCCAGATCAGCTTGACGATGGAGAGCCCGAGGCCGAGCAGCACGCCGCGCAGCAGGTCCATGCCGACGATCGCGAACACCGTGACGAAGTAGATCGCAACCTCGGATTTCCCGTACTTGAGCAGCTCCTTCACGATCTTCGTCGGCCAGGCCAGCTTGAAGCCGGTGTAGACCAGCACCGCGGCGAGGGCGGCGACCGGCACGTAAGCCAGCGTGAATGGCAGCAGGGTCGCGAACAGCAACAGCCAGACGCCGTGCATGATGGCCGAAAGCCGGGTCGTGGCGCCGGCCTCGACGTTGGCACCCGAGCGCACGATGACGCCGGTCATCGGCAGCACGCCGAGCAGCCCGCAGGCCATGTTGCCGATGCCCTGCGCTTTCAGCTCCTTGTTGTAACGCGTGCGGGCGCCCGTGTGCATCTGGTCGACGGCGGTGGCACACAGCAGCGTCTCGGCCGAGGCGATGAAGGCGATCGATACGGCGCCGAGCAGGATCGCCGGCTCGACGATGCGCATCAGCCGTTCGGGCGTCGGCAGCAGCGTGACTTCGAGGATGTTGGAGGGCACCTCGATGAACTTGATGGCGTCGACGTGGAAAACAGCGGCAGCGAGCGTGGCGAGCAGCACGCCCACGAGGGGGGCCGGGACGATGCGCCAGCTTTTCGGCGTGAGGTAGCCCCAGCCGACGATGGTGGTGATGGTGAGCAGGCCGATCTCGCCGGCGGTCAGGTGCGAGTCGCCGATGCGCACTGCGTCGATGAACGCGCGCGGTATGTTGACGAGGTTCTGGATGCCGGTGCCGAACGGCTTACCGTCGAACATGACGTGGAACTGCGACACGAAGATCAGGACGCCGATACCGGCGAGCATGCCGTGGATGACGGCCGGAGAGACGGCGCGGAACCACTGGCCGAGCTTGGCCTGTCCGGCGGCGAGCTGGATCAGGCCCGCGAACAGCACGATCACGCCGATCATCTCGATGCCGTGCAGGTGCACGAGATCGTAGACGAGCACGGTGAGACCCGCCGCCGGTCCGCTCACCTGCAACGGCGAACCGGCGATGAAGCCCACCACAAGCCCGCCGATGATGCCGGTGATGATGCCTGCGGTCGGCGGCATGCCGGAGGCGATGGCGACGCCCATGCAGAGCGGCAGGGCGACGAGGAAGACGACGAACGACGCCATGATGTCCCGGCCGACGGGGCTCGCAGAGCCGCTGTCGATAGTCGTCGCAGTCGCCATTTTCACTCTCCCCGATCCCCGCAGGCCAGCTCTTTTGTCTTGGCTTTCGCCCGGCCAGCCTTGGCGCGTTCGCCAGATTGGCGTCGCGGAGGCGGCGGCGAAAGGCACGTTAGTGACGCATGTCAGCGGGGACGGCGGCAGTGTAGGGTTTTCGCCATAACCATGAAAAGCTTTGTTTGCGCCGGTTTAATCCGATTTCCCGGCTCCGAATTTGCCTCGGTCTGTTGGGGCTCACCCCGGTGACAGGTGAGTCGGGGTCCGCCGCGCGTCAGACGTCCGGCACCCACGGCTGCTCGGCGTTGACGACGGCCTCGAGGTTGCCGGTCAGGCGCAGTTCGTCCGTGTCGAGGCTCGCCTCGATGACGAGGCGCACGCCCGCTGTGGCGCGTGACGTGGCATCGGCGGCGTCGCAGCCGTCCAGCATGTGCCCGAGCAGCAGCGCCGCGAACAGGTCTCCGGTGCCGTGCGGGACCTGCGGAAAGCGCTCGTGCTCGGCGCGGCCGGCCTGCTCGGGCGTGCTGTAGACGTTGGCGATCATGCGCTCGCCCGCGGGGATCGAGGTCGCCACCAGCAGGTCGGCGCCGATCTCGTCGGAGGCGGCGTCGGCATCGGCCGGCGAATCGACCGGCAGCCCGGACAGCCAGGCGAGTTCGAAGCGGTTCGGCGTCACGATGTCGGCGAGCGGGACGAGGCGGTCGCGCATGGCGACAGCGACATCCTCGCCGACGTAGAGGCCGCCCGGATCGTCGCCGAGGACCGGATCACACAGGTAGAGGATTTCCGGGTTGGCTGCACCGAGGTGGGCAAGCGCCCGGGCAACGCTGCCGGCGACCTCCGCCGAGGGCATGTAGCCGGTCAATACGGCATCGACCTCGTCCAGCCAGCCATTGGCGGCCAGCGCCTCGATCAGCCCGTCGATCTGTTCGCCGGTCAGCGGGAAGCCGCGCACCGTGTCGTAGCCCTTGTGGCTCGACAGCACGACGGTCGGGATCGCGATCACCTCGTGGCGCATGGCCTGCAGGGCCGGCACGATGGCGGCGAGGCCGACGTGGCCATAGGCGACATAGGAGGAGAGGGCGAGGATGCGGGCCATGTGCGAAGCCGGAGATGCGCGAGAGCAGGGCGGGAGGAGGGAGCATAACCAACCTTGGTGGGCTTGTAATTCCCGAACCTCCGACTAGTGTTGCGCCGCAAAAAAGCCGACCGCAATTCCCATCCACGCCGACACGAGGTCCTATCATGACGGTTCGTCCGCGCCGCAGCGTTCTCTACATGCCCGGCTCCAACGAGCGCGCGCTCGAAAAGGCGAAGACCATTGCCGCCGACGCGCTGATCCTCGACCTCGAGGACGCCGTCGCGCCGGACGCCAAAGTCGACGCCCGCAACAAGGTGTGCGCCGCGGTCAAGAGCGGTGGCTACGGCAAGCGCGAGCTCATCATTCGCGTCAATGGTCTCGACACGCCGTGGGGGGCCGACGACATGTTCGCGGCGGCCGACGCCGGTCCGGACGCTATCCTGGTGCCGAAGGTCGGCCGGCCGGGCGACATCATCTCGGCGGCCAAGGTGCTGACCGGCGCCAACGCGCCGGAAAAGACCATGCTGTGGGCGATGATCGAGACGCCGATCGCCATCCTCAACGTGCGCGAAATCGCCATGGCCGGAATCGAGCGCGAGCATCGCCTGACCTGCCTCGTCATGGGCACCAACGACCTGCTGAAAGAGAGCCACGCGCGCGCCTACAAGGATCGCTTCGCTGTGGTGCCGTGGCTGTCGATGAGCATCGTCGCCGCGCGCGCCTACGGCCTCGACGTGCTCGATGGCGTCTACAACGATTTCCGCGACGAGGAAGGCTTCCGGGCGGAGGCCGAGCACGGCCGGACGCTCGGCATGGACGGCAAGACGCTGATCCACCCGAGTCAGGTCACGGTCGCGAACGAGACCTTCTCGCCCTCGGCCAAGGAGGTCGAGTGGTCGCGGCGCATCATCGCCGAGTTCGCCAAGCCCGAGAACGCCAGGCAAGGCGTCATCACCGTCGACGGCAAGATGGTCGAGCGTCTGCACATGGTGATGGCACAGCGCACCGTCGCCATCTCCGACGCCATCGCCGCCATGAGCGCGGGCTGAGCGCGCCGCCCCACGAGCCAGCATCCGAGCCGAGATCAGGAACGAGACGACATGAGCGCCACCAAGACCAACCCCGGCAACTACTTCGAGGATTTCAAGTTCGGGCAGATCCTCACCCACGCGACGCCGCGCACGGTGACGGCGGGCGACGTGGCTCTCTACACCGGGCTTTATGGTCCGCGCTTCGCCGTGCAGTCGTCGGACGCCTTCGCCCGCGCCGTCGGCTACCCGCAATCGCCCGTCGACGACCTGCTCGCGTTCCATGTCGTGTTCGGCAAGACGGTGCCGGACATCTCGCTCAACGCCGTCGCCAATCTCGGCTATGCCGGCGGCCGCTTCCTGAAGCCGGTCTATCCGGGCGACACCCTTGCCACCGTCTCCGAGGTCATCGGGCTCAAGGAGAACTCGGCCGGTGACACGGGCACCGTTTTTGTTCGTTCCACGGGCCGCAATCAGCGCGATGAGGTGGTGATCGAATACGTGCGCTGGGTGATGGTGAGGAAGCGCGACAAGTCGGCACCGGCGCCTGAAGCGGTGACACCGAAGCTGCCGGATCGCGTGGCGCCGGCCGATCTCGGCGCCGCGGTGCCCAAGCTCGACATCTCGAAGTACGACTTCGCACTCGCCGGCTCGCCGTACCGGTGGGGTGATTACGAGGTCGGCGAGAAGATCGACCATGTCGACGGCATGACGCTGGAGGAGGCCGAGCACCAGATCGCCACGCGCCTCTACCAGAACACGGCCAAGGTTCACTTCAACCAGCACACCGAGGCCAAGGGCCGCTTCGGCAAGCGCATCGTCTATGGCGGCGTCGTCATCTCGCTGGCCCGAGCGCTCTCGTTCAACGGTCTCGGCAATGCCTTCCACGTCGCCGCCATCAATGCCGGCCGTCACGTTGCGCCGTGCTTTGCCGGCGATACGGTCTACGCGTGGAGCGAAATCCTCGAGAAGGCCGAGATCCCCGGCCGCACGGATGTCGGCGCCCTGCGCACGCGCCTCGTCGCCGTCAAGAACCGCTGCTGCGCCGACCTGCCCTACAAGGCCGCCGATGGAGCCTACGCAGAGGGCGTGATCCTCGACCTCGATCTCTGGCTGCTGCTGCCACGCTGATCTGTTTGGACCGCAAGGCCGTAGACGGACCGCACGAATCATTCGCGCGCCCGAGTTGAGCGCGACTTGAGGGGTCGCGGAAGTTTGGTGCGGCAGGTCAAGAAGTTGGACTGACAGGAGTTGTCAGGTTTCCCTGAGGTTGTGGTCGGGAAGCATCAGGCGATCGATTCGCTTCGTCGGCGTCCTGCCTTCGACATCACCGCTCCGCGGCCCGGCAACGCCACGATCAGCGCACGCTCAATCCGTGTGCGTATTCGGAAATTCCATGCGTATTCAGGCGGTCGCGGCCTCCTGCTGAGACAATGCCTCGAAACCGGGCTGCCCATGGCGCTGACCAGTCGGGTGGCACCAGGCATCGAGCGCGCGGTGGCCCGGCTCACGCGACGAAAAGTTCCGGCGAACGATCGCTCCCATCACGAGATGTTGCAGTTGAACTCATCGGGTAAAATCAGTTCTGTTGACTTCGGGTTATTCGCAGCGTCCCGGTCAGATTAATATCGCGTATACAGCCTATCCCGGAAAAAGAACTTGCGTCGCCAAGCGTGGTGCGGCGTGCAGAAGACGAAGTGGTCGTGACAAAGCGGATAGCCGTCATCGGAGCAGGTCTGGCCGGTTTGTCGTGCGCGCGTGTGCTGCGGCGCTCGGGCGCTTACGTCGAGATTTTCGAGCAGGACCGCATCATCGGCGGCCGCATGGCGACGACGCGCATCGGCACGATTCCGTATGATCATGGCGCCCAGTACCTGACGGCCAGATCGGCCCAGTTTCGCACCTATATCGAAGAGCTCGCGGCGTCCGGATATGCGGCCCGCTGGAAGCCGCACACCGCCGCGGGGCCCGACGGCGAGGGGCAGATGGCGCCGTGGTTCGTCGGCACCCCGGGGATGTCGTCGATCGTGCGGCCGCTGGCCGAAAGCGTGCGCATTCACACCAACCGGCGAGTCCACACCATCGAGCGGGTGGACAAGGCCTGGTACATCTGGTTCGACGACCAGACCTCGGTGGGTCCGTTTGCCGCCATTGCGGTCGCGCTTCCAGCTCCGCAGGCGCTGATGGTGCTCGGCCGGCTGGAGCATCTGGCGGAACCGCTGCGCCGCGTGCGCATGTCGCCGTGCTGGGCCCTCATGGTGCGGCTGGAGCAGCGGACACTGCCCAATCAGGACGTTTTTTCCGACATGTCCGACGTCATCCGCTGGATCGCGCGCAACAACGCCAAGCCGGGGCGCACGGTGAAGGGCGAGACCCTGGTGGTTCACGCTTCGCCGAGCTGGACCCGCGAGACGGAGGAACTCGAACCGGAGGCTGTGGCGGAGGAGCTGTGGTCGGAGGTCAGCCACGTTCTGGCGCTGCCACCGGTGCGGCCGTCGCAGATGACGGCGCACCTCTGGCGGTACGGCCTCGTCGACCAGTCGCTCGGCGAAACCTACGTCTATTCCAGCACCGATAACGTCGGCGTCGCGGGCGACTGGTGCCTCGGGCGGCTTTCCGAGCATGCCTTCGAGAGCGGTGCCGGTCTCGGCCGGGCGATCGTCGCCTCGCTCGACTGAGCCGCGCCCAACCCGCTCTCTGGTCTCCATGCCATTGGCCGCGCGATCGATTTTCCGGTTCGTTCCTCGACGGAAGTCTCGCACGTTTTGTCGTTCGGCGAATTGCCGCGCTGCAGCGCGCGCGCTACAAGACGGCCTGACCATCTCGTCGAGGACATCTCATGGCCGAAGCCAGAACTGCTCGCGGGGCCCGCATCGAGCGCCCGCTTTCACCGCATTTGCAGGTCTACTCGCCACTCATCAACATGGTGATGTCGATCCTGCACCGCATGACCGGCGCGGCGCTCTACTTCGGCTCGCTGCTGCTGGCCTGGTGGCTGGTCGCGGCCGCTTCGGGGCCGGAATACTTCGCCTTCGTCAACGGCATCTTCGGCTCGCTGCTCGGCAAGCTGGTGTTGCTCGGGTTCACCTGGGCGCTCATCAACCATGCGCTCGGCGGCATCCGCCATTTCATCTGGGACACCGGCAAGGGCTACGCGCTCGGCACCATCGACATGCTGTGCTGGAGCACCGCCATACTCGGCGTCGTGCTGACACTCGCGATCTGGGGCCTCACCGGCCAGCTCACGTCGCTGGTCGCACACGCCGCTTCCGTCCTCCATCTCATCGTGGCCTAGTCCCATGCAAAACAAATCCATGCGAACCCCGCTGAAGAACGTGCGTGCGCTGGGCTCCGCCAAGGAAGGCGCCAACCACTTCTGGCTGCAGCGCGTCACGGCAATCGCCAATCTGGTGCTGACGCTGTTCCTCGTCTGGCTCGTCGCCTCGCTCGCCGGCGCCGACTACGCGGTCGTCAAAGCGCGTCTCGCGCATCCGATGGTGTCGCTGCCGCTGCTGCTGCTGGTCGTCTCCGGCACCATCCACATGCGCCTCGGCATGCAGGTCATCATCGAGGACTACGTGCACGGCGAAAGCGCCAAGATCACCCTTCTCATGCTGAACACGTTCTTCGCGATCCTGATTGCGGTCGCCAGCGTATTCGCAGTTCTCAAGCTGAGCTTTGGAGCATAAGCGCGATGGCGAAATCCAACGGCGCCTCTTCCGCCCCGGCCGTCAACGGGCGCGCCTATCCGATCCAGCATCATACCTATGACGTCGTCGTCGTCGGTGCCGGTGGCGCTGGCCTGCGCGCCACGCTCGGCGCGGCTGAAGCCGGCCTCAAGACGGCGTGCGTGACGAAGGTGTTCCCGACCCGCTCGCACACCGTCGCGGCGCAGGGCGGTGTCGCCGCGTCGCTCGGCAACATGGGGCCGGACAACTGGCGCTGGCACATGTACGACACCGTCAAGGGTTCCGACTGGCTCGGCGACCAGGACGCCATCGAATACCTGTGCCGTCATGCGCCCGATGCCGTCTACGAACTCGAGCATTACGGCGTGCCGTTCTCGCGCACCGATGACGGCAAGATCTACCAGCGCCCGTTCGGGGGCATGACCACCGAGTTCGGCGAAGGCCCGCCGGCGCAGCGCACCTGCGCGGCTGCCGATCGCACTGGCCACGCCATGCTGCACACGCTCTACGGCCAGTCGCTGCGCCATTCGGCGGAATTCTTCATCGAGTATTTCGCCATCGACCTGATGATGGACCAGGACGGCGCCTGCCGCGGCGTCATCGCGCTCTGCCTCGAGGACGGCACGCTGCACGCCTTCGGCGCCAAGCGCACCATCCTCGCCACCGGCGGCTATGGCCGCGCCTACTTCTCCTGTACCTCGGCGCACACCTGCACGGGTGACGGCAACGCCATGGTGCTGCGCGCCGGCCTGCCGCTGCAGGACATGGAGTTCGTGCAGTTCCAT
>ERZ1645187.4774-NODE-4774-length-10792-cov-3.938810_pt1 | contig 10792 bp, 4 predicted proteins | sample MGYA00575352_ERZ1645187 | MGnify/ENA primary metagenome ERZ1645187 (study PRJEB40837, sample SAMN11349314) | freshwater sediment metagenome | isolation source: river sediment | host: Sediment | place: India: Wazaribad , New Delhi | collected 2017-02-21 ...
GCTCCATGACGTTCAGCCCGCTGTTGCCGTCATGGGCGCTGAAGCTGCGAAAGCTGCCGTGTTTGTCTGACACGCGGGGCTTTCATCGGAAGCCGGACGACCTCCTCCGGCGCACGCCAGAGACAGAGTCCCTGATGGACGTGGAGCCGTTCGTGCACGGCCTCTTGGACCGCGAGACCACTCGACCGCTCCTCGACCTGCTGGGCGTGCGAAGCACGCCCACTGGCCCCGACCGCCTAATCGACTGCCTTCGAGCCCTAGCGAAAGCGGACAAGCCACCCGTCCACGAAGTCGAAAAATGGTACCGCAGACTGGATCAGATGGTCGAGACGTGCTCGACCGCCGACTTTCAGAAGATCCGCCAGGCGCTGCGAACTGAGAAGCTCATTCTGACCCATGATGGCTCTTGGGTGACTGCGTCGTCAGTCTTTTTGACGTCCGACGACGAGGATGTGCCGGATGCGGCCGTGATCCGCAGCTCGGTGAGCGACCTCGCCCTGTGGCGGAAGATTGGCGTGTCCGATCGGCCAACGGCGGACCTTGCGATTGAGTGGTTGAACGGACTCGAGTCAGGAGCCGCGCTTGCTCAAGAGGATGCTCGGCGCGTTCGATCTCTACTCGTACGCCATCCCATTCGCATCTGGGAGGAGTGCGGGCACTGGCTTAACCTCGCTGGCGAGTGGTCGCCGGTCGAGAATCTCGCCTATGCGCTAACGATGCAGACCCTCATCCCGTGGAGGCACCTTCACCAGTGGGTAAAGCAGGCGACTGCAGACCTGCAGCGGCTCCCCGGAGAAGCGACTTCCAATCCGCCATTTTCAGAACTGCCTCTGCTGGCAGCGCAGATCGAGGAGCGTTTCCAGGAGGATCCTCTGTCCGCAGGGCAGCCTCTCAAAAAGGAGTGGTTGCGGACTCTTGGTATCGAGCTGTGCCGGATCGAACTCGACGCCGAGGAAGAGACTGACCGGGTGCGCGCTGTTGCAGCGATTCTCGCCAAGACCGATTGGGTCGAGACGCCGGGTCTGGAGATCATCCCGTACATCAACGGCACGCCTGCCGGGACACCGCGCCGCGCCGATGTCGTGTGGCTCGATGAGCGCCTGTACGTGGAGCCGCTCCCCAAGGCGAAACTCGCGCGCCGTGTGCCTGAGGAGATCGGCAAGGTATTCGCCCGGTCCGACATCAAGGCTGCGCTCGACTACAGCTTCGATCGTTCCGCACAGGACGTTCGAGAGTACCTCGCGGAGAATTTCGCTCTCGCGCCGGCGCCCCCTCTGCCCACAGTGGCGGACGTGCCGTCAGGTGAAGAGCCCGACCAAAATGCGCCCGAAACGAAACCTATTCCGGATCCATCTGATCTTCACACTGACGAGCCTGTCACCGCGTCTGACGATACCACTGTATCACCGGAGCTCGGCTCCGAAGAGCTGGCTCCAAATGATGATGCCGACGGCGATGAGGAACAGCAGCCCCTCGATGGCACAGACAACCGGGACGCCCGCCCCAGGCCGACGCCAAAGCCCCCGAAGCCGAGCATCATGGAGCGGTACGCAAAGTCACAGGGTTTCCGGAGGGACGGCGAAGACCGCTTCTTCCATGAAAGCGGCAGCTGGATCGGCAAGGCCAACGGAGCGCGTTTTCCCTGGGAGCACCGCACTGCGGGGGGCGACCTGGTCCGCTACTACTGGCCCAAGGACCATTGCCTCGAACAGGAGCCGCTGCAGCTCGAGGCCGATGTCTGGGGGCTAATCGAACAGCATCCCCACACCTACGCACTCATCCTTTCCAACTTGGAGGGTGCACCGGTCGAAGTGACCGGCGCCCGCCTGCGCGCCATGCGCGACGGGGGCGAAGTCACCCTTTATCCAGCAACATACAGGCTTGTTTACGACCATGACCGCCACGCATAAGAAAAAGCTCATTGAAGCGGCGTTGCCGCTGCCGGAAATCAACGACGCTTCGGCCTACGACAAGATGCCCGGCATCGGCCCCCATCCGAAGGGCATTCATCACTGGTGGGCGCGCCTGCCGCTTCCGACGGCGCGGGCGATCCTCTTTGCATCTGTCGTCGACGATCCTGAAGCGCATCCGGAAAAGTGGCCGACCGAAGAGGAGCAGAACGCTGAGCGTGAGCGCCTGTTCGACATCCTGCGCCGCATGATGGGCAAGAAGCTGCACGAAGCGCCCGAGGTCTACGCCGAAGCACGAGCGGAAATGCTAAAGCATTGTGGCGGGAAGCTACCAGCGGTCTTCGATCCTTTTTCTGGTGGTGGCTCGATCCCGCTGGAAGCCAATCGGCTAGGATTTGAGGCTCATGCTGGCGACCTCAACCCGGTCGCCGTCCTGCTTAACAAGTGCAACCTGGAAATTGCACCAAGGTGGAAAGATCACCCTCCAGTAAACCCGGAAGAACGGGAGCGCATCGCTGGCGGTGAAGCATGGAGGGGCAACGATGGGCTTACGAACGATGTAAGGTATTACGGCAAACTCATAAGAGAGCGGGCAAAGAAGAAGATTGGCTTTCTGTATCCTGCCGTCGCGTTACCAAACGAATTTGGCGGCGGCGACGCAAACGTCATCGCGTGGATCTGGTGCAGAACTGTTGCTAGCCCGAATCCCGCCTCCCAAGGCAAGCATGTGCCTATTGCTTCTACTTTTGTTCTGTCATCGAAAAAAGGAACTGAAGCCATTGCCCAGATCCAAACTTCTGACCGAGATAACACCGAGTGGCGATTCATCGTAAATGATAAAGGAATCTCGGATCAGGAATTAAAGGCTGCAAAACTGGGGACGAAAGCCGGAAAAGCGCAAGATTTCATTTGCTCCATCAACAAGACCCCTATTCAGCGCAGCTATGTGCAGTCCGAAGGAAAAGCAAATAGGTTGGGCATGGAGCTCGTCGCAGTGGTTGCTGATGGACCACGCGGTCGCGTGTATTTGAGCCCAAACAAAGTTCACATAGAAGCCGCAGACATTGGCGAACTTAAGAGTGGCGTTTCAGATGCACGCGAGACTCGGCTTAACGGACCGCTACCTACCCGAGCAGAAATTACAGGGGGCGTATGTACTGCTTACGGGCTCAACACGTGGGGACATCTTTTCACTGATCGGCAGGCACTGGCACTAATTACGCTTGGCGATCTCGTCAAAGAAATCCGCGAACAAGTTGTAGCTGACGCGAATGCTGCCGGCCTTTCAAGCGCGGATAGCATCGAATACTCTCGCGCTGTGTCAACATTTCTCGCTCTAGCCGTCGATCGCTGCGCTGACTTTAACAATACGCTCTGCCGGTGGAGCCCTTCAAATCAGAAGGTCATGAACCTCTTCGGTAAGCAAGCGCTTCCGATGGTGTTTGACTTTGCTGAGGCCAATCTTCTCGGCGATTCTGTTGGCTCTTGGCAAACGTGCTGTGACTACGTTGCGACATGCATAAAGACGATTTCGTCTAATGGGAATGAAAGTAACTCGGCGAGGCAGCTTGATGCCGCACATGCAATTGAGGAATTCGAAAGCATTCTCGTCAGCACGGATCCTCCCTATTATAACAACATTAGCTATGCGACGTTGTCTGATTTCTTTTATGTCTGGCTGCGCGGAAATGTGGGCGACCTCTATCCGGAAATTTTTGGAACTGTGCTGGTCCCAAAAATGCCAGAACTCATAGCGGCACCGAATCGATTCGATGGAGACGCATTTCGAGCGAAAGAACACTTCGAAGGTGGCTTCAAAAGGGCATTCTCTTCACTTCGTAACAGAATGGATGAACGCTTTCCGCTTACGGTCTACTATGCGTTCAAGCAGGAAGATGACACGACCACGCATGACGATACTGATGAAATAGATCACGACAGCATCGACTTGACGACTGGGTGGGAAACGCTACTCGAAGCACTTGTCTCGAGCGGGTTTCAAATCACGGGCACTTGGCCTGTTCGTGCTTCGCAGAAATGGCGTATGGTCTCCATGGGAGCGAACGCCCTGGCATCCTATATCGTGCTGGCTTGTCGTCCGCGCCCAGAAGATGCGCCCCAGATCGCCAGCAACCAGTTCCGGAACGAGTTAAAGCGCACACTGCCGGCGGCACTGCGACATCTACAACAGGGCAACATCGCGCCCGTCGACTTCGCCCAGGCCGCCATTGGCCCAGGTATGGCGGTCTACTCGCGCTACAGCCGCATTCTTGAATCGTCCGGCAAGCCTATGACGGTCCGGACGGCGCTCGGCATCATCAACCAGACGCTCACCGAGGTTCTGAGCGATCTTGAGGACGACTTCGACTCTGACACCCGCTGGGCGATCGCCTGGTTCGAGCAGAACGGCTTCACCGCCGGCGACTATGGCGATGCCGAGCTCCTCAGCAAGGCGAAGGTGACCGCCGTGTCAGGCCTAGTCCAGGCCGGGATCGTGGAGTCGAAGGGTGGAAAGGTGCGCCTCCTTTCCCCCGCCGAGCTCCCCGCCGATTGGGACCCAATCAGCGACAAGCGGCTCACGGTCTGGGAGATGACGCACCATCTGCTGCGCCTCTACCACTTCGACAAGGCGGGCGCCGAGGCTACCGCGGCATTGCTCCGGAAGCTCGGCAACCAGGGAGAGGTTGCCCGCGAGCTCGCCTACCGCCTCCACAACATCAGTGAGCGGAAGAAGTGGTCGCAAGAGGCGCAGGGCTACAACGCCCTTGTCCTCGGATGGCCGGAAATCGCACGGCTTGCCCGGGAGATGCCCGAGCCTGCGGCTGAAACGCCGACCCAAGGCAACCTATTTTAATCAAGGGCACCAAGATGGCAGCTACGAACCACGAACGTGTCGGCAATGCCCTCGACCTGCTCCGCGCGGGCCTATGGCCTTTTGTCGAACGCGAGATCAAGGCGGCGATGAAGGAAGGAACCACGGTTTCGTCGCTGCAGGCTCTCGCAAGCGACCCGCTGATCAAGGACAAACCCATAACCGACTGGGACGCGGCGCTACTGCTGAAGGTGATGTGGGAGTCCTGGAACGAGGTCTTCCGCAAGACGCTTGGCCCGGCCGAGCGAGGGCTCGTCGGCGAGTTGCGCGGCCACCGCAACAAATGGGCGCATCAGGAGCCCTTCACGAGCGACGACGCCTACCGCGCTCTCGACAGCGCCGGCCGATTGCTGACGGCCGTCTCCGCCCCCCAATCGCGGGAGTTGGAGCGCATCAAGATGGAATTGCTTCGCGTCCGATTCGATGAGCAGGCGCGAAACGAGAAGCGGAAGTCGGCGGGCACCGCCATTGAAAGCCAGGCGACCGGTTCACTGAAACCGTGGCGCGAGGTTGTCAGCCCGCATCGCGATGTGGCGAGCGGACGCTACCAGCAGGCGGAGTTCGCGGCGGACCTTTGGCAGGTCCATATTGGCGAGGGTGTCGACGAGTACCGCAAGCCGGTGGAATTCTTCCGCAGGACATTCCTGACCGACAGCCTTCAACAATTGCTGGTCGGCGCCGTACGTCGCCTTTCTGCTGACGGTGGCGACCCGGTGATCCAGCTGCAGACCAACTTCGGTGGCGGCAAGACCCACTCGATGTTGGCTCTATACCACCTGTTCTCCGGTGCGACCCCGAGCGAACTGCTTGGCGTCGAAGGCGTCATGAAGCAAGCTGGAATCGCCGAGCTTCCTTCGGTCAAGCGGGTCGTTCTGGTCGGGAACAAGATCTCGCCCGGCAACCCGGTCAAGAAGGAAGACGGCACCCTCGTTCACACTCTGTGGGGCGAGCTTGCCTGGCAGCTTGGCGGCCGAGCGGCCTACGACCGCATTCGGGCGGACGACGAGAAGGCCACGAGTCCCGGTGATGTCCTGCGCGATCTGTTCAACGAGTACGGACCGGCGCTCGTGCTGATCGACGAGTGGGTCGCCTATGCGCGTCAGCTCCATGACCAGAGCGATCTCCCTGCCGGCAGCTTCGAGACTCACTTCACCTTTGCTCAGGCGCTGACGGAGTCAGCAAAGCTCGCAAAGCACTGTCTGCTGGTCGTCAGTTTGCCGGCATCGGACACTGCGGGATCGCCGCACACCCAAGCTGACGACGTGGAGGTCGGCGGGCGCCGTGGGCGCGAGGCACTGGACAGGCTCCGCAATGCGATAGGTCGAGTGGAATCCTCCTGGCGGCCTGCGAGTGCCGAGGAAGGTTTCGAGATCGTTCGGAGGCGCTTGTTCGAACCGCTGATCGAGCAATCTCAATTCGTGTCGCGGGACACCGTCGCGAAGGCCTATTTCGACCTATACCGCAGCCAGCATCAGGAGTTCCCGCAGGAGTGCCGGGACTCCGAATATGAAGGGCGTCTCAAGGCCGCTTATCCCATCCATCCCGAAGTGTTCGATCGGCTCTACACGGAGTGGTCGACGCTCGTGAAATTCCAGCGGACGCGTGGTGTCCTGCGCTTGATGGCCGCTGTGATCCACAGCCTTTGGGAAAGGGGCGACCGCAATCCGCTGATACAGCCGGCCCACATTCCGATCGATGACCCGCGCGTGCAGTTCGAGCTGACGCGATACCTGTCCGACAACTGGACGCCGATCATCGAAAAGGACGTTGATGGCCCTAACTCGCTTCCCCTACGGATCGACGGCGAAGTCCCCAATCTCGGGAAATTCTCTGCGTGTCGCCGGATCGCACGCACGATCTACCTAGGGTCGGCGCCGGGATCGACGGTTTCCAACCGTGGCATCGAGGATCGGAGGATCAAGCTCGGATGCGTGATGCCGTCCGAATCACCGGCCATTTTCGGGGACGCTTTGCGCCGCCTCAGCGGTGCCGCCACGTACCTCTACCAAGATGGAGCGCGCTACTGGTACTCAACCCAACCGACAGTCACCAAGCTGGCGGAAGATCGGACGGAACAGCTGAAGTCAGATCCTGACCGGATCAATCGCGAACTCGATGCAAGGCTCCGCGCCGATTTGCGCAAGCAGGGGGATTTCACAAAGGTCCATCCCCTTCCACAATCGGGGCAAGACGTGCCCGATGACGTTGATGCACGGCTGGTCGTGCTCGGGGCGGATTATCCCCACAGCCGCGATGCGAGCAGCGCTGCAGAAGCTGCTGCGAAATCAATTCTTGAAACGCGGGGAACGGCCCCGCGGTTGTATCGGAACACTCTGGTATTCCTCGCGGCCGACAAAACCCGGCTCCAGGATCTTGATGAGGCAATTCGGCGGTTCATCGCCTGGCAGTCCATACTCGATGAAAAGAACGAGCTGGACCTTACCCCCCACCAAGTGCGCCAGGCGGAAACACAGAAAGCGAGCGCAGACAGCTCGGTGAATGCGCGGCTACCCGAGGCATTCCAATGGCTGCTTGTTCCCCATCAGCCCACGCCGCAGTCACCTATCGAGTGGCAGGGCTTTCGCCTGAGCGGCCAGGAACCTTTGGCAGTTCGCGCAAGCCGGAAGCTGCGGAACGATGAGCTCTTGATCACGGGCCTTGCTGCCACACGGCTTCGGCTTGAGCTTGATCAGGTTCCGCTTTGGCGTGGCGACTACGTTGCCGTGAAGCAACTCGTCGAAGACTTCGCACGCTACCTCTATCTACCGCGCCTCCGCGACACTGGCGTTCTGCTAGACGCAATCCGTGGGGGCCTTGGCCTCCTGACATGGGGCAAGGATTCTTTCGCTTATGCAGAGAGCTATGACGAAGCCGCCTCCCGATATAGAGGACTGCGTTGCGGACAGATGGTCTCTCTGTCGCCTGAGAACTTGATCGGCCTGCTCGTAAAGCCCGAGCCAGCCCTCAAGCAGCAGGACGACGAGACGCCACGTCCGACCGCAGGGGGTGCGCCAACAGGAAGTGACCCTGCTAAGCCTAATGGTGATACGTCCGCAATCACCGGCGAAGAGTCAGTCACTGGCGGCGGAGAAGCACAGACACCTCGACAGCCCAGACGCTTCCACGGATCGGTGACCCTAGACGCAGCGCGCGTGGGCCGCGACGCGAGCCGTGTCGCCGAAGAGGTGATTGCACACCTTTCCGGGCTGATGGGGGCGAATGTGAAGGTGACCCTTGAAATTGAAGCTGAGATCCCAAACGGCGCCCCAGACAACGTCGTCCGCACTGTCACCGAAAACAGCCGAACGTTGAAGTTCAGTAGCCAAGGTTTTGAAAAAGACTGACGAGGTGCATCGGCTGACTCGAACCATCGAAGAGAAAGCGCGGGGAGGCTGACTGCTTTGTGCCTGAGACTTTCATATGCTGAAGCATTACTGTGGAAGAAGCACGCCAGCCAACTCGTCGCTGATGCGAAAGCAAAGTCTGCGGCAATTCCCTGCGATCCGCTCTTCGTCGCGAACCCGCGCCTTTCCTCGCTCGTGTCCGAGGTGGATGGCATAAAGAAACGCCACGGGCTCTTGATCGAGCGAGCGTTGATCTTCGCGATCAACAAGTTGCCTCATTGGCAAGCGGCGAAAGAACAGATCCAGGTAGCCGGAGGAAAAGCCCACCTCGACTGCCTTGCCTTCAACGCCAACACTGGAAAGCTCTATGTATTCGAGTGCAAGCGCGGCCACGGGAGCTTTGACGGTGACAAGATCCGCGCAATCGATCAACGGCTAGGCAACATCAAGGCCTCGATCGGGGCACATGCCACCTCGAAAGGTTGGAGCCTATCATCAACAGACGTTTTCATCCTGAGCTTTTATGGCGCGACATGGAAGTCGGCTTATCCGATCTACAATAAACATGATGTGGGGACCTTATTTGAACCCTGCGTCGGGCGCTTCGTCACCGAGTATATGGAGCATCTGGAAGCTGCGACAGCGCGGGCTTATAGTTCTGAACTTCGTGAAGCGGCTATGGTTTCTGCTGGTCAAAGCATATTCGATGCAATCGATGAGGGTCGAGAAGGCGCTGGGCCAGATGTTCTATTCAATGAAGATGGCGCTGATTTCGTAGCCGCTCAAAGCGATGTTTAGACGACGACCAGTGAGGTCGATCAGCGTTCCTAGCACGCCGGAGCCTGATCCCGCGTGACGCCGTAATCGGCGAGCATTTCGGCGATTGCCGACCCATCCGGCAGCAGATCGAGCTCGTCGGCGGCGCGCGCCTGGAACTCGCGGCTATACTCAGTCCGGCCTGAACAACGGGGAAGCGGTTGATCTGGCAGGGAGAACCCGAGGTTTCAGTCGCCATGGCCTGCAGGATTTCATAGTATTCGGCCCAGAACCCTGCAATTTCGGCCGGTCGCATGAAGCATCGCCCCCGTCCTCCCGAGCAGAACGACCTCTTCCGGCCACGCCTCGTCGACATGATCGACATGCGCCACGAACTCGTCACGCTGGCGGGGCTGATCGACTGGGAGTTCTTCGAGCGCGAATGGGCGGGGTTCTTCCCGTCCACGACCGGACGACCGGCGACCTCGCCCCGTCTCGTGGCAGGGTTGCTCTATCTGCAGCACGCGTTCCGGCTCTCGGACGAGGCCGTCGTCGCGCGGTGGGTGGAGAACCCGTACTTTCAGCATTTCACCGGCGAGACGTTCTTCCAGCACAAGCCGCCGATCGATCCCACCTCTCTCATCCGGTGGCGAAAGCGGATCGGCGAAGAAGGGGTCGAATGGCTGCTGACGAAAACCATCGAGGCCGGGCGGAAATCCGGTGCCGTCGAGGACGCGAGTCTGGACGAGATTGCTGTCGACACGACAGTGATGGAGAAGAACATCGCGCATCCGACGGACTCCCGGCTCTATGACCGGGCGCGGGCGCAGCTTGTGGATCTGGCCCAAGAGGCCGGCATCGAGTTACGCCAGAGCTACGCGCGCCTCGCGCCGCGGCTGGCGGCGCAGGTCGGCCGTTATGCGCATGCGAAGCAGTTCCGCCGGATGCGCAAGGCGTTGAGAACGCTGAGAGGCTACACCGGCCGCGTGATGCGGGACATCCGGCGGCAACTCGACGAGATCCCCGAGGGGCCGCTGCGCGAGCGGGTGCTCGACAAGCTCGTCCTCGTTTCGCGGCTGCTCCACCAGCGGCCGAAGGATCCCGGCAAGATCTACTCGCTCCATGAGCCCGAGGTCGATTGCATCTCAAAAGGGAAGGCGCGCGTCCGCTACGAGTTCGGCACCAAAGTCAGCATCGCCACCACCCTGAAGGGCGGCTTCGTGGTGGGCACGCGGTCGCTGCCCGGCAATCCCTACGACGGCCACACCCTCGGCGAGGCGCTGGAGCAGGTGGCGATCCTCACCGGCCACCCGGCCAAACGCGCTGTCGTCGACCGCGGATACAAGGGCCACGGCGTCGAGCACACCCAGGTCCTGATCAGCGGCACCCGCCGCGGCCTGACCCCGGCGCTTGCGAAGGCGCTCCGACGGCGCAGCAGCATCGAGCCCGAGATCGGCCACATGAAGACCGACGGACGGCTCGCGCGCTGCTTCCTAAAAGGCGCCCTTGGCGACGCGCTGTTCGCCGTCCTCTGCGGCTGCGGCCACAACATCCGCAAGATCCTCGCCCATCTGAGGAAGCTTCTTGCCGCCATCATCACCCTCGTCCTGGCGATGATCCGGCAGGAGCAACGGAGGCGGTATAGTCTCGCAGCCGCCTGACCGCGTTGTTCAGGCTGAACTACTCAACAACCGGCGGACAGACAGTGGCCATGCGAGGTTCAGAAGTGGCCGTCGCGCAGGCGGTCTGTGAGATCGCTGGGATCACGAGGACTGCGAGCTGCCGCATCGAGCATCTGGCGTTGGACCTCATTGACCTTCTCCGAGGTTTCGAGGCGTTCGGCGAGCCGGCCAGCACGCTCGCCGGAGCGCCGGAGTGAGAGCAGGAACAGTAACACCGCGAGTGCGATG
>ERZ1645187.4775-NODE-4775-length-10791-cov-8.746367_pt1 | contig 10791 bp, 12 predicted proteins | sample MGYA00575352_ERZ1645187 | MGnify/ENA primary metagenome ERZ1645187 (study PRJEB40837, sample SAMN11349314) | freshwater sediment metagenome | isolation source: river sediment | host: Sediment | place: India: Wazaribad , New Delhi | collected 2017-02-21 ...
CAGGGCGGCAATGCCTTCATGCAGATTTCGGTGGCCGATGCCAGCTTGCGGCTGGTGCAGGCGGCGGGGCGACTGTTGCGCACGGAAACCGATACCGGCCGTATCACGATTCTCGACAAGCGCCTCGTCAGCAAACGCTACGGCCGCGCGTTGCTCGACAGCCTGCCGCCGTATCAGCGCGTGCTCGGGTAGGTTTGCACGCCCTCGGTAATGTCGTAGCGGGTTACGCCATTGGCCAGCGCCTGCGCCATCTTTTTCGCGATCATCGCCGCTTTCAGTTTCATCGCCTCGGCGGTCGGGCCGGCATGGAGCCGGTCGATGGTGCTGTGCAGCACGAACACCCAGCGATGGAAATGGTCTTCGGTCATCGCGGCTTTCACGTGCAGGCGATGGTGCACCTCGAAGACATTGCCGCGGTAGTTTTTCTCGCCGAGCAGCTGGAAGGCCCAGAAGTCGGCAATCTTCGGGATGTGCGTGGCGAGGTCGAGCTGCACGATGTCGGTGAAGAAGAATCCGATGATCGGGTCGGTCAGCAGCTGTTCGTAGAACACGCTGATGATGTGTTGCAGGTCGTCCCTGGTTTCGATATCGCGCATGGCAACTCCTCAATCCTTCGGCTCGATGCGGCGCCAGATCGCGGCGAGCAGGCTGCCGATCATGCAGTGGGTCAGTGCCGAAATCGCGCTGGGGATATCCACGCCGGAGCCGGCCGGGAAATGGCTGCGCGCGAGATGCGCGCCTAGGCCGGAATTCTGCATGCCGACCTCGATCGACACCGTGCGCGCCACGGTCTCGCTGCGGTTCCACCACTTCGACAGCAGGTAGCCGAAGCCGAAGCCGCTCGCATGCAGCAGCACGACGGCACCCAGCAGGCGCGGGCCGGCATCCAGCACTTTCTCGCGTCCGGCGCCGAGCACGGAGGCGACAATCAGCGCGATAACAATCACTGCCACCGACGGGCTCACGCGCACCACTTGTGCGGTTAGTGCCGGGGAGAAACGGTTCAGCAGCACGCCGACGGTGACGGGTAACAGCACCACCTGCAGTGTAGACATGAACAGTCCCCAGGCATCCACCGGCATGCGCGCGCCGGCCAGCTGCGCGGTGAGCCACGGTGTCATCGCCACCGCGAGAATGGTCGACAGGGTAGTGAGCGTGACTGACAGTGCGACATTGGCGCGGGCGAGGTAACTCACCACGTTCGACGCTGTGCCCCCCGGGCAACAGGCGACGAGGATCAGCCCGACGGCAAACGCGTCGGGCAGTGCCAGCAGGTTGGCTATCGCCCAGCCGGAGAGGGGCATGACGGTGTACTGCAGGATGACGCCGGCGGCGACCCAGGACGGGAACTGCAGCACGCGGGTGAAATCCTCTGCCGTCAGCGTGATGCCCATGCCGAGCATGATCACGCCGAGTCCCCAGGTGATCCACGGTCCGCTGAACCAGGTGAATAGTGGCGGGTGCCAAAGGGCGAGGGCGCTGCAGAGGAAAACCCACAGCGGGAAGGCATTGGCAAAGCGGGCGAGCAGGTTGTCCATGGCATGGTCCGGCAGCACAGGGCAGGCCGGCAGTGTAGCGGAGGCGGCGCGCTGTGGCTGCCCCTGCTAGAATGCCGCCTTTCGATCAGGGCTTCTGGCGACAGTGAATTCTCTTTCCTGGCTGGTGGGTTTGCGTTATCTGGCGGCGCGCAAGGGCAGCCGCTTCGTTTCGCTGTTCTCGTTTGCCTCCATCCTGGGCATGGCTGTCAGTGTGCTGGCGATGGTGGTCGTGCTGTCGGTGATGAACGGTTTCGAGAGCGAGATGCGCAACCGCATCCTGCATGCCATCCCGCACGCCCAGGTCACCGCACCGGCTGGCATTGCCGACTGGCAAACACTGGCGACACAACTGCAGCAGCAGCCGGCCGTTGCCGGTGTTGCGCCACAGGATCGCGCCCGCGTGCTACTCGCTTCCAGCGACCGTGTGCGCGGCGGCGAGCTGTACGGCATAGACCCGCAGCGCGAGGCAACGGTGTCGCAGGTCGACCGCTTCATGGTTGACGGCGAGTGGGCGGCGCTGCGCCCCGGTGAGTTCAACGCGGTGCTCGGCCGCTCGCTGGCACGCCAGTTGCGGGTGGAGGTGGGTGACAGCGTTACCGTCATGTTGCCGCGTGTCAGTGTCACGCCGCTGGGCCTGTTCCCGCGCAGCCGCCGCTTCACAGTCGTGGGCATCTTTTCGGTCGGTGCACAGATCGATTCCACCCAGCTGTACGTTCACCTGGACGATGCAGGGCGTCTGTTGCGCAACGGCGGCAAGGTCGATGCCTTGCGCCTGCGTTTTGCCGATGTGCTGCAGGCGCCGCAACAGCTGGACGCGCTGCGGCCACTGCCGGCCCTGGCCGGTTTCGGGCTGAAGAGCTGGCGCGACGAACACCGCACGCTGTTCAACGCCATCCGCATGGAAAAAATCATGGTCTCGCTGATGCTCTCGGTCATCGTGGCCGTGGCGGTATTCAACCTGGTTTCTATCCTGACGATGGCCGTGGCAGACCGCCGCACCGATATCGCCGTGCTGCGCACGATCGGCGCCGCGCGCAGCACGGTGCTCGGCATTTTCCTGGTCTACGGCATGGCGATGGGTGTGGCCGGGATCGGCATTGGCGCCGTGCTGGGCAGCGTGCTTGCGCTCAACATCAGCAATATCAGCCGCTGGCTGGAACAATCAGCGGGCCTGCACCTCATGGATCCACAGGTGTTCATGGTGACCACCTTGCCGAGCGACTGGCAGTGGCAGCAGACGCTCGCTATCGCCGGGCTGGCGCTGGTGTTATGCCTGCTGGCCGTGTTCTACCCCGCGTGGCGCGCCTCGCAAATCCATCCCGCCGAAGCCTTGCGTTATGAGTGACAAGACAATGACAGCAGAATCCCCCGCCTCGCCGGACAAAGAGGTCGTGCTCGAATGCCGGCAACTGGTGAAGGATTACCGCCAGGGCGAGCAGTTGTTGCGTGTGCTGGATGGCGTGAACCTGCAGGTGCGTCGCGGCGAGCGCGTGGCGATCGTCGGTGCCTCCGGTTCCGGCAAGTCCACCTTGCTGAACCTGCTGGGCGGCCTGGACGAACCGCAAGCGGGTGAGGTGCTGATTGCCGGCAAGAGCTGGCAGTCGATGCAGGAAGTGGAGCGCGCCGCGTGGCGCAACCGCCAGCTCGGCTTCGTCTACCAGTTCCATCACCTGCTGGCCGAATTCACCGCGCTGGAAAACGTGAGCATGCCGCTGCTGATCGCCGGCGCCAGCAAGCGCGAGGCCGCTGTGCAGGCAACGGCCATGCTCGAAGCCGTCGGCCTGGGGCCGCGGCTGGCGCACAAGCCCGCGCAATTGTCCGGTGGTGAACGGCAGCGGGTGGCGATTGCCCGCGCGCTGGTCAACAAGCCCGCCTGCGTGCTGATGGACGAGCCCACCGGTAACCTTGATGCCGACAACGCGCAGCATATCCAGCAGTTGCTGGATGAGCTCAATCGCGACCATGGCCTGGCTTTCGTGCTGGTCACGCACGATCGCGCGCTGGCCGCGCAACAGGATCGCTGCCTGTTGCTGGCGCATGGCCAGTTGCAGGCGCAACAGGAAAGCGCATGCTGACGCGCTTCATCGCCTGGCGCTATGCGCAAGCGCGCAGTGGCTCCGCGCTGCTCGGCTTTATCTCGCGCCTGTCCATGGCCGGGCTCGTCATTGCCGTGGCGCTACTGATCACTGTGCTCGCGGTGATGAACGGTTTCGAGCACGAATTGCGCACGCGCATCCTGCGCGTGGTGCCAGCGATCACGCTCTACCCGCAGGAAGGCGATATCGACGAGTGGAAGGAGAAAGCACTCGTTGTGCTGCTCAACAAGAAAATCCTGGCGGCGAGCCCGTTGATCGAGGCGCAGGGCCTGCTGGTGATGGGCGCAGAGGCGGAACCGGTGTTGCTGTTCGCCACGGAGCCGGAAGCCGAGTCGCGCCTGTCGCATTTCGAGGAATTCACTGACCAGGCCAGCTGGCAGGCCTGGCGCACCAACCCGGATTCGGTGCTGGTGAGCCGCAAGATGGCGGAAAAACTCGGGCTCGGTGCCGGCAGTACGGCGGTGGTGATGTTGCCCGGTGCGGGTGATGCGCAGGCCGAACCCGCAGCGCTGAGCCTGCATGTCGCCGGCCTGTATGAAACCGGCACTGAGATCGACAACCATCTCGTTATCGCGCAATTGCCATTGTTGCAGCGCTATTACGGCATTGATGGTGTGTCCGGCATCCGCTTCACGCTGGACAACTGGCTTGATGCCGACGAAGTCGCCTGGGAACTGGTGCAGAAACTGCCGCGTGGCTATTACCTGAAAACCTGGTTCCAGACACACGGTAACCTCTACCAGGCCATCCGCATGTCGCGCCAGATGGTGGTGCTGATGCTCACGCTGATCATTGTCGTGGCCGCGTTCAATGTCGTCTGCTCACTGGTGCTGGTGGTGGCCGACAAGCGCGGCGATATCGCCATCCTGCGCGCCATGGGCCTGCCGAACCGCCGCATCATGCGCATTTTCATGCTGCACGGCCTGCTGATCGGCACCACTGGTACGGTGATCGGCGCGGTGCTCGGCTGCGCGCTCGGCCTCGCGATGCCGCAGATTGCCGAGGGCTTGCAGGCGCTGTTCGGTATCCGCTTCCTCAGCACGGATGTGTACCCGGTCAATTACCTGCCGTCAGACCTGCGCGCGGCGGATGTGGCGTTCGTGGTGGCATCAGCATTGCTGATCAGCGCAGTGGCCAGCCTGTACCCTGCCTGGCGCGCCACGAAAATCCAGCCGGCGGAAATCCTCCGGCATGAATGATGCCTGGCGTGTCTTCTAGCGCCCGTCGCGCTTGTAGTAGGTGATTTCCAGCGAGTAGGCCGTCTGGCCTTTCTGTTCCTGGTGTTCCAGCTTGGCGATGGTGTAGTCCAGCGACGGCGCGAACCAGAAGCGGGTGCGGCGCGGGCTCTCTGCCTTGCGCACGCGCTCCACCACCAACGTGTCGAGCTTGCCGATCGCTGTCTCGATCGTTTCGTTGCCGGTCACGCGGAAGCAGTACTGGTCAATCTCGCGCTCCTCCACCACCTTGTAGCAGGTCTCCTTCACACCGTTGGCCACATCATCGCGCAAGGCGAGCATGTAAGTGCCCTGGTCGAGCTCGTCACCCTGCAGTTTCAGTGTCACTGTCTTGCCGCCCTTGCTCGCCGCCACCAGTTTGTCTTTCTGGTTGTAGATGAACTCGGTCTGGCGCTCGTGGCCGAGCACGCTGCGGAAGTAGCGGTAGTGCAGGGGCAGCAGGTTCTTGCCGTTGTAGGCAAAGGTCGCGTTTTCCTCGATCTGGCCGAAGAAACCGCTGGCAATGCTGGAGAAATGCCAGTCATTGCCGGCCGGTTCCAGCCGGTGCGTCGCCTGCAGCGGGAAATTCTTGTACACCGCCTGGTAAATGGCGGTGTAGGGATGCAGGTGGGTGTCGCGAGCCGCCGCCGGCGGCTGTGCCAGCGCTGAGCAAGCGAGCAACAGGCTGATACAGGCAAGCAGGTGTTTCATCGGCTGGGTCGTCATGGCAGTGAGGTTCCGTGTTCGGGGAGCAGGGTATTGTCGAGCCACGCGTGCTGTGCATCGCAGCGCAGGCGGCCTTCGCAGAACCAGCGCGCCACCAGCGGGTAGAGCCGGTGTTCCTGCACCAGCACCCGGGCAGCGAGCGTGTCGGCGGTGTCGCTGGGCAGTACCGGCACGCGCGCCTGGGCGATGATCGGCCCGGCATCCAGTTCGGCAGACACGAAATGCACCGTCACGCCCGCTTCGCTGTCGCCGGCATCAATGGCGCGCTGGTGCGTGTGCAGGCCGGGGTATTTCGGCAATAGTGACGGGTGGATGTTCAGCAGCTTGCCGTACAACGGTGCGACGAACACCGGCGTCAGGATGCGCATGAATCCGGCGAGCAGTACCAGGTCCGGCGCATATTGCTGCACGGCAGCCAGCAGGGCGGCGTCATAGTCTTCACGGCTGGCGTAACCGTGATGCGGCAACACCTGGGTCGGGATGCCCGCCTGTTCCGCGCGCTGCAGGCCGAGCACGCCGGCCTTGTTGCTGAGCACGCCGGCAATGTCGGCATCCAGTGAGCCACTGCGCGTGGCATCAATGATGGCCTGCAGGTTGCTGCCACTGCCGGAAATGAGGATGACGAGCCTTTTGCGGGCCATAGCCATGCGCAAGGCGCTTACAGCGAACGGTATTCGACGTGCGGTTCGCTGCCGGCAGTGCCTTTCTCGATCTCGCCGATGACGAAGGCATCTTCACCGCAGTCATGCAGCACGGCCAGCGCATTGTCGACATCGGCGCGCGGCACGCAGATCACCATGCCCACGCCGCAGTTGAACGTGCGCAGCATCTCCAGCCGGTCGACATTGCCGTGCTGTTGCAGCCAGTCGAACACCGGGCCGGGTTGCCACGCTCTGGTGTCGATCACCGCTTTCGAGCCTTGCGGCAACACGCGCGGCAGGTTTTCGGTCAGGCCGCCGCCGGTGATATGGGCAATCGCACGCACGTCCACTGCGCGGATCAGGCGCAACACCGTCTTGACGTAGATGCGCGTCGGCGCCAGCAGCCAGTCAGCCAGCGGCTTGCCTTCCAGTATCGCTGTTGCGGGATTGATCGCCGCCACCTCGAGGATCTTGCGCACCAGCGAGTAGCCGTTGGAGTGCGGGCCGGAGGAGGCCAGGCCGACCAGCACGTCGCCGACATGCACGCGCGAGCCGTCGATGATCTCGTCTTTTTCCACCACGCCGACGCAGAAGCCGGCCATGTCGTAATCGTCGCCCTCGTACATGCCGGGCATCTCGGCTGTCTCGCCGCCGACCAGCGCGCAGCCGGCCTGCTCGCAGCCCTCGCCGATGCCGCTGATCACGCTGGCAGCCACGTCGACATCGAGCTTGCCGGTGGCGTAGTAGTCGAGGAAGAACAGCGGCTCGGCACCGCACACCACCAGGTCGTTCACGCACATCGCCACCAGGTCGATGCCGACGGTGTCGTGCTTGCGGAGGTCAATCGCCAGGCGCAGCTTGGTGCCGACGCCGTCCGTGCCGGATACCAGCACCGGCTGCTTGTAGTGGCTGGGGATCTCGAACAGCGCACCGAAACCGCCAAGCCCGCCCATCACGCCCGGGCGGCGGGTTTTCTTCGCCACATGCTTGATGCGCTCGACCAGCGCCGCACCGGCATCAATATCGACCCCGGCGTCCTTGTAGCTGAGGGAAGGGGCATTGCTGGGCATATCGGTCATGGCGGGAAAGGCCTGTCAGGGGAATCCGGGAGAGGGTTGCCATTGTACAACCCGGTCGCTGCTTGCGCAGTAACGGGTGGTTGCGGATCGCCACGGCCGGCCCGTTGCGGTAGACTTCGCACCCCCACCGGAACCCAGCGCTGGAGCTCTTTTTATGTCAGGCATCAAAACCATTGAAGGCGATTTCAAACCCACCAAGGCGAAGTTCGCCCTGCTGGTGTCCCGCTGGAACAGCTTTGTGGTCGAGAGCCTGAAAGACGGCGCACTGGACACCCTCCGCCGCCATGGCGTGGCAGACAGCCAGATCACCATCGTCTATGCCCCGGGCGCGTTCGAGCTGCCGCTGGTGGCGCAGAAGCTCGCGGCCAGCAAGAAATTCGATGCCATCATTGCGCTCGGCGCCGTGATCCGCGGCGGCACCCCGCATTTCGAGTACGTCGCCGGCGAGTGCGTGAAGGGCCTCGCCCAGGTCGGCCTCAATGCGTCGATCCCGGTTTCCTTCGGTGTGCTGACGGTCGATTCGATCGAGCAGGCCATCGAACGCTCCGGCACCAAGGCCGGCAACAAGGGCGCCGAGGCAGCCAGCACCGCGCTGGAAATGGTCAGCCTGCTGGGCCAGCTGTAATCTTGATTTTCCTGCCAACCGTATCGAGACCGTCCCGTGAGCAAGCCTGAATCCGCAGCGGACGCGCTGGATATCGGCGCGCGCCAGAAAGCGCGCCATTTTGCCGTGCAGGCGCTGTACCAGCGCATCCTGGCCGGTGCCTCGCCGGCACAGATCGAGTCGCAGTTCCGCGTTGACCACGACATGACGGGCGCCGATCTCGGCTACTTCCACGAGCTGCTGTTCAACGTGATCGAGCAGAGTGACGAGCTTGATGCCCTGTTCGAGCCCTACCTCGACCGCGCGCTGGCGGAGCTCGATCCGGTGTCGCTGGCACAGCTGCGCCTGTCCACCTACGAGCTGCAGTCGCGCATCGACGTGCCGTGGCGCGTGGTGATCGAGGAAGCCGTGCGGCTGTCGAAGAAATTCGGCCCCACGGACAGCTTCAAGTTCCTCAACGGCGTGCTCGACAAGGTCGCGCGCCAGCTGCGGCCCGCCGAGACCGCCCGCTGAGGCCGCCCGCGTGCTGGGTGAGTTTGAACTGATCCGGCGCTACTTCACGCCATCTGCCTTGCCTGCGCAGGTCATCACCGGTGTCGGTGACGACTGCGCCGTGCTGCGCCTGCCGCCCGGTTGTGACATGGCGATATCGGTCGATACGCAAGTGTGCGGCGTGCATTTCCCGGCCGAGGCGGATGCCGCAAGCCTCGCCTCACGCGTGTTGCGCTGCGCCGCGAGCGACCTGGCCGCGATGGGCGCCGAACCACTCGGTTTCACGCTGGCGCTGACCTTGCCGCAAGCCGATGAACAGTGGCTGCAAGCCTTTGCGTCCGGCTTGCAGCAGGCTGCCGCTGACCTGCGCTGCCCGCTGGTGGGTGGCGATACCACCAAAGGCCCGCTCACGCTCAGCGTGCAGGTACACGGCAGTGTGCCGGCCGGCGCTGCCCTGCTGCGCAGCGGTGCACAACCCGGCGACGAGGTGTGGGTCAGCGGCACGCTCGGTGACGGTGCGGCGGCGCTGGCACTGCTGCAAGGCCGGCTCGCAGTCGATGCCGCTGCCGGCGCTTACTTGCACAGCCGTTTCTACCAGCCGGCGATCGACTTTCCCTTGGCCTTGGCCTTGCGCGGCATGGCCCACAGTTGCATCGACGTGTCCGACGGCCTGCTGGCCGACCTCGGCCATATCTGCCACGCCAGTGGCGTGGCGGCGCGTATCCGGCAGGCAGACTTGCCGCTATCCGCGCACTGGCGCGCGGCAGCCGGTGACACGCAGGCACTGCAGTGGGCGCTGGCCGGCGGCGACGATTACCGCCTCTGCTTCACCGCCGCGCCACAACACCACGCCGCGCTGCAGGCACTGGGTGCCAGCTGCATCGGCGACATCAGCGCCGGCAGCGGCATTGTCGTGGTCGATGCCCGCGGTGTACCGTGTGAGATCACCGCCACCGGCTTCCGGCATTTCTGATGTTTGACCGCAATATCAACCCGCACGTCTACCGCAACTGGCGCCACCTGCTGGCCTTCGGTTTTGGCAGCGGGCTGGCGCGCAAGGCACCCGGCACCTGTGGCACGCTGGCGGCGATGCCATTCTGCTGCGCATTGTGGTGGTGGCTGCCGCTGTGGGCCTTTGCGCTGGCCTTGCTGGCCATGGCCATGCTTGGCGTGCTGGTCTGCGAGCGGGTGGCGCAGGATCTCGGTGTGCACGACCACGGCGGTATCGTCTGGGATGAATGGGTCGGCTACGGCATCGCACTGCTGGCCCTGCCGCCGGACTGGTACTGGCCGCTGCTGGCGTTTGTCGCATTCCGCGTGTTCGATATCGCCAAGCCGTGGCCGATCTCGCGCATTGATGAAAACGTTCACGGCGGCCTCGGCATCATGCTCGATGACATGCTCGCCGGCGTGCTGGCCTGTGTGGCGTTGCACGCGCTGCGCCTGGTGGCCGGGCTATGAGGATACTGCTCGCCATCCTGTTCACTGTTTCCTGCGCGCCGTTGTGGGCGGCCGGCGACAAGGTGCCGCCAAATTTCATCATCATCCTGCTCGATGACCTCGGCCTGCACGATGCCGGTTTCATGGGCAATGATTTCATCGAGACACCGGCGATCGACAAGCTCGCGCGCGACGGCATCGTCTTCACGCAAGCCTATGCCAATGCGCCGAACTGTGCGCCTAGCCGCGCGGCGATCATGTCCGGCCAGTACGCACCGCGCACCGGCGTCTACACAATGATGAGCGGCGACGTGGGTGATGCGCAGGCGCGCAAGGTGCTCACACCGAAGAACAGCCTGCACCTGCCCGAGCAGGTCTACACGCTGGCGGAACTGCTGCGCGACCACGGCTATGCCACCGCGCATATCGGCAAGTGGAACCTCGGCACCGGCACGGTGCGCGGGCCGGAAGGGCAGGGCTTCGCGCTGAACATCGGCGGCCATCGCGGCGGCGTGGGTGAGTCGCACTACGCGCCGTACTCCGCAGACTTGCCTGGTCTCGCCGGTGCACCGGCGGGGGAATACCTCACCGATCGCCTGAACCATGAGGCGCTGCGTTTCGTGCGGGTGCACAAGCAGCAGCCGTTTTTCCTGTACCTGTCGCACTACGCGCCGCATTTCCCGCTACAGGCGCCGGCCACCACCAAGGCGAAATACGAAGCCAAGCGGCGCGCGCAGTGCGGCAAGCCGCCCGCGCTGCGTTATTGCGACATGAGCGGGCTGTACCCGGAATATGCGGCGATGGTCGAGCACATTGACCGCGGCGTGGCAGCACTGCGCGACCTGTTGCACCGTGAGCAGCTGGCCGACAACACCGTCATCGTGCTGCTGTCGGACAATGGCGGCTACGCGCTGGCGCACGACCCGCAAGCCCTGCGCGGCCAGAAATCGCAACTCTACGA
>ERZ1645187.4776-NODE-4776-length-10791-cov-6.779154_pt1 | contig 10791 bp, 10 predicted proteins | sample MGYA00575352_ERZ1645187 | MGnify/ENA primary metagenome ERZ1645187 (study PRJEB40837, sample SAMN11349314) | freshwater sediment metagenome | isolation source: river sediment | host: Sediment | place: India: Wazaribad , New Delhi | collected 2017-02-21 ...
CCCCGTGCCAGCGGCACCAACCCTTCCGGACCGACCCTTCCAGACCAGATCGCTTCTGCCGGGGACCACAATGCCGATTGCCCCATGCCGCAACCCTAACCCATTCGGGTTATGCGCCTGGTGGCCGAATCACTAACATCGCGCCCAACCGGTATGTGCCGGATGGGTAGGGAGAGGGTTCGATGAAGTTTTCGATCATTTACGAAGCGCAGATGGTGGATACCAGCCGCGCCAACGAACAGGCCGTGTTCCTGCAAATCGTGGAGCAGGCGAAACTGGCCGAGCAGATGGGCTTTGACTGCATCTGGTGCGTGGAACACACCGCGCTGACGCAATATGCGCACATGTCCGCGCCGGAAACGGTGCTGGCGTTCATCGCCGGGGCGACCAGCCGCATCCATGTCGGCCATGGCGTGGTCTGCCTGCCGCCCGCGATGAACCACCCGGTCAAGGTGGCCGAACGGATCGCCACGCTCGACATCCTCTCGCAAGGGCGCCTGCACTTTGGCGTCGGCAAGGGCGGGACCGAACAGGAAGCCGGCACCTTTGGCTATAGCTTGGCCGAACTGGGGCCAATGATCGATGAATCGATGTACCTGATCCCCAAGATCATGGTGCAGGACGAGATCGAGCACGACGGGCAGTACATCAAGATCCCGAAGCGCCCGATCCACCCCAAGCCCTATCAGGACCCGCACCCGCCGATGTACATGGCCTGCACCCGCGAAGCGACGCTGACCGCCGCCGGATCGCGCGGGATCGGGGCGTTGGTGCTGGGCTTTTCGGGGCCGGAGGAAATCGCCAAGAAGAACGCGATCTACCGCGAGGCGTTCCGCACCCGCAAGCCGGAGGACCAGGTTGGGTTCCGCCCGACCGAACATCTGGCCGCGCTATGCGCCGCAACCGTGCTGGACGACCGCGAAAAGGCCCGCAAGATCGGCCTGCGGGGGCAGCGCTTCTTCGCGGAATCGATTGCCTACTGGTATCAGGGCGGCCCGCGCCCCTCGGTCGATGACGACCTGACCGCGGAAGATCATGCCAAGGTGCTGGAACAGGGCAAGCAGGCAACCATTGCTTATCTTTCTGAAGAGGCGATCCCGGTGGGGGACGAGCACTTGTCCAACTATACCGTGGCCCAGGATGCCTATGGCACGCCGGATGACTGCATCCGCTATGTCCAGCGACTGGCCGATGCGGGCGCGGACGAGATCCTGTTCATTTTCCAGATGGGCGGCATTCCGCACGACGTGATCATGGAATCGATCCGCAACATCGGGGAAAAGGTCATCCCGCATTTCCGCGCCAAGGCACTGGCGGCGGAATAACCGGACATAGCCAGGGGACTGCCCAAGCTGGCCGAATGGTCCTATGCACCGGGGATGGACGTTTCCGTCGATCCCCGGTTTTCCGATCTGCTGGCCCGCCTGTTCGGCGGGATCGATGCGCCCCAGCCGTGGGCAAGCTTTCTGGAAGCGCTGGCCGATTGGCTGGACGCGACGTTTGCCACGCTGATCATTGCCGCGCCGGGACGCGGCATGCCCGGCACGTTCATCACCCCCGGCGCCGATCCGGACCATGCCCGGATGTATCTGGGCAATTACTTTACCGACGATCCGTTCCAGAACCTGCCCGAAGGCCGCGTTATTTCCTTCGGGGAATTCATCGCGGGCAAGCCGCCGGGCGAACACGCGGCTTACCGCGAATACCTGGTGCTGGCAGGCGGGGAACAGGTGCTGGCGGTGGACTTGCGCTTTGGCGGGCAGTTCGAGGCGCGCTTTCGCGTAACCCGCACGTCTGACCAGCCAGACTTCACCGCGCGCGAACGCGCCCGGTTGCAGGAACTGGTGCCGCACATGCGCATCGCGGTCAGCCTGTTCGAGAAGCTGCAATTCGCCAATGCCCAGCACGGCGTGTTCCGCAGCGCCACCGACGGGCTGGGCCTCGCCCTGCTGGTGCTCGACCGGCAGGGCCGCATTGTCAGCAGCAACCTGCTGGCTGAACGCATCCTGGCCGAGGGCGAAGTGATCCGGCGCGCGGGCGAAACGGTGCGCTTCGATGCCACCGCGCTCAGGCGCAAGGTCGACGAACTGCTGGCCAGCGGCAGCGGCACGGGCAGTGTCTCGCGCTTTCGCATTCCCCGGCCGGACCACGGCGACCTGGTTGCCACCGCCCGCGCGATCGACCTGCCGGCGATCCATTCCGGCGCGGGGGCATTGGCACTGTTCCTGGCCCGGCCAGAGAATGACCGCGTGCTGGACCCCGAAGCCATCCGCGATCTGCTGGGCGTCACCCGTGCCGAGGCGCGGCTGTGTGCAGAGCTTGCCCACGGTCATTCGCTGGTGGAAGCGGCAAGGTTGCTGGGCATCGCCCACAACACCGCCAAGGCGCAGCTGCGCTCGGTTTTCGCCAAGACGCAGGTCCACCGCCAATCGCAGCTGATGAACCTGCTCGGCGCGCTCACCGGCTAGGTCCATCGGCAGGTCGCCAGATGTCCGAAGCAGTGCCAGCGTCACCCGATCGGGTTATTTCAATGCCACCTGCGTCTGCCACTGTGTCGATATCCGAGCGATGAAATCGACAAACGTGGGAGACAATGATGGCAGGCGACTTTCCGGCAGGGACGTGCGTAGTGTTCGGCGGCAGCGGCGGTATCGGCCAGGGCGTCGCGCTTGAATTCGGCCGCGCGGGCAGCGACGTGGCGATCTGCTATCGCTCCAAGCAGGATGTGGCCGAACGCACCGCGGATGCGATCCGCGCACTGGGCGTAAACGCGTCGATCCACCAGGTCGATGTCCGTGACCGGGCGGCTGTCGACGGGATTGTTGCGCAAATTGCTGCGCAGCATGGCCGCGTCCATTCGATGGTCTGGGGCGCCGGACCGCTGGTTGCGCAGACCCCGCTGGCGGAATGGAGCGAGGACCAGTTCCGCAATGCGATGGAGGTTGAGGTGTTCGGCTTCTACAACGCCACCCGCGCGCTGATCCCACACATGCGCGAGCATGGCGGCGGCAGTTTCGTTCACCTCGGCTCGGCCGGGCATGACTGGTTTCCGAAACTGGACGGCCTGTCGGTCGTCCCCAAGGCCGCGAACGAAGCCCTGATCAAAGGCATCGCCAAAGAAGAGGGCGAATACAACATCCGCGCCAATTCGGTGCTGGTTGGCGTGATTGACGCAGGCATGTTCCGTGAACTGTCGGCACAAGGCGTGTTCGACGATAAATGGGTGGAAGAAACGCACAAGCTGCTCTGCCTGCGCCGCTGGGGACAGGCGGCGGACATCGGCGCGGCGGCGGTGTTCTTTGCCTCCGCGAAAGCGAACTACGTGACCGGGCAGACCATTTCCGTTTCGGGCGGCTTCGGTGTCTGACACCCTGACCCCCGCACCGATGGAGCTGGCCGAGGCGCTGGACCGGATGGCGCTGCAAAAGCTGGTCTGGACGTATTGCCATGCAATCGACCGGCACGACCTGGCGCTGGTGCGCAGCCTCTATCACGATGATGCAGTGGACGATCACAGCCCGATGTTCATCGGCTCACCCGACGAATACGTCGCCTGGCTGCCCGCAATGCTGGCCAACTGGCAGCTGACGGCGCACACGATCACCGCGATGCAGTTCCTGATCGCGGGCGAGCTGGCGGAAGGCGAGCTGGCGAGCACAGCCTATCACCGCACGGCCGATGGCAGCCGCGAGGTTATCGCCCATGGCCGCTACCTCGACCGGTATCGCAAGGCGGATGGCATATGGAAATTCCAGCACCGTTCGCTCGTGCTGGACTGGCTGGAGGACCGCCCGGTCCAGCGCGGCACCGCCCCCGGCATCGAACAGGGCCTCGCCACCGGTCAGCCGGGGCGCACGGACCCGATTTATGCGCGCCTGCCGCTGTTCGCAGCGAACCGGCTTACGCGGGCATGAGCGATCCGCCGTTGACGTGAATGACCTGGCCGTTGACCCAGGCCCCATCGCCCGACAGCAACAGCGCGACCATCGCCGCAACATCGTCCGCAGCCCCCACGCGCGTGCTGGGCGTGCGGGCCAGGAAGCCGTCGATCAGGGCCTGCGGAACCTGACCGCCCGCCTCCATCTCCGGCGTCATCACGAACCCCGGCGCCACGCAGTTCGCGCGGATGCCCGCGCTGCCCCAACGCGTCGCGACATGGCGCATCAGGGCGTTGAGCCCGCTCTTCGATGCGGCATAGGCCGGACGCTGGCCATCGCCAGCATGGGACGCGCCGGAACTGGTGTAAACCAGCGCCCCGCCACCAGCCGCCAGCAAGTGCGGCAGAGCCGCGCGAGTGCACAGCAGATGCCCGCGCAAGTTGACCGCAAGGGTGCGGTCGAACACGGCCAGATCCAGATCGAGCGCGTCGGTATCCTCGAAAATGACGCGCAGATCGGCTGCGTTAACGTGCACGCCGTCAAGCCGCCCCAGCCATGCGCTCGCATCGGCGAAGGCAGCCTGCACCGCATCCTCATCGGCAATGTCGATCGCCACCGCGTGCGCCGCCGCGCCGAGTTCGGCGGCCACGCCGCGCGCCGCTGCCAGGTTGATGTCGGCCACGCAGACCCGTGCACCTTCGCGCACCAGCCGCCGCGCCGTTGCGGCGCCGATCCCCGTGCCCGCCCCGACGATCAGGATCGCCTTGCCCTGCATTCGTTCCGTCATCATCCCCTCCATGTTCCCGTTCATCCCAGCAGGTGGCCGGTCAGGTCACCCGCCATGTCGAAGTGGCTGTAGTCCCGGCTCGCAAAGTGCCACTCGCCGCCATCGCGCCGAAAGGCGTCATGATACCGCCCCGCCGCGATGACTTGCAGCGGCTTGTCATCCACCTGTTGCAGCACCGTGTAGTACGATCGGCAGGTCGCCGTGCCGGTGGCCTCATCAACCGCAATGATCGGATTGGTGACGAGATGCTTCGTGCGCGGCGTGCCGCAGGGATAGACCACGATCCGCGCGCGCCAGATGCCCAGCAATTCCGCCCCATCGGTTTCGCGCCCGCCCGCCAGAATGATCGCCGCCCGGTCGAACAGGGCCGCCGCACCGTCGAAATCGCCCGCGTCGAAACGTTCGGCATACGTGTAGAGCAGGTTGGCAATCGCGGTTTCGGCAAGCATGGACGCGCCCCTTTCCAAGGCTGAATGCAGACTGTGGCCGAATGTGTGCCACCCGGCCCGGACTGCGGATTGCACCGCCTCTCGCATGATGCTTAGTCATGGTCTGGTCCCGGTGGCAACGGCCACCGGGCAAGGGAAGGAACGCTGACGGACATGAACGGGCGGCTCCGCGTGCTCTATGCGGGATCCCGGCTCCACACCCCGGTGCTGGAGCGGCTGGCCCCTGCCCGTGCGGCCGGATTCACCGCTGTTTCGATCTGGCCCAGCGACGTGCGCGGGATGGAGCTGGACGCGGTCCGGCAACAGGTGAACGCTGCCGGTCTGGTCGTGACCGAAGTCGAGATGATCGGCAACTGGATGCCCGCCCACGCCGCCGCGCCCGATGGCGTCTGGCGGGCGGTGAAATGGCAGACGGCGGACCGGTTGCTGCCGATTGCCACCGCGTTGGGGGCGCAGACCGTATCGGCCAGCGAGTTGTTCGGGATTACCGATCCCCTCCCCGAAATCGCCCGCCATTTCCGCGAACTGTGCCACCACGCTGCCGACCACGGGCTGCGGATCGCGCTGGAATTCGTGCCGACGGGCGCAGTGCCGTCGCTTGCCGCGGCCTGGGAAGTGATCCAGCGCGCCGATTGCGCCAATGGCGGACTGATGGTCGACAGCTGGCATTTCCAGCGCAGCGGATCATCGCTCGATCTGTTGTCGCGCATTCCGGGTGACCGGATTTTCTCGGTCCAGCTTTCCGACGCCAGCGCAGGGCCGGAAACGGACCTGACCGCCGGCATGACCAATCGCCTGCGCCCCGGCACCGGCGCGATCGACTGGCCCGGCTTCATGCAGGCATTGGCGGCCACCGGCACGACTTGCCCCATCGGCATCGAAGCCTTCGCAAAGGACATCGATGCCATGCCCACCGACACCGCGATGCAGGCCTGCGCCGATGCGCTGGACGCCTGCCTCGCCCTTTCCGACATGACCATGGAAGCTCTGCAATGACCTCGAACCGCTACCCTCACCTGCTCTCCCCCGGCAAAATCGGCACGCTGGAACTGAAGAACCGCATCGCCGTGACCGCGATGGGCGTCAGCCTGTCGGAAGACGACGGCACCGTCGGCGAACAGCTGATCGCCTATCACGAGGAACAGGCGCGCGGCGGCGCGGGACTGATTATTTCGGGCGTGGCCGGGGTAGCCTGGCCAGTGGGGCAGGTGGCGTGGCAGCAGACCGCGATTTCCGATGACAAGTTCATTCCCGGCCTCAAGGCCCTCACCGACCGGGTCCATGCCCACGGTGCGAAAATCGCGGTGCAGCTGCACCACGGCGGTCTGGTCGCAGGCTATTCGCACGCCCGCTATGGCCATCCGCTCTGGGCGCCCAGCCTGCCCCCCGCCCCCAAGGGCAACTTCACCGAACACTTCCTGATGGAAGAACTGGCCGGGATGGCGGGCATGAAGCCGCCGGAAATCAAGGTGCTGGAACAGGCCGACATCGATCTGGTCGTCGCCCAGTTCGGGGCTGGCGCGCGCCGGGCCAAGGCTGCCGGGTTCGACGGGGTGGAGATCCACGCCGGGCATGGCTATCTGCTCTCCAGCTTCGTCTCGCCCTATACCAACAAGCGCACCGACCAGTACGGCGGCCCCCTGGAAAACCGCCTGCGGCTGCTGCTGGAAGTATTGGCGGCGGTCCGCGCCGAAGTGGGGGCGGACTATCCCGTGTGGGTCAAGCTGGACTCGCGTGAGATCGGCAAGGACGGCATCACCATCGAGGACGGCAAGGCTGCGGCACGGCTGGTCGAAGCGGCTGGGGCGGATGCGATTACCGTCACCACCTATCACGAAACCGGCAAGGGCGCGCTCCATTCGGAATCGCACACGCCTCACGTGGAAAGCTTCAACCTGCCCGCCACGGCAGAGATGCGCAGCGCGGTCAGCATCCCGGTGATCGGATCGGGCCGGGTCGAGCCGGAAACGGCGGACAAGGCCATTGGTTCGGGCGAGCTCGATTTCGTGGCGATGGGCCGCAAGCTGCTGGCCGATCCGGCGCTGCCCAACAAGCTGCTGGCGGGCAACCCGGACAAGGTGCGCCCCTGTGTCTATTGCTACACCTGCATCAGCGCGATCTACATGGGCGGCGGCGCGCGCTGCGCGGTCAATCCGGACTTGTCGTTCGAGCATGAACCGGCCGAACTGAAGGCATCCGCCCCCAAGCACATCGCCGTGATCGGCGGCGGTCCTGGCGGCATGGAAAGCGCCCGCCGCCTCGCCGCGCTGGGCCACAAGGTCACGCTGATCGAACAGAGCGAACGCCTGGGCGGCACGCTGCGCTTCGCCAGCCTGGCCTATCCCGCCAACGAACGCCTGCTCGACTGGCTGCGACAGGAAGTGACGGAGGCCGCCGTCGACGTGCGCCTGTCCACCACCGCCACGCCCGAATTGCTGCGCAGCATGAACGTTGACGAAGTGATCGTTTCGACCGGCGCGATCCGGGGCATGCCGGAAATTCCCGGCGGCGATCTGGCGCACGTGTTCTCTGGCGATGACATGCGCCGGATGATGCTGGGCGAAAGCTCGGAAGAACTGAAGCGCAAGACCGGCCTGTTCACGCGGCTGGCCACCAAAGTCGGCGCGGCGACCGGCGCAACGGCCAATCTGGCGCTGGTGCGCAAGGCGACACATGCGTGGATGCCGCTGGGCGACACCATCGCCATCATCGGCGGCGAACTGGTCGGCATCGAACTCGCCGAGTTCCTGGCCGAGCGTGGCCGCACCGTGAACGTGATCGAGGAAGCCCCGCGTCTGGGCAAGGGGCTGACGCTGGTGCGGCGCATGCGCATCCTGACCGAACTGGCAGAACACGGCGTCGGCCTGCATGGCGGGGCAAGCGCGATCACGATCGGGGCGAAGACAGTGACGTTCACCGATATGCAGGGCAACGAGCAGACGGTGCCGGCAGACAACGTCATCGTCGCCAAGGGTGCCGCGGGCGACCTGAAGCTGGCGGAAACCCTGACGGCGGCAGGCTTCCGGGTCCATCCCATCGGCGACGCGACCGGCGTCGGCTACATCGAAGGTGCCATGCACGGCGCGCGGGCGGCGCTGCGGGCGATTGCGGGGGTTGCTGCTTGAGCATCGCCCTGCTGCTGGCCGACCGGGCCATCGCCCGCGCCCTCACCCGGATCGCGCGCGCCATGGACGCGCGCGACTGGGATGGGCTGGCGGCCGAACTGACCGACGACGCGACCGCTGAACTGGGCACCGGGCCACTCAACGACCCCGATGCAATCATCGCCCTGATCCGCAGCTATCTGGACGCCTGCGGCCCCACCCAGCACCTGCTGGGCAACCTGCTGGTCGAAGTGGACGGCGACCGGGCCAGCAGCCGCTGTTATGTCAGCGACCTGCACCTTGGGCCATCCGGCAAGCAGGACGTCACCTTCGCCACCCTGGGCGACTACCATGACCAGTGGCGGTGCATCGACGGCACGTGGAAACTGGCGCACCGTACCAAGCTGAACCGCGCCCACATCGGCAGTTTCGCGGTGTTCGGCGGGTAACGGTTTATCCGCGCAGTTCGGTTTTCAGCACCTTGCCGCTGGCGTTCCTCGGCAGGTCGTCCACGAACGCGAAGCTGCGCGGCACCTTGTAGTTGGCCATGTTCTCGCGGCTCCAGCCGATCAGATCCGCCTCGCTTGCGCTCGCGCCGGGACGCAGCACGACATAGGCTTTGCCGACTTCGCCCATCCGCTCATCCGGCACGCCCACCACGGCAACCATGGCAATGGCAGGATGCCCGGCTAGCAGCTTCTCGACTTCGGCCGGATAGACGTTGAAGCCACCCGAAATGTAGAGGTCCTTCATGCGGTCGGTAATCCGCACATAGCCCGCCGCATCCATCGTTCCGACATCGCCGGTGTGGAGCCAACCGTCAGCGTCAATGGCCTCCGCCGTCGCTTCAGGATCATCGAGGTAGCCCAGCATCACGCCCTGCCCGCGCACCAGGATCTCGCCCGTTTCACCGCGCGGCACTTCATTACCAGCCGCATCGGCAATGATCACCTCGTTACCGGGGATCGCCGCGCCGCACGTCTGCGCGATCAGGTCGACCGGGTCGCCGGGGCGGCAGCCGGTGATGTTGACGCATTCGGTCATGCCATAGGCGGTAATGATGTCGCGGATGCCCAGTTCGCTGCGAATGCGTTCGACCAGCACCGGCGGCACGGTCGCCGCGCCAGTCGTGCCGCCGCGCAGGGACGAGGTATCGAACGGCGCCTTTTCCAACTCGGTCAGCAGCATCTGGAATACGGTCGGCGGGCCGGGGAAGAAGTTGATCTTCTCGCGCTCGATCAGGTCAATCGCCTGGCGAACGTCAAATTGCGCCATCGGCACCGCGACCGCGCCCGACAGCAGGCAGGCCACCCAGCCCACTTTCAGCCCGAACGAATGGAAAAACGGATTGGCTATCAGGTAGCGCTCGCCGAACGCCAACCCAGTGTTGCCGATCCACACCGCGCATTGCGGCAGCACGCGGCCATGGGTCATCAGCACGCCCTTGGGACTGCCGGTGGTGCCGCTGGTAAACAGGATGTCGCTGATCGTGTCGGCATCGATTGCCGCCAGCGCCGCATCAACTGCCGGATCGGCGGCGCCTTTGCCGCTGATCAGAAACGCCGCGAACTCGTCATCCAGCATGATGGTTTCGCGCAAGTCTGGCAGATCTTCATCGGCCAGCAGCGCGCGGTAATCGATACCCAGGAAACCCGTCACGGTGAACAATAGCTTTGCATGGGTGCGGCGCAGGATGTCGCCCGCCTCACGCCCCTTCAGCCGGGTATTGAGCGTGACCACTGCCGCGCCCACACTCATGGCCGCCAGCGCCGCGACGATCCATTCGCGGCAGTTCGGCGCCCAGATCGCCACCCGGGCGCCCGCCCCGATGCCCCGCGCCAGCAGCGCGGAGGCGCCAGCGCGGGACTGGTCCCACAACTGCGCAAAAGTCCACGTTTCCCCGCCCTCGATCACCGCCGGGGCATCGGGCCATGTCCGCGCGGCGGCCTCAGCAGCGTGGGGAATCGTTGCGGGCAGCGGGCTGAGCATCAGGCGACCTCGAACAGACCGGCGGCGCCCATGCCGCCCGCGACGCACATGGAGATCACGACATACTTCACGCCGCGCCGCTTGCCCTCAATCAAAGCGTGACCGACCAGGCGGCTGCCGGTCATCCCGAAGGGATGGCCCAGCGCGATGCCGCCGCCATTGACGTTCAGCTTGTCGGGATCGATCCCCAGCTTGCGCTGGCAATAGATCGCCTGGCTGGCGAAAGCCTCGTTGATCTCGAACAGGCCGATGTCGTCGATGCTCAGACCCGCACGCGCCAGCAGCTTGGGGATCGCAAAGACCGGACCGATGCCCATCTCGTCCGGATCGCAGCCCGCAACCTGAAAGCCGCGATAGATGCCCAGAACCGGCAGGCCTTCCTTCTGCGCGGTATCCAGATCCATGATCACCTGCGCGGAGGCGCCGTCCGACAACTGCGAGGCGTTACCGGCGGTGATGTGCTGGCCCTCCTTGACGACCATCCCGTCCTTGAACACCGGGCGCAGCGTCGACAGCCCTTCGGCGGTCGTGTCACCGCGAATGCCTTCGTCAGCCGTCAGCGTCACGGTTTCGCGGCCCGTTTC
>ERZ1645187.4777-NODE-4777-length-10790-cov-5.820028_pt1 | contig 10790 bp, 10 predicted proteins | sample MGYA00575352_ERZ1645187 | MGnify/ENA primary metagenome ERZ1645187 (study PRJEB40837, sample SAMN11349314) | freshwater sediment metagenome | isolation source: river sediment | host: Sediment | place: India: Wazaribad , New Delhi | collected 2017-02-21 ...
GATGCGGCCGACCGCCGGGAAGGCCGCCTTGCGCCCGGCCCAGAAGCGCAGGCGTTCGGCTTCCGACTGCGACACGCGGATGTCACGGGCGCCGCAGCCGGTGAGCACGGCGCGAACGCGCTCGATTTCCTCTGCGACTTCCTCCGGGGTGCCGTCCGATTCGCAAAGCAGGATGGCCTCCGCCTCAAGGTCGTAGCCGGCCTGCACGAAGGGCTCGACGGCGGCCGTCGCCGGTTTGTCCATCATTTCCAGCCCGGCCGGGATGATGCCGGCGGCGATGATCGCCGCCACCGCGTCGCCGGCCTTGGCGACATCGTCGAAGGAAGCCATGACGACCTGCGCCAGTTCCGGTTTCGGCACCAGCTTGACGGTCACTTCGGTAACGACGCCGAGCAGGCCTTCGGAGCCGATCAACAGCGCAAGCAGGTCGTAACCCGGCGAATCCGGCACCTCGCCGCCGATCTCGAAGACTTCGCCCTCGATGCTGACGACGCGCACGCGCAGTACGTTATGCACGGTCAGGCCGTATTTCAGGCAATGCACGCCGCCCGAGTTCTCGGCGACGTTGCCGCCCAGCGTACAGGCGATCTGCGACGAGGGGTCCGGTGCGTAATAAAGGCCATGCGGCGCTGCTGCCTCGGAGACGGCGAGGTTGCGCACGCCGGGCTGGACGACGGCCAGCCGCGCCAGCGGATCGAGGCGCAGGATCTTGTTGAAGCGCGCCAGCGACAGCACGATGCCCTGGGCGTGCGGCATCGCACCGCCGGAAAGCCCCGTCCCGGCACCGCGCGCCACGACCGGCACGCCGAGCTGGTGGCAGGTACGCAGCACATCGATGACCTGCCCTTCCGTTTCCGGCAGGCAGACGGCGAGCGGCAGTTCGCGATAGGCGGTGAGCCCGTCGCACTCGTAGGGGCGAAGGTCTTCCTCGTCGCTCAGCAGGCAGTGCGGCGGCAGCACGAGGCGCAGGTTGCGGATCAGCTTGTCGCGGTCAATGCCCCGAGCATTTTTGTCGTTTGTCTCCATCTTGGCAGTTTACCCTATGACGATGGCGCGGAAATCATTGACGTTGGTACGCGTCGGCCCGGTCACCAGCAGGTCGCCCAGGCCGGCGAAGAAGCCCCAGGCGTCGTTGCCGGCCAGGTGGGCAGCCAGGTCGAGACCGGCCGCCCTGGCGCGGGCGAGCGTATCGGGCCCCACGAAAGCGCCGGCGTTGTCTTCACTACCGTCGATGCCATCGGTGTCGGCCGCCAGGGCATGAATGCCGGGCGCGCCGCCGAGGGCCTGCGCAAGGCCGAGCAGCAACTCGGTGTTGCGGCCGCCGCGACCGTGGCCGCGCACCGTCACCGTCGTTTCGCCGCCGGAGAGCAGCACGCAGGGCGGCTTGAGCGGGAAGCCATTGCGGGCGCAGGACAGGGCCATGCCGGCCAGCGCCCGGCCGACCTCGCGCGCCTCGCCCTCGATGGCGTCGCCGAGGATCAGCGGCGCGACGCCCAGCGCCCGCGCCGCCTCGGCCGCGGCTTCAAGCATCTGGCGCGGGCTGGCGATCAGCCGGTAGGCGGCGTTGGCCAACCGGGGATCGCCCGGCTTGGGCGTTTCCAGTTCGCCAGACGCGAGGCGCTGGCGTAAGGCCGGCGCGATGTCGATGCGATAGCTGTCGAGCACGCGCAGCGCGTCGGCGCAGTTCGTCGGATCGGCGACGGTCGGACCGGAGGCGATCACCGCCGGATCGTCGCCGGGGACATCGGAAATCGCCAGCGTCAGCAGTTCTGCCGCCCCGGCGGCGAGCGCCAGACGACCGCCCTTGATCGCCGACAGGTGCTTGCGCACGCAGTTGATCTCGCCGATGCTGGCCCCCGAGCGCAGCAGCGCCGAGGTGAGCGCCCGCTTCTCTTCCAGGCTTACCCCGGGCGCGGGCGCCGCGAGCAGGGCCGAGCCGCCGCCGGAGAGCAGCACGAGGACGCGGTCGCCGACGGTCAACCGGGAAAATCGCTCAAAAATGAAATTTGCCGCCGCCGCACCGGCCGCGTCCGGCACCGGGTGGGCCGCCTCGATGACGCGAATGCGTTCGCAGGGCACGGCGTGGCCGTAGCGGGTGACGACGACGCCCTCGAGCGGGCCCCGCCAGTTCAGCTCGACCGCCCGCGCCATCGCCGCCGCAGCCTTCCCGGCGCCGACGACGATCAGCGGTCGCCCGTCGTCCGGCGGCAGGTGGGGCGGTACGCAGCGCAGCGGGTCCGCCGCGGCAATCGCCGCGTCGAACAAGCCGCGAAGCAGTTCGCGGGGCGGCAGCGTCACTTCGGTAGCCAGCCGAGGCCGGCCTCGGTCGTCGTCAGCGGCTTGTATTCGCAGCCGACCCAGCCGCTGTAACCCAGCCGGTCGAGCTGCGCGAAGAGGAAGGGGTAATGGATCTCGCCGGTGCCCGGCTCATGGCGGCCGGGGTTGTCGGCGATCTGCACGTGGCCGATCAGGCCGAAGTGGTCCTCGATCGTGCGCGCCAGATCGCCCTGCATGATCTGCGCGTGATAGAGGTCGAGCTGCAGCTTGACGTTGGGACGGTCGATGGTCTCGATCAGGCGCGACGCCTTGTCGATGTCGTCCAGCCAGTATCCGGGCATGTCGATGCGGCTGTTGATCGGCTCGACCATCACCGTCGCGCCGATGGTCGCGAAGCGGTCGGCGGCGAAACGCAGGTTGGCGACGTAAGTCTCCTCCAGCACCGCCTCGGCCACCTTGCCCGGCCGGATGCCGGCCATGCAATGGACGCGCTCGCAATCGAGGACGACGGCGTAATCGAGCGCCAGTTCGACGCTCTCGGCGAACTCGGTGCGGCGCTCGGGCAGGCAGGCCAGGCCACGTTCGCCGTCGGCCCAGTCGCCAGGCGGCAGGTTGAAGAGTACCTGCTCGACATCGGCCGCCTGCAGCCATTCGGCGACATCGTGCGCCGGCCAGTCGTAAGGAAAGAGGTATTCGACGCCCTGGAAACCCGCCCGGGCAGCGCGGGCGAAACGCTCGCGAAAGGCGACGTCGGTGAACTGGAAACTGAGATTGGCGGCGAACTTTGGCATGGCGGCGACAGTCTGTAACGCGGCCTCCCAGTATAATCCGCCCCATTCAAGGAGAGAGAACGTGAGCGACACCCAGAACCCGGCCGACGGCGAACGCAAGGGCAACCGCCTGTCCAAGATCGTCACCCGCACCGGCGATGCCGGCACCACCGGCCTGGGCGACGGCAGCCGGACGACCAAGGACAGCCTGCGCATCGACGCCATCGGCGAGGTGGACGAACTGAACTCGACCATCGGCCTGCTGCTCTGCGAAGAACTACCGGCCCGCGTGCGCGCCGCGCTGCTCGACATCCAGCACGACCTGTTCGATCTCGGCGGCGAGCTCTGCCTGCCCGGCATGGCGGTCATGCAGGATCAGCAAGTCGCCCGCCTCGAGGAACTGGCCGAGGAATTCAACCGCGAACTGCCGATGCTCAAGGAATTCATCCTGCCCGGCGGCACCCGCCCGGCCGCGGTCGGCCACCTGTGCCGCACCGTCTGCCGCCGCGCCGAACGTTCGATGGTGCGCCTGAACAGCGCCGAGCCGCTATCCGACGCCGCTCGCCGCTACATCAACCGCCTGTCCGACCTGCTGTTCATCCTCGGCCGTTATCTCAACCGCGCCGGCGGCCGTGGCGACGTGCTCTGGCAAAAGGGCAAGAACGCCGCCTGAGGGGATCGCCCCCTTGATCGCGGGGCATCGGCGACGCGATAATTTCGCCTGGAATCGAGGTTAGCACCGTGTATCGCGTCGTCACTACCTATCGCAATGGCTCCGCCCGCCCCGTCGTCGAGTACGGGCCGTGGCATGCCACGCTGCCGGCCGCCGAACACTGGGCCCAGGTGCTGCGCGAACACGGCTATGCAACGCGGGTCGAGAGCCAGGCCGGCCAAGTGCGGGAAGATGCCGGCGGCAACAACGACCTGGCAGCCGCCCTGGCCAGCATGGCCTGATCGCGTCTTACCACCGGTTATCGCTCGAAACTCACCCCAGGCTGCCGCCAAAATTTCGATTTTGGCCAAAATTTCCGGTTGACCGTCGGGGCCAACCGGATCGACCGCCTCACTCGGCCGCTTCGGTCACGCGCCGGGCGCGCACGGCGGCCGCCAGCTTGGCCAGCACGAGCAGGCTGTCGTCCCAGTTGATGCAGGCGTCGGTGATGCTCTGGCCGTAGGTCAGCGGCTTGTCGGGCGAGAGATCCTGACGCCCCTCGACGAGATGCGACTCGACCATGACGCCGATGATGCGCTCCTCGCCGCCGGCGATCTGTTCGGCCACGCTGTCGCAGACTTCCATCTGCAGCTTGTACTGCTTGCGGCTGTTGCCGTGCGAGAAGTCGACCATGACCCGCGCCGCGAGGCCGGACTTGGCAATCTCCTGGCAGACCGCCTCGACGCTCGGCGCGTCGAAGTTCGGTTCCTTGCCACCGCGCAGGATGACGTGGCAATCCTCGTTACCCATCGTCGAGACGATGGCGGTGTGGCCGCTCTTGGTCACCGACAGGAAGTGGTGCGGCGCGCTGGCGGCGCGAATGGCATCGACGGCGATGCGCATGTTGCCGTCCGTTCCGTTCTTGAAACCGACCGGGCAGGACAGGCCGGAGGCCAGCTCGCGATGCACCTGCGACTCGGTCGTGCGCGCGCCGATGGCGCCCCAGGCGATCAGGTCGGCCGTGTATTGCGGCGTGATGGTGTCGAGGAACTCGGTCGCGCAAGGCACGTCCAGTTCATTGACTTCGAGCAGGATGCGGCGGGCCAGGCGCAGGCCTTCGTTGATGCGGAAGGTGTTGTCGAGGCGCGGATCGTTGATCAGCCCCTTCCAGCCCACCGTCGTGCGCGGCTTCTCGAAATAGACGCGCATCACGACGATCAGGTCGTCCTGGTATTTCTCGGCCTCCTTGGCCAGCCTCTTGGCGTAATCCATGGCCACGTCGTAATCGTGGATCGAGCAGGGCCCGATGACGACGAGCAGGCGATCGTCGGCGCCATGCAGCACACGGTGGATGGCCTGGCGGGCGTTGTAGGTCGTCTGCGCGGCGCGGTTGGATACCGGATACTCGCGGAAAACGTGCGCTGGCGGCACCAGTTCCTTGATTTCCTTGATGCGAAGGTCGTCGGTATTCGGTTTGCTCTGCGGCATCATGGCCAGCCCCATTCAAATTTTCCGGAAAACCCGGCATTCTACCGGTGCACATGGAAGATTTCGACCTTGAACCCTCACCCGTCATACCACCGATGCCCATCAAGGGACGCGGCGCGGTGGGCAATGTCGACCATCGCTTCAGCACGGAAACGCGGACAGCCGAAGCGGATGGCTGGGAACCCGAGCTTCCGCCGCTACCGCAGACCCGTCTGCTGAACGACAGCGCCAAGAGCATCATCAGCCGCAACGATTCGCCCGACCTCGGCTTCGACCAGTCGCTGAACCCCTACCGCGGCTGCGAACACGGGTGCATCTACTGCTATGCGCGGCCGACGCATGCCTATCTCGGCCTGTCGCCCGGCCTCGATTTCGAAACGCTGATCTACGCCAAACCGGACGCCGCCCGCCTGCTCCGCGAGGAACTGGCCAAGCCGGGCTACACCTGCTCGACCATCGCCCTGGGGTCGGCGACCGACGCCTATCAGCCCTTCGAGCGCAAGCAAGGCCTGACCCGTAGCGTGCTTGAAGTGCTGCTCGAAACCCGCCATCCGGTCAGCGTCGTGACCAAGTCGGCGCTGATCACCCGCGACCTCGACCTGTGGAGCGAACTGGCACAGCGCAACCTGGGCCACGTCGCCATCTCGCTGACGACGCTCGACGGACCGCTCGCCCGCCAGCTGGAGCCGCGTGCCAGCGCGCCACATGCCCGACTGGAGGCGATCGGCAGGCTGGCCGAAGCCGGCGTCCCGGTTTCGGTCATCGTTGCCCCGCTGATCCCGGGCATCAACGACGCCGAACTGGAAAAGCTGCTGGCAGCGGCCCGCGAACGGGGCGCGACGAGTGCCGCCTACACCGTGCTGCGCCTGCCCTACGAGGTTGCCGGCCTGTTCCGCAGCTGGCTGGATTGGCACGCCCCCGAGAAGGCAGCACGCGTCATGTCGGTGCTCTACGACCTGCGCGGCCAACGGGCCAACGACCCACGTTTCGGCAGCCGGATGACCGGCCTCGGCCACTTCGCCGACCTCATCCGCCAGCGCTTCCACCTTGCCTGCCGGCGGCTCGGCCTCGCCGAGACCTGGCCGACACTCGACACCGGCCAGTTCCGCCCGCCAAAATTGGCCAAGGCGGCGGAAAGCGGACAACTCAGCCTGTTCTGATCTGCTCCAACAGCGCCGCTGCGGCGGCGCGGCCAAGCCGACTATTTCGGCAGCTTTTCGTAGAGGCCGACGACGCCTTCCATCTCCTCGAGGATGCGCTCGCTGGTCGTCGCCACCGCCAGCTGCGTACGTTTGTCGCCCGACGATTTCTGGTTCAGCGCCGCTTCAAAGAAGATCCACTGCTGCTTGACGAGCTCGAGGCCATCCTTGATCTGCTGCGTATTGGCCGGCGCCGTACCCAGTTCCTGCATGGCATCGGTGAAGTCCTTGCGCGCCTTGTCGAGGCTGCTGGCGCTACCGGTATCGGCGATGCCCCAGGCGCTTGCCTGATAGAACTTGGCCATGCGCTGCGACAACATGCGCTGGCGGCCTGAAACGTTCACCAGATGACCGGCATTCGAACCGGATTTCTTCTCCAGCTGTACGGTGCCCTGCTGGGCCAGCGCCAACACCTCGTCGGAAATGGCCAGCACCTTGCGGCCATTTTCAGGCGACGGCGCCGCACCGAGCAATACGTCCTTGTAGGCCAGCCAGGACTTCTCCAGCTTCAGGTAGGTTTCCTTGATCTCCGGTGTCGGGGCGAAATTCTTCAGCTCAACCAACTGGCGATCGAAAACGGCGACCGAGCTATCCAGGACCTTCCGGCTGCGATCGGTATCGATCTGCTGGCCAATCTGAAAATAGGCCTTGGCCATGCGCTGCGACAGCATGCGCTGGCGACCTGCCTTGTTGATCGCGACGTTGATGTCGCTGATCTGGGCCAGGGCTTCGCCGCCGAGTGTCAAAAGAAAAATGGCCGCCAGGCCAAAGAGATGCTTTTTCAAGGATGTCTCCGGAATTCTGGTTTTTGTCAGACGACAAAATACCCAGCCTCACAGCCACAAGGCCATGATTCGTATCAACAATATCGAGTTCGACGGTCGCCGTTGACCGTCAGGGCAACTGGGTAAGGTAATTGCCCAATGCAATGATGTCCTCGTTTTTCAACGTCGCCGTGGCGATGGACATCAGCTGGTTGTTGCGGATACCGGTCCCGTCGCGATAACGGGTGATCGATGTCTGCAAATACACGAGTTTCTGCCCGGCCAGGCGTGGCGTGGTTTCGTTGCCACGGGCCTGCTCGCCGTGGCATCGGACGCAAAGCTTGGCGAATAGTTCCTTGCCCTTGGCAGCCTGGTTGCCGTCGCCCCGTTGCGGCGACACCGGGTTGCCGGCGTAGAACAGGGCGATCTGCAAACGCTCCTCTTCCTTGAGGACCTTGATCAGCCCCTGCATGAACTGATCCTTGCGCTCGCCGCTACCGAACTTACGGATCTGTTCGAGCAGGTAGGACGGATTCTGACCAGCCAGGTTGGGCACCTCCGGCAGCTTGCTGACGCCATCTTCGCCGTGACAGTTGGCGCAGAAGAATGACGCCTTTTTCCCCGCCTCGATTGCCACCTTCAGGGCAGCTGGATCGGACTGCAAGGTTTTCAGACGCTCCTGAGCACCGCCCTGGGCAAATGCCGAGGCAGCCAGCAGCAAACTCGCCAGCAAGGGAATATGACGCATGCAACACCCCCGAAACAGTGTGCAGGAATTATGCCGTACCGCCCACCGTCAGTCCATCGATACGCAGGGTCGGCTGGCCGACGCCGACCGGCACGCTCTGGCCATCCTTGCCGCAGGTACCGACGCCCGGGTCGAGCTTGAGATCGTTGCCGATCATCGACACCTTGTGCATCGCCTCCGGTCCATTGCCGATCAGCGTCGCGCCCTTGATCGGCCGCGTCACCTTGCCGTCCTCGATCAGGTAGGCCTCGCTCATCGAGAAGACGAACTTGCCGCTGGTGATGTCGACCTGGCCGCCACCGAAATTGGCGGCATAGATGCCCTTCTTGACCGAGGCGATGATCTCCTGCGGATCGTGCTCGCCGGCCAGCATCATGGTGTTGGTCATGCGGGGCAGCGGCAGGTGGGCGAAGGATTCGCGGCGACCGTTGCCGGTCGGGCCAACGCCCATCAGGCGGGCATTCAGGCTGTCCTGCATGTAGCCCTTGAGGATGCCGTCCTCGATCAGGACGGTACGCTGCGTCGGGTTGCCCTCGTCGTCGATGTTCAGCGAGCCGCGACGGTCGGCGATGGTACCGTCGTCGATCACGGTGACGCCCTTGGCAGCGACGCGTTGACCCACACGACCGGAGAACGCCGAACTGCCCTTGCGGTTGAAATCGCCTTCGAGACCGTGGCCGACCGCTTCATGCAGCAGGATGCCCGGCCAGCCGGCGCCGAGCACGACGGTCATCTGCCCGGCCGGCGCGGCTTCGGCATGGAGATTGACCGTGGCCTGGTGCACGGCCTCCTTGGCGTAGCGCTGCAGCACTTCATCGTCGAAATAGCCGAAGTCGAAGCGGCCGCCGCCCCCTGAGGCGCCCTGTTCGCGCTTGCCGTTCTCCTCGACGATCACCGAGATCGAGCAGCGCACCAGCGGGCGGATGTCGGCGGCCAGCCGGCCGTCGGAGCCGGCGACCAGAATCACTTCGTACTCGCCGGCCAGCGAGGCCATGACCTGGACGACACGCGGATCGAGCGCGCGGGCGTAGCCTTCCAGACGCTCGAGCAATTTGACCTTGGCGTCAGCCGGCAGCGAGGCGATCGGGTCATGCGGGACGTACAGGGATCTGGCGACGGTCGACCGGAAAAATTGGCCAAAATTGGAATTTTGCCCGGCATCGCCAATCGCCCGTACGGCCTTGGCCGCATCACCCAGGGCCTGCAGGCTGATGTCGTCGGAGTAGGCGAAGGCAGTCTTCTCGCCGGACAGGGCACGCACGCCGACGCCCTGATCGATGTTGAAGCTGCCCGACTTGACGATGCCTTCGTCGAGGCTCCACGCCTCGGAACGGGAATACTGGAAATAGAGGTCGGCGTAATCGACCTGATGCGTCAGGATCTGGCCAAAGGTCCGCGACAGGTCGCGTTCGCTGAGCGAAAAAGGCGCCAGCAGCAGGGATTCGGCTTGGTCCAGGGCGCTGAGTTGGGTCATTGATGCTTCCTTAGAGTTTGCGGTGGGCGAGCGCCGGCAGGCTCTCGCGAATGTCGGCAATGCGGCGGTGATCGAGGTCGGCAATGACGACGCCCGGCCCCTTCAATTTGCGGTCGAGGACTTCGCCCCAAGGGTCGACGATCATGCTGTTGCCGTGCGTCTGACGGCCGTTTTCATGCGTTCCACCCTGTCCGACCGCGAGCACGTAACATTGGTTCTCGATGGCACGGGCACGCAGCAGGATCTCCCAGTGCGCCCGGCCGGTCGTTTCGGTAAAGGCAGCGGGGAGCAGGATCAGATCCACCGGCGCCAGCGCCCGATAGAGCTCGGGAAAACGCAGGTCATAGCAGATCGACAAGGCGATGCGGCCAAAGGGCGTATCGACAGCGACGAGCTGATCGCCCGCCTCGATGAAGCTCGCCTCGTCGTAGGCCTCATCACCCTTGCGGAAGCCGAACAGATGCACCTTGTCGTAGCGGTCGACGCATTCGCCGGCCGGGTTGTAAACCAGGCTCGAATTGCGCATCTTGTCGGCGGCATTGGCTGCCAGCGGAATCGACCCGGCCACCAGCCAGATACCATGCCGGCGAGCGGTTTCGGCCAGCCAATCCTGCACCGGGCCGCCCCCGAAATCCTCACGCGCCCGCACCCGGTCGGCATCGGCCGCACCAATGATCGGAAAATATTCCGGCAAGACGACCAGCTGCGCGCCCTGCGCCACGGCCTCGGCAACCCAGTGGCCGGCGGTCGCCAGGTTATCGGCGACGCGGGGCCCGGAAACCATCTGCACCGCAGCGATGCGGCAGTTCTGCTTGCTCACTCCTTGCTGTCCTCACTCTTGTCGTCCAAGTTGCCCGCTTCCGGATTCGCCGTGCTATCCGGCGCCGTCGCGCCAAGCTTCTCGACCTTGGGATCGGCCCAGGTACCGGTGACATGATACCGGTAGCTGAACAGCCGGTTGAGCGGCTTTTGCAATACCGTGGTGGCGACCAGCGCCGCCGCCCCGGCCACCGGATTGACCAGTGCCGCCGCCCCTACCGCTGCCAGGCCGCCGATTTCCGGCCGGACGACCACCTGCAGGTTCTGGGTCTCATTCTTCAGGTCGGTTTCGCCGCGCATTTCAACCTGTGCAGCCGGTCCGGATATACGCAAGGGCTCGGCCGTCCGCATGACGCCCCGGCGCACCGCCAGCTTGCCGTCGATGCTGTCGAAGGCCAGACCATCACTGAAGATGTCGCGGAAATCCAGCGTCAGTCGACGCGGCAGGGATTGCAGCGAGATCAGGCCAAGCAGTTTGCCGACCCCGGGTTCGAGCTTGTTGAACTGCCCCTTGCCGGCCTTGACCCGCAATTCGCCACTCAGCGAAGGGTAGTCGAGTGCGGTCAACGCGCCGTTCCAGCGCAAATTGCCGTCCAGCC
>ERZ1645187.4778-NODE-4778-length-10788-cov-51.591261_pt1 | contig 10788 bp, 11 predicted proteins | sample MGYA00575352_ERZ1645187 | MGnify/ENA primary metagenome ERZ1645187 (study PRJEB40837, sample SAMN11349314) | freshwater sediment metagenome | isolation source: river sediment | host: Sediment | place: India: Wazaribad , New Delhi | collected 2017-02-21 ...
CGAACACGCGCTCGTGGATGGCCTGATTGCCGAGGGTGAAGGCCTCGCGTGCCGCGGTTTCGATCGACAAGGGCCCGGCGTTCCAATCGTTGAGCATTCCGGTCTGGCTGCGGTAGCGTTCGTTCAGGGCCGATCCATCCCACAGGGCACGGGCGGCGGCGTCGTGCCCGGGATCGAACCCCCGGGCCACAAAGACGGTGAAGCCGGTGTCGGGCACCAGGCGACCAAGGCGTTCGCGCAGAGCGTCCACACCGCCGACCAGGTTGTCGGGGCGCAGGTGCAGGCCTCGCTCGAATTCGGCCAGACCCAGCAGGGCGAAAGCGCGTTCGCGGGCCCGCAGCGCCGCGCGATCGCTGCGACCCAGCGCGCCGGCATGCACGGCGATCCAGTCGCCGCACCAGTCGCGCACCGGCGGCGCGGCGCTGCGCCAGGCGCTCACATCCATGGCCAGCGGCTGGGCGGCGGGCCCCAGGGTGTAGCAGCCGCGCGCCGTGGTCATCAGCAGCCCGGCCACCGCAAGCCGCGCCAGCGCAACCCGGGTGCTGCTGTCGCTGCTGCCCAGCAACGCGCACGCGGCGATGGCTTCCCGGGCGCTCAACGTGCGGTCTTCCGCACCGAGCAGCAGGTTCAGAATGAGGCGACGGGGGGTGACGGGCATGGTTAATATTACGGTAAGTCTCATGAATCGCGAAATTCAGTAATAAAAATGGTCGAAAAAGCTCGACGCCACGGCGGGGGCTCATGCAGCCCCCGGACCAGCCGAAATGACGGCCTGAAGGACTTTCTTGGGCGGTATTTCGAATCAAAACCGCCTGATTCCATCGTCGAATAGCCACAATCAGCTATAAAAATAATAGTTGCGAGCTAGCCTGTCGACCCGGTTCGTGGATACCTCGGTGGTACAGTGACCCCGCCGTCGCGCGCGACTCCGCGCGACGCAGCACTCGCTAGGAGAAAACATGGCCGATCTCAAAGGCTCGCGCACCGAACAGTGTCTGAAGGATGCCCTGGCGGTGGAGGCGCTGGCCAACCGCCGCTATCTGTATTTCGCCCGTCGGGCGGACGTGGAAGGCCGCAGCGATGTCGCGGCGCTGTTTCGATCCACCGCCGAAGGCGAGACCGGCCACGCCCATGGCCACCTCGAATTCCTTGAGGCCGCTGGCGATCCGGCCACGGGCCTGCCGATCGGCACGGCGCGGCAGAACCTCGAATCGGTCGTGGCCAGCGAGCGGCATGAGTCTGCGGAGATGTACCCCGCGATGGCGCGGACCGCCCGAGACGAGGGCTTTGACGAGATCGCCGACTGGTTTGAAACCCTGGCCAAGGCCGAACGTTCGCATGCGATGCGCTTTCAGAAGGCGCTGGATGAATGGTCCGATTGACCCGCCGGAGTGATTCCCCGCGCCGGCCCGGTGTCGGTGGCGGGCTGGCTCTGTCGCGTCAAGCGGGGTACGCGCGGGTGCGAAGGTCTGGCATACTTTCCCGTTGACATAGATCAACGGACTCTCAACGAGTCGGGAAACGCCCGCCGGGCGGTCTTGACCCGTCGACGGCCCTGGCGTCCAATGTCGCACGTCAAATGTCCTTTTAACTCGTCACGGAGTCTGCCCAAATGACCAAGTCGCTTTTCTCCCTTGCCACCGCATCGGCCGTTCTGGCCCTGGTCAGCATCAGCCCGGCCCAGGCCGCCGTTGATGCCGACGCTGCGCAGTTGTTGTTCAAGAAAAACGACTGCACGAAGTGCCACGCGGTGGACAAGTCCAAGAAGGGTCCGTCCCTGCAGAAGATCGCCGCCAAGTACAAAGGCAAGGCCGATGGCGAAGAGAAGGTCATCAAGAACATGACCAGCAACCCGAAGGTCAAGCTCGACGACGGCACGGAAGAAGAGCACAAGGCCATCAACACCAAGGACCAGGCGGCCATCAAGAATCTGGCACAGTGGATTCTGTCGCAGTAAGGTCGCCCTTCGGCATGTCGGATCCGTCGCAACGGGTGGCATCCAGTCCGTTCGGTCACCCGATCCGGTGCTGAGTCCCTGAAGATCGCCGACATGCCCAGCATCCCTCCAAGGCGCGGTAGTCAATATCGCGCCTTGTTCTTTTCCGGAACACCGTCATGCATTTCCATTCGTTTTCGCGGCGCCTGAGCCAGCTGGCCGGCGTTCTTGTCCTGCTCGGTGCGAGCCTGTGCCAGCCAGCGCTGGCGCAAACCCCGGCCGCGGCGGCCGTGGCGTCGCCTGCACCCGCCAGGCCGCTTGACAACGCCACCTGCCTGAGCTGCCACGATGGCAAGAAGGGCACGCTGGAGGTGCCCGTTGCCGACGGCAAACCGCGAAAACTCGTCAGCGTGGCGCCGGATGCCTTCGGAAAAGGCGTGCACGCCAAGATGGACTGCGTGGCCTGCCACACGGACATCACCGACAACGCCGACAAAGGCAACCAGCATGCCCGCGAAGCGGGGCAGCCGCCGAAGAAGGTTGATTGCGCCGGCTGTCACCAGACCCTGTGGGAGCAGGCCCAGAAGGACGGCTCGGCCAAGAGCCGGCCGGGTCTGGGCGTGGTGGCCGACAACATCGCGGCGTACAAGAAATCGTTCCACGCGCGACCCAACGCCGACGACAAGACCCGGCCCAACGCGTCGTGCGACAACTGCCACAGCACGCACAGCTTCAACGTGCCGCCCAAGGGCACGCCGCAGCATGACCAGTTCCGCCTGGGCATCTCCAAGGCCTGCGGTGAGAAATGCCACACCGACCAGCTCGAAACCTACTCGGGCTCGGTGCACGGCAAGGAGATCCTGGAGAAGAAAAACGCCAAAGCCGCGGTCTGTTCCGACTGCCACAGCGCCCACGCCGTGTCCAACTCGTCGGGCGATCCGTTCAAACTCGCGGTCACCGGCCAGTGCGGAAGCTGCCATGAGGATGCCTTCAAGACCTACAAGGCCACCTACCATGGGCAGATCACCACCCTCGGCTACACCAACACCGCCAAGTGCTTCAATTGCCATGGCAGCCACGACATCCTGCGGGTCAAAGACTCCGAGTCCAGGGTCTCGCCGGAAAACCGGTTGAACACTTGCCGCGAATGCCACAACGGCAAGAAGGGCGTGGGCGAGGCGCCCAAAGGCTACGTCAGCTTCGAACCGCACGGCCACGTGCACGACTTCGACCGCTATCCGCAGATCTGGATCGCTTGGCAGATCATGGTGCAACTGCTGGTGGGTACCTTCGCCTTCTTCTGGCTGCACACGATCCTGTGGTTCTTCCGCGAGTTCAAGGAGCGTCGCAAGCTTGGCAGCGGCCACCGGGTCAAGCTCGATGCCGTGCCCGAGCATTTGCGCGGCAAACACGTTCGGCGCTTCAGCCCGATCTGGCGGGTGGCCCACCTGACTTTCGCGCTGAGCCTGATGATTCTGACCCTGACCGGCATTCCGCTGTTCTATCCGGAAGCGCCGTGGGCCCGGCCGCTGATGGCGGCGCTGGGCGGTCCGCACACCGCCGGTCTCATCCACCGGGTGAACGCGGTCATCTTCGCCGGCGTCTTCTTCTGGCACCTGTTCTACCTGGCCTGGACGCTGGGTCGCGATTGGAAGAACTTCAAGATCTTCGGTCCGAACTCGCTGGTTCCCAACCTGCAGGACGGGCGTGACATGCTCGCGATGTTCAAGTGGTTCTTCGGCAAGGGCCCACGGCCCACGTTTGACCGCTGGACCTACTGGGAGAAGTTCGACTACTGGGCACCGTTCTGGGGTGTGACCATCATCGGCGTCAGCGGCCTGATCATGTGGCTGCCGGGCTTCTTCGGCTCCTTCCTGCCGGGCTGGATCTTCAACGTGGCGGCCATCTTCCACGCCGAGGAGGCCTTCCTGGCGGTGGTGTTCCTGTTCACGGTGCACTTCTTCAACAACCACTTCCGTCCGGACAAGTTCCCGCTTGATGTGGTGATGTTCACTGGGACTTTCTCGCTGGAGGAGTTCAAGGAGCAGCATGCCGTGCAGTACCAGCGCCTGGTGGACAGCGGTGAACTCGAAAAACACTTGGTCGATCCGCCCTCGGCGGCCAAACTGGCGGCTTCGAAAGTGCTGGGTTTCACGCTGATCGTGATCGGCCTGACCCTGCTGACCATGGTCGGTATCGGTTTCTTCTCAGGAGCTTGATGCCGATCAGCCCGGATGGCCTGGATTCGCGATCCAATGCCATCCGAGGGGTCAGGCACCCCGGGCTGTCACAAGGTACAGGAATAGGCAGACATGGCCATCACCGAAACCCCTGCAGACGTGGTTGGCGCCGGGCGCCGAGCCTGCTGGATTGGCGGCTTTGGTGTATCGTGCGGCAGCGGTGGCGCACGCTGTGGCGAAGCGCACCCCGCCTGGCCGCTGAATGCCGGCAACGGCACGCTCATCGATAGGCCTGTGGTGGCGCCGGCGGCGCGCGCAGGCGACTGAAAAGGGTTTTTGTGAGTCCCAAAGAAACTGTCACCGTCGCCCGAACCGATCTGGCCCCCGCGGGCGACCCATTGCAGGCCATCGCCATCCCCAAGTACCTTCAGGACACCTACTGGTGGGCCTACCTGCACCCCAACGCGGTGCGGGTGTTCGAGCGCCAATGGCTGGTCAACCTGATCCTGTGGGGCAACTTCGCACGGTTGCGCGACGCCGCGCTGGCGGAGATGGGCGACGTGATCGAGGGCAAGGTGCTGCAGGTGGCCTGTGTCTACGGTGACTTCACCGAAAAGCTGGTCGATCGCCTGGGACCGGGCGCCAGCTTGGACGTGATCGATGTGGCGCCGATACAGATCAAGAACCTGCACGACAAGCTCAAGAACCCGCGTCAGGTTTCGGTGCTGCGCCAGGACTCCACCGCGATGGAATTCGAGGACGCCAGCCACGACACGGTCGTGGTGTTCTTCCTGCTGCACGAACAGCCGGCGGAGGCGCGGCGCAAGACCATCGCCGAAGCGCTGCGGGTCACGCGGCCGGGCGGCAAGGTCATCTTTGTCGACTACCACAAGCCGGTGGCGGCCAGCCCGTTCCGCTACCTGATGGTGCCGATCCTGAGCACGCTGGAACCGTTTGCGCTTGACCTGTGGCGTGGCGAGATCACCGACTGGCTGCCAGAGGGCGTGAAACCGGCGAAGGTCGAGAAAGAAAACTACTTCGGCGGCCTGTACCAGAAGGTGGTGATGACCCGCTGACCGCGCTGCTGCGCGGTGCCGGGGTGGCGGCGCGGTTCATCCGTCCGCTGGCGGTTCGAACGGGCGCCACAGATCCCATTCATCGCCCGGCTCCGCCTCGATGCGCAGGCGCTGGCCGGTGGCCGGGTGGTCCAGCTCCAGCCGCGTAGCGTGCAGCCACAGCCGCTGCAGCCCCAGCAGGTCGGCCACGGCCCGGTTCAGCGGCCCCTTGCCGTGTGTCGCGTCGCCCAGAATCGGATGGGCGATGTGCTTGAGGTGGCGGCGCAACTGGTGGCGCCGTCCGGTCAGCGGCATCAGTTCGACCAAGGCACACCGGGTGGATTCGAAGCGCCCTTGGGCCAGTGGCAACTGGACGCGTCCCAGCGTTCGGTAGCGGGTCAGCGCCGGTTGGGCCTCGCCGGCGGCGCCGGATCGGCCGTGCGGGTCGTCGCGCAGGCGCCGCAGGGGGTGGTCGATCACGCCTTCGGCCTCGCTCCAGCCGCGCACCATGGCCTGGTAGGTCTTTCGGATGGCGTGGCCCGTTTCGAATTGCTGCCCGACGGCCCCCGCGGTGTCGGCATCCAGCGCGAACAGCAGCACACCGCTGGTGCCTTTGTCCAGGCGGTGCGCGGGCCAGACCGGTCGGCCGAGCTGTTCGCGCAGCATCTGCAGGGCGAAGCGGGTCTCGCCTGCGTCAAGCCCGGTGCGGTGCACCAGCAAGCCCGGCGGTTTGGTGACCGCTGCAAGATAATCGTCGAGGTAAAGGATCTCCAGCATGCTGTTTCTATTGTCCCCCGCCAAGTCGCTGGACTTCGCGCCGCCGCGGCCTGATCTGGCGCACTCCGCGCCGGTGTTCGGCCGGGACGCCACCGAGCTGATCGGGGTGCTGCGCCAGAAAAGCCCGCACCAGATCGCCAGCCTGATGCAGCTGAGCGATCCGCTCGCCACCCTGAACGTGGCGCGGTACGGGGCCTGGCGCCCCCGCGCGACCGCCCGCAACGCCAAGCAGGCGGCACTGGCTTTTGATGGTGACGTGTACCGCGGGCTGGATGCCGCCTCGCTTTCGCTCGATGACCTGGCCTGGGCGCAGCAGCACCTGTGCATCCTCAGCGGCCTGTACGGTGTGCTGCGCCCGCTGGACCGCATCCAGCCCTACCGGCTGGAGATGGGGACGAGGCTGACCACCGACCGCGGCGCCAATCTCTACCAGTTCTGGGGTGCGCGCATCGCCGAGCACCTCAACCGCCGGCTGGCGGCCGACCGCACGCCGGTGCTCGTCAACCTGGCCTCGCAGGAGTATTTCAAGTCGGTGGACCGCTCGGCGCTCAAGGGGCGTGTGATCGAGTGCGTGTTCGAGGAAGGCCAGGGTGGCCGCTACCAAGTGGTTTCGTTTTTCGCCAAGCGCGCGCGGGGGCTGATGGCCCGCTTCGCGACGCAGCACCGGATCAGCTCGCCCCGGCAGCTGGAGGCTTTCGATCTGGAAGGCTATGTCCACGCGCCGGCCGCCTCGACCCCCGAGCGACTGGTGTTTCGGCGCCATGTCGCCTGAATGACGTCGAACGCCGCGCACCAGGGTCAGAATCGGGTCCATCCCAGCACCAACCGGCCACGAGCAGCTATGAAAATCAAAGCGAACGGCATCTCCATCGAGGTCGAGGACACCGGCGCCGACGGCTCGCAGAACGAGCGCCCGGTGGTGCTGCTGATCATGGGCCTGGGCATGCAACTCATCGCCTGGCCACCGGCCTTCGTGCAGGGGCTGGTGGATGCCGGCTTCCGCGTGGTGCGCCACGACAACCGCGACATCGGCCTGTCGCAGCACTTCGATCATCTGGGCGTGCCGAATCTGGTGTGGGCCAGTCTGCAGCACCGCCTGGGCTTGAGCCCCAAGGCGCCATTCACGCTGAGCGACATGGCGGCCGACGCGGTGGGCGTCCTGGACGCCCTCAAGATCCGGCGCGCCCACATCGTCGGCGTCAGCATGGGCGGCATGATCGCGCAGCGGGTGGCGATCGGCGCGCCGCAGCGTGTGCTGAGCCTGACCAGCATCATGAGTTCCAGCGGTGCGCGCGGCTTGCCCCGGGCCCAGCCCCGGGTGCTGAAGGCCTTGCTCAGCAAGCCGGCCAGCCACGCCCACGACGACATCGTCAATCACTACATCAACCTCTACACCGTGATCGGCAGCCCCGATTTCGTGGTGCACGAGGCCGAGCTGCGCGCGCGCATCCTGGCGGGCATCAACCGCAGCTTCCGACCGGTGGGCACCATGCGCCAGATGTTGGCCATTGTCGCGGACAGCGCCCGCGCCGCGGAATTGCGCCGCATCCAGGCTCCCACGCTGGTGGTGCACGGCGCGGCCGACCCGCTGGTGCCGCTGGCTTGCGGCAAAGACACGGCGCGGCGGATTCCCGGTGCCCGGCTGGAGGTCATACAGGGCATGGGCCATGACCTCCCCCCCGGCGTGGTCCAGGAAATCTTGCGGGTGCTGCTGCCGCATCTGCGCGAGGCCTCGGCATGAGCGAGCACACGCCCGATCCCGGCGCGCCGATTGCCGACAACCGCGCCGAGCAGTCCCAGCTCGGCAAGGCCTCGGTCTATGTGGACCGGTACGACCCCAGCCTGCTGTTTCCCATTCCTCGCGCGGGCGCGCGGGCCGAGATCGGCATTGCGGGCGCGCCGCGTTTCTTCGGCGCCGACCTCTGGACCGCCTACGAGCTCGGCTGGCTGAACCCGCGCGGCAAACCGCAGGTGGCGCTGGCCCACATCGTGGTGCCTTGCGAAAGCACGCACATCATCGAAAGCAAGTCGTTCAAGCTCTACCTCAACAGCTTCAACAACACGCGCTTTGCCAGCTTTGAGGCGGTGCGCGAGCGCCTGCGCGCCGACCTTGGCGCTGCCATCTGGCAGGGCGGGCCAGTGCGCGCGGGTGTCGGCGTCAGGCTGCTCGGCCCCGAGCTGTTCGACGTCGAACCGATCCACGAGCTCGATGGCCTGAGCCTGGACCGGCTCGACATCGAATGCAACCGCTACACGCCCGCGCCGGAATTGCTCCGCTCCGCCACCGACGAGCAGCCGGTGAGCGAGGTGCTGGTCAGCAACCTGCTCAAGAGCAACTGCCTGGTGACCGGCCAGCCCGACTGGGGCGCCGTGCAGATTGCCTACAGCGGGCCGCAGATCGACCAGGAAGGCCTGCTGCAGTACATCGTGAGCTTTCGCAACCACAACGAATTCCACGAGCAGTGCGTGGAGCGCATGTTCATGGACATCTGGACGCGCTGCAAGCCCGTGAAGCTCACGGTGTACGCGCGCTACACCCGCCGTGGCGGCCTGGACATCAGCCCGTTCCGCACCAGCCACCCGCAGCCGCTTCCGGCCAACGTTCGTACGGCGCGGCAGTGAAGCGTCCCCGATCGGGATCACTCCTTGAGCGATAGCGTCAGGTGACCGTTTGACGATGGGAATCGGCCAATTCGGTCCCGAAACTGGCCCAAAGGCCCGGATTGGGCCGGTCTGGTCGTCCCTCAGCCGCCACCCGAGACTTGGACCCCCAGCTCCTGCGCCAGGCCGATGGCCCGTTGCGCCGCCGGCGACAGCGTGCGGTCCCTGAGCCAGATTGCGTGCACGTCGGCGAAGGGGGCCTTGCTTTCCACCGTGGCCAGTCGGCGCAGGGTGTCCGGATGCGTATCTCCGACCGAGCGCGTGATCAGTGCCAGCACATCGGTGTGCTGAGCCAGGTGCACGAGCGTGCCGAGGTCGTCGCATTCCACCGCCAGCGGAAAGTCGGCGTGGCCCTTGAAACCGTAGGCTGGCGCCACGCCATCCATCAGGGCGGGTGAAATCGCAATGGTGGCCACGCCGTAGCGCCGAATCGCCTCGGCATCGACCCGCGGGGCCCGCGCCAGCGGGTGGTCGATGCGCCCGTAGAAAGCGCCGAGCTGCCGCCCCACCGATGCCATGGCGTAGCGGGGTTGCGGGGGAACCAGACGTGGGTCGCCCAGGCAGAAGTCGATCGCCTGGGCATTCAGCTGGCCGAGCAGCGCGGGCAGGTTGCCCAGCCTGACCCGGGTCACCAGTTCGGGGCTGTTCCGGCGCAGGCGGCTCAGCAGGCCAGGGACGATGACGGCCGCCGGCACCGGGGCTGCGCCCAAGGTGATTTCGCCGGCATCACCCTGACGGATCAGATCCACATCGTGCTGGAGATTGCGCGCATCTAGCACCAGCGTCCGGGCCCGAGCCAGCACCATTTCGCCCGCGGGCGTCAGGCTGGCGCCTTTGGCGCCCCGGTCAAACAACTTCACCCCCATTCGGTTTTCCAGCACCTGGATGCTGCGGCTGAACGCCGCCTGGCTCAGATGCATCCGTTCGGCGGCCACCGCGAAGCGGCCTTCCTCAGCCAGCGCGATGAAATGGGTCAGACGCCTGATGTCCATGCTTGTTTCCTTTGTCATGCGCGACACGCAACCGATCCGGTTGCATTTTGCAATAGACGCAATAGGCCCGACGCCCGACACTCACGATGATCGGCCTCACTGTCCGAATCGGTCCGATCGCGGACGGAAAGTCAGGTTTGAACCGGTGGCTCGGCGGCGTCTGCAGTCCGGGGCAGAATGGGCGATCCAGAAGGCAAAGGAACGATGAACAATGGAAATGCTGGTCGCCCGTCCAAGTCTGGGCGCGTGTGATGGGCCGCGTGAGCCTGAATGGCATGCGATTCACCCCGTTGGGATCGCCGACCCGGTCCGATCGGCAACCTGCTCTGCCGTGCGCAAGGCGGCGGCCAACTCGCGGCCAATACAGCCATGACCGATAGGCCGACCCGCCAACAGGTGGTGCTGGCTCAGGTGGTCTGGGCCTTGGTGATCCTTTTTCTGCTGGCAGGTTTGGCGTTGCACGGCCTTTCGGGCGAAGTCCTCATGCGGATCTGGCAGAACCTGATCGAACGCCCGGGCGGGCCGATGACGTTTCGGATCATCCTTCAGCCCGTCATGGCGACGGTCGCCGCCGCGCTGGCCGGCGTGCACGATGCGCGAGCCGGTCGCAGCCCGTATTTCTGGTCGATTCTCCGCGACCCGGGGCAACGCGGCCCCCGCCTGCAGGAGGGCATGGTGGCCACCGCGCGGATCATTCTCCTGGGGCTGGTGATGGACGTCATCTACCAGATTGTGGTGTTCGATACCTTTCATCCCGGCGAGGCGGCGATCGTCGCGCTGCTGTTGGCCTTTGTTCCGTACCTGCTGCTGCGGGGCCCGGTCGCGCGCCTGTTGTCCTGGTGGTGGCGCCGCAAAGCGGTCGTCCAGGGCCGCTGAGGCGCCGCTTGTCACCGGATCGAAGCCCATGAAAACCCGGATAGAGCGATTTCGCGCCAGCACCCGGCACCTGAAGCCCCGGCGCGGCCACCTCGTGGCCGATCTGATCGCGGCGCTGACTTTCGCCGTGGTCAACGTCCCGCAGGCGATGGGCCACGCGCTGCTGGCGGCGGTGAACCCCTTGTTCGGCATTTACACCCTGATGGTGGCGGTGCCGGTCGGCGCCATCTTCAGCAGTTCGGTCTTCATGAACGTGTCGACCACCGGCGCGTTGTCGGTGGCGGCGGGCGTGGTGCTGATCGAATTCCCGC
>ERZ1645187.4781-NODE-4781-length-10776-cov-23.345957_pt1 | contig 10776 bp, 12 predicted proteins | sample MGYA00575352_ERZ1645187 | MGnify/ENA primary metagenome ERZ1645187 (study PRJEB40837, sample SAMN11349314) | freshwater sediment metagenome | isolation source: river sediment | host: Sediment | place: India: Wazaribad , New Delhi | collected 2017-02-21 ...
GTAGAGAGAGATATAAAGATTTTTTTTTTTGTTTTTTGCTTGTTCAGAGGTGGTTTTTTTGTTTGGACGATACGCTCTAAGAGGCTTTAGCGCATTGGTTTTAAACTGGATGCGATTTAAGTGTTAAATGCGCACATCAACAAAGGTGCTTTGCCGATTGAGGCGGTCGCCATATTTTGTCCAGATGCGTTTGTCAACAGCATCGCTGAAGTGGGTGGCTTCTTCCTGTGGCACTTTCGATTTTGGGTTTTCGGCCGATTTATCTTTTTGAAACTTGCCGTCTTTTTCTATCACCGAGGTGTTGCGCATACTGATTAGCGTGTATTTGCAGTTGTGGCCATTGATGATCACCTTTGGGAATGTGGGGTTGCTGCCTTTTAGGATGTTGGCCCAGAGCAGGTATTTTTCGTGGTGTGGTGGTTCCATGCCTTTGTGCTGGCGTGTTGTTACGATCCAACCGTTTCGGGAGAGGCGTTCGATGGCTTGTTCGTTGTAGGGTTTGCTTTTGGGTGCCGATGGATTTCGGTGGTCGCCATAGCGGTCGCGGAAATAGACGACTTCTTTTTTTTGATGAAAGCGGTAGTATTCGCAAAAATTATCAATCAATTCGTCAATCATCACACCGGCCACTTCGTCGGGTTTTACAAAAAATTCGTTTATGATACAGTCAACCGGTTCGAGGATTTTGGTTACATAGTTGAATGAGTGTTCCTGTGCTACCGAGAGCAGTGCTATTGATGCACCCCAATCTGGCACAATCTCTATGGCTTTGTGTGCATCGCAATCGAGGTCGAAGCGGCTGTCGTGTTTTGATAGTTTATCGAAATCGTAGTTTGTTGACATGGCCATATCGTGGATGAAACCGGCGTTTTGCGCGTCGTAATAGACATGGCGTTGGTTATCAATAGGGTAGTATGTATTTTCTACTTTATCAATGATCCAGTTTAGGATTTCGATCATGAATGTGAGCAGGGTTTGCTTGTCGTATTCGCGGATGATATAGTCCATGCCAAGGTTTTCGATATTGTCGAACACATTGGCCAACGAGAATAGTGTGCCATCTTTGCTCACGAACGGGGTTATCTGTTTCTTGAGGCGTGCTGTTTCGTTCCACACCTGCTTAAACAGTGTTACATCTTTGATTTTGTATGCCCTGATTATTTCGAGTTGCAGCCTTACAACGCGGTTCCATATTTCGATGATGCGTATATCTGCTTCGTCTTCGTAATATTTTGCATAGTCGAGCAGCCATTTTTGTTCGGGCAGGAAAGGGGCAGAGCTCACATAGCGGAAACCATGGTGTTGTTTTATGGGGGTTTTGCTTCTGATGCCGAAATGTTCTTCGTTTCCGCGGTTGGTTGGAGATGTTTCCTGGTCGTAACGTGTTTTGTTGATGGTGAGTGCTTCGTCCACTATTTCGCGGTCAACATTTGGACCGCGTGCGCTTCCGATGCGTTCCTGCGAGAGCAGCAGATATCCGGTGCCATTGCTGAACGAGATGAAGTTGTCGTGTTTCAATACCGGTTCGTAGGGGCGAAAAAAATGTTCGGGAGGTGTTGCCCCGATAACGTAGTGCCCGCCTGTTTTTTTGTCGTAGCGTTTGTATCCGATCTGCTCAAGATACTTGAAAGTGGATGGGAGTGTGCGTGTGAGCAGCTGCCCGTATGTTTGCCCGGTGATGCTGGTGATACTACGGGGCATGGTTCGGTTGATGTTGTTGATTTCTTGCCCAACGATATAGCTTTTGCCGGTGCCGCGCCCCCAGATATTGACTTCTTTTTTAGCGTTATTTAGAATTGATATAAGCTGTGGGTTGTTGAGTTTAACTAATTCCTGGATCATTGGACGCGTTGTTGATAAATTCTTCGGCTTCGATGTCGGTAATTTCTTTGCTGAACAGCAGGTGGTTTAGTTCGGCAAGGGTTGAATCGGGCAGTTTTTTGACCATGCTCATATCAATTTTCACATCGCGGTCGGCTGTCCGGATAAGGAAATAGAACTCATGTTTGTCAGTCAGGCGTGGGTCGTTTGGTATTTCGGGGCGTTCGCCAATGGCTTTAAGCAGGTTGGCATGTTCCATGGCTATTACCCGTCGGCTTGCCGGAGAGCCTTCGGTGCGCAAGCTGCGGATGTTTTCGATGATATCGTTGATGGTCCATGTTTGCCAAAAGTCGTAATCGAATTTATGTATTGTATTGAAAAGTCTTCGGGCCAATGCGGCATCGGCATAGGCTTGTGCCCGGCTTATCTCGGGATACTTTGCCATGTGAATGGATGTTGCGTGTTTCATCACGGGGTTTTTGTCCATTACCCTGGCCACAGACATGACCCTATTGAGCTGAAACTGTTGGTCGGCAGTGAGTGGTGATTGTTCGGGAGTGAGTATGTGTGCTTTGATAAGCTGGTAGTCAATGTCTTCGAGGGAGGTTTTCATAGGTGGTTTAGGGTTTAGGGTTTGGTCTTTAGTCTTTGGCGTTGGCTTTGGCTTTGGCTTTGGCGTTGGCTTTGGCTTTGGCCTTGGCTTTGGCTTTGGCCTTGGCTTTGGTCTTGGCTTTGTGTTTAAAATGGCAGGTCGTCGGACATGTCTTGTGGGTAGAAATCGTTCAGCTGGTCGAATGATTCGGTGTTTATTGCTGCTGCTGCAGCAAGGTTTGCATCGTTGTTGGCGTGTGTGGTGAGTTGTTTACGGACCGCACTCCCGAGAAAAGGAATGAGGTTTAGCTCGTCGGCATCCATGGCCTCGCGTATTTCTTTTGGTGCCGACAGTTTGATGGTGTGTGTGGTTTCGGCTTTCGGGTTTTTTATTTTCCAGAAAACAAGTCCTATGCTCAACGAACCATCATCGTGGTTGTAGGCAAAGTTCTTTGATTTGTCAATCACTATGCAATCGGTTAGTTGGCCGTTTTTCATTCGATATGGGCGAATGATGCTTTCGAGGCTTCGGAGGTTTATGTGGCCCGATACGACTGTCTTTGGCAGTTTTTGATCTTTGTGTTTTTCCCAGTCAATAAGGTTGCCGAGTATGGGGGCGTTTTCGGCTCTGTCTTTGGTGATGGTTTTGAGTTGTTCGTCGGTGAAAGCCTGTTTTAGTATATGGGTGTCGTTGCCAAACGATTCGGATGTGCGCTCAAAACATACAAAGTGAAGGTTTACCTTGTTTTCTGAAATGTGTTCGAGGTTGTTTAGTTTGATAGGGATTATAAGGATGTTTACCTGTCGTCCGTCGGCACCGGTGAACGATGCGGAGTGTGTGATTAATTTGGAGAGTTTTATATTCGCGTTCATTGCTGTGTGGTATTATTTGAATGATTTTAATTGTTCGTCGCGTTTTTTCATGCGTGTTTCGATGCTTCGGCGTTTTGGACCATCAGGCATGGGATTGTTTGGCGTTTCGTAGTTATCGAGCAGATCGCGGTCTCTTTGTTGTGCTTCGATTAATTTTTTTCGTTGCTGGTTTTCAGTTTTCTTTTCCGGGGACGGTGTGTCGGGCTTTTTTTCGAGACCAAGTGCAATCATATCCGGGATGATTGCATTATTGTAATAGTCTTCCTTGGCATTGTATAATGCTTCAATTTTGACTGAAAGCTCGGCAATGGTATCGGAATGAACCTTGCGGCGTTTGACTGAAACAGGATCGTTTGCGAGGCCTATGTTTTCGCGTTCGAGGCTTGCCTGGCTCCGCAGCTGAAACAAACGGGCATGTTCTTTCACAATCCGTTCGATGAATGGAGGGGTGGATTGGCTTTGGCTTTGGCTTTGGCTTTGGCTTTGGCTTTGGCTTTGGCCTTGGCTTTGGACTTGGCTTTGGACTTGGCTTTGGACTTTTTGTGATTGAGGTGTGGTTAGAAATTCTTCGCGGAACGGTATGTTTGCGATATAGCAAAGTTTAACGGCTACTGCGCGAAGCGTTTTTGGGTTGATGAGTGGTTTGAACCGTTTGAGCAGGATGATTCCTGAAACGTATTCGGGTGATTGCAGCCATGCAATGATTTCGTCTTTTGATGGTTTTGTGCTCATAATGACAATATTATTTTTGTTAGGTAATAGTCAATTTTTTTTCTGATTAGATAGGTGTTATTGTTTTGCACTATTTTGTGCATATTGCGCTTGTTTGGGTAGTATTTGATAAATAGTTTGCTGCCTTTATCGAAAGGTTTGCCTTCCTTTTCCCATTGGGCTATGTCAATGATTTTATCATCAACATCATCCAACTCGAACGGTCTTGGATCGGGAAACAGGCTAAACAGGAAGTATTTCATGGGCGATGTGAGACCTGCATCGTTGTGGGCCAGATAGAGTGAATTTGCGGTTAATTTATGAATATCGGAAAGAGAAAATGTTTCTCTGAACATTCTTTTTTCGACATCCATAACAGGGGCATCGGCATAATGAATACTGCCATAGATGCTTTTGACTGTAAGGCCAATATCCGTTTTATAGTCAGGAAACTGCGCGTATGTTTCGGCTACGGCAGATTTTTTCATCGGGAATGGTGCGTGATGGTCAAAATGCAATGGTGTTATGCCTTGATTGGATAGTGCGAGGCGTGTTCGCCCGAGGCGTTTTCCCCATACAGTGTTATATGTGTTTGGGTTTATATGGTTCATGTTTCCTTTATGAAAAGGAGTTACATTTTGCGTGGTGATTGGCTTGATGAAATAATTATCATCATTGATGAAGATAAAATCATCAGACAAGGCTTGAATGGAGCTTGCATGGACTATTTTTTCGATGATATTGCCGTCGGCATTCTTTTGTCCGTAAACATCAGGAAAAGGGATGTGAAAGATTGTGTGGCCATTGATCGGGGTGTTGTATTGCAGAAAAGAAGGTTTTTCTCCCACAATAAAGATATCGCGTAATCCATGGAGGTTTTTTAGTGCTGACCGGATAGAAAACCTTATTTCGTTGTTGCTCCATTGGGAGCCTGAGCCAAGTGTGTAGAGTAGGTCCATATTGATCAGATTAAGATTTACTGATTTGATTGTAAACAGATAAGAACTTATTGATATAAAGTGTTGAAGGGTATTTTTGGTTGATGGCCATCCAGAAGAAGCCATCAGCATTGTAAAGGTCGGTTCGGAATCGTGTGTCGCCGATAGCGATGCGCGAAACGACCGCGCTGCCGGTATCAATATGGTTTAGTTTGACAGTGCCACCGATGCGTTTTGATCCGTCGGGGTTTTGCTGGTCGAAATGGATAAAATCGGCTGTGATGCCTTGTGCACAGGTATTCAAATAAAGATCGGGGTGCAGCAATGTGTCGTCGTCGAGAAAATAAACCATTCCATCGTTTATGTGCCCGATGGCATAGTTTCGCTGCGCATTACCGGCAACCGAATTTTTGTTTTTATGCCATAGAATTTTGGCGTTTTGCGGAATAAGCATTTTGTCCACCTCATGTTGGTCGAAGTCGAACACGATCCACCATGTGAATGATGTGCGCGGTATATTGATTGATTGAGCGATAGTGTGCAGGTTTTCGGGTCTGGCACAAGGTGTAATAATATGCAGGTGACGTCCATAGCCAAGGTGATGTTTTGATTTTATACCTTCGACAAGTCTGAAATAGTGCAGCATATACACAGACTTCATGAGGTATATTTTGAGATCGAGTTTAAGAATAGCGAGCGAAATAGCGGTGTCAACACCTTCGATGGTTTCGTTTTGTGATTGTTTTTTTACTGCTTCGCGGATACGCAACCATATTTTTTTTTGGATAACGAACAGGTGCCCTGCTATTTGTTTTTTTATTTCAGTCACCCCGTTTGCTTCGGATTTGGCAAGCGTGTTGGCTATCTGTTTGTGGTACCTTATGCTTGGGTTGTTTTGATCCACAACAGACGGCACCTGGTATTGATAAAAACAGCGGCTTGCATAGGCGGTGAACAGACCTGTTTCGGGATATGCATCAATATATTCCTGAATGATGTGGCCGAAGTTTGAGCGGAGAAACATTGTGTCGCCATCGGTGAGGCAGGCCCAATCGTTTTTGTTTGGAAGTAATTGGATGCAAGTGTCGTAAGCGTCGAACAGCTTGCCTGATAATGAGTAAGGGGTGAAGAAAAACAACATACGCTAATTATTTAAGGTTATGTTAAGCGATGTATGTAAATAAATTACGTTACAAATGTACAACATTTTCATTACGTTAAACTGGATATGTAAAAAAAACGGGAGACGCGTTATCTCCCGTTTAAATCGAATCTCTGCATGAAATTGTGAATCAAAAACCTTCGTAAAAGTAAACAATATTCTTTACACTGTCAAGAAAAAAAACACTGCCGGGAGGCAGTGCATAATCAAAACCAAAATACAAGCATATGTACTGTTTTCTATTTTTTCTTTTTGTTTTTACGGGTTTGTTTTTCAGTAGCATCCTGTTTGACACCATATAATTTTTCTTGTCCTTCTTTGGTTATGGCGAGGTAAGGAAAATCATTTTCGAAAAGTTTTTGAACTTTTTCGAGTGGGATATCATCGCGCGAGAAGTCAATCTCACCGAACAGGGTAGTGACTACCCTGCCCGGTTTGAGTTTGACAAATGTGAAATATTTTTTCCACATGTGTTACTTTGTTTTACGATCCTGCTTCGGTGAGCGGCACACTGCCAACGTACTGATATACGTTAGCTGTTTTGTATGTGAACTCGGCACCCATACCACGCCGTGCTGCAGTTTCTTTTCCGGAGCCTTGTCCGTCGCCAGGTCCAGCAAATGTGGCCGGGCGCAGTTGGTCGCCCATGAGGAATTTTGCTCCGTTGTTGTCGGGCACAATGAAGACCATGTTTTCGTTTTTGGCCTTATTGATCAATCCGAGGATATCTTTGTTAAGACCAGGATGGAAAAACAACAGGTGCAGAATGAAGCTCATCCCATCGGGAGAACCAACCGGTTCGATACGAAATTCTCCGGTATCGTCGGTGATATAGAGTTTGTTCAGTTTTTTACCTGTTTTCATCACGATATCACCGGTTAGTGCTCCGTTTTCGGCAAGTGTTGTAGGAGAGGCAGGTTTCGTTGGCCAGTCTTCCACATCGCTATGAAGACCATAGTAAATGTACTGGGCAATACCGCCCATGTTTTCGCCATTTACCAGATTTTTGTCAATGTCAGTAAACATATATTCGCGTTTTTTTTGAGTTACTAAGTTATTTCAGCAAGCAGCACCCCACTAAAACATTAGTGAGGGCTGCATGATTTGTTTTTAGCTTCCTGATCCGGATGCTTCAGGTTGAGTGTTTGTCCAAACGGCTGCATCAATACCAAAACCAATACCTTCCCACCAGTCGGCCAGCATATTCACAGTACGCTTGCTTTCTTCGAGTTTGATGTTGGTTTTGTTGGCCAATTTTTTGGTGATGTGCAGGAGGTTTGCTTTTGGTGTGGCAAAGATCACGTCGGTTCCGGAGAGCGATGGGAGCGGCACTACCATTTGCGGCATAAAGTCAATGTTGGCTTTGATTTGCGCGTCGGAAGCGATGGTGTAGAAACCTTGGGAGCGTTTGTCGCGGTGATAGAGTTTTGCCCATTTTGGCGACATGTGCACATTCATTGCCGTGTTTTGGTAAATTTCGGAGATACCGTCAACAAAGGCTTCAACCTGGTCGAAGATATTGTCCTTGTCGAGTGGGCCAATGTTTACAGAATTGATGGTGTCATTGTTTACTCCTGTTTGAAGCAGGTGGATGAGCCCATTCATTGTTTGGCCGGTTACGCCGGCAGTGCCTGACACAACATCAGCTTGTACTCCTTTTCCGTACTCCTTATTTTCCATATCTCTGTTGATGGCTGTAATCAACCCCTGATCAGGATGCTCAAGGATGAATTTGATGAGCGGCCAGTCTTTGCGGTTAATGGAATCAGAGGCAAGGAAACCGAGCCAAGAAGCTTCAACATCGTCGGGCCAAATTTCGAGGTCAACCTTGAAGTGAACCAGTTCGATTTTGTTTGGTTTAAAAGCGATATCGCTTTTTGGTGTCCAGCCTTTTTGGAAGGCTTGTACGATGTCGCCGATCCTTAACGTTGCGAGTTTATAGATGGTTTCATCGGTTTTGATTGGGGTGCAATACTTTGGTGTTTCGAGGCCTTGCGATAGCATTGCAAGGATTCTGTTTTTGTTTTGGCCTTCATTGAGGTAGTATAACCCCCATTCGGCCAGAATTGCTGATACGTCCATGATTTAGGGTTTTTAGTTATGAATTTGAATCGAGTTGTTGGTTGTGTGGCAGTTTTGCCATTTCGTCCCAGTCCACTCCGTTGGATTGGCCCTGAGTTTCTTTGGAACCTTGAAACAATATAGCTTGTGCGGCAGGCATGGAGGCTAATTTTGTTTTTATTGTCTGAAGGTTTTCTTTTGCCAGATCACGTTCCTGGGTGAGCGTTTGCACCTGGTTTTGGAGAGTAGATAGTTCTTCGGCATTGGTGTTGTTGCTTTGTGCTGTTTGCAACTCAGTTTGCAATGCGGAGATTTGCTGTGCCTGGTTTGCAATTGTTGTGTCGCGTTCGGTTATTTGCTGATCGCGTTGTGCAATCGCGTTTTGCCTTGTATCGAGTTCTGATTCGACGAGGAGCAAACTATCTTCTGACAAGAATGATCCTTCGTCGGCTACTACCAGATGAGGCACGTTTAGAATGCCGTTGATATGAGGCATTACAACTTCTTTGTTCATAGGAATATTGATTTTTGTGATTAAGTTTCGTTTTATTTCGGGAAGTCCGATGGCGTTGAAATACTGGAAGTTTTCGGGCGCAAGCAATGAAGCAGCGTTTGACACATCGCCTTCGCCTGGTTGGAACACTTCGTCAACGAATCCCCATTCGCTGTGGGCTTCGGTGGCAGATATCCAGGTATCTTTTTTCATAAGTTCAAGCACATCGTTGAGTGTTTTGCCTTTTTGCGAAGCTCTTTTGAGATAGTGTTTTGCCAGCATAAGTGTTATGCGCTTGTTTTCTTCTTTTTCTTTTGTAAGTTTTTCGATCACGCTGTCAATATCATCTTCGTTCATCATTCCCCACTCATCCACCCACGAGAGTGCTTTGTGAATGAGGTAGAATCCTGTTGAAGACATGGATGTTTTGAGCGGGAGCACAACAAAAGTTGCGGCAGATGCATTGAAACCGGATAGAGAAGCAGTGAGGTCGTTTTTGCGTTCGGCAAACATATCGTACATGGCAGTGGCATGATCGAGGTCGCCACCGAGAGAAGACATGATTACTTTGCCTTTTTCGCCATGTGGGAGCTGGTCGTTGAGCCATGCTCTGACGAGTTGTTTTGAATAACCCCATCGGCCAATAAAGCTGTCAATGACTAATTGTTTAGGCATTACTAAAAATTTTTACAATTTTAGTTATGCTGAAAGTCAGTGGAAAGGACTATAAAAGGCTAAAAGTGGTGTAAATTAATTTGTTGCGGCAGTAGCACCATCATCTTGCAATACAATTTCGTCGTTTCCTTTTTTAAGGTACGGTGTGGAAGGTTTTGGGTGATTCAAAAGTTTTGCGGAGAAATATACGTAATAACCTTTTGTTTGGTTGTCGCGATTTCCGCTATTGTATTTTATTGACATCTGTAGGCCTGCATTATAATTTCCTATCATACGGAATGATCCGTCGCTTTCCTGATAAATTATGAGGTAGCGATATTTTCGGATGATATTTAATTTCTTTGTGTTAAGGATTGATTCTCCTGGAAGAAACCCTGAAATATCAATTTGATATGAATCTCCTGGATCGTCTTTTAATGGTTCGTATTCGACCAAAATTGAATCAGATGCAAAATTAAAAAGATAATAAGCGTTTGTGTCTTTTATGAAAACAGTGTCGTTTACAATTTTCTCAATATTATATATAGGCAGTGCAAATAATTTTACGATGCCTGGCGAAAGGTCTTTAATTCTGTTTATTGTTTCCATGTGTTCAATATTTTGTCCTTTTGAAAGGAAGATTCATCGAAAAATATTTTATTTTTTTATTTATATCTGATTATCATCAATATAGGCTTCTGACTGTATTATTTTTAAAGCCTGCTTCATATATTCGTCCCATTCTTTACGTTTTCGGTAGTCGCTTTTTTTAAGACGTTCGTAAAAATCGTCAGAGAAGTGCAGGTTTAGCAATCTGATAAAAGATCGGATAGCAACGTCATATCTGATACCTTTTTCGGCAGCAGAGACGCAAAACATGCGGAAGTCAATATTGAAGTTGAATTTTATTTGTTTGTTGATTAGATCGGTTTGCGCTTCGTTGAAAAACAAAAATTTTGATTTTATATCGTAGTGTTGATCTGGGATATAAATTGTGTGATGTGAGGTGCCGAAGCTTTCTTTTTTTGTGTTGGATGCTGATATATTGGCGAGGATAAGTTTTCCGATATCGTGTGTTCCTTTAATGACGACCTGGTTTGTGAGGTGTGTTTCGGATCTGCGTTGGGCTTTGCCGGGTTTGTACTTAAAATAGAAAAGGAGATAATCTAAGAAGTAATTTTCTTTGAGATGAATCTTAACAGGAAGCATAGGCAAAGAATTATCCTTACAAAAGTAAAGAATATCGTTTACATAAAAAATATTTTTATTTACAGATTGGCATATACATTTGCTGACCTGAGCGACCTATCAGACCTATACTACTGAGAATTAGTATATTTAGTGATAATTTATAAGAAATTAAAATCTAATGCGACCTAATAGACCTATACAGACCTATTAAGACCTATTGTATTTTTTATTTATTTTATTGATTTTTAGTGTTATAGGTTTGATAGGTCGGATAGGTCGGG
>ERZ1645187.4783-NODE-4783-length-10775-cov-11.125466_pt1 | contig 10775 bp, 8 predicted proteins | sample MGYA00575352_ERZ1645187 | MGnify/ENA primary metagenome ERZ1645187 (study PRJEB40837, sample SAMN11349314) | freshwater sediment metagenome | isolation source: river sediment | host: Sediment | place: India: Wazaribad , New Delhi | collected 2017-02-21 ...
CATTGCGTTCCTCCTTTTTTATTGATTGAGAATCATTAAGTCAATTAGCATTTCGTCTTCTGTCATTCCTGCGTGATGGGCTTTAAATTTTGCGTGAGCGATTTTTCCATCTATGAGGTAATCGAAAGCTTTGTAGTCAATAGCAACCGCCATATAATCTCCGATGAATTCTTTGCAGACCGGGTGCGGTTTTCCTTCACCGAACCATTGTTGTTCAAGAACTTCTTTGCGCTTCAAAAGGATAAATTCTTGTCCGTAATAACGTTCAAAGAGTTTTTCGAAACGTTTCTTTTGCAAAGGTTTTACGAAAAAGAAGGGAGCGCGCGGTTCATTGGAAAACATGCGTTTCGTGGTGGCATAAAAATCGGCATGCTCTTCCATCGCCAGAAAATCGACATCCACCAAACCATGGTCGGCTAAAACAAGGAAAAGCGTGTCTTCGTGCTTCTTGGCTAAATCCAAAACACCCCGGGCAATGTCCTCAATCGTTTGATGGACAATGGGGGCGCCCACGCCGTTTTGATGAATCAAACCATCGGGTTGATGCCAATAACCATAAATGAATTTAGGTCGGGAATCCGAACAAATGGATTCCATTTTTGTGAAAAAGTCTGGCAAATCCGCCACGGTTCCTCCCGCTACAATGGTGGGCCATAGGCTCGTGACATAGAGTTCGGGATGTTTTCTGGAGATTAAAGTCAGAATGTCGTCATAGGGAGCTTTCTCTTTGAGGGCATTCCCCGGTGCAACTTTGACTTTGGTGACGCTGTCGTCATTATTAAAGACATCGACATTCCGTTTAAATTCTTTGAAGTATTGGTTCCATCCCAGCCATCCCGTTTCGATTGGAAACTTTCCATTTAATAGGCTGGTCGTGGCGGCCACGGTTGTCGGCGGAAATGTGGATGTGATGGTTTTAAAAACGGTTCTACGGAATGGGTGGTCGGGAGACAAGTGACGGTCAAGAAGCGCCTTTCCCATGCCATCAAAGAGGAGCACTACGACTTTGTCGTGCTTTAAAAGAATGTCGTCGACATCTTTCATCGTGGAATGAAACGTCGGAACGCCATATTTGTTCAAAAACGAATTGGATAGATTAACGAGGCAATTGTTATAATCGGGACGAAGCAGTTTCATTGATTAAATTCCTTAAGACCCACATAGAACTTTTTCAGTTTTGAGTAGAGTTTGGTATAGACCTTACGATACAGGTAATCATAACGTGTGTGTGCTTTGTGATCCGGAATGAACGTTTTGGAGGGATGAACCATGGCATCAATGGCGTCATGGTAACTCGAGAAGTCGCCGTGAGCGGTAAACGCTAAGATGGCGGTTCCCAGACTGGCTGTTTCATAAGTTTGAATGCGCGACACCGGCAATCCAAATATATCCGCGGTGATTTGGCAAATAGCGTCGCTTTGAGAGCCGCCGCCCGAGACCCGGATTTCTTTAATCTTGTGATGTTGCCGTTTTTCCATGCCTTCTAGGCCTTCGCGAAGAGCATAGGCAATGCCTTCGACGATTGCGCGATAAAGGTGAATGTGGGTATGGGTATCTGTCCAGCCAATGACGGCACCTTTTGCTTCCGGATGACGGAGACTCGGTCCCCAATAAGGTTGGAGAACTAATCCGTGCGATCCCGGTTCGATGTTCATCATGGCTTTGTTTAAGATTTCCTCGGTCGCCATTTTTTGAATCGTGGCTTCCGCAGATTCGCTCACGCCAAACTCTTTTTTGAACCAAGTAACCATCCAATAACCACGGTATACTTGGACTTCCATGTTGTATAAATTCGGAATTGATGCCTGATATGCCGGTAAAAACGGTTCCGGTTCGATGTATTTGGGGTTGGATACTTCAATGCTCGAGGCTGTTCCGTAGGAGATGCTGGCCATGTCGTTGGTTAAGCATCCGGTGCCAATGGTTTCGGCGCCTTTGTCGGTTCCTCCAGCATAAATCGGTAACCCTTGGGGAAGTCCTGTTTGACGAGCACAATCTTCGGTCACGATGCCAAGTTGTTCACCTGGTTTGACTAGGTCACAAAGAAGTTTTCTAGGAATACCGAAGATGGGGGCTTTCAAGGCATTGTCTTTATACCATTCACCTTTTTTGAAATCGATCGGAAAGTGTCCGGTTTGGTTGGCGGAACTGTCGATAAGTTTTCCGGTAAGAAGATAGGTTAAGAAAGTTGACAGATGAACATAGTGGGCTATTTTTTCCCAATTTTCGGGTTCGTGTTGCTTAATCCAGCGGGCGGGGGTTCGCCGTGTATTCATCATGACCGTGTCGGTCAACCCCGTCAGTTTAAAGAGAACATTCCGCAAAGCGCCATAATTGGGTTTGTCTGTGGATTCACGTTGATCGAGCCACAAGATGGTCGGGCGAACCACATTCATATCTTTATCCAAGAATACGGGGGAATCACGGAAGCACGTCATGGCCATTGTCGTGACACGTGATAAGATTTCCGGATATTTCGTGGCAAGCTCTTTTGTGGCGGAGCACAAAGTGTCCCAATAGTATCTTGGATTTTGTTCCGCATATCCCGGTTTCAGTGAGAAATAGGCGGGTTCATAGGGACGTTTTGCCATAGCAATTGTCTGGCCTGTTTTATCAAAAATCATCGTACGCACGCTTTGCGTGCCGAAATCGATGGTAAGCGCCAAAGGCTGATTATTCATATCGTTCCACTTCCTCTATAGACTTAATGATAACAAAAAAAACTACCAATGCACCCTTTATCTGGGTTTTTAAATAAAAATTCGTTCATGGTAACGCTTTTATGGCCTTTTCGGGAGCGTTTTATTGGTGAAGGGCGTTAATATCTATGATATTATATTTTTTGTGAGTGGCTACCCGTTCTGCATGGGTACACCCGTTTAGGAGGAAAGAAAATGCAAGAAAAGAAGTACGTTTACCCCTTCGAACAAGCCTACGGATTAGGCAAAGAACTCTTAGGTGGTAAAGGTGCTGGCTTAGCGGAAATGACGCACATCGGCGTCCCGATCCCGCAAGGTTTCACGATTACAACCGAAGCCTGCACTCTTTATTATGACAGTGGCAAGAAATTGCCCGAATTCCTGATTAATTCGATTTACGAAAACGTCAAAGGTATCGAAAAAGTTACCGGAAAGAACTTTGGCGGAAAGCACAATCCTTTACTCGTCAGCGTCCGTTCGGGCGCCCGCGTTTCCATGCCGGGCATGATGGACACCATCTTAAACCTTGGTTTAAATGATGTGACCGTCGCTGCCTTAGCCAAAGAAACCGGCAATGAACGCTTTGCGTTCGACTGCTACCGCCGTTTCGTCTTGATGTTCACGAACATTGCCAAAGGCCATCCCCGTGTTGAGATGGACAAGATGCTTGAACACTTGAAAGAAGCCAAAGGCTACAAATCGGATACTGATTTGGATGCCGCCGACCTCAAAGGTTTGGTTGCCAAATACAAAGACTACTACAAGAAGACGTTCAATGAAGACTTCCCGGCTGATCCCTATGTTCAACTGATCGAAGCCATCACCGCGGTCTTCCGTTCTTGGGACAACCCCCGTGCGAACGTCTACCGCAAGATGAACAACATCCCGTATTCTTGGGGCACCGCTGTCAACGTTCAATCCATGGCGTTCGGCAATAAAGGCGAAACCTCCGGAACCGGCGTTGCGTTCTCCCGTTCGCCCTCGACCGGCGAAAAACACGTGTTTGCCGAGTATTTACCAAATGCTCAAGGCGAAGACGTCGTCGCGGGTATCCGTACTCCTCTTTCCATTGAAGAATTAGGCGTTCGTATGCCGGATGTCTACAGACAATTCAAAGAAACCATCGCCAAGATGGAAAACCACTACAAAGACATGCAAGACATGGAGTTCACCGTTGAAGAAGGTAAACTCTACTTCTTACAAACCCGTAACGGCAAGAGAACCGCTGCGGCTGCTCTCAAGATCGCTTGCGATTTAGTCGACGAAGGTTTGATTTCTGAAGAAGAAGCTGTCCTTCGCGTCGAACCCAAAGCTTTGGATAGCTTGCTCCACCCGAGCTTCGACTCCAAAGTCTTAAAGACCCTCAAGCCCATCGGCGAAGGGTTACCCGCCTCTCCGGGTGCCGCCACTGGTAAAGTTGCGTTCACCGCTGAAGAAGCTCACAAACGCCATGCTGCCGGCGAAAAGGTTGTCCTTGTCCGTGCCGAAACCTCTCCTGAGGACATCGAAGGCATGGTCGCTTCCGAAGGTATTCTCACCATGCGCGGTGGCATGACCAGCCACGCGGCTGTCGTTGCTCGCGGTATGGGTAAATGCTGTGTCGCTGGTTGCGGTTCCGCAGTCATCGATGAAGAAGCCAAAACCCTCAAGCTCAATGGCAAGGTTTACACCGAAAAGGATGTTATCTCGCTCGATGGCTCGACCGGTTTAGTCTATGATGGCGACGTTAAGAAAGTTGAACCCGAACTCACCGGCTACTTTGGCCGTATGATGGCTTGGGCCGACAAATACCGGACCTTAAAGGTTCGCGCGAACGCCGACACCCCGAAAGATGCCAACCAAGCCGTTAAATTCGGCGCCGAAGGCATCGGCCTCTGCCGTACCGAACACATGTTCTTCGACAAAGATCGCATATTCCACATGAGACGCATGATCTTAGCCGACAAGCTCGAAGTTCGTGAACAAGCGTTGGAAGAACTCCTTCCGTACCAACAAAGCGACTTCTATGGTTTATTTATGGCCATGAAGGAGAAGAATGTTAACATTCGTTTGTTGGATCCGCCTCTCCATGAATTCCTCCCGACCGAAGAAGACAAGATTGAAGAATTGGCGAAATCGCTCGGCCTTTCCGTCGAAGATGTCAAAGCTCGTATTTCCTTCTTACACGAATTCAACCCGATGATGGGTCACCGTGGCTGCCGTCTTGACGTTTCCTATCCGGAAATCGGCAGAATGCAAGCCCGCGCCATTATCCGCGCCGCGATCCAAGCTCAAAAAGATCTTGGTCATGCGGTTACTCCCGAAATCATGATTCCGCTCGTCCTTGATGTCAAAGAACTCAAGTTCGTCAAGAACATCATCGTCGAAACCGCGGATGAAGAAATCAAGAAAGCCGGCGTCAAACTTTACTACGAAGTCGGCACGATGATTGAAATCCCGCGAGCCGCTTTACTTGCCGGTGAAGTTGCCACCGAAGCGAAATTCTTTAGCTTTGGTACCAACGACTTAACCCAAATGACGTTCGGCTTCAGCCGTGACGATGCCGGTAAATTCTTGCCGGATTACTACGCCACCAAGATTTTCGAACAAGATCCGTTCCAAAACGTTGACACTCGCGGTGTCGGCCGCTTAATCAAGATGGCCGTCGGCGAAGGTCGCGCTGCGAACCCCACGCTTCACGTCGGTGTCTGCGGCGAACATGGCGGAGATCCCTTATCCATCGATTTCTTCCACAACGCCGGTTTGGACTATGTGTCCTGCTCACCGTTCCGTGTTCCTGTCGCTCGTTTAGCCGCTGCTCAAGCCGCTGTCAAAGCGAAGAGAGCCGCTGCCAAGAAGTAGTCTTCAAACAAAAAAACATCCCTCGCAAGGGGGATGTTTTCTTTTGGAAAAATTGAGATTTGCAGTGATTTTACTTGCTGTTGATTTTGGCTTTTAAGACTTTGGCATAACCAACTTTGTTCTCTTGACGGGCACGCGCTATCGCTAAGTCATCTTCACCGACGTCCGTGGTAAGGGTGGACCCAGCCGCAACAAACGAGTTATCGGCGAGAGTGATCGGAGCGATGAGAGTAGAACCCGAACCGACGAAGACGTTTTTGCCAATTTCGGTATGGTATTTATGCTTGCCATCATAGTTCGCGGTAATCGTTCCGCAACCGATGTTGGTGTTTTCACCAATGGTGCAATCACCGATATAGGTTAGGTGGGCCGATTTGACGCCATCGCTCAGGTGGCCGTTTTTCATTTCAACAAAGTTGCCGACGCGGGTTTTGTTGCCGATTTCGCAATGTCCACGAAGATGGGTGAACGGTCCGATTTGGTTTTCGTTACCGATGTGGCAATCCACGATTTGTGATTTTACAATCGTGTTGTTGTCGCCGATGATGGTGTTTTCGATGCTGGTTTCAGGACCCACGATGTTGGCTTTACCAAGACTTGTTTTGCCTAAGATGCGTGTCCCGGGACGAATGACCGAATCTTGACCAATGGTCACTTCGGGACCGATGTAGGTGTTATCAGGATCTTCAATGGTGACGCCACTCAGCATCAGGTCGCGGTTAATGCGGAGTTTCATGATTTTAGTGGCCTCGGATAGTTGAACGCGGTCGTTAATTCCCAGCATTTCGCGGCTATCTGGGAGGATGGAGGCACCCACGTGGTAGCCTTTGTTCTTGAACATTTTGATGACATCCGTTAAATACAATTCGCCTTGTTTGTTGTTTCCGGATAAATGGACCAGTTGTTCAAAGAGGAGTTTGTTATTAAAGACATAGACGCCAGTGTTAACTTCACGGATGCCTTGTTCTTCGATCGTGGCATCTGCTTGCTCGACAATGCGGTCGACCAGGCCTTGCTTATCGCGAACGATTCTCCCGTAACCTTTCGGCTGGTCAATTATGCAGGTCAATACCGTCAAATCGTGTTTGTTTTTGATGTGTTCTTCAAGAAGTGAAGAAAGGGTTTGGCTGGTTAATAACGGGGTGTCGCCACAAAGGACAATGGTCGTTCCTTCTTTTCTCGAAAGATACGAGGCAACTTGTTGAACGGCATGGCCGGTTCCTTTTTGCTCGTGTTGCCAAACGACTTTGGCCGAATCTTGAACCAGTTGTGTTGTGACCTCACCGCCAAAGCCCACAATCGCAAAGGTTTCCGTGGGTTGAATCGGCTTCAAAGCACGAAGAACGTATTGGACTAGGGACATCCCCAAAATAGGATGGCTAACTTTCGAATGGCTTTGATCCAGGGACTTCATGCGGGTTCCTTTTCCCGCAGCAAGGATGATGGCGTAAATATTCATGCTGTTTCTCCTTTATTTTCCTTTTGAGGGAAGATGAAATGTGGTTTGAATGACCGTATATCCCAACTTCGTAAACTTTGCTTCAACTTTTGCTATTTTACGACTATTTTCAGAAAGAGCAAATACAGAGGACCCGGAGCCGCTCATCAAAACGAGATTAAATCCCTCGGCCTTCAAAGCGTTTTTGATCTTTTCAACTTCAGGATACAACGAAATAGCAGGACGTTCGAGGGCATTGCCGATGTTGGCTGCAAGAGCCGCATCATCCCCAGAGGCCAAAGCCTTGATGACTTCAGAAACATTCACGTGATCTTTTTCAAGTTCGTCGTAGTGTTGATAGACGGTTTTTGTGGAAAGACCTTCCGCGGGTTTGACGATTAAAACAAAATAATCTTTCGCGACCGAAATAGGTTCAACAACTTCTCCGACACCTGTTACATGTGCGGGAACTCCGGCGTAACAAAAAGGAACATCGGACCCGATTTTTCTGCAAAGTTCGATAATTTCTTTGGGATCCGGTTTGATTTTAAGCAACGAACAAATGCCGTGGATAACGGCGGCCGCATCACTGCTTCCCCCACCGAGTCCGGCGGACATTGGAATGGACTTGTGAATGTGAATCCGGAATTGATTTTTGAACTGGTATTTTTGGCGCATCGCGTTCAAAGCAATCGTGCAAAGATTGTATTGTCCGGTTTCAAGCGAAACATCATCGCATGTAATGTAGGTGTCGTAAGCGCTTGGCAAAAGGGAAATATCAATGGAGTCGTGCAGTTCGAGCGGAATCATGACCATATCCAGGTTATGGTAGTTGTCTTCCCTGCGGTCCAAGACATCAAGGGCGATATTGATTTTGGCGTGAGCTTTAATAATCATGTACTAATCCTTCTGTTGTGATAATGAATATTTTAATATTCAACTGGCATAAAAGCAATTAACCGAGAGCCTTTTCAAGAAGGAGAAGTTCGGTTAGCGAAACATAGAATGATAAAGGCAGTTCTTCCGGTCTTTTTTGAGGTTCCGCTTTTAATTTATCCATTAAAACCTGGGCCTTTTCTTTTCCCCCGACAAGACCACCCAAATTATTCAGGATGGTTTTTCGACGCAATAGGAATAGGTTTTTTGTCACAGAGGTCAGTTTCTTGAGAAAGACCGGGTTGATGTCCTTTCGGAAGTCCACTTTAAACACAAGCGAGTCCACATGCGGCATCGGGAGAAAGTTCACTTTGCTGACTTTCCGAACCAGAGATACTTGCCCCACATAAGAATATAGAATGGAAAGTGGGCCGTACTCTTCATCTCCCAGCTTTGCAATAACACGCGGGAACACTTCTTTTTGAACCATCCCGATGAATGTGCTTAGGTGGCTGGCATGATCCAACACTTTTTCAAGAATGGGTGTCGTTAAATAATAAGGCAAATTTCCAATGATTTTATCGTATGGATTAAGGTCAAATTTCATTACGTCGCCTTGAACGACTTCCAGTTTAGGAGAAGACGAAAAGGTCTTTTTCAAATGGTCACAAAAAAGCGGATCGATATCCAAGAGCGTGATGGTCGCATCAGAGGCGGCTAAATGTTCGGAAAGAGCACCAAGTCCTGGGCCAATTTCAAGCACTCGATTTTTGGGTTCAATTTTCAATGCAAAAACGATGTCTTTTGAGACGGTCTCGTCAATTAGAAAATTCTGCCCCCATTTTTTCAGTGGGTGAGCTCCTAACTCAACCATCTTTTTTACGACAAATTCTTTGCTTGCGATTGCTTTAGACATAAGGGATCTCTCTTTCTTGAAGGAACTTTTCGATTTGCTCTTTATCAATGCATAAAATATTCAGTCTTTTTAGAAGCGTTTTCCCATTGGCAAACCCTACATGGAAATGTTCGCATACTTTTTGTCTGAGAACGAAACTGTCTGCGGTTCCAACAAGGCCTAAATCAAATAGGTCGGAGGTCGTCAGTGTGCCGATTTTCGAAGGCCTTTTTTCCAGAAGATGGGATAAAGCTGACAGCACTGCATCTTGGTTTGATTCAGCAACGCCAACCTTTCCTTTTCGGATTGCGGTGGCTTTTGGAATAAAAGCGTGGCATAACCCCAATATTTCGTGGTCCAAAATATCCCGAATTCGCTTCCCCGGAGTATCTGGGTCTGTCAAAACAATGATTTTCTTTGTCTTTGACAAAGACTTCAAGTAGTCAATTGTTTCACGTGGAACATCTGATCCGTTCGTAGTTACTATCTCCGCATCTATGAAATGACTGAGAAAAACCACGTCTGTATGGCCTTCGACTACCAATACTTCATCAATGTGCTTTTTCATTATGGTTTCACGTGAAACAGGGCTTTAGCGTTCCTTGTTGTCCATTCTCCGATATCTTCTGCGTCGAGCCCACGTAATGAGCCGATTTCAGCAGCAATCAAAGGAAGGTAAGATGATTCATTTTTCTTTCCACGATTTGGGGTCGGAGCAAGGTAAGGGGCATCGGTCTCGATCATGAGACTTTTCAACGGAACAACTTTCGCCACTTCTTTGCTCACGCGGGCGTTGGTAAAGGTGACAGGACCGCCTAAGGAAATGTAGAGTCCAAGCGCTAAAAAATCAGGGACCATTTCTTTGGGTCCGGAATAGCAATGCATAACCCCTCCGGCGATGGGTTTATTTTCCTTTAAAATTTGAAGCGTTTCTGCCATGGCATCTCGTGAGTGAATAACGACCGGTTTATTGAATCGGTTGGCGAGCTCAATTTGACGAACAAAATACTTCCGTTGAAGTTCGTGTTCTTCCTCGGTCTTATTCCAATAATAATCGAGGCCGATTTCGCCGAGCGCGACCACTTTAGGATGAGACAATAATCTCTTAATCACTGCAAAGCGATCTTCGGGTACTTTCAGGACATCGCAAGGATGGAATCCGACCGCGGCATAAACGTTGGGATACTTTTCAGCAAGTTCGACTGCTTTTTGTGACGAAACATCATCCCAACCGATAACTAAAAAGTGATCAACACCTACGGCTTTTGCCCGTTCAAGATATCCTTTTTCATCGTTTGCAAAATCATCGCTGTTTAAATGGCAATGTGTATCAAAGAACATATTTATCCTACTTTCCGACGCAGAAGCGCGAGAAGATCTCATCGCTGAGATCGTTTTGGTTTTCTTCACCCAGAACATTTAAGACGTTGTGGTAAGCCTCTTGAAGTGAAACGCTGATTAAATCAATGGATAACCCGTGTTCGGCATCTTCTTTGGCTTTTAATAAATTGGCATCGGTTTTTTCCAATAAACCAAGTTGTCGGGCATTATTCAAACTGGGGCGGACATAGCTCGCTTCTTCGATACCAAAGAGCTTGGATATGGCTTTTTCCAACGGCTCAATATCGTGGTTGAGGGCGGAAATGTAGAGGTTTTCGTTACTTCTTTTAGAAACGATATCCATTTTGTTATAGACGATCAGGCGCTTTTTGTTCTCGGTCAAACGCATCATGGATTGATCTTCGTGGTCCAGCTCTCGGGAAGCGTCCAAGACAAGGATGACTAAATCTGCGTCTTCCAACGTTTTCTTCGCTTTGGTTATTCCAATCTTTTCAACCGGATCGGATGATTCGCGGATTCCCGCCGTATCGAAGATATGAAGGATCAGACCACCGAGGTTTGTATCCCCTTCAACGACGTCGCGCGTTGTTCCGGCGATTTCGGTGACAATTGCCTTATCCTCTTTAATTAAGGCATTGAGCAAAGAAGACTTTCCGACATTGGGTTTACCGACGATGGCGACATT
>ERZ1645187.4784-NODE-4784-length-10775-cov-7.200840_pt1 | contig 10775 bp, 9 predicted proteins | sample MGYA00575352_ERZ1645187 | MGnify/ENA primary metagenome ERZ1645187 (study PRJEB40837, sample SAMN11349314) | freshwater sediment metagenome | isolation source: river sediment | host: Sediment | place: India: Wazaribad , New Delhi | collected 2017-02-21 ...
GGTCGCGACCGCCTCGACGCACCAGAGCGCCTCGGCGTCGGCGATGGCGGCCAGCGTCGAAGAAATGACCGTCAGCATCACCCACGTCAGCGATCGTTCGGCCGAAGCGCAGAAGATCTCGGCCGAATCCGGGCAGTTTGCCGCCGCCGACAGCAGTGTCTTCTTCGTGAACTTCGCGTTGCCACTGGTATTTGCAGGGGTGGATTCGGCCGTGGGGCGCTATTACTACGAGGATCCTGGGGCTACCCCGAACCTTCTGGCGTCCGGATTCCTCATTGGCCTGCCAGTCTGCCTCGCGGTGACGGTTGTTCTCTACCTCGCGGCCGGGCCGATCGCGGGGCTTTACCTGGACCAGCCCGGTGCCATGCGCTGGTTGCGCCTGGCCATCCTAAGCCTGCCGCCGCTGTATGTGATCGCTTTTTTCAGCACTGTTTTTAAGTTTGAGTTCCGCCGCGGGTCCTATGCCGTGGCAACACTGCTCAATCCGGCCTGCTTCTCTCTGCTCGTCGCCATCGATGCGTTGCGCGGCCACTTGACCGTCGACCGTTACCTTGAGTGGTACCTGATCGCCAACATCGCCTTCGCACTGGTCACGCTTTGGCTGGCCCGCGGCCTCATCGGCTGGGCTCTTCCCCGGCGGGACCACCTGCGCAAGTTATATTCCTTCGGTGTGCCCTTCATGTTCGTGAGCGTGCTCGGCCTGCTGTTCGGCCTGACGGAGCGCGCGTTCATTAACCAATACTATCCACTCGCTGCCGCCGGTGCCTACCTGTTCGCCTATCGGCTGCTGTCGGCCACGACGATTCTTAACCGCGCGTTGCAGCTCTCATGGGGACCGTTCGCGATGCTGAATGCGCGGCGGGACAAGGCGGGCGCCGCGTTCAACCGCATCCTGCTGTCGCTCGCCGTGGTGCTGAACCTATTGTCCGCTGGCATCGTGCTGGCGGACGAACTGATCATCTCCCTGCTGGCAAACCCATCATACATGGACGCGCGGGCCTTCCTGCCGTACCTGTTGGGCGCCAACAACCTGCTCATCCTGAGCAGCCTGACTAATCTTGGCATCAACCTAGCCGAGAGCACCCTCACCCACGTCAGGAACTACGCGGCGAGCTGGGGCGTGTTCGTGGCGGCCTTTTTCCTGCTGAAAGATTGGAATCTCCTGCTCAGTGTGCCGATTGCGCTGTTCCTGTCACGCCTGGTGCTGTTCGTCGTCCAGTCCCGGGATGCGGCGAGGCTTGAACGCTCGATCCGCTTCCGCTGGGAGCCAGCGCTGGCGATGACCGTCGCGACAACCTTGATGCTAGGTATCATACGGTATTGATTCTCCTCGCTGTTAAATCTGTGCACTGCGGGCCATGAAGATCGTCTACTTCACCAACGGCAAGATCAACTCCACAGCGGCCCACGCCGTCAATATCGCCTGCATGTGCGAGGCTTTTCAGGGGCTGGGGCATGAGGTCATCTTGGTCGCGCGCGTGGAGGATCCAGCCCACTTTGACCAAGCGGCGTACTTTCGGAGCTTTGGCATCCGCCACCGGTTCGCGGTGGTTCCCGTGCATGAGGGCAAGGTGCCGTTCCTTCGGTCACTGCGGTTCATGCTGGGTGGGATGCGCGTGGTACGGCGCATACACCCCGACCTGCTGTTCTTGCGCCAGATGCTCGACTTCCTCGTCGTGCCGATGTTTCCCGGCAGCATAATCATCGAACGGCATGCCCCGGCCTCGCCCAATGCGATGGTCAGGTGGTTGCAAGGGAAGCTCTACACTTCCCCCCGCGTGGTTGGCATCGTGACCATTACCCAGCCGCTGCGCACGCTGCTCGCAGGGGCTTTTGAAGCCGTGGCAGGCAAGATCATCGTCTGCAGCGACGGCGCACGTCTGCAGGATGAGGGTGCCGGTGTGAAGTCAGCGCTTCGCTCGGGGTATAAAGTCAACGTTGGGTACACGGGCCACCTATACGCGGGGCGGGGCGTCGAGGTGATCGTGGCGCTGGCCGGGCGCAATCCCCAAATCGGCTTCCACGTGATCGGTGGCAATGCTAGCGATGTTGACGCGTGGCGCAGGCGCACCGCGCACCTGCCGAATCTGGTCTTCTACGGGCACCTGCCCTACACCGTAGCCTTGGCCACGGCAAGGTCGACGGATGTGCTGCTGGCGCCTTACCAGGACTCGGTCGCGGTCGCGGGCGGCGGCAACACCGTGGCCTGGATGTCGCCGCTCAAGATCTTTGAGTACATGGCACACAGCAAGCCTTTCATTTGTTCTGATATCCCCGTACTCCGCGAGGTTCTCACTGATGGAAGCAACTGTCTGCTCGTGCGCTGTGACGATATCGACGCCTGGGATAGCGCGCTGCATCGACTGCTGGCGGACAGGGACTTGTCGTCGCGTCTCGTCGAGTGCGCCCGGGCCGATCTCGTGGAGCGGTATAGTTGGGACGCAAGGGCGAGAAAGATAATGGGGTTGGTGGATTAATAAATGGCCCTCCCGCTGAACGTCGGTTTTCTGCTGTTCTTGTTTGTCGCCAGCAACCTAGTAGGTGGTTATTTGCTCGACCTGCTGCTGCTCTTTTCCGCCACGGCATACTTTGTCCTGCTGTGCCGGCGCGAGCCCCGGCCGTTGCGTCGGGCCTTAATGACGGCTTACGGGCTGCGGCTGTTTGCCGCCCTCGTTAGTTACACGGACATTTATCCCTTGGAGGGTGCCAAGGCCGATGCCTTGTTCTTCACTGAGGTCGGTCAGTATTACGCACAATACGATCTTGTAGAAATGATCAGCCGCTATAACGAGGTGAGCGGCGGTATTTACGGCCTCATCGCTGGCATCGTGTTCCGCGTATTCACGGATGCCCCGCTGATTATGATCCTGTTCAATGTCATCCTGAGCGCGCTGACGGTACGCTACGCCTTTCTGCTGGCTAATCGCCTCTTCGATGCGCGACTTGCGGCGGTAGCCGCATGGGCGACAGCATTCACGCCTTACCTGATTATCTTAGGGGCGACGATGTTGCGCGAGGCGGCGCTCATATTCCTACTGACCTACTCGGTGTATCGGCTGGTATGCTTTCGCCAGAGTCGATCAGTGCACGACTTATTCGCAGCGATGCTGGCGATCAGCGCTTCCGTTCCCCTCCATGGCGCCATGGCCCCGGCGATGATTGCGGTCTTGCTGATAGGATTGTTTACGATTAACCCGCTTCGGACACCGCTTACGGCTTTCGTCTCGGTCTTACTTGTCAGCGTTGTCACATACCTGGGTGCGCAACTAGTGACCGGTGGCATCACCCTTTACAAGCTTGAATTCCTCGCTAAGTCTAGTGAAGCCGGTGTGACTAGTGAAATATTGCGTCACGCGGGCGGCGCATTCTCCGAGGGCAATTATCGTGAGGAAGTGGTACTAGGGTCACCGCTGGATGTAGTTTGGGCAATTCCCAAGGTAGTTCTACCCTTCTTATTCCAGCCCTATCCTTGGCGCATATGGGAGCTCAAGACCTACATCCTGTTGTTTCTAGGCAGTGGGGTTTGGACGTTGCTGGGTTTGCTCTGGTTGCGCAACGTCCGTCTCGTGGTCACTAACCGAGATGCGGTCGTGGTCCTGCTGATCGCCGCAACGGTGTTGGTGGTTTTTGCCTTCGGTAGTTCGAATCTTAACCAAGCAATCCGCCACAACCATAAAGTGATGCCGCTAATGCTGGTCGTCATGGCGCCGTATCTTTACCGCCTCTACCGGCAGGTGTTCGGGCGCCTAAAATGATCACTATCCTGGTCCGCTACAACCTGCAGAGTTACCACCACGCGCTCTACCCGATCTTGACCTCGCGCTATTCAGGTCTTTTTTCGCTCACCGACTCCGTGGAGCATTGCCTGCGCCGGGATGCCAATCGCATCCTCGTCATACTCAACTTCTTCAAGCAACGTTACGCGCAGGTGGAGGCGAACCGCGCCCTACTCGTTGAGCTGAGGCAGCGTTACCGTAAGGTGGTGCTGTTTGATGACAGTGATGGGGCCGACAGCCTGCACGGGGAGCTCATCGACCTGGTGGATCTTTACTACAAAAAGCAGATACTGGTGGATCGGCAACACTACCTGAAGCCCGCATACGGCAGACAGCGCTTCAGCGATTATTACCACCAAGTAGCTGGTGTGACGGACGAGCGCCCGGAAATCCGCGAGGCAATTGCGTCAGAAGCTGAACTAAGCAAGCTACGCCTGGCATGGAACTTAGGACTAGCTGCTTATCCCTTCAATCGCCTGCGCCGCCATGCGTCTCTTTGGCTGCAGCGACACGCCGGATGGGCAGTGGCCCGGCTGGCCTATCCGCGGATGCGCCCACGCCTTCACGGGCGAATCGAGAAGCTGCCAGTTGTGCAGGCCCGCTTCAGCCATACGGCCTATTCCGCGTCCATCGGCTACCAGCGCTTGCTGTTTGGGCGGTTGTTCGCCCAAGACGGGCGCGTGAAGACCGGCCGCGTTTCCAAGGCCGCATATGAGCAAGAGTTGCAAACTGCGGCAGCAGTAGTCAGCCCGTTCGGTTGGGGTGAGGTCTGCTACCGCGATTTCGAGGCCATCATTTACGGTGCAGCACTACTCAAACCCGATATGGGGGGGGTAGACACCTGGCCTGATATCTACGTGGCTGGCGAGACATACTATCCGCTCGACTGGCAAGGTCGAGATGCTGCAGAGGTAGTTAATCGAGTAATTAGTTGTCCCAGGGAGGCTGCAGCGATTGCACTTAATGCCTTTGACCGCTATAGGGCGTGTATCTCAGCTGCTGCTGATCGGGTTGATCTTTTTGTTAGTGAAGTTCTCGCCTAAATATCATTCCGCTAACTGTCAGAAGGGGTGCACCAAACCTATGAAAATTAAAGATTTTCCGTGATTTTGACGCTAAACTTAAAGCGAACATTTGAATTCGGTGCTCAGTTGCAAGATTTGCCTTCGACTATTAGTTGAGATTCGTTGTTGCCTACAGTCAGCCGGCAGTGGTCGCGATAGTCACCGCCAGCGGATACACCCTAGGGCATTGATTTCAGTGAACTATGTCTAATCAAGCCTTATTTGGGGGGGAGCATAACTGTTCGCAGCCATACAGAATGCTTAGTGCCTCGCATTGACGCGGAAAGTTACATGGGTAAGGTTTTGTGTGTCATTGACCATTTTGGCTCCGGCGGTGCACAGCGTCAGCTGGTTGAGTTGGCATGCGGACTACAATATCGCGGTCACGATGTTCAGGTGTTTGTGTACTTCCCGCAGTACGACTTCCTCCGCGGGCGGCTCGATGCCGTGGGCATCCCGGTACATCCGTTCTCTAAGGGGCAAGGCTTCTCTCTGGGCGTGATTCGCGCACTGGCGCGTTTCTTACACGCCGGGCGCTTCGATGCCGTGGTTTCCTTCCTGGACAGGCCCAACCTTTATGCGGAGTTGGCCACCCGGTTGGCGGGGTCGAAGACTAGGCTTGTTGTATCGGAACGTAGCCACCGTCAACATGATGGGAATCGGCATGCCGCCGCGCTAAGACGCGTCCTGCACGTATTCGCCGATGCCGTGGTCGCCAACAGCCATACACACGCGCAGTGGCTACGCACCCGTCCGTTCCTTGCTGAGAAGGTCCATTGCGTCTACAACGGGGTGGATCTTTCTCTGTTCACGAATGCAAATCCGAGTGCACCGGCTAGTCCCAAAGATGTGCGGCTGTTGGCCATAGGCCGGGTGGGACCGGAGAAGAATGCGCTGACAGTGTTTCATGCACTAAAGATGCATCATGAGCGCTATGGCTGGACACCGACCTTGTCTTGGGTGGGACGACGCGACGAAACCAATGTTGGACTCGCCTATGGCCGGCAAATCGACGAAGCATTAGCCGCCTACCCCCCCGTAGCAAAAGCATGGCATTGGCTGGGAGAGCGTCAGGACGTCCCTCAACTTCTTGCGCAGCATCATGCGCTCCTGCACGCATCACTGTACGAAGGGCTACCAAATGCAGTTTGTGAGGCATTCGCAGCGGCACGTCCTGTGCTTGCCTCCGCGGTATGCGACCACCCCAGGCTTGTCGAAGCCCCCGCGCGCGGGTGGCTATTCAACCCGACAGATCCCGCCAGCCTGCTGGCGGCCATTGAGGCGATGCATAGGGTGGTTTCCTGGCGATGGCTGACAATGGGAGAAGCAGCACGGACATTCGCCTATGAGGCACTGTCGGCTACTCGAATGGTGCAACAGTTCGAGATGTTATTGGGACTGACGCCTTCGTGCATCGTGGATGACAGATGAAGATACCCGCGCTGCTTCTTGTTGGCAGTTGGCCTCCACCTTTGGGTGGCGTGACGATCCATGTATCACGCCTTGATTGCTCGCTGAAAGCGGCAGGAATCCCGCACGACTGTATCGACATCCGCCGCACCCGGTTCGTGTCTCTGCTTTACGCCGTGGCCCGCCATGAGGTGTGCCATTTGCATTTGTCCAGTCCTAGGGCGCAGTTATTGCTCGTCCTTTGGGCCGCCTGTTGGCGCACATGGAGCGTCTTGACCTTACACAGTGACTTGAACCGTCATCGAGGGATTAGACGGCAAATGGTGCGACTAGCTGTGGCAATCTGTGACGTCCCGGTGCTGCTAAACCAGGGTTCATTCGATAAGGCGTCTCGGTTGAACCGCCGTGCAGTGCAAATTAGCGCGTTTATCCCACCAGCCGATATCGACCCCTTACCGGCATGGCTGCAAGCTACACTAACTGAGCACATGGCGCGCTATCGCTGTGGTCAGCCTGTTATCGCTACCAATGCTTTCGACTTGGCTTACAACGCGGACGGGCGCGAAGTGTATGGTATATTTGATTTAATAGACTGGTCTGCGGGACGCTCGCTAGCCTTAGTGATCAGTGATCCATCGGCCCGCTATGAGGCCGAGGCGCGCCGCCGATACGCTGCTGACGAGATTGAGCGCGTTCTCTTCTTGACCGGACCACACAGTTTCGTCGCAGTACTGGCGCAGGTCGATGTCTTCATACGCAATACCGTGACAGATGGCGACTCTCTATCTATACACGAAGCTCTGGCGCAGTGTAAGGCGGTGTGGGCAACGGATGTGGTTGCTCGTCCCCGGGGTACCTACCTGTTCCGCCGGCTTGACGAGATAGATCCGTACCGGCCCGCGTGGACCGGTTGGGCGCCTCCGCCGACCGTAGAACAGTTGATCAATATCTACCATGCTGGTCGTAACTCAGAGCGGCACCGGGTCTCATAATGAAACTAATTAAAAGTAATGGTTTTGTAATTCTTGAAATTATCCCTGTGCGATCGGAGAGCCGGATCCAAAAGGGTACTCTATCGCCCAGGTTCCGATCCATTTCCGACGATGATTTTTACACTTCTTCGGCGGCAATTATTGCAAAACGATTACCTGGTTAGTTTACCTAGTTTGAATACGACATTGGCTATCGAATCGTTTATCGAATACAAATACCTCGTGCTGTCCTCGCTGTACCGCTACGAGGGCCGTGTGTCCGCACGGGCGTTCCTGCGGCAGTACCTGGCAGGCGAGGGATTCAAATACATTTTCTGGTTGCGCACCTGCGCCTACCTTAGATCCGGTGGGTTTTTGCGAGGACTGCTCTTCTGGCCGGCGTTCTTCATGCTGCGCCGCTGGGGCTACAAGCTGGGCATCAGCATACCCTGGCGCACGGAGATCGGCCCGGGTTCTTCATTGGGCACTTCTCCGGGATCATCGTCAGCGTCAACGCGGTTATCGGTAGAAATTGCAACATTTCGCAGTGCGCCACCGTCGGCCGACTCAACCGTGGTGAGCGTAAGGGTGCGCCGGTGATCGGCGATGATGTTTACATCGGACCTGGCGCTGTGATTGTCGGCAAGGTCGCGGTTGGCAACCGCGTGGCGGTGGGTGCCAATTGCGTGGTCTTGGCCGATGTCCCGGACGATGGAGTGGTAGTTGGCGTGCCAGGAAGGGTCATTTCCTCAGCGGGGTCCACGGGCTACGTGGGTAAGACGGACTACGATCGACTACTGCTGCCCGGGCGACCATGAACAGCTGGGTACTTCGGCGTGTGCAGTTTATCGGCAGCATCACGGCGCCGGGCAGTGGCCATGGCGGCGAGACGATCAAGAATCGACTGCTACTTGAATACATTGATGGCAGGTTCCGCGAGGTCGTTCAAATCGATACCGTGGCGGCAATGCGCAACCCGCTGCGCTTCGGCCTCGGACTGCTGCGTGCGTTCCTGGGCCGCAACGATGACCTCGTCGTGCTCAGCGCGGCGACGCGTTCCGCCTGCCGGCTCATCCGGATTCTCGGCCTGCTGGATGTCCACGGTAAGCAAGTGCTGTATCTCGTTATCGGCGGAACGCTCGTAGAGCGGGTTCGCGACAGATTCATTAGCCTTGATGCACTGCGCCGCGTGGATGCGATTTACATCGAGTCGAAGGTGCTCTGCGACGCACTCACTGGCATGGGGCTTGGTCATGTGCGCCACCTCACAAACTTCAAGCGTACCCGCGGGTTTGATCCCATGTGGGGCGCCCATTCAGCGACCTTGCGCTTGGTGTTCGTGTCACGGGTCATCCCCGAGAAAGGAATCGAGATACTCGCCGGGGTTGTCGCGCGTATGGTACGCGAGGGCATGGCCGTGACTCTCGACATCTTCGGCCCCGCCGAACCTGTCTGTCTCGAGTCGGTTATCCGGTTGGCGGGAGAGACTGAGCGGATCTATTACGGGGGAATTCTTGACCTGGTGGGCGATGGCCGTGCAGACGCCTACCAGATGCTGGCGGGATACGATTACATGGTACTGCCGACCTTCCATTATGGCGAGGGTTTCCCGGCCGCCCTCATCGACGCCTTCATCGCCGGGTTGCCGGTCATCACGACTCGTTGGAACAGCAATGCTGAGTGCGTACAGCATGGAGTCAACGGTTTTCTCGTCGAGCCTAAGTCTGCGGATGACTTGTACCGCTGCCTAACCGGAGAGGCCCGGGACAACCCCCGCCATGCGGAGATGCGCTGCCGAGCGCGCGAAGCGGCTGCACTCTACGACATCGACTACGTCCTCGGACCGGTGTTTTATGGGCTAGATGCGGCGGAGGTCGGCGCGTGACGACGAAACTGCGATTGCGACTGAAGGAAATGGCGGAGTCAATCCCCGAGAGTGCCGGCAGGCGCCTGACCTGGGTGCCGTTTTCCCTGCGGCTGGGTGGGGGATACCGTCGTGCTCGCCGCGCCATCGAACGGACCAAACTTGAGGATCCGGCGAAACGTGAGCAGCGGCTGTTCGTCCAGTTGCGTACGCTGTTGAGGCACGCTGCGGAGAATGTCCAATTCTTCCGCGACTTCTACCGCAGCAAGGGCTTCAAGGTGCAGGACTTCCGCTCCGTGCAGGACTGGGCACTGATACCTGTAGTGAGCAAGGCCGAACTGCAAACATCGCCGCTCGCCATGCGCTCTGCTACAGGTCTGAAGTCCAAGAAGTACAACACTGGCGGTACCTCTGGGCAACCGCTGGAATTCATGCTCGACGATGACGCATTCGCACGTGAGTGGGCGCACATGCATCGCATATGGATGCCACACGGCTACCGGCCCTCGCACCTGAAGGTGACACTGCGGGGCAAGCACTTCGATTGCTCAATACCGCTCCGCTATAACGCTGTGCACAACGAACTGGTCGTCAATGCCAACGCGCGGATTGAGGAGGTGATCGCGGCCGTGCTGGCGTTGCCGTGCTCCATAGTGGTTCGCTGGGTACACGGCTACCCCAGTCTGGTGGCGGAGTTCGCACACGCCTTGCGTGAGGTGTCGCCAGCCGATGCAGGCAACTTCCGCTCACGACTATATGGCGTGCTGCTCGGCTCGGAGTATCCCGCGCCGGTTTATCGCGACGTAATTGAGGCGACCCTGACTTCCAATGTTGTGTGCTGGTATGGGCATAGCGAGATGGCACTGCTCGCCCCCGAAACTGCACGCGGGCTCTACGAGTCTTTGCCGACCTACGGCTTCGCGGAGGCGGTAGCCGATGACGGTGTCCCGCACCACCGGCTAGTGTGCACCTCCCTGCACAACTACGCCCACCCGTTCATACGCTACGACACTGGCGACCTCGTCGCGCCGATATCACAGCGCGGCGGTTCGCTCGCCTTCCGCATCGCCGAGGGCAGGGTGGGCGACTTCGTGACCGACCGGCAGGGCAAGCGCCACTCGCTCACAGCGATAATCTTTGGTCGTCACCACCCGGCTTTTGAGTTGCTGCACCACCTGCAGGTAAGGCAGGATGGCCCCGGGGCGGTCAGCCTGTTGGTCACGCCCCGTTGTCCGTCGTTTGATGTGGTGGCGCTTAGGAGTGGGCTGGATCTCGACGACCTCGATTTCGACTGGCGCATCGAGCCGGTCACCGAGCCAGTGCGGACGGCGGCTGGGAAAATCCGATTGTTAGTGTCGTGATGTGCCTCGGGTCTCGGGCTTGGGTGCGGAAATCCCGTTAAGCAGATCCTCTAGCTCCTGAAGTGTTAGGTTCGGCTGCAGGCGCGGTGGGCTGCAAACCCGGTATCGGTGGAAACGGACAAAAAAATATGAACTACGCACTTAGAAAACGGATTCTGGTCACTGGGGGTGCCGGCTTCCTCGGCAGTCACCTCTGCGAACGCCTCCTCGCCGACGGCCATGACGTCATCTGCGTCGATAACTTCTTCACCGGCACCAAGGACAACATCGCCCACCTGCTCGATAACCCCTATTTCGAACTACTCCGTCATGACGTCACCTTCCCTCTC
>ERZ1645187.4785-NODE-4785-length-10775-cov-5.851586_pt1 | contig 10775 bp, 10 predicted proteins | sample MGYA00575352_ERZ1645187 | MGnify/ENA primary metagenome ERZ1645187 (study PRJEB40837, sample SAMN11349314) | freshwater sediment metagenome | isolation source: river sediment | host: Sediment | place: India: Wazaribad , New Delhi | collected 2017-02-21 ...
TTTATGTCCTTTCGGAAGCTAAAAAAGCTTCCCGGCACAAGAAATAGAATGGCCCAAACACAATGAATACTTCCTTTTGAAAGGTGATTAGCGGAATAAAAAAAGGAAATAGTATCTGATAATCACGATAAAATAGATTTACAAATATTAACTTATAAAAATACATAATCATGACTTTAGTTAATATTAACGAAATGCTGTTAAAAACACTCCAATACGGACGTGAAATTGTTAAAAGTTTGTGCAGAAAAAATTTGCCCTATTTTGGGCAGTTAAAGAGGGTCATAAAGGAGCTAAAAGAAGGGTCCCAGAAGGAGGTCATTTTGCAGTCTCTTTTGGGCTGGGCCATGGGCGAAATAGAGGGTGAAATTCTCCATTGGAAAGAGCTTGCCGCCTCCTTTTTAAAGGAGTATCACAAAGTAAAAAACACAGAAAACAAAGCACCAAGCAAGGATAAAACCGTAAAACAAACGCTATCTATCAATATGACAAAGAGAGAGTTAATAATATTTTTCTTCCGTCAGATGTACGATGTCGGTGCGTTTCTGAATTGTACGATAGAAAAGTTGGCACGTTTCATAAACGATACGTTCCATCTGGATAAAAGTTATCGTACAATCAGCAATAGTTTAAGCAAATTTAAGGTCGAAAAGGAGAAAGATTTAGTGTACCATGCCACCCTGATTCTGGAGCAGAAAAAGCAGGAGTGATCAGATGAATTTACCAAATGGAATTTTCCGTAACTTGATCTGTTTCATCGATTTAGGTCATTTGTTAATTTGCTAAATCCTGCACACTGTTATTCCAATATTTAAACTGTTCTTTGAGGTGGTTCCTGAGTTGCAGCGGCAACGGATTTACGGTTTTAAAGCGTAGCCTTATACAGAAATATTCTTTATATATTAATATAGGGCTTGTGATTCGGCTTGTGACTAACCCCCTCAAAACCCGCATCAATGCAGAGAAAAGGTATGTGAATCGGCTTGTGGCAACTTAGGAAGAAATAAATTTATTAATCTTAAATCGTTTATTTACAAGATGTTGAAGAATTTAGAATTGAATTACCTGGATAGCCTGTTGGAGTCGGGCTACGTAAGGGTACCACGAAAAGTACTGAACGATCTTTACGGGTCTGATGCCGAAGAGCAGCTTATCGCCCATGTTTATCTTTTCCTGTTTTCCAGAAGTTACTTTGCTACCGGAACTGTGATCAGAGACAACAAGCAGCTTACCTGCCACAGGGGGCAAGTGATTTGTTCGCAAGCCGAGCTGGCAGCAAAATTTAACCTTTCTCCCTGGCGGGTAAGGGGAGTGCTGAATATCCTCAAGGAACGTTACCTAATCGAGGTAGAGAACATAAAGGGTATCTCGCACATCGGCATGCTGTACTACGATTCCATCGCCGGCAAACCCAGACAGGAAAGTTCTTCGGATGGGGGCTCCGGCAAAAAGAGACACAAAGAGAGAGAAACGGAAGCGTCTAACACCACGTTTTCATTGAAAGGACACATTTTAGATTTTATGAGCAATGATTGAGAAAAACACGGGGATCACCCACGAAAAAGCGGTAGTTGCCTGCCTGCTTGCCAACACCGAGGCTATTACCAACGTGATTGGATTTTTGAAGGCCGACATGTTCAGCTCGCGCGAGCTGGGATTTATCTACAAGGCCATCGTGCACCTGTTCGAACAGGGCAAACGTACCAACTACAACCTGATAGACCGCACCATGCAGGAGATGGACCGCGAGCTGTTCCTGCAGATGAACGGGCTGGCCTATGATCCGGAGCTGTTCACCATGGCAAGGGATTCGTCGCAGGTTACGGAGTATGCGCTGCTGATAAAAGACAGCTACATCCGGTTCCGACTTACCGAGCATCTCAATGCCGTTAAGCTTTCGCTTACCGATGTGGGCACGCCCATCACCACCATCCTGGGCACGCTGCATTCCGGAGTGGATAAAATTTGCAACGACACCGACACGGGTAACGAGGCGCGTCCGCTGGCCGAGATAGTAGAATCCAACCTGAAGGATTTCCGCAAGAACCGGGCGCTGGGACTGGATAGCCGCGCCAGCCCTTCGGGCTTTACGGAGTTCGACAAGCTTACGGGCGGGGGCTTCTTTCCGGGCGAGATCTACACTCTGGCGGCTCGTCCCTCCGAGGGTAAATCCATGGTTACGCTGCACATCCTGCAGGAGATTGCCAAAAAGGGCTACCACGTGCGGCTGGTGAACCATGAAATGGGCGATTACGATACGGCCAACCGCTCCATTGCCATGCTTACGGACATCAACCCCGACTTGCTGCGCCGCGGGGTGCTTACCGAAGGTCAGGAAATGGAGGTGGAACGGCTGCTGCAAGAGGAGCTTACCAACCTGAAGCTGGACATCCGCTACATGGGGAACGCCCGCATCGAGAGCATCGTTACCGAAACCATGCTGGCCTGCAAGCGGGGCAAGTGCGACATGCTGGCTGTGGACTACCTGCAGCTGATATCGGCTCCGGTGGAGAAAGGGGGTACAACCGACGAGGCCATCGGGCGCAACATCAATGCCCTGAAGGATCTGGCAGTGCGCTGCAACATTCCTGTAATCGTGGTGTCGCAGATGAACCGCGAGATTGAGCACCGTGGCGACAAAGCCAAGATTCCGGTATTGTCGGACCTGCGCAACTCGGGTGTTATCGAACAGACCTCGGACGTGGTGATGTTTGTATACCGCCCCGACCGTTTAGGCATCACCAAGGATCAGGACACCGGCGAAAATCTGGTGGGCATCGCCAAGCTGCTGCTCCTTAAAAACCGAAACGGAGGCATCGGCCATGCAAACTTCAGGCATAATAAAACTTTTACCAAACTATGGGATTTTATCTCTTTCAATAAAAAGAAATCTAAAATTCAACAAATCTATCCGGACCAATGAAAAAGCAATCTAAACAATCTGAATTTGTAGATGACTATCTTACCCTCGAGACGGTGGTGAACTGGTACGGATCCGTACACTTTAAATCCAATGGTAAAGCGTTGATGCGCTGTCCGTTCCACAACGACACCCATCCCTCGCTGAAGTTAGACAACCACAAAGGGCTGTGGCACTGCTTCCCCTGCGGCAAAGGGGGCGACAAAGCTACCTTTGTAATGGAAAAGGAGTCGTGCTCCTACCCCGAAGCCCTCAAACTGCTATGTGCTCGCCATGGCGGCCCAGCTGATCAATCATCAGCAAGCTCTGAAACAAAGGGGCAGTTTTATGAAAACCCTATAGAATTTGAGGGATTCTTTGCTCCTTTGGAAACACCGCAGGCTAAACAGAAAGCGCCCGAACCCGAAGCAACCCCGGAACAACTCCGGGCCATGGAGCAGGAAAACAGAGCGTTTGCCAATTCATGCTACGGCTATGTACCCGACTGCGGAGGTCTCTCCGAAGCTTATGTGAACTTTGGTGTGAGAATGGTACGGCAATATCCCCCACAAGGATTTACCCAGTTTAAGGGACGCATCGCCTTCCCTATCCACAACGAACGGGGCATACTGGTGGGCTTTACCTGCCGGTACTTTGGGCAGGTAAATTCTGCAGGCGGCAAAGGGATACCCAAGTATATCAACAGCGCCAACAGTGCCCTGTACAACAAGAGCCGGGTTATATACGGACTGTATCAGGCCATAGATCACATCCTTAGCGAGGGACTTGTACACATGGTAGAGGGCCCGAAGGACTGCATCGCCATGCATGCGGCAGGCTATCAAAACACGGTTGCCCTGTGCGGATCGGCCCTGTCCGACGAACAGATAGAGCTACTAAAAAGATATGCTCGCCGGGTGTCATTGGTGCTGGATGGCGACGAAGCCGGACAAAATGCCGCCGCCCGCATCGAAAAACAGTTGGCAGATGCCGGATTTATGGTGATGAACTGCCTCCTTCCCGAAGGCGAAGACCCCGACTCCCTATTCCACCGATACGGCAAAGAGGGCTTCTGCACCATCTTCCGCGAAAGCGCCTACAACAGGAGAAGAAAAAGGCAGGGCATTACAACATCGGATGTAAGGTTGGGTCCTTCAGTATCTCCATCAACACGGAACACAAGCGAAGCACCAAGCTTGATATCGGACAGGCAGAACGATAAGAATGAACAACAACCCTCCGATCCTGATCAAAATCATGTAAAAGCATCTGATCAAGGGAATGGGTCAGCTAGTCCGCAATCTCAGCCATTGAACGCTAGCTTTGGGGAATCATCAATCGTTGGATCTCGATCTCAGGCATTAAGGTCGGGCATTGAAAAGCACGATTACCTGGTAAGTCAGCATAACGGAAGGACTTCAGAACAGGAACATCTCTTTGGAGGAACCCTTGATGATGAATCCGGAGAAAGCGATATACGGGTGGCTCTATTCTGCGACGACGAACTGGAAGTGATAGCCCTGCATCAGCAAAACCAGGTGGAGCGCCCCAGATTGGAAAGGTTGGAAGCAGAAATCCGGATGGAGATGGATCACCTGATGGGGATACTTTTCTATACCACCAACAAACCCGAACGGACCGAAGTGCTCCAAAAGCTTGTACACGCCAGCAAACGCCTTAACATCCTGTACAAGGAACTGAACAGGCCCCACGGCACCTACAACAAACAAATACGCATTAAATAAAATGAAAGAACCGGTCGGGGCAACGTCTAACTTAGTTAGAAATTACAACACCGACCGGTTGCTTTAAATTTTACTACAATTTGCTTTAAACAGAATCAGCCCTTATAGCATGGGATCGATTCCGTTTTCTAAGCGATCTTTGACTTCTTCCGCCTCTTTACTTGTAAGCTCTCTTGAAGTTTCAGTAAAAGCTACCGTAAACAGGTTTATCATTTTGTCGAACGCAGCAGGTTTAAACGTTACACCCTGATTGATGGCATCCATCCACAATACATTCTTGTTGATATAAGTCAGAGGATTAAAGTAAACCGACAGATCTTCCCAACCGCTATAGATCAGACCTACAGCCTTCGATTTCTTCGTCATCTCTTTATCGCACTCTCCTTTACAGCAATAATATGCTTTTTGGTATATTTCTTTTCCGTTTGGTGAGTTTTGTTCACTTCTCCAGGTAACAATTATACCTGATGCAGGATTTGCTAACAGGTTTTCTCCACAGTGTTCGCATGATAACTCGGTTTTGGCAAAAAATTCTTTGACTTTCATAATAATAATTTGTTTGTTATACTCCGCAAAGATGGCCCAAACATTCCAATTCTGCAACTAATTACTTATCTATTTTCCCGAAAAAATAAATAATTAGTTTATTTAAGCCACCTCACCATCCCTAACTCCCAGAGCTCAAGATGGTTATTAACATTTGGTTGAAATCAAAAAAAGTAAACCATTCAGACAATATTTGCGATTGAAACAAACATTCTAGTTGCTCCTATAATATTTTGCAAATTCACTTTTGGAAAGTGAATTTGCAAAATACAGATTTATTAAAGGGTGGCAAAGAAAAGAAAACGGTGGCTTTCAATTTTACCAATATTATAGGTAAATTTGCAATAGGACAACAATTCTATTAAACTATTTAAATAACAGGAAATTATATGATTAAAAATAAGATTATTCTTGTAATAGGAACTATTATGCTTACCATGACAGCAGTAACAGCGCAATCGGATGGAGATATGCTGGTGCGTATTTCGGAAATAGAGGTATATCCTCAGTACCTGGACGAATACCTGGAGTTTGCACTTAATGTGGGGGCTACCTCCGTGAAAGAAGAGCCCGGAGTAATTGCCATCTATCCCATGATTCAGAAGCGCGACTCGTGTCAGATACGCATCCTCGAGATTTATGCCAGTCAGGAGGCTTACCGGCACCATATCGGTACGAAGCATTTCCAAACCTACAAGCAAGGTACGCTCCATATGGTGAAACAGCTCGATCTGGTGGATATGACTCCTATGAATCCTTCGGCCATGCCCGAGATATTCCGTAAATTAAAATAAACAACACGCTCCGATTGCCACCCGTAGTGCATAAGTTATTCCAAGGGGTTTTGAAAGATATAGCTAATATTGCACTGTCTAACAAGCAGAAATAGGCAAAAACTGCACAACAGATTGTGCAGTTTTTGGTTTGGATTTCAATAGGTAAGACCAAAGGCCCATAATGGGAGTATGTTTTTATAACCGTATTCAATATCATCTTTTACAATAAATGAGTCTTTTACTCCTGCTATCTGCTTCTGACCTTTATTCTTACCTCCCACTTCGAAAGTGTATTTACCAATGGTAAAGTCAGCAACGGCAGATGTAGTAACCTCCTGAGTGGTTCGCATCAGCGAAAAGAAAACCGTCTCTCTTATATTCCCTATTTCGGGAGCAGAATTAGATATTGCATAAGCAAGATTTGTGTTGTTAAGGTAGATTTTATCTACTTTACCTAAAAGCTTTATCCCTCTGGTATCGTCTCTGAGTTGATTCAGTACTCCGGCTTTTTCCAGATAGAAAATTAAATCAGGAATCGTATTTCTGCTTACATCCAGATCTCTGGATAATTTTGAGAAATTTGGCTTAAATGGCACGCTTTGCGCAATGATATAGAGTAGTTTCTTTAATTTATTGGCAGTCGAAACATTCAACTGGGCAAAATTGGGGATATCATTCTCAAGTGTCTGATTCAAAACGCTATTCAACCGGATATAATACCCGCTATCATTATAAAAGGGGTAAAATCCGTATTGCAAATACTCTTTGAACAGGGCTAAAGGACGAGCTTTATCAAAAGGAAACTCAATTTTATTGGCTAAAATGGTTTCCAATGAATGAACAGGTAATTCAATCCCTCTATCAATGGACAAAAACTCTCTGAAAGATAAACCATTAAGATGATATTCCAGCTTACGCCTGCTGAGATCTGCCCCTCCCTTCTCCAGATCCAATATGGAAGAACCGGTATAAACAATTTTAAGTCCGGGTATCTGATCGTAGATGTTCTTAATTTCCGTAGACCACCCATTGTATTTATGAATCTCGTCGATATAAAGCTTTTTACCACCGTTTTGATAAAATTCTAACGCCAGATCGTAAAGTGTATGCGTAGCAAAGTAGAGATCATCGGCAGTAACAAATAGTGTATCGTCCACATTATCATATAATTTTATATGCTGCAGCAACAATGTAGTTTTACCAACACCTCTGGCACCAAGTATAGCAATAAGCCTGCTATCCCATAAAATAGTGTCGTGAAGATAACGCACAAAGTCTGTATTGGTATTATCCAACAATGCCCTGAATATTCTATTTAAACTGTCCATATCTATCTCTTTTACAGATTATTTGCACAAATATAGCTAATATTGCACAATGTAACAAGCAGAAATAGGCAAAAACTGCACAACAGATTGTGCAGTTTTTGGTTTGCCGGCAATTATTCCTTTGCTGGCGGGTACGGAAAGTACTTTATAGGCTGTTATTTAACCGGATAACCAACGGGGTTATTCATCAACGGGATTTGAGAGTCCTTTAATTTGAGGGCTTTTCGTAGTCCGGCCTGGTCCATCGATGCACGGGGTACGGTGCTTAGTCCGGCTCCGGCACAAAACAGGTTGATGTTTTGCGAAACTATACCGGCATCCATTGCAGCCATCATCCGGGTATGCTCCTTCTCTTCGCCAAAACGGGATAAATCCGAAACTAACAACAGGCAGGCAGGTGCCTTATTCACGAAATCCTGCCCTCCGGCCAGCAAGGGTCTGTAATCTCCCTTGGCCACAGGCTTAAGGGTATGCGCCTTGGCATCGTACAGATAGGCTCCTTCGGCAAGGACCACATACACGTCGATGTCTTGTTTATTTAATGCCGAAGGTGCGGTACGCATCCCTTTATCGGCCCGGTTTACACCATTGGCGGCCCACAAAAGGTCCGAAAGGTCTTTAACAGATAATTTTTTATTGGCAAAAACACGGTCGGAATGCCTGTTGGCAAAAGCCTGCATCATGGAGCTACCCCTGGTTTTATCGGGTGTAAGCAACTTTATCTCTTCCAGGCCCTGAGCAGAAAGACCGATAGAAAAACAACACGCCAAAAAGATTAGAACATACAGCTTCATACCTAAATGATTTTAGTGGTTAAACAACAAATATAGGAAATAAAAAGAAAAGCGGATTTACGTTTTCTTAATACTTACTATAGAAAATAAAAGATTTGATAATGAATAATAACTAATCTAAGCAAAACGTTAGCCTTCTTTAACCGAAATAATAGGTACACACTAGTTAATCGTCGTATATTTGCTAAAAAATGAATTTATAAGTTCACAGACCCAGTATTCACCTTATTTATTATTTTAAATGAAAAAATTAATCCTTTGTTTTTTGACGACTCTACTTATTCCGTTGTTAGCCCAGGCGCAATCGGATGTTAACTCACCCTACTCCATAAAAGGACAGGTAGTCGATTCCCTTACAAATGAAACCGTGCCCTATGCAACTTTGTCGATCGCTGTTAGCAGCACGCCCCATAAGGCGGAAAAGCTACTGGCTTGCGATATTGACGGGAAGTTTGAAACCGTATTGAAAACACCCGGCACTTACATCATCACCATGCAATCGATCGGCAAGGCTACCACCAAAACTCAGTTCACCCTTACCGAGGCTAAGAAAAAGATGGACCTGGGCAAGTTGTACATGACCGAAGACACAAAGCGGTTGGGCGAAATTACCGTTACCGCCCAAAAGCCTTTGGTGAAGGTGGAGGTAGACAAGATTACCTACAACCTGGATGAAGACCCCGAGGCTGTAACCAGCACCACGCTGGATATGCTTCGCAAGGTTCCGATGGTTACGGTGGACGGCGATGACAAGATTCAGCTGAAAGGATCGGGTAACTTTAAAATCTACATGAATGGCAAGCCATCCAATCTGATTTCGAACAACCCGGGCGATGTCTTGAAAAGTATGCCGGCCAATTCAGTAAAAAATATTGAAGTGATAACCGAACCCGGTGCCAAGTACGATGCCGAAGGGGTTGGGGGTATTATCAACATCATCACAAAAAGTGCGCTGCAGGGATACACCGGAACCGTACGTGCAAGCGGAAGCTCAACAGGTACCATTGGCGGAGGTGCCTACGTTACCGCCAAGATTGGAAAACTGGGGATAACAGGCAATTATAACTATCATTACCGCAACAGTCCGTATAACGACTATAACTCGTATCGCGAGAACTTTAACAGCAACGAGATGAAGTACCTTACGCAAGATGGTAAATCGAAGAATAAAGGTCCCGGTCAGTACGGATACCTCGAGCTAAGCTACGAAATCGATACATTGAACTTGCTTAGCCTTTCGGCCAACCGCTTTGCCGGACGCTCACGCAGTTTGTCGGAAACCAACGAACTGATGCGCAATGCTGACGAGGACCCTGTATATCAGTTTACCCGTAACAGCAATGCTCGGTATACCTATGGTGGAAACGAAGTAAACCTTGACTTCCAGCACTCTACCTCCCTGAAGGATGAATTGCTTACCATTTCGTACAAGTTTAATGATTCTCCCAACGGAAGCAGCAACAATACCGAAATAGATGGTATTCTGAACTACAACGACCGCCTGGAACGTACAAACAACGATGCTTCCACCAGCGAGCATACCGGACAGGTAGACTATACTCGTCCGCTTAGCAAAACCCAGTCCATCGAGGTAGGAGCCAAGTATATTCTCCGTCAGAGCGACAGTGAAACCGAACGTTTTATCAACGACCTGCCGGTAACCGATATCAATGCCGACTTTAACCATACCCAGCATATCTATTCCGGTTACGGAGGGTATAACCTGAAGTTTAAAAAAGTAGCATTCAAAGCGGGTCTGCGTGCCGAAGGTACCAGCCTGAAGGTGAAGGGCGACAATGAGTTTAGTGCCGACTATTTTGATTTGGTTCCCTCGGCTACCTTGTCGTACCAGGTTAATATGAGTCAGAATATCCGTCTGGGTTACAACATGCGTATTCAGCGTCCGGGTATCTGGTACCTGAACCCCTATGTAAACACTACCGACCCGTTGAATATAAGCTACGGTAATACGGAGCTTGATGCGGAGAAGAGTCACAACATCTCCTTCAACTACAGTATGTTCACACAGAAATTAAATGTGAATGCCAGCGTTAACTACTCTTTTGTTAACAACGGTATCGAACAATATACCTTCATTGCTCCCGATAAACCCGGTGTTACGCAGACTACCTACGACAATATCGGCAAGAACCGCAACATCGGTCTGTATCTTTACGGCAGCTGGAATCCGGTAAGTGTGTTCCGTGTTTACCTGAACGGGGGAATGGACTACCGGGATATGAAAAGTGAAAACTGGGGGAATAACAGTGGTTTCAACTACCAGGCTTTTGCCGGTATCCAGTACACGATGCCTAAGGATTTCCGTATCAACCTGAACGGTGGTTACTATGCTCCGCGTATTCAGCTGCAGGGAGAATCGTCTGCGTTTTATTATACGGGAATTACTCTTAATAAAGATTTCTTAAAAAAGAAACTTACCGTATCTTTGTCGTGTCAGGATCCGTTGTGGAAGACAAAAGAGATGAAGTCGACCACCCAGGATGCAAACTTTTACAGACAGAATATCAACCGGATGACCGGACGTAGCTTTTATGTGAATGTTTCCTGGCGTTTCGGAGATTTGAAGAGTGCCATTAAGAAAGTTAAGCGCGGTATTTCCAACGACGACATGAAATCCGGAGGATCCGGACAAAGCACCGAAGGAGGTGGCGCATAAACAAGTTGAT
>ERZ1645187.4786-NODE-4786-length-10768-cov-6.106039_pt1 | contig 10768 bp, 10 predicted proteins | sample MGYA00575352_ERZ1645187 | MGnify/ENA primary metagenome ERZ1645187 (study PRJEB40837, sample SAMN11349314) | freshwater sediment metagenome | isolation source: river sediment | host: Sediment | place: India: Wazaribad , New Delhi | collected 2017-02-21 ...
GTCCGACCATCACGGCGTTCAGCTTCCAGTGCTGGTATATCATCGCGACGAATTCCCGGATCAGCGCATTCTGGGCGAAGTAGCTTGCTGTCTTGGCGCCGAGTCCGTTCATCCGGATCCCCGCCTTCTTCGCGTCGACGCCGGCCCTGAACACATGGTAACTGCTCGTCGCAAAGGCGGCTGTGTAGGAGTCCGAACGTTCGTCCATGAGCTTCTTCGAAAACTCGAAGTTCTGCTGCGTGTTCAGGGACAGACCTTCGACGATGATATTGGATTCCGGAATCCCGTACTCTCTCGCGAACTGCGCCATCGCTTCGCCCTCCGGCAGCTCCTCGTCCCGTCCCTGTCCGCCCGAGAAAACCAGCACCGGCGGGGTCTTTCCCGCCGCCTTCTGTCTCTTGTAAAACCTGATCGCCCGTTTGATTCTGTTTCCGAGCAGTACGGAGACCTCGCGCCCGTTAATCAGGCCGCTGCCGAGAACGACCACGTAGTCGCAGGACTTTCGCTGTCTGAAGACATTGACGAGAAACACCATCGTCAGAAACGCGATGAGAATGACGACGAAATAGGCTTCCAGGACGATCAGATAGGCGTACAGTCCCCATACGAAGCTGTAGGTCGGAATGTCGAGAATCATCAGACCCGCGACGATCTGGGCGATAATCAGGATAAGCAGGATCAGAGAGAGTCTGTTGGAAAGCCCTCCCCCTTCGTTTCTGACAAGCTGGATATTTTTCCAGATCAGAAAACCCAGCAGCAGGAAAATCCCGAACAGCGCGATAAACGCGACGAGAACGAAAATAATCAGAAACAGAATATAGGTCGCCGTACCCGGTATATCCTCCGACAGAAAAAACAATCCGGCAAGCAGGAAAAACAGCGCGCCGTCGAAAACGAATCCGTTGAACAGACGGTACGGATTGCTCAGATATGAGACCAGAAAAATAACGAACAGCGCAAGCGCCGAATAAAGCAGTATCGAATAATACATACGCGTCTCCTTCAGGCTTAAAACGATCCGACTTCGAAGGCCGGCGATATGATTGATTAATCCTTGATAAGCCCTGTAAAAACGGCTTATTTTTTATTTATACCATCATACCTATTATATATCTTTGACGGTCAGTTTCTGCAATCGATGAATGCGGCAGCTCATACAAAAAAGACCAGCCTTTCGGCTGATCTTTTCTGGTATCTGAGAATTAGGATTTTTCAAAATAAAGCTTCGGATCAATAGCCGTGGCCTTCGCCCAGCCCGTTCAGATCTTCTCCGTAGACTGTCTTCGCATAATTTATCGCCGCCAGCAGATTGTCGTAGCCGTTGAGGATATCGTCGTGTCCGTCAAACTTGTAGGCATTGAATGTCGACGGGATGGTCTGCATCAGGCCCTGCGCCGCGTTGCCGGTAAGCGAGTTGATGTCGATGATTCCCTGCTGCGCTTCCTGATTTCCGTTGGATTCGGTCTTGATCTGCGAAAGCACCTTCGTTACCCGGCTTTCTGTCGCTTCCAGGCCGTTCGCCTGAAGCGCCGCGATAACGTAAGGTCTCCAGCCTTCGATGTCGCCTGCCGCGACCTGAGGCGTTCCCTGAGAGACGTCGGTTCCGATATCGATAATTTCATCGACAGGTTCGGTCCGCTGTTCGGAAACCGTCGTACGGCTCGTTTCGACGCCGTTCGCGTAGGTCACGTCGTCTGTCCAGGTTCTGGAGCCGTCCTGGCCCTGCTGGACCACGTTCTGGGTCCCGATGGCAAGCTGATCGTTGTTCTGCTGCTGTGTCGCGTACGGGAGCGCTTCTGTGTGGGTTTCAGTGCCCGATGTGATTCTGTATACAGTAATGTTCGCGTTGTCCTGAGTAAGCGGCGTATCCAGCGCGGGATCCGTCGTATCGACAGGGGCGAGACTGATATTATTTTCGTTTAAAACATCCTGAACGGTATTCGAGCCGGAAGAATAGCTGATCACCTGTCCGTCCACCGTAATGGTTCCTTCGATCTTTTCTGCAAGGTTCACGGTTTCCGTATCGCTGATCTTGGCGTGCCGGACTTTATCGCTGACGTAATTCTGGTCGTCTACCTCGAAGCCGGTCTTCGCGATGACCTGCTTGACCGTTTCATTCGGATGAGAGGTGACAACCTCCGAGTTGTACTGACCCTGTGCGTTTCTGACTGTGACAGTCACCGGGTCCTGTCTGAAAATCTGATAGGCAAGCATTCCGCCTACCGTGAAAAGAAGAACTGCACCAAGAAAAATTATACATTTCTGCTGAACGGTCAGAGCCGTTCGATTCACTGCTTTTGAATTGTCTTTTATATCTTTCTCCATACGAATTCCTAACTCAATTGTCTTTTTTCTTAATTCTTTTTCAATTTTAGCATACTTGTAACGAAACTGCAACATTTGTATAATTTTCCCTAAATCTGTTTAAACATAAAACGTCCAATGTGAAAATATATGATTTACGGCAATAAAAAAAGCGCCATTTTCAGGCGCATAAATAGTGCTGCATCAGCCAAGTTTTTCAATGTAATCGCGAATCAGATTTACGGCCTTGTCGTTGTCCGTGAAGCTTGCGACGTAGTCTTCCGCTCTGTTTCTGATCGCTTTCGCGAACGCTTCCTTGTCCACCCAGCTTTCGTTCATCACCAGCTCGCCCTGGTTGAAGTTCGCGGAGATGGTCGAGATCTTGTAATCGTCCGGATGACCTTCCTGAGCGATATGGAAGGTTTCGGTCAGAACCGCTTCGTCCGACTTGAATACCATGACCAGTTCGTTGCCTTCGGTGCCCACCGCGATTTCCGTATCCTTATTGTGCAGCAGGATCGCATTTTTGATTGTAGTAGCCATATTAGTCTCCTTCGGGTGTTTATATAAAATGCATGCTTTCTTTTATATTTTCCCCGACAAGGACAACTCAAACAGAAATGAAAAAGAGCCTGGAAAATTTTCCAGGCTCCCTGCTTTGACATTTTAATTCGGACTATTTATCCGAATCTTTTTCTTCTTCTTTTTCTTCTTCGGCTTCTTCAGCCTTGTCGTCTTCTACTTCGGCTTTCATTTCGTCTTTTTCAGCCTTTTCGTCGTCGCCGAGGTCTTCCGCGATTTCAGACGCCAGCTCGTCGCCGTCCGCCTTCTGCTTGTCCACAACCTCACGGACATCTTCTTCCGCAGCTGCAGCCGGGTCGAAGGTTTCTGTCTTGTCTTCGGTTTCCGCGTCATTTTTCTGAAGTTCAGCCGTATCTTCGCTGTCTTCAGAAGGAAGCTCTTCCGTCTTGTCTGAAGCGTCGTCTTCCGTCTTGTCTGAAGCGTCGTCTTCCGTCTTGTCGGAATCGTCGACTTCCACCCAGACCTTCTTCATCTTCTTAGCAGGTTCCGTCTGAACGTTTCCGCCGATAACCCAGCCGAGTCCGAAGAATCCGCATGCATAGAAGAAGTACGGGCTGACCTGTGCGAAATAAACGCTCATGATATCCATAAAGCCTACATTCGAATAGTAGCCGGAATTAATAATGCTGCTGATGTATGATGCCGAATAGTAGATCATGTATACAGAGTAGCAGACGAATATGGCAGCCAGTACGTAGAAAATGATTGAGATAACTTTGTTTGCAGTTTTCACTGTGTCTCCTCTTTCTTAATTACTCACTCCATTATTGCCGTTCTTCGTTAAATTTATTTAAATAGAAATACTATCACGGGCACTTTTCAGACCGTAATCGGATTCAGAATTCAAAACAGCGTCTTTTATCGCTTCAGACATCGTTTTTGCAGCCAGAGTTCCGACCGCATTGATGTCCGCCTGTACGTCCCCCGCCGACAGCGCGTACACCGTATCGCCGTCGGCCATCGTATGAACCGGCCGGATCGCTCTCGCCAGTCCGTTCTGCGCCATCGCCGCGATCTTGCCCAGCTGCGCCTTATCGAACCTTCCGTTTGTCATAACGACTCCGAGAGTGGTGTTTCCGATATCGCCGTGTTTATCAGCCGCTTCGAACAGCGTGCCGTCGAACGCCGCCTGCTGCAGCCCATACAGAACCGCTTCCGAATCCTCGAAGCCTGCCAGATCCTCCGCGAGAAGCCCCGCAAGCTTTCTGCCGGACTGACAGTCATAGATATCGCCCAGCGCGTTCACGGCGGCGGCGGCGCCTACCATCAGATCTCCGATCCTGTACGCCGCAAATCCGATACCGGATTTCATTGCCCGCCGGGCTCCGCAGAGCTTCCCGACTGTAGCGCCCGTTCCCGCCCCGTAACTGCCGGAGGCCGGTTCTTTCCCCTCCTGAGCGTCGACGCAGGCCCGGTAAGCCATGTCGGAGTCGGGTCTTGCCGTCGGATCTCCGACGCCGAGATCGTACAGGTCCGACTGGCAGACCAGCGGTACCAGCGCGTACCCGGTTTCAAGACCGATTCCCTTCTCCTGCAGATAGCGCATAACGCCGTCCGCAGCGCCGAGTCCGAATGCCGAGCCTCCGGCAAGCAGTACGGCATGGATAATATCCGCGGCGGCCGCAGGCTTCAGAAGTTCGGATTCCCTCGATGCAGGTCCGCCTCCGCGCACGTCGAGTCCCGCCCGCATTCCATCCTCACCGAGGAAAACCGTACAGCCCGTTCCGGCTTCCCGGTCTCCGGCCTGTCCGATCTTAAATCCCGGTATTATACCGATATCGATTCTTTCGAGTACGCTCTTCATCTGTTTCCTTTCGTCCGGCGATCTGCACATTTCTGCCGGATACTGAAAAAGGATCCCGGAGGATCCTTTTATGATGATCTTAGCTGATCAGCTTTTTATGGTGAGATTATGAATTAGAAGCCTTGCTTTCAAGATATTCTTCCAGCGTCGTATCCTGGCTCATGATTTCCTTCGCCACATCCTTGCCCACATAGCGCAGATGCCAGGGCTCGTAGGTATAGCCGGTTACCGATTCCCGCCCGTTCGGGTAACGGATAATAAATCCGTAGTCTGCGGCATGGTCGGCCACCCACTGGCCTTCCGGAGTATTTCCGAAATCCTCGACGAGGTCATAGTTGACCGAAGCGGATGTGATATCCACCGCAAGACCCGTTTCATGCTCGCTGTAGCCCGCGGGAGCGCTGACAAGATCCGCGGCCGCTTCGCCGTAGGTGTTTATTTCCGTATTGTGAACCTCTACCTGCGTATCGTAATCCCGGTATCCTGAGCAGCATATCAGCTGATAGCCCTGTGCCGCAGCGCCCGCAAACAGCTCTTCGAGAGCGTCGCTGGCTTCAAGACACAGCTTGATCTCGCGCAGAGAATCAAGGGGTACCGTTACAAGATCTGCCGGCACATATCCGTCGGGAATCGCGTTCTGTTTATTGACGAGCATCAGCAGATCGTCCTCCTCATGGGAAAGCGTCGAAGTGTCCTCAGTCTGCACAGGCTGTACGATTTCGATGCTGCGAACCGCGGCTGCAGGCTTGAACACATGGAAGACAAGGGAAAAGATACCCCAGATGATCAGAGCGGCGACTGCAGCGAAAAAAGCGACGGTGATATAGAAGCGTTTATAATTTTTGACACGTATTTTCATTATTGTTCCGTTTCCAGCGGGAAATCAGTTTCCCACTTGTTAAGGATAACTGAAAACGGGACAAATTGCTTGAATTCAAATTAAAACGGCCTTGTAAAAAACGCCGCAGCATCGGAAACCCGGTGCTGCGGCGTCTGATTTTTACGCCTGAGGCGCAATCAGGATCTTGTGAGCCAGCAGCTTGACTTCCTTAAGCGTGCCCGCGACATCCATTTCGTCGCCGAGCAGATCGGTCAGTTTCAGGCTTCCGTCCGCATTCGGACAGATATCCACAACATAATCCATCAGTTTTTCTTCCCCGTCATCCCTGACGAGATATGCGGTCGATTCGCACATAACTGCCTCCCGCGCTTTTTATTGAGCGCTATCCTTCTTGACGAGCGCCAGCGCGGCGTTCAGAGCTTCATTCGCCTGATTGACGGCTGCGACAGCCTTGTCGATCTGCGCGCTGATATCGTCCTTACCGGCCGTCTTCATCGCGGCCGACCATTTTTCATATTCCTTATTGTGTTCTTCGTTGTGTTCCGCCCAGTGCTCCAGCAGCTTTTCCAGAAGCGCATACTGCTTTGTCAGGTCTTCTCCGGCCTGGGGCATATCATGATGATGTGAGTGAGCCATTTTCTCCTCCTGTTTCTATATTTACTACTATACTATATCCCTCAGCTTCACGATTAAGCTGTAGTAATCCTTCCGTCTGTAAAAAGAGCCGGATCCGAGGATCCGGCTTCTCTTTATACACCGGGTTTATCGTTCCGATTTCCCGTCTTTATCTTAATCCGCGGCCGTTTTTTCTGTCCGGGCTTTTTCTTCCGTGACGATCTCGTCTTCAGTCTCTTCTTCGACTTCCTGTCCGGCTTCCATCGTCTCGAGGATGATGCGCTGGTTTTCCAGGACCTCGTCAAGCTTGCGGTGCAGGTCGTCGATGACGATCTCGCTCTTCAGATTGACGACAAAATCATTTTCGGCGCGTCTGCGGTCCTTTTCCTCCTGCCTGTTCTGGCTCATCATGATCAGCGGGGCCTGTACGGCCGCGATGCACGAGAGCACGAGATTAAGCAGGATAAACGGATACGCGTCGAAGGCCTGAGAAGCGAGGATGATGTTGATGATCATCCAGACGATCATCATCGCGATAAAGGAGAAGATAAACGCCCAGCTGCCCGCAAACCGGGCCACCGCATCCGCGGCCTTCTGGCCGAACGTCTTTTTCTCGTCCTTATCTTCGTTGATGTTCGCCGATACGCGCTGATCCAGCAGCACGTGCATCATATCCTCGTTCCAGTCTTCGTCCGTCCGCCTGAGCAGCTCGTTCAGATAGGCGCTGCGGTCTTCCCGTCTCCGGCGTTCCTGTTCGTCCATTCCGGTTCCTTTCGCATATGCGTCCGGGTGCCGGTCCGGTCCCGAACGGATGGCTACATTATAGCATCCATTTCGAGGGCGGGGTGACCTTTTTCTGCCAGCCATTCGCAGACAGCTTCGGAGTCAGAGGCGATCGTTTCGTCGCAGACCATGTCCGTGAAGTTTTCGATGCCTGTCATTTCGAATACCGACTTGTTCAGACGTTCCGCAACGTCGTCCTTGAGTTCCTTCGGCATCCAGACGATACGTTCCAGTCCGCCTTCTGCCGCCATGAACTTCTTCGACGAGATGAAGTGACGTCCGTGGCCCATGAAGCCCGGTGTCTGAACGCCGCCGCCTGTCAGAGACGCGAGTTCGCCGAAGGTCATCCCCGACGGAGTCATGTCCGGGAATTCACGGTTGACGATGATAACGCCGTTGGCTTCCGGCATGATCCCGCAGATACATTCGAAGCAGCCGCAGCTGGTCATCGGGTCTTCGAGGATCGAGTACAGGGATACGTTGTCTACCGCGCCCTGAGAGCACTTCGCAACGACTTCGTTGACTTCTTCCCATTTGCCCATGTGTTCGTCGATAACGCGCTTCTTTTCGATAGGCTGCGCAGGTCCGGTCGGGTCGAGTTCCTTCGTGGCCTTCGAGTCGAGCCAGGAAACCGCGCCGCACAGGCCGAGACGTTCCGGCGTAACGACACAGACGTGGCTCGGAGCGAAGCTCTGGCACAGCGTGCAGGTGTAGAATACGTCGACGTTTTCGTCTGTCAGCGAAGCGAGTCTGTCGTCGCGCTTCGAGTAGATGGGCTTGACGAGCTCTTCTTCAATGCGGACCACATCTTCTTCGTTGGTGTAGATCGTAACCTGGACCTTGTCGACAACCTTGTCGAATTCGTCGAGGATCTTCGCGTAGATAACTTCGCCGAGATGTTCGAGGGTGAAGCCGGCATCGACCGCTTCCTTCGAGATACGGATCCAGTTGATGTTTCTCTGGCCGACGTGCATGACGCCTTCGATGAAGTTGAGCCAGTAATGGAGACGGCGTTCGAGAACGGATTCGAAGTCAGTCTGCATCGCCTTGCCGGCAACCTGTACGTCGATGCCCAGAGGCATACGGATCAGGCCGGTATCCGCGAAGGACGGGTCGTCGATGTTCTTGCCGATAATTTCAATCTTGTGGTCTTCGACGTCTCCGAGCTCGGAGGTTCTGACCAGTTCCCAGGACTTCGTGCGGTTTCCGCCGAATTCGCCCTTCATATCGCCTTTGCGTACGCGTTCGCCTTCGAAAGCGGAGGAAACGGATACAGGACAGTTGATTTCAGTAACCTTGACCTTGATGCCGCGGGCTTCGAGAGAGGTCGCGACAGTCTTGTCGTGGTCCGGCTGAACCAGCAGCAGCGTCGGAACTTCCGGGATCGGATCTTCGACGATTGCCGGGAAGCCCAGCTCAATGGCGCACGCGCCGGCAGCGATGATCTTGTCTGTGTAATGATCGAATACGTTGACGAAAGCCATGATATGGTCTCTCGTGTAGATGCGCTGTTTTTCCCAGTCTCCCGGAGGCGTGTTCCCGAACATCAGGGATGCGCGGACGGCGACCGATACGACGTTGATGACATCTTCGATGTCGTAGCCGCAGGGGATAACGCGCAGGTCTACGCCCATCTTGATTTTCTGTTCGCGGGCCTGGTCGATTGACTTGCCTACGAGGTAGGTCTGAAGACCCTTGTTCTGGTAGGATTTGATGATTTCCGCGAGTTTTTCCGGATTTTCATGTTCTCCGATGATGACTGCGACACCCGGGATATCCTGGGTTACGAGGTCGACGCCGAAGGAACGGACGATCGCGTCGGAGAGATGACCGTCTACCCATTCCGGATGGGGCTTGCCGTCCACATATTTGCAGGCCTGGATAATTTCACACAGCATGCCTGAAGCGACGCCCGCGTTGAGCGCGCTCTGCAGCAGGCGCGTACGGCCGATGCGATCCTTCGCGAGTTCCATCGCGTGGTTGAGATCGCCCACGGTTTCGATCTTTTCACCGGTAACCGCGTAGATCACGGGAAGCGCGTAGGCGGTTTCCGGAAGCTTGATTACGGTGTCGGGGCTGTGAGTCGCGATGGTTTCCGCAACGAGCTTTTCCGCACGTGCGAGGTACTCAGCGGTCCCGTTGAAGATGAGATCGAAAAGATTTATCTGATTCTGTTTATCTGCCAAAGTATTTCTCCTCAGTTTACTGGTCAGCTTCTGCTCAGGGTCTCGATGCGTTCCCCGATCCCGCCGATGACGTTTTTGAGTGTTTCAGTATCGTAGGGGCTCCTGCCTGCACGGTCAGAGTCCGCGATCTCCTTGCTGTACGGGATAAATCCCAGGATGTTGTCTTTACCGAGGCGTTCGTTCAGGAACGCTTCGTCCTTTTCATCCCGGATCTTGTTGCCGATCGCATACACTCTGCGAACGCCGATATCTCCGGCAAGCTTCGAGATCTTCTTGAAGGTCTGGATGCTGCGCGCTCCGGGCTCGACGACGACGATAAACGCGTCTACTGCCTGCGCCGTTCCGCGGCCCAGGTGTTCGATGCCCGCTTCCATGTCCATAATCACGACGTCCTTTTCGAACAGGACCAGGTGATTCATGAGCATCTTGAGCAGCACGTGTTCGGGACAGACGCAGCCGGAGCCGCCCGTGTCCACAGTTCCCATCGTCAGGAGCTTGACGCCTTCATGCTCCTTCGAGCATTTTTCCGGAATATCCGATACCTTCGGGTTCATCTTGAACATCGAACCGTAGGCGCCCTTCTGGGCTCCGGTCCGTTCTTCGACGAGCTCCCTCATTTCGGAGATCGGCACGATCTCGTCAATTTCTTCTTCGGGCATTCCCAGCGCAAGTCCCAGATTCGCGTCCGGATCCGCGTCTACCGCAAGCACGTTGTTTCCTCTGCCGGCGAAATAGCGGGCCAGTCCCGCCGTAATCGTGGTCTTTCCCACGCCGCCTTTTCCGGTCAGTGCAATTTTCATATAAAACTTCCGATCAGATTCCGAGCGCTTCGCGCTTCTGTTCGATATCTTCGATGATCAGATCCGCAGTCTTTACCGGATCCTTTTCGAATACGAAGTGTGCGCCCGTCCAGTCCTTCATGCCGTCCTGCATCAGGTCCATGAAGACTTCCGAGCCTTCGACATACGGGGTAATACCGAGATAGGTGTCGAGACCTGTGCCTACGCAGTAGGATGCGATCGCTACCGCTTTTTCAGACATCCATTCCGGCGCTACGCCAACGACAGGAAGCTCCGCCGTATCGACGCCGCGTTCGTTGGCGACCAGGCAGACCAGGTCGAGGATTCTCGAGATGTCGACGCATGAGCCCATGTGGAGAACCGGAGGAATGTTCGCGCGTTCGCAGGCTTCACGCAGTCCGCGTCCGCACATATCCTTCGCTTCCAGCTGCAGGAGTCCCGCTTTCGCGGCAGCCTGAGCCGCACAGCCCGTCGTGACACAGATAATGTCGTTCTCGATCAGGCGCTTCATGACTTCGACATGGGAATAGTCGTGTTCGGTCTTCGGGTTGTTGCAGCCTACGACGCCGGCGGCTCCGCGCAGAACGCCTGCCCAGATCAGCTCGCCCAGAGGCTTCGTTGTTCCTGTGACGTCCGTCTGCGAGTTGACGACGCGGTCCAGGGCCGCGATGGTCGTTTCCACCGAGTAGCCGACGATGGTGTCGGTCTTCAGATCCGGTACGTTTACCTTGGAATTGTCGCGGTTCGGGTAGTTTTCTACAGCCTTCGAGACGATTTCCGTCGCGCAGCCCAGCGGATCTTCTTCATCGAATTCGATGTAGAGGTCGCCCGCGATGACAGCCTTCGGAGAGGT
>ERZ1645187.4789-NODE-4789-length-10766-cov-6.764728_pt1 | contig 10766 bp, 13 predicted proteins | sample MGYA00575352_ERZ1645187 | MGnify/ENA primary metagenome ERZ1645187 (study PRJEB40837, sample SAMN11349314) | freshwater sediment metagenome | isolation source: river sediment | host: Sediment | place: India: Wazaribad , New Delhi | collected 2017-02-21 ...
TGGCCATCAGTTCCAGGCAGGCTTCGATCAGCAGCTTTTCGGTGAAGGGATCGCCCACCTGCACGGTCGGGCGCTTTTCTTCCGAATTCTCGTCGAAGTCGGCGCTGGCCATGGTGGCCCCGTGAATGCCGTCACGGCCGGTCTTCGAGCCGACATAGACGATCGGATTGCCGATGCCGGTGGCGGCGGAATAGAAGATCTTGTCGGTATCGGCGACGCCCACGGTCATCGCGTTGACCAGGATGTTGCCGTCATAGGCCTTGTGGAAATTGGTTTCCCCGCCGACCGTCGGCACGCCGACGCAGTTGCCATAGCCGCCGATGCCAGCAACCACGCCTTGTACCAGATGCTTCATCTTGGGGTGATCGGGCCGGCCAAAGCGCAGCGCGTTCATGTTCGCCACGGGGCGCGCGCCCATCGTGAATACGTCGCGCAGGATGCCGCCAACGCCCGTTGCCGCGCCCTGATAGGGTTCGATGTAGCTGGGGTGGTTGTGGCTCTCCATCTTGAAGATCGCCGCCTGACCATCGCCGATGTCGATCACGCCCGCGTTCTCGCCCGGCCCGCAGATCACCCACGGCGCCTCGGTCGGCAGCTTCTTCAGGTGGATGCGGCTGGACTTGTACGAGCAATGCTCTGACCACATCACCGAAAAGATGCCGAGTTCCACCATGTTCGGCTCACGCCCCAGCGCGTGCAGCACGCGGGCGTATTCTTCCTCGGACAGCCCGTGGGCGGCGACAACTTCGGGAGTGATTTCGGCCATGCGCGGCCCTTAGCGCCGCTGGGCGAGTCCCGCTAGCCCGTTCTGGCCGAATTTGCGGCGCTTTTCCCCATCCACCACGCCGCCAGCGTGGCCGCGCCATAGGCGAAGAATGCCAGCAGGCTGGTGCCGGTGGTGACGTGCGGTTCCACCGGGCCGAACCAGTTGACCGCTTGCAGCGCCAACAGGACCACTGCCAGCACGCCGACGCGCAGCGGGGCAGGGCGCCGCGCCCGGACATAGAGCCACAGCGCGCCAAAGGTCAGCCCCAGTTCCAGCGGCATTTCGATGGCGGGGTAATTCCACAAACCCAGCCCCAGCTTGGGCGGGCTGCCCGCCAGCGTCAGGTCCGGCACGTGGACCAGCAGATCCATGAACCAGTGCGACAGCACCACCAGTGCGGCGATTCCCGCAGCAGCGCGGCTTTTGGTCAGGCCCAGCACCAGCGCACCGAATGCGGCGGCGAACACCGCGCTGCCCAGCAGGCTGTGGGTATAGGGCATGTGATAGAGGTCCATCGGGTTCATCACGCTGATCCCCGGCGTCACCCGCATCGCCTCGGTCCCGGTCAGCAGCAGGCCGAAAAATGCCCAGTCGACCAACTGCCCGGCCACGAACAGCGTGCCGATCCCCGGCGCTTTGGGCCGGGCGGCGAGGGCGAGGGCGGGGGCCCAGTGACCGATGAACACGGCGCCCCTCAGCCCAGCTGCCGGACCGCGAAGGCCGCAATCCCGCAGGCCAGCGCCGTGGCGGAGGCGCCCCATGCGATGTCCACCAGCGTGACGTGCAGCGGCCAGACTTTCAGTGTCGCCTGATTGGTCAGGTCATAAGTCGCATAGGCAATTCCGCCCAGCAGCGCGCCGTTCAGCACCGCATGCGGCACTCCCAGCGCCATGCCGGGGCGCACCGCGAACCACACCATTGCCGCGACATAGAGCAGATAGAACACCAGCGCCGGTCCCATCCGGAACTGCTCTGCCAGCAGATCGCCCAGCGCGGGGCGGTAAAAATTCGGCCCGGCCCAGCGCAGCCACAGCGCGTCAAGGATGCCGAATGAAATTCCGGCGGCCAGATAGGCGATAATCCACTGCATCAAGCACTCCCATGGTTGCAGGCAGCTTGACCCTTGGCCGCTGCACGGTCAATGCTTGATCCCATGAGCGAGACAGCTGCCGATATCGCCGCGATGAGCTTCGAAGATGCGCTGCGCGCGTTGGAAGATGTGGTGCGCAAACTGGAAAGCGGCGAAGTGCCGCTGGACGATTCCATCACCCTGTACGAACGCGGCGAAGCGCTGCGCAAGCACTGCCAGGCCCGGCTTGACGCGGCGCAGGCCCGGATCGAGAAGATCGTGGCCGGACCCGATGGGCAGGCCGCTGGCAGCCAGCCGTTCGATGCCGAGCAGGGCCGTTAGGCGATGAGTGCCAGCCCCCTGCTGAAAGCCGCGATGGAGCGGGTTGCCGCCGACGTCGCATCCATGTTCGATGCCCTGCTGCCCGTGCCGACCGATCCGCGCGCGCGGCTGGTGGAGGCGATGCGCTATGCCGTGCTGGGCGGGGGCAAGCGGCTGCGCCCGCTGCTGCTGACGGCGGTGGCCGACATGTACCGGGTGGACCGCGCCGCCGCGCTGCGCGCCGGAATCGCGATCGAATCGATCCACGTCTATTCGCTGGTGCACGACGATCTGCCCTGCATGGACAACGACGCCATGCGCCATGGCAAGCCGACCGCGCATCTGGTCTATGACGAGGCGACCGCCGTGCTGGCGGGCGATGCGCTGCACGATTTCGCGTTCGAAGTGCTGGCCGATACCGCCACCAGCAGCGATCCCTTCACCCGCGCCGAACTGATCCTGACGCTGGCGACGGCAAGTGGGTCTAACGGGATGGCGGGCGGGCAGATGATGGATATCGTCGCGGAAACCAGCCAGTTCGATCTGCCGACGATCACCCGGCTGCAACAGCTGAAAACCGGCGCGCTGTTGGGCGCATCGGTGGAAATGGGTGCGATCCTGGGCAAAGTCCCGGCCGAGGGGCGCGGCCACTTGCGCGGCTATGCCCGCGACATCGGCCTGGCGTTCCAGATCGCCGATGACCTGCTCGATTACGAAGGCGATGAAGCCGCCGCGGGCAAGGCGCTCCGCAAGGATGCGGCAGCGGGCAAGCAGACGTTTGTGTCGCTGCTGGGTCCGGACCGCGCGCGCGAACAGGCGCGGATGCTGGTCGAACAGGCCGTGTCGCACCTGGGATCGCATGGCCAGGAGGCCGAACTGCTGCGCGATATCGCGCGCTATATCGTGGAGAGGGACCACTAAATGGCAACGCGCATCGGGGTCTATCCCGGCACTTTCGACCCCATCACGCTGGGCCACGCCGACATCATCCGGCGCGGGGCCAAGCTGGTGGACAAGCTGATCATCGGCGTCACCACCAACCCGTCGAAGAACCCGATGTTCACGCCGGAAGAGCGCATGGCGATGGTCACGCGCGAAGTTGCCGCGATGGGGATCGAGAATGTCGAAGTGGTCGGCTTCAACGCGCTCTTGATGAAGTTCGCGCAAAAGCAGGGCGCCAACGTGATCGTGCGCGGCCTGCGCGCCGTGGCGGACTTTGAATACGAATACCAGATGGCGGGGATGAACCAGCAGCTCAATTCCCGGATCGAAACCGTGTTCCTGATGGCCGACGTCAGCCTGCAACCGATCGCGTCGAAGCTGGTCAAGGAAATCGCGCTGTTCGGGGGAGAGATCAACCGCTTCGTCAGCCCGGCGGTGCGCGATGACGTGCTGGCACGAATTGCCAAGACAGGGACGCTGGGCGACTATTAAGCGTTCCGTTCATTGCCACGACAGCGTTGCGGGCGTATCCGCCCATCCAGCGCATTTGCCGCCTTTCAGTTCGAGTATGCACCGCATGATCCGTCGTACCTTCGTTTCACTTGCTCTGGGCCTCTCGCTGGCAGCCTTTCCCGCTCTGGCCAAGGACAAGCCCGCGCCGGCACCAGCCGCCCCGGTGCTGAGCCCCGCGATCAATCCCGACCCCACGGTTGAGCCGGAAAATATCCTGGCGCTCGATCTCTCGAACGGCGGGCGCGTGCTGATCCGGCTGGTCCCGGCCTGGGCCCCCGGCCATGTGGAGCGGATCAAGACGCTGACCGCGCAGGGGTTCTATAACGGCGTGGTGTTCCACCGCGTGATCGATGGCTTCATGGCGCAGACCGGCGATCCGACGGGGACCGGCGGCGGCGGCTCGCCGCTGCCCGACCTCAAGGCTGAATTCAACAAGCTGCCCCACGTGCGCGGCACCGTGTCGATGGCGCGTACCGATGAGCCCGACAGCGCCAACAGCCAGTTCTTCATCGTGTTCTACCCGCGTTTCGCGCTGGACAACCGCTATACCAACTTTGGCCGCGTGATCGCGGGCATGGACGTGGTCGACACGATCGAACGCGGCGAACCGCCGGTGAACCCGACCAGGATCCTGCAAGCCTCGCTGCTGTCGGAAAACAAGCCGCGCCCGGTGATTTCCGCGCCGGTGGCCGCGCCGGACATGCTCGCGCCGGGGGCTACCGCGCCCGGCACGACGGGGAACTAGCGCCCACTGCCATCCAAAAACGTCATGCTGAACTTGTTTCAGCATCCAACGTGCCGCATGCGCTGCGTTGTGTTGATTTGAGGCATGCTGAGCCGCTTGGCAATCCTGCCGGGTTCCGCTCTCGCTGAAAGACGGATGCTGAGCCGTAGTCCAGCGAAGCTAAACAAGTTCAGCATGACGGAGTTTATAGGGGCGGAGGCAGGAATGCAGGCGTAAGCCTGCGCTTGTCCAACCGCCCATGCACCCGCTAGGGGCAGTCCCCATGCGCGTTGACCTGTTCGATTTCGACCTTCCGCCCGAAAACATCGCCCTGCGCCCCGCGCGCCCGCGCGATGCAGCGCGAATGCTGCTCGTGCCAGGCAGCACCGGGCCGCTGGCCGATCATCACGTGCGCGATCTGCCCGGCTTGCTGCGCGCGGGCGATGTGCTGGTGTTCAACGACACCCGCGTCATTCCCGCCCAGCTGGAAGGCCGCCGGGGCGAGGCGAGGATCGGGGCGACCCTGCACAAGCGGATCGACTTGCGCCGCTGGCAGGCCTTCATCCGCAACGGCAAGCGGCTGCGCACGGGCGATGAAATCCAGTTCCCTGCCGACGTTACCGCTCTGGCCGAAACCCGCCATGACGACGGCAGCTGGACGCTGGCGTTTGGTGGGGATGAACCGGTCGAAGTGCTGCTGGAACGCGCCGGACGGATGCCGCTGCCGCCCTATATCGCGGGCAAGCGCGATACGGACGAGGCCGACAAGCAGGATTACCAGACGATGTTCGCCGCTCGCGACGGCGCGGTCGCCGCGCCCACGGCGGCGCTGCACTTCACGCCGCAGCTGATGGCGGCGCTGGCCGAGGCCGGGATCGGCCACGAAACGCTGACCCTGCACGTGGGCGCGGGTACGTTCCTGCCGGTCAAGGCCGACGATACGGTCGATCACCAGATGCACGCCGAATGGGGCCGGATCGATGCCGCCACCGCCGACCGTCTCAACGCGGCGCGCGCGCGCGGCGGCCGGGTGATCGCGGTCGGCACTACATCGCTGCGCCTGCTGGAAAGCGCGGCGGGCGATGACAAGATGATCCGCCCGTTTGAAGGCGACACCGCGATCTTCATCACCCCCGGCTATCGCTTCAAGGGCATCGACGGGTTGATGACCAACTTCCACCTGCCGAAATCGACGCTGTTCATGCTGGTCAGCGCGCTGATGGGGCTGGAGCGGATGCGGCACGTCTATGCCCACGCGATTGCGACGGGCTACCGCTTTTACAGCTATGGCGATTCCAGCCTGTTGTTGCCGGAGGCGGATTGAACGGGAATGGACGCGCCGGGATCCAGGGAACCAGTCCCGGACCTTGATCCGGGCGGCGGGCTTGTGCTGCAATCCCTGTCCAAGCGGATTGGCCGGCGGCAAGTGCTGAACGAAGTGTCGTTGCACGTCGCGCGGGGTGAAATCGTCGGCCTGTTCGGGGGCGATGGGGCGGGCAAGACGATGTGCTTCGAAGCGATCATGGGCCTGACCAGCATCGACAGCGGCCAGGTGCTGCTGGACGGGCGCGATATTACCGGGTTGACGATTGATCGCCGCGCGCCGCTCGGCCTCAGCTTCCTGTCGCAGGAAACCTCGATCTTCCGGGGGATGACCACGGCGCAGAACATCGCCGCCGTGCTGGAACTGCTGGAACCAGATGCCGCCCGGCGCGGGCTGCGGCTGGACGCGCTGCTGGACCAGTTCGACATCGCCTATGTCCGCGATACCCCCGCGATGCGCCTGTCGGGCGGGGAACGCCGCCGCTGCGAAGTGGCGCGGGCGATGGCGCAGACGCCGTCTATCATGCTGTTTGACGAACCATTTGCCGGGATAGATCCGATGACGGTTAACAGCATCATCAGCGTCATTCGCGACTTGCGCCAGCACGATGTCGGCGTGCTGATTTCCGACCAGAACGTGCACGCGATGGTCGAACTGATCGACCGGGCCTATGTGCTGCACCGGGGCGAAGTGGTGTTCAGCGGATCGCCCGCCGCCATGCTGGCCGATGCGACGGTCCACCGCGTCTATCTGGGCAACCGCACGGCATAGGCAGATGCCCCAGGCGGCGGATTACTGCCCCGGCTGAACCGTCTTCAGCTTGATCTGCTGGCTGTCCAGCTTGTGCTGGTCGCTCTTGAACTTGCCCTGCACCGAATCCAGCTTTTCCTGCCGGCTTTCGGTCTTGTGTTGCAGGCTGTCGTGCTTGTGCTGCACGCTGTCCACATCACCTTCCGCTGCTTCCAGCTTCACCTTCTTGTGCTGCGCGCTGCTCATCTTTTGCTGATGGCTGGCGGCGGTGTCGTTACCGTGGATCGTCGGGCCGGGCGTGGGCGGGGCGGCTTCGGCGCTCATCCCCAGCGAGGCGCTGAGCAGGGTGATTGCCGACGCGATGGTCGTGCCGGTACCGGATGCGCCGCGTGTGCTGTCGGTCTTCGCCATGCCACTCACTCCTGCGGAACTAGTTTATCAAGCTGAGCATACAGCAAGGCGATGTGCATGTCCAAGCGCTTCGCCGGATCGGCCGGCTGCACCACCCCGGCCTGCGCGCAGTGCGCCGCGACTGCCGCGTCGAGGTCGAGCAGATCGAACACTGCCGCCCCCCCGGCATCGCCGTCAGGCAGTCGCCCGGTCATCTCGCGCGCGACGTTGACCCATTCGGCATAGGCATCCGCCGCGTCGATAAACGGCTGTGCGCCTTGCGCCGCGATATAGTCGGCAATCGTGCCGTCCCCGCCGAACGTGCCGGCGGAGAGCGGATGCGGATCAAGCCGCAGCCAGTGCTCGGTCCCGTCGCCCGCCCGCCGCCGACCCAGCGGATAGAGCCGGCAGACCAGCGGCCGCGCCGGATGAACCGTGCAGCCCTGATCCCCCAGAAACACACAGACATCCGCCTCCGTCCGCGCCAGCGCCGTCCCCGCGCCGCCTTCGGTCCAGCGCGCGCGGAACTCGGCCGCCGAAACGCCCTTGAACGCCGCCAGCTGCGCGATTTCATAGGGGTTGGTCTGGATCACCTTGTGGTGACAGCACCGCGAACACGCCGCGCAATGAAACGCGAACGGCTCGGTCCGTGCGGCGGCGTGCTGGGCGGGCAGATCAGTCATCGCCGCGCGCCAAACAGGGTTGCCGGGTCGATCACCTGGTCGATCAGCGCGTCGTCAGGCGGCAGCTGGCCATCCAGCATCAGCATGGCCAGGCCGTGGACCACGGCCCAGGCCTGGACCATCAGGCGGCGGGTTTCTTCCGCGTTACCGCCGGTTGCGGCGGCGGCCTTGTCGTGCAGCAGGCGGGCGGCGAGGGATTCGCCGAACACCGTGTCGCCTGCCGGGGGCAGATGGGTGAAGATCAGGCGGAACAGGGCCGGGTGGGCGAGGGCGAAGCGGACATAGGCGCGGCCCGTTGCGCTGAACGCACTGGTATCGCTGGCCGACCCGGCGGCCTTCGCCTGCGCTTCGCCCAGTTTCTCGATCCCGGCATGGGCCAGCGCGACCAGCAGCGCGCGCTTGTCGGGGAAGTGGCGATAGACCGCGGTGGCCGATACGCCGACGTCGCGCGCGATCTGGCGCAGCGAAATATCGCCGATTTCCGTCGTTTCCAGCGCCCGCAACCCCGCGTCGACCAGCGCGCTGCGCAAGTCGCCATGGTGATAGGTGCGGACCGCTTCGAGGGATGTTGACACTGTTACCATTCGCGTTATGTTTACGCCATAAACATTAAAGGGAGATATCCGTCATGGCAAGCCAGGTGGAAAGCGTCATCCGCGCTGTCGTTACCAAAGGGATCGAGAAAGTGGCCGGGTTCAACCGCGCCCGCATGGACGAAACCCGCCAGCATCCGTTCCTGACCGGCATCCACACGCCGATGACCGAGGAACGCACGCTGACCGACCTGGCGGTAACCGGCACGATCCCGCCAGAGCTGTCGGGTCGCTATGTCCGGATCGGGCCGAACCCGTTCAAGCCCGACCCGCGCGGGCATCACTGGTTCATCGGCGATGGCATGGTGCACGGGGTGCGGATCGAAGGCGGCAAGGCGCTGTGGTATCGCAACCGCTTCATCCGCTCGCAGATGCTGGAGGCCAAGGGCGGCCCGGCCGCAGCCCCCGGACCCCGGCGCGGACGGCGCGATCTGGTCAACACCAATGTCATCCAGCATCGCGGCCAGACGCTGGCGATTGTCGAGGCGGGATCGTTCCCGGCGCAGCTGAATGACGAGCTTGAAACGGTCGCCTACACCGATTTCGGCGGCACGCTGCAAACCTCGTTCAGCGCGCATCCGCACGAAGACCCGCTGACCGGTGAACTCCACGCGATCTGCTATGACGGCATGACGCAGGACACCGTCTGGCACGTGGTCGTCTCGCCCGAAGGCAAAGTCGTGCGGCAGGAGCCGATCCCGGTCGAGCATGGCCCGTCGATCCACGAATGCAGCATCACGCAGAAGTATGTGCTGGTGTTCGACCTGCCGGTGACGTTCTCGATGAAGGCGCTGATCGCGGGTGAGCAGTTCCCCTATCACTGGAACCCGGACCACAAGGCCCGCGTCGGTCTGTTGCCGCGTCATGGCATGGCGGATGACGTCATCTGGTGCGATGTCGATCCGTGCTATGTCTTCCACGTGGCTAACAGCTTTGACACGGCGGACGGCAGGGTGATCGTTGATCTGTCGGCCTATCAAACGATGTTTGCAGGCGGGCCGGATGGGCCGAACGGCAAGTCGCTGGGGATGGAGCGCTGGGAAATCGATCCCGCCGCGGGCAAAGTCACGCGCACCACCATCGATGCCGCGCCGCAGGAATTCCACCGCCCGGATGAGCGCTTCTTCGGCCAGCCCTACCGCTACGCCTGGTCGCTGGGCCTGCCGGAACACGCCGAACAGGCGTTCCTGGGGACGACGCCGATCTATCGCTATGACCTGCACACGGGCGAACGGCAGGCGCACGACTTCGGGCCGAACCGCATTCCCGGCGAATTCGTGTTTGTGCCGCGCAGCGCCGATGCGCCCGAAGGCGACGGCTGGGTGATGGGCTATGTAATCGACGCCGCGAACGAGACGACCGACCTCATCATCCTGAACGCAGGCGACATGGCCGCGCCTCCGGTGGCCAGCATCCATATCCCGCACCGCATCCCGCCGGGCTTCCACGGCAACTGGCTGCCCGATACGGTTTGATCGCGCGCAAGACAGACCCCTTCCTCCTGTGCTAGCCCGTCACCGGGAAAATGGATGAGAGGAGGGGCCAGGGCGCGTGAACGGCAGGCGGCAGTCGATGCAGCACTGGAACGCGCGGCGGAGCGGCTGGGCGATGTGGTGCCGCTGGTCATGGCCGAATTCTATGCCCACCATCCCGAAGCCCGCGCCGCGTTCGACCAGCATTCGCCGCACGGCAATCCGCACCGGCTGGAAGCGGAAATGGTCGATAACGCGCTCTATTTCGTAATGACCTGGTTTGAACGGCGCGCGGAGATAGAGATCATCGCCTACACCTCGGTCCCGCATCATCGCCATACGCTGCACGTACCCGCGGAATGGTATGCCGGTCTGCTGGGAGCGTGCATCGACGTGCTGCGCCGCGCGACCCCGCCGGAGGACACCGCCGAGCTGGCCCTGTGGGATGAGCTGCGCGAGAAGCTGTGCGGGCTGGTTCTTTCCGCGCAAGACGGCTAACCGCTGCGCGCATGACTGCCCCGCGCTTCCAGTTCACCATCCACGCCACCGACGGCAAGGCCCGCACCGGCACGATTGCCATGCGCCGGGGCGAGATCCGCACGCCCGCGTTCATGCCGGTCGGCACGGCGGCGACGGTCAAGGCGATGAAGCCCGAAACCGTGCGCGCGACGGGGGCCGACATCCTGCTGGGCAACACCTATCATCTGATGCTGCGCCCCGGCGCGGAGCGGGTGGCGCGGCTGGGGGGCCTCCACAAGTTCATGAACTGGGATCGCCCGATCCTGACCGACAGTGGCGGCTATCAGGTGATGAGCCTGTCGGACCTGCGCAAGATCACCGAAGAGGGCGTGACTTTCAAAAGCCACCTCGACGGATCGAAGCATTTGCTCACGCCCGAACGTTCGATGGAAATCCAGCGCCTGCTGGGCAGCGATATCGTGATGGCGTTCGATGAATGCCCGCGCGCCGATGCGCCCTATGACGTGATCGCCGCCTCCATGCGGATGTCGATGCGCTGGGCGCAGCGCAGCCGCGACGGGTTCGATAGCGGCGAGGAACACGCGACACGCTCCGCCCTGTTCGGCATCCAGCAGGGCGCGCTCGACCAGACGCTGCGCGGCGAAAGCGCCGCCGCGCTGCGCGAGATCGGGTTCGATGGCTATGCCATCGGCGGGCTGGCGGTGGGCGAGGGGCAGGAGGCGATGTTCGCCACGCTCGA
>ERZ1645187.4790-NODE-4790-length-10765-cov-6.940336_pt1 | contig 10765 bp, 10 predicted proteins | sample MGYA00575352_ERZ1645187 | MGnify/ENA primary metagenome ERZ1645187 (study PRJEB40837, sample SAMN11349314) | freshwater sediment metagenome | isolation source: river sediment | host: Sediment | place: India: Wazaribad , New Delhi | collected 2017-02-21 ...
CGCGGAGTCCGCGGCGGGCGGGATCTTCGAAGGAGACGGCGTTCCCTCCGTCACGAACACGCTTCTTGGCGCGCATATTCCCCTTGCGGGGGAGGAGATAGCCCGAAGCGCCGCCATGATCGCAAGCGGCCGGTACGATCCGGATCACGATTCGCAGGACTGCCGGATATGCGGGTTTCAAACGCTGTGTCGCCGAAGCGACCGGCGAAGGGAGGATTCCGACGATGCCGCCGACGAATGACGACGTCCGCGCACGGGCGGCGGAGAACGTACGAAAACTCATCGAAGAGGCGACGCGCCGGAGTCCGGTGCAGCGGGAAGGGATTCTCGCGACGGAATCGCCGGTCGTCATCGGCGCCGGAGCGGGGACGGGGAAGACGTGGACGCTCGCGTGGCGCTTCGTGTGGGCGATCGCCTCCGGCCGCGCCCGTCCGAGGGATATCCTCACGCTCACCTTCACCGACAAGGCCGCGCAGGAGATGCGTTCGCGCATCGGCTCGCTCCTGGCCGAAGTCTGCGCCCGCCCCGACTGCCGTTCTCCGTTGCTCGAGAGCGCGCTCGCGGAAATCGACGAAGCCGTCATCTCGACGATCCACGCGTTCGCGCTCCGGACCCTCCGGGAGAACGTCCTGTCCGCGACCTTCGGCGACATGCTTCCGGAACACGGCGGCGACGTTCCCGACGCCCCGGGAGAGGAAACGCCCGATCCGTCGGGCGGAATCATCTCGCAGCCGGAGGAGGAATCCCTCTGGGACGAAATGGCGCGACTCATCGAGGAAGGCGCGCTCGACGAACTGGCGCAGGGCCTCGGAGAACCGTTCCGGGCCGACGCGCTCGCGCTTCTGGAAGAACCGATGAAGCAGGGCGTCCTGTTCGATATCGCGACGCCCGAGCAGCTCGTCGCGTTCGCGCGCTCCCTCGCGGGACTCCTCGAAAGCCGCGGAAGCACCCCATCCGATTGCCTCGCGCTCGCGACGGACGAACAGGACGTCCGCTCCGCGATCCGCCGGGGGACGGAAGCGATGCAGCGGGAAATACGCGATCTCTGGACGGGCGTCGTTCTGCCGGAAACGCGGCCCTTTCGCAGGGACGGGGATGAACTCTCCGACCGGCTGCGGGCGCTCGAATCGCAGGGCCTTGCGGACGGCGACGATCCCGACGCGATCCCGCGCTTCCTGGTCGCGCTGGAATCCGGACCGCTCTCCGTGGACATGCGGAAGGGGCCGAAGGCCTTGAAGGACTGCCTGAAGGAGCTTCTCGGCGATACGCTCGCGAAATACCGCGACGGTCTCCGGGGAATCGCGGCTTCGGCCCGATGCGTTCTGGACGGATTTCCGGAGGAGGAGCGGCGAATCCGGCGTCCCCTGCTCGCGCTGGCGGCCCTTTGCTGGGCGCGAAGGCGACGGGCGGGCGAGGTCATCGGGCGGATGTCCTTCGACGACATGATCCGCCTCGCGATCCCGGTCCTGGAAGCGCCATCCGGGGAAGCGCGCCGCTTCACCGAGATTCTCGTCGACGAGTTCCAGGACACCAGTCCGCTCCAGTACCGCCTGGTCATGGCGGCCGCGGGAGGACGGGAGGACGCGCGGATCTTTCTCGTCGGGGACGTGAAGCAGTCGATCTACCGCTTCCGCCACGCCGATCCCCGCCTGTTCGAGCGCGAGGCGGCGCGCGCCGCACGGGGGCCGGGGCGCTACATCCCCCTGACGACGAGCTTCCGGAGCCGGAGCGATCTCATCGCCCGGGTGAACGACGTTTTCGGACGCCTCTGGACGTCCCGGTACGAACCGCTCGACGCGTTTTCCGCCGACCGCCCCGCCGAGCGGGACTCCGGAAGGCTCCCCGTCTTCGCGATCCGCGTGACGCGAGCCGAACCGGGGGAGAAGACGAGCGCCGCGCGGCTCCGCGCGGCCCGTTCGCTGGCGCGGGAGCTGCTCCGTCTTCGTTCGGACGGAACGACGGTCTGGGACGGAAAGGAGGAAGCGCTGCGCCCCTGCCGGTGGAGCGACATGGCCGTCCTCGTTCCGACCCGGACCTATTACGATCCGCTCGAAGAAATCTTCTTCCCCGAATTCGGCATCCCGACGGCCTTCCTGCGGCACACGCGCTTTTTCTCGAGAAGCGAAACCCGCGACGCGATCGCCTTCGTCCGCGCTCTGGCCGATCCTTCGGACGACCTCTCCCTTCTCGGCTTTCTCGCCTCGCCGCTGTCGGGGAGGTCCCGCACACGGGGGAACGGCGAAGGCGCGTGGGAATCGCTCGCGGCGAACGCCCACGCGTTGGGTGCGCCCGCGACAACGGGCGATCCCGTCGCGCTCATGGAACGCAGCCGCGCGGTCCTTCGCGTGAAGGGCGTCTCCGCGGCGCTCGAGCTTCTGCTCGAAGACACGGCGTTTCTGCACCGGCTCCCGCTCTGGCGGCGGCAGGCGGCGTTCGCGAACCTGCGGCAGCTGCTCGATCTCGCGAGAGAGTACGAGCGGTCGTTCGGCCCGGACGCGCTCGGGTGCGCTTCGTACCTCGAGCGTTCGGCCAGAAACGCGCTTCCTTTCGAGGACGCGGCCTCTCTCGGCGAGGACGCGGACGTCGTTCGCGTCATGACGGTCCATGCCGCGAAGGGACTCGAGTTTCCGCTCGTCTCGCTCTTCGATCTGAACGGGACGGCGCGCGGCGGCAGGCCGGAACGCTTCCGTCCGTCCGCCGCCATGGGCGTCGCCTTTTCCGCCTCACCCTCCGCCGGGCGGGAGGAGCCGCTTCCTCTCTCCGGCGCCATCCACAGCCTTCTGGAATCCGGCGAGGAACGGGAGGAGTCGGCCCGGCTCTTCTACGTCGCGTGCACGCGGGCGCGGGACTCCCTGCTGCTCTGCTCCACCTGCGGCAAGGAACCGGCTCGGGACTCCTGGCTTTCGATGCTCGCCGGAGCCGGCGAAACGACTCCGGAAAGCGGCGAAACCGACGAAAAGTACGAAGCGCCCGATTCCGGCGCGACACAACCGGGAGAACGCGGCGTCGAAGGACCGGACGTCGCTCCCCCGCCGCGAAACGGCCGGCCGCTTATCCGTCTGGGGGCCAGCGCCTACGCGCTGCTGCGGTTCTGCCCGACCGCATACCGGATGCGATACCGTCAGGGGATGGACCTCGACTGGGAGATTCCCGTGGAAGGGATGGAGCGGGACGGCGCCGAAGGGAGCGGAGGCGCCGACGCGGGAACGCTGGCGCACCGGATTCTCGAGCGGTGGGACTTCCGGAGCGAAAGCCTCGCGGCGCTTCTCGACCCCGCTGCGCCCGGCGTTCCCCTTGCGCTGCGCCCGGCGTTCGAAGACGCGTCGCTTCGCGAACGAATGACGACGTGGATGGAAACCCTCGCGTCATCGGACTTCGGGAAGACGCTGGCGGAGCTTTCGGCGCGGCGCGAACTTCACAGGGAGGCGCCCTTCCGCGTCGCGCTCGAAAACGGTCCGCTCCTGACGGGAAGCATCGACCTGTGGTACGACGACGGAGACACGCTGCGGGTGGTGGACTACAAGCTCACGCGAATGCGCAACGCGCCGCCCGTCCTTTACGACCGGCAGCTTCTGTTCTACGGCGCGGCGCTGTCCCGGATCTTCCCGGGACGGACGACGGACCTGCGGCTCTATCACATCGTCGAAGGCGTTCTGGGAAACCCCGTGCGGCAACCGTCGCAGGAGGACATCGAAGCCGATCTTCGGGACGCCGCTCTCGTCGCGGCGGAAGGTCCGTTCGCGCCGGCGGACGACGCCCCGTGCGCCATGTGCCCCTTTTCGGGCTCATGCGCCGAATACGCGTTCGCGCGCTCCCGGGTTACAGGGCTTTCCAGTTCTTGAACCCCTTGCCAAGGACTTCCGACGCGTCGCTGATCGCCATAAACGCCTTCGGATCGGCGTCGGACAGGAACTTCTTCAGGAAGATCACCTGTCGCGGTTCGAGGAAGCTCAGCAGCAGCAGGCGATCCTCCCCCGTGTAGCCGCCCTCTCCCCGCAGGAAGGTGACGCCGCGCCCGATGGAGTGCGTGATGAAGTCCGAAACCTTCCGGGGCTCGGACGACACGATCAGCACCTGCTTGCGCCGGTCGAAGGACCGCATGATGTTGTCGACCACGATCCCGTACACGTACAGCCCCACGACGCCGTAAACCACGGCTTCGAAACCGACGATGAAGAACGAAAGCAGCAGGACGAACATGTTGACGTAGATGCTGAACTGGCCGAGTTCGATTCCGTACCGGCGCCGCAGCGCGACCGCCGGTATGTCGAGACCGCCCGACGAGGCGCCGACCCGGAAGACGATTCCCCCGCCAACCCCATGCAACACGCCCGACGCCACCGCGGCGAGGAATCGGTCCGGAAGGTCGGGCAGAGGCACCAGTTCGAACACCTTGAGCAGGACGGACGTCAGAACGACCGAGTAGGCCGTCCAGATCACGAACCTCGGGGAAAGCTCCTTCCACGCCCACACCATCAGGAGCGCATTCGCCGCGAGCAGCACCCAGGCCGGAGATATCCCGAAGACGTAGTTCGACAGCACGGCGAGTCCGGATACGCCGAGATCGGGGAAGCGATAGGGCAGGACGAAGAGGATGACCGCCAGCGCGTTGACGGCGTTTCCGACCGTCACGGCGACGAAGGTCTTCCATTCATCGCGGATGCCCGCGAGAACGGGAACGACGTATTTCGAAAACGGAACCCTCCGCAGCTTCATTGCTGTTCCTCCTCGTCGCACGTTTGATATAATAGATGGGTTACGGATATGAAGAAGGATGTGAGCACGTGTTCATTCCACTTGAAGGCCAGGGAGCCGTCTCCATCGACCGTGTCATGTGCATCGTACGGGTCGGCGACGAAACCGCGATCCATCTCCGGAACGGCGCAGTGATGGTCACGGGGTTCAAACCGGAGACGCTCGCTAGAAGATACAACTCTTTGATGTCGGAAGCAAGACGGAACGCGGGCATCGCGGCGCTATCGCAATTCCCCGGCGACGCGCCGGGACAGGGAGGAATTCGACGTTGAACACTTCTGCGGCGCAGTATACCGCGCAAAACATTCAGGTTCTCGAAGGACTCGAGGCCGTCCGCCGACGGCCGGGAATGTACATCGGCGACACGGGATCCAGGGGATTGCACCACCTCGTGTACGAGGTCGTGGACAATTCCGTCGACGAGGCGATCGCGGGCGTCTGCGACCGCATCAACATCGTCATTCACACCGACGGAAGCGTATCGGTCGAGGATAACGGCCGCGGCATCCCGACGGACCCGCACCCCTCGAACGGACGTCCGGCCGTCGAGGTCGTCCTCACCGTCCTTCACGCGGGCGGCAAGTTCGACGGCAGCGCCTACAAGGTCAGCGGCGGACTGCACGGCGTCGGCGTTTCGGTCGTGAACGCGCTTTCCGAGTGGCTTGAAGTGACGGTCTGCCTGGGCGACCTGTGCCGTTCCCAGCGGTACGAGCGCGGCAAGCCGGTCACGGAACTCTCGGAAGGCACGCCCACGACGAAGCGCGGCACCACGGTCCGGTTCATGCCCGACTCCGAAATCTTCGAGGAGATGGACTTCTCGGCGGATCTGCTCGGGGGGCGCTTCCGCGAGATCGCGTTCCTGAACCCCGGTCTGGCGATCACGCTGGTGGACGAGCGGACGGAGCGCACCTGGGAGTTCCATTACGAAGGGGGCATCCGCTCCTTCGTGGAATTCCTGAACCGCGACAAGGACCCGCTCTTCCCGGAACCGGTCGTCATCTCGGGCGAGCGCGACGACATCGAAGTGGATCTCGGACTCCAGTACAACGACACCTACCTCGAACGCATCTTCGCCTTCGCGAACATGATCCACACGATCGAGGGCGGCACGCACGTCTCCGGCCTCCGGACAGCCCTGACGCGCGCGGTCAACGACGCCGCGCGGAAGGGCAAGCTCCTGAAGGAAAAGGAAGAGAACTTCTCGGGCGACGATCTGAAGGAAGGGCTCACCTGCGTCATCTCCGTCAAGCTGCGCAACCCGCAGTTCGAGGGGCAGACGAAGACGAAACTCGGCAACAGCGACGTCAAGGGCATCGCCGACTCGATCATCTACGAGGGGCTCGTCGCCTATTTCGAAGAACATCCCGAAGTCGTCCGGCCCGTCGTCGAAAAGGCGCTTCGCACGCGACAGGCGCGCGAGGCGGCGAAGAAGGCGCGCGAACTCGTGCGCAAGAGCGCGATGTCTGGCATGAGCCTGCCCGGGAAACTCGCGGACTGCTCCAGCCGGGACTCCGGCATCAGCGAAGTGTACATCGTCGAGGGAAATTCGGCCGGAGGCAGCGCCAAGCAGGGGCGCGACCGGAACTTCCAGGCGATCCTGCCGCTCCGGGGCAAGATCCTGAATGTCGAGAAATCGAGGCTGGACAAGGTCCTCGGAAACGCCGAAATCCGCACGATCATCCAGACGCTCGGATGCGGCATCGGGGACGACTTCGACCCGTCCAAGCTCCGTTACGGCAAAATCATCATCATGACGGACGCCGACGTTGACGGAGCGCACATCAGCACGCTGCTCCTGACCTTCTTCTATCGCTACATGAAGGAACTGGTCGAAGGGGGATACCTCTATCTGGCGCAGCCGCCGCTCTATCGGATCCAGAAAGGGAAAAACGTGACATACTGCTACTCAGAAAAGGAATTACGTCGTATTATAGACGGGCAGGCGGACCCATCGAAAGTTTCCGTACAGCGCTACAAAGGATTGGGCGAAATGAACCCCGAACAGCTCTGGGAAACGACCATGGATCCCCAGAACCGCGTGCTCCGGCACGTCGAGATCGACGACGCGATGCTCGCGGACGAGTATTTCGGCATCCTCATGGGGGACAAGGTCGAACCCAGGCGGGAATTCATCGAAACGCACGCCCACGAGGTGCGCAATCTGGACGTCTAGCTGAGAGAGCGATCTCGGAGAGGAGCGCCGTTCGTATGCAGGGACCGTACCGGCCGTACAAACCGTGGAAACACACCTACGGCGAAAGACCGAGCCTCTTCAGACAGATCATGCTTGTCATCGTCGCCATTCTGGCGTGCGTCGGCCTGGTATTCGTCGGGGACATCCTCCTTCACCCCGGAATCGACTGGTCGGAGACGCTGATCGTCCGGATGATCTACGAACGGCGAAGCATCGGAAAATAGCGGTTTCCCGCGAAACCGGTTCAAAACGACAGGGCGGCCGGATCCAGAGAGGATCGGCCGCCCCATTTTTTGCCGTGCTCCGGACGGCCGGGCGGAAGCGCCCGAAAAAACTACAGCCCCGCCTTTTTCCGGAGTTCGCCGACCGCCACGTTCAGCGAAACCACCGACCCCTTCCACGGCGCTTTCCCCGAGGACCAGTCGAGACGGTCGAGAAGCGGCGCCGCGTCGGCCTTTCTCCCGCTCTCCACGAGAATCCGCGCGCGCTGCAGATTGAGGTAGTCCTGAACCTTGACGTTCCCCGCAACCTTCGTTCCGGACGCGTCCGCGGGATCGTACACGTTCATGCGGTCGGAAGGAAGGTCGAGCTTCATGACGCGCTCGAGTTCGTCCAGGTCCGCGAGCCTCCCTGCGGCGGCGGCCCGCTCCGCGAGAACGGCGGCGGCGAGGACGCGCATCCGGGCCGTGTCGTTCCCGACCGGGACCGTCGTGTTGTAGCACTTCCCGAGCGTTTTAAAGAGCCCCTTGCGGGCCTCTTCGGTATCCTTCACGCGGAGGGACGATGCGTCCGATATGAAAGACGCCTGACATGCCGCCTTTTTGTCCGACGATGCGCGCACATCCTTCACGGCCTTTGCAGCCGCGTCGAACCGCATCGCAAGGTATTCGGACATCGCCTTCTCGACGGCTTTATTGTTTCCCGCTTCCGAGACGACGGCTCCGCCGTCGCCGCCTCCTTCGCAGCCTCACCCGAACGCGACGCCCGCCGCGAACAGGACTAAAAGCGCTGCGAGCGATGCAATCAGCGTGAGAATCGCGCAACGTCCCCGTCCCACCGTTTTCCCACCCCTCATTATTGCCGTTCCTTCACGGACCACCGGTGTTTCATCGCGTCATAGAGATACACATTGTCCGCGGTGAAGACTTTCACGCTATACTCGTCCATCAGAGCCGCCTGCACCTTTGCGATCTCCTTTTCCTGCCATTGGTGGAGCGTCGTGTCGTACAGGACGACCTTCGTGTCGTCCCAGCAGACGGCCAGCCGATCCCCAAGGACGGCGTCCCAGTCGAACGTCTCCCCCGATCCGGCGCGCTCCGTCTCGAAGGCCTTCCACTCGTGAAGAACCGGGTCGAAAACCACGAACTCCGCATCCGTGAGCATGGCGCCCATCCCCCGGGAAATGAGCGGCGACCTGACGGTCGTGATGGGCTCCGGACTGACGATCCACTTGCGCGCCTTCGCGTCGAAAATTGCGACCCGCGTCGGCTCCCAGACCATCGCGTAGTTGTCGGACATCACTGTGTTGACCGCCGCAAAGCCGTTGAGCGGCAGCCATTCATGCGTCCGGATGTCGTACGCCCACGCGTCGTTCGCGTCCCAGACCAGCGCCAGATAGTTGTGCGTCTTCCATCCGTTCGCATGAAAATCGTTGAGGACCGAATAGTTCTTCAGCTCAGGATCGTACACCTTGACCGTGTTCTTCGACACGAAGAGCTGAACCTCAGCGGAAGCGACCAGCGCCGAAAACATCAGCGCGACCAGTGTAAGCGCAAATATCGTTCGTTTTGTTTTCATCGTTCACCCCTCCTCGGACCGGACTTCCGACCCTATTTCCCGAAGACCACGCAGTCCTCGAGAAGCTGTTTGAGCGGCATAACCGCCTCGACCACATACTGACCGTCAACCGCTCCCTCGGAAATGAATTTTCCCGGGTGGACCCACCCCTCAAGCGATATCGACCGGACGCGTCGCGGCAAACCGTATTTCACTTCGTAGAGAAGGCCGAGCGTCCGGCGATAGAGGTCCGTCACCGCGGCCCTTCTCGCAAGAAGCTTCCGCGACGGAGCCGGATCTTCCGGCAACGGGGCGCGCCCCTCGACGATCGCGGTCCGCTCGATCCAGTCGATCTGTCCGTAGGAAAACTCCTGGATTCCCTCGACGGCCCCGTTGTTCCTCCAGATCGTCTGAAACTCCGCCTCGTTCAGCACGCTTGCCGCTTCCGCGCCGGAGACTGCGAGCAGGAGCGCCGCCAGAACCAGAATCGAGAGCCGCGGCCGGGACATCATGGCTGCACCTTCGGTTCGGATCCGGAAAGCGTCGCATCGATCGTGCCTGCGGTCACCCCCGTCACCGACACGCCGAGTTCTTCGAGCCGGACGGCAAGGTCTTCGGAATTGCCGTCCGTGTTGACATCCAGTTCGAGCCTGTTGTTCCGGTACGCCCGCTGATAGACCGCGGTCACGCCTTTCGTTTCCTCGAGCCCGCTCTTGAGCTTCCGCGCGTCGGAGAACGAGACGCCCTCCACGACGAGCTTCACGACACGCCCGGGAATGCCGCCCGTGCTGCCGCTCACAAGCGAGTAGGCCACCTTGTTGACAAGCCCGCCGGAAGCCTTTTCCGCGGCGATCTTGAGCCCCTTGACCGCGGCGTCCTGCGCGGAAACGCCGATCTGCTTCACTTCCGGAATCTCGCTTCCGAGAACGTATCCGGTCTGGGTGATGACGGCCTTGAGCTGCAGCTGGCTGCGGACGCCCCAGAGCTTCTGTCCCGCCGCGTGTTGCGTCGTATAGGTCACGGACTGCGCCTTCGCATGGATGATCACGTCGGCCTGGAACGTCTTCGCGAGTTCCTTGAGCCGGTCCATGTCTCCGGTCCGTTCCGCCATGTCCCATTCCGACTTGTGAAGCGACTTCGCCTGTTCCTGATCGACCATGAGATACCCGGCCTTCTGGAACAGCGCGAGCGTCGTCCCCTCGACCGTTGACAGGAACGGCTTCTGTCCGTCGATGGCCTCGTCCACGACGATCATGACCCTCGGGTTGCCGAGCGCGTCGATGACCGCCGGTCCGAGAACGCCGTCAAGGGCCGCGACGGACACCGTGCACGTCGCATGGAGCTTGAGGATGTCGTCGGAGCCGACCTCCTCCTTCGTGACCTTGAGATCCTTCACGATTCCCTTTGCCTGCGAGAAGACGCGATCCTTGACGATCTCGAACTCCTTCATCTCGGACACGCTCTCGACATAGGCCCCGATGCCCTTCTCTATCGCGTCCCGGTAGGCCGAACGCTTGGCTTCGTCCCTGGCCCGGGTCTTGTCTCCGTTCAGGACGGCGCCCTCGCCATACGCTTCGACGACGATCGCCTCTCCTGTCGAGGCGGCGGCGCCGGATTTCGACGCGGCTCCCTTTCCCTTCGCGGCCTCCGCCATCGGGGAACTCCCCCCCAGGATCAGGAGGATCGCCACGAGTGCGAGAACTGGCCGCAATCCCGGCCGGTTCACGGCGCTCACCTCTTGACCACGAGCACCCGGCACTTGGCCAGGAAATTCATCTTGCTGTTGCGCATCTTGTCCGCCGCCGCATTGGAGACGACGATGTCCACATTGTTCGGACCGACGAGCTTGGCGGGCTTCACGATAAGCGGCCTGTCGGCCACCTTCGCGCTTCCCTTCGCCCATTCCATGTTCGTGTGGTACTCGCACTGCCCCGAATTCAGAAGCACTTCGTCCTCGGCGATGCCGGGGCCGTAGACGACCTTTCCGCGCTGGTCGAGGATCCGGAACGTCATCGCCGGGATCAGCGGCAGGCCGCGGCA
>ERZ1645187.4791-NODE-4791-length-10764-cov-57.321225_pt1 | contig 10764 bp, 13 predicted proteins | sample MGYA00575352_ERZ1645187 | MGnify/ENA primary metagenome ERZ1645187 (study PRJEB40837, sample SAMN11349314) | freshwater sediment metagenome | isolation source: river sediment | host: Sediment | place: India: Wazaribad , New Delhi | collected 2017-02-21 ...
CGTAATGCACCGCCGCCAGGCAGGCGTCCAGCGGGGGCGGTTCGCGCAGGCAGGCCCCGCAGCGGGTGGTGCCTTCGGGCACGGGCAGGGCGCAGGTGGCGCATCGCGGCACCGGTTGCGCAAAGCGCGTCACACACGCGTTGCACACCACGCGCGACGGCCAGGCATGGCAGATGGCGCAGCGCGCCGGCACCTGCTGCGAAACCCTCTCGATCAGCGCGCGGAACATGGAGTCAATATACTGCGGCGCCGGCGTTGCGCAGCCGTTCTCCTCCGCATGACCCGAGACCTCCCCCCCACCATCGATCCCGTTGCGGCCGCGCGCTGGGCGGCGCTGCCGCTGGGGGCTGGCATGCCTTCGGCGGGGGCGCCGGCGCAATCGCCGTGGCTGCACGAGGAGGTGGCGCGCCGCATGGAAGAGCGCCTCGGCTGGATCAAGCTGCAACCGCGGCAATGGGCGCACTGGGAGGCGGCGCGCGGCGGCTTGCAGGCGCACGGCCTGCTGGCGCGCCGTTATCCGAAGGCCGCCTGCTTCGTGGTCGAGGACAGCGCGGCCCGCGCCAGGGTCGCCGCCGAGGCGCTGGCCAGGCCGTGGTGGAGTCCCGCTCGCTGGACCGCCGCGCCGGTTCAGGTGGGACTGCCGCCCGACGGTGGCGTGCAGATGCTGTGGTCCAACATGCTGCTGCACCAGGTGGCCGATCCGCAGGCGCTGATTGCGCGCTGGCACCGGGCGCTGGCGGTGGACGGCTTTCTGATGTTTTCCTGCCTCGGGCCCGACACGCTGCGCGAACTGCGCGAGCTGTATCGCGCGCTGGGCTGGCCCGAGCCGGCGCATGCGTTCACCGACATGCACGACTGGGGCGACATGCTGGTGCAGGCCGGCTTCGCGGAGCCGGTGATGGACATGGAACGCATCACGCTCACGTTTACCAGCCCGCAGCGGTTGCTGGCGGAGCTGCGCGAACTGGGGCGCAACCTGCATCCGGGCCGGTTTGCCGGACTGCGCGGCCGTGGCTGGCGCGAGACGCTGCACCGGGCGCTGGCCGAGCGGCTGGCCGGGGCTGAGACGGGCGGACCCCTGCGCCTGAGTTTCGAGGTCAACTATGGCCATGCGTTCAGGCCGACCACGCGCCCCCGCGTGCAGGCCGAGAGCCAGATCAGCCTCGAGGAAATGCGCAGGACGTTGCGCCAGCGCAAGTAGAATCAGCCGGATCTTTGAGAAATATCAAAGACACATCAGGACGCGGATAGAATCCGCGGCTGGAAAAAGTGTCCCAGGCAGGCCCTTTCTGAAGGGTTTTCGTGAGTGTCTTGACCAATGTCAAATCCAACGTTTCGTTTTGGCAGGGTGTCCGGTCAGAGCATCGACTGGAGGCTCAGGCGCAATTGCTCGGTCACGCCGGCCCAGCTGGGCTGGTCGTTTGTGGCCCTGTGCGTGGTCTCCCTGGCGATCGGCACCTGGTTCTGGGCGATGGGCGCGCGCTTCGTGCTGGGGTTTGCGTGGATTGAGCTGATGGCGGTGGGTCTGGCATTCTTTGTCTATGCCCGACACGCGGGGGACGGCGAGACGATTTCGCTCCAGGGCGGACGTCTGGTGGTGGAGACGGATCTGGCGGGACGCCATCAGCGTGCCGAGTTCCGCAAGGAGTGGGTCCGGATCGAGCCCCGTGCCGGCGACACCTCGCTGATCGAGGTGTCGGGGCAGGGGCGGACGGTGAAGGTGGGGCGTTATGTGCGTCCCGAACTGCGCCAGGCGCTGGCGCACGAGATTCGAAGGGCATTGCGTCAAGCGTGATGCCAGGGCGGCGGCGCCACAGGTGCCGCGGTGGTTGGTGGGTCTATCAGAGGCAAGAGAAGGCTATGAAGAACATGAGCAACAAGCTGGCGTCCAACCTGTGTCGTGCAGGGGCATGGGCCAGCGTCTGGTTCGCCACGGCGGCGCACGCGGTGAACGACCTGCCCGGCGGCCCCTCGGTCAGGCAGCTCAACCTGCCCGAGCCCGCAACCAAGATCGCCGCCGCGCAGAACTCGCTGCACTGGATGATGCTGATCCTGTGCACCGTGATCTTCATCGCCGTGTTCTCGGTGATGTTCTATTCGATCTGGAAGCACCGCAAGTCCAAGGGCCACAAGGCCGCCAACTTCCACGAGTCGGTCACGGTCGAAGTGGTCTGGACGGTCATCCCCTTCATCATCGTGATCCTGATGGCCTTGCCGGCGACCAAGCTGGTCGTGGCGCAGAAGGACACCTCGAACTCCGACCTCACCATCAAGGTCACTGGTTACCAGTGGAAGTGGGGATACGACTACCTCAAGGGCGAAGGCGAGGGCATCGGATTCATTTCGACGCTCGATCCCGCCCAGCGAGTCATGTCCAACGCCGGCAAGCCGCAGGGTGACGACTACCTGTTCAAGGTGGATAACCCGCTGGTGGTGCCGGTCGGCAAGAAGATCCGGGTCATCACCACGGCCGAGGACGTCATCCACGCCTTTGCCGTGCCGCAGTTCGGCATCAAGCAGGACGCGATCCCCGGCTTCGTGCGCGACACCTGGTTCCGAGCCGAGCGCACCGGCGACTTCTACGGCCAGTGCCAGGAACTGTGCGGCAAGGAGCACGCCTACATGCCGATCCACGTGAAGGTGCTGTCCGCGCAGGACTACAGCGCGTGGGTCGACGGCGAGAAGAAAAAGATGGCCGCCAAGGCCGACGATCCCAACAAGGTCTGGACCCAGGCCGACCTGGTCGCACGCGGAGAGAAGGTCTACGCGGCCAACTGCGTGGCCTGCCACCAGGCCAGCGGCAAGGGCGCCGGCGCGATCAAGCCGATCGACGGCGCCGCCGTTGCGCTTGACGCGGACAAGATGAAGATGATCACCGTTCTGCTCAACGGCCAGAACAACGGTGCCATGCCAGCCTGGAAGCAGTTGTCCGACACAGAGATTGCCGCCGTCATCACATTCGCCAAGAACAGCTGGTCGAACAAGACCGGCCAGGTGGTCCAGCCGGCCGACGTCAAGACCGCACGCAAATAAGCCGCAGCCGGAAACGAATTCAGAAGGAAACCGACATGAGCGCAGTTCTCGACCACCACGGACACGGCGATCACGCCCACGACGACCACCACCACGCGCCCACCGGCTGGCGCCGCTGGGTGTTCGCGACCAACCACAAGGACATCGGCACCCTGTACCTGCTGTTCGCCTTCACGATGCTGATGATCGGCGGCGTGCTGGCCTTGTTGATCCGCGCCGAGCTGTTCCAGCCGGGCCTGCAAGTGGTGAACCCCGAGCTGTTCAACCAGCTCACCACGATGCACGGTCTCATCATGGTGTTCGGAGCGATCATGCCCGCCTTCGTGGGCTTCGCGAACTGGATGATCCCGCTGCAGATCGGTGCGTCGGACATGGCGTTCGCCCGCATGAACAACTTCAGCTTCTGGCTGATGATCCCGGCGGGGCTGATGCTCGCCGGTTCGTTCTTCATGCCCGGTGGCGCGCCCGCCGCCGGCTGGACGCTGTATGCCCCGCTGACGCTGCAGATGGGCCCGTCGATGGACGCCGGCATCTTCGCGATGCACATCCTGGGCGCCTCGTCCATCATGGGCTCGATCAACATCATCGTGACCATCCTGAACATGCGCGCGCCCGGCATGACGCTGATGAAGATGCCGATGTTCGCCTGGACCTGGCTCATCACCGCCTACCTGCTGATCGCGGTGATGCCGGTGCTGGCCGGCGCCATCACCATGACGCTGACCGACCGCCATTTCGGCACCTCCTTCTTCAACCCCGCCGGCGGTGGCGACCCGGTGATGTACCAGCACATCTTCTGGTTCTTCGGCCACCCCGAGGTCTACATCATGATCCTGCCGGCCTTCGGCATCATCAGCCAGGTGGTGCCGGCATTCGCCCGCAAGAAGCTGTTCGGCTACGCCTCGATGGTGTACGCCACCTCGTCCATCGCCATCCTGTCGTTCATCGTCTGGGCGCACCACATGTTCACCACCGGCATGCCGGTGACGGGCCAGCTGTTCTTCATGTACGCCACGATGCTGATCGCCGTGCCGACGGCCGTGAAGATCTTCAACTGGATCGCCACCATGTGGCGCGGCTCGATGACCTTCGAGACGCCGATGCTGTTCGCCGTGGGCTTCATCTTCGTGTTCACGATGGGCGGCTTCACCGGCCTGATCCCCGCGGTGGCGCCGATCGACATCCAGTTGCAGGACACCTACTACATCGTCGCCCACTTCCACTACGTGCTGGTGGCCGGCTCGCTGTTCTCGATGTTCGCCGGCTTCTACTACTGGGCCCCCAAGTGGACCGGCGTGATGTACAGCGAAGCCCGCGGCAAGATCCATTTCTGGTGGTCGCTGATCTCGTTCAACGTCACCTTCTTCCCGATGCACTTCCTGGGCCTGGCCGGCATGCCGCGCCGGTACGCCGACTACCCGATGCAGTTCGCCGACTTCAACGCCGTCGCGTCCGTGGGTGGCTTCTTCTTCGGATTCGCGCAGGTCTATTTCTTTGTCGCGATCGTGTGGCCCATGATGCGCGGCCAGGGTGAGAAGGCGTCGCAGCGCCCCTGGGAAGGCGCCGAAGGCCTGGAGTGGGAAGTGCCTTCGCCGGCGCCGTTCCACACCTTCGAAAACCCGCCCAAGCTGGACCCCACCGCCACCAAGGTGATCGGCTGAGCAGGCGCAGGCTGGACTGGTGATGACACCTGAACAACGCAAGGCCAACACGCGTCTGGGGCTGATCCTGGCCACGGTCGCCGCCACGTTCTTTGTAGGCTTTTTCGTGCGCATCGTGGTGTTGGGCGGTTGATCGGACCTCGTCATGGGCATTCGCACAGAAAATCTCCGCATGGTGGGCAAGCTGGTCGTGATCACGGTCGGCATGTTCGCCTTCGGCTACGCGCTGATTCCGATCTACCGCCACATCTGCGAAGCCACCGGCATCAACATCCTCTCGCTGACCGAGCGGCAGGTGCCAGGGGGTGGCACAGCCGGCAAGGATGTCAAGGTGCCGGCCAATTCGCAGGTGGATCGCTCGCGCACCATCACGGTCGAGTTCGACGCCAACGCGCGCGGCCCCTGGGACTTCAAGCCGGCGCAGCGCTACGTGCAGGCGCATCCGGGGGAGCTGGTCACCGTGATGTACGAGTTCCAGAACATGCAGAACCGTACGATGGCCGCGCAGGCGATTCCCAGCTACGCACCGCACCAGGCGGCGGCGCATTTCAACAAGCTGGAATGCTTCTGCTTCAATCAGTACACGCTCGCGCCGGGCGAGAAGAAGCAGTGGCCGGTTACCTTCGTGATCGATCCGAAACTCTCGAAGGACGTCAGCACCATCACGCTGTCCTACACGTTCTTTGAAGTGGGCGGCAAGACGCCGCGCGCGCCGTCGACACCCACGGCGGCCGCCACCGGGTACGGGTCGGCAGGAGCCGGGACATGAGCCAGGGCGCTCCGCGTTCATCGGCGGCCCCGGGCTCGATGCTGCGCTCCGTGCGCGCCGTGGCGTGGTCGTTCCTGGGCGTTCGCCGCAAAAGCGGGCTGCAGGACGACCTGGAACGCGTCAACCCCTTCCACCTGATCGCCACCGCCATTGGCGGGGCCATCCTATTTGTGCTGGGGCTGATCGCCCTGGTGAACTGGGTCGTTGCGCCATGACGCGGCGCGCCCCTCCGAGACACACACACCCAAGATCACAAGAGCAGGAGAAAGCATGAGTTCAACCACCCACGGCGGCACGCCCTATTACTTCGTTCCGGGGCCCTCTCGCCACCCGGCCATGGCAGCTTTCGGCCTGTTCTTCGTCATCCTTGGCGCCGGCCAGTGGGTCAATGGCGTGGAATGGGGCAAGTTCTCGCTGCTGTTCGGCCTGGTCTGGTGGCTGGTCGTGCTGTACCAGTGGTTCCGCGATGCGGCGATGGAGAGCGAAGGCGGGCTGTACGGCCACAAGATCGACCTCTCCTACCGCTGGAGCATGAGCTGGTTCATCTTCTCGGAGGTGATGTTCTTCGGCGCGTTCTTCACGGCGCTGTGGTGGGCGCGCGTGCACTCGGTGCCGGCGCTGGGCAGCCTGGCCAATTCGCTGCTGTGGCCTGATTTCCAGGCGGCATGGCCCAGTTCCGTGCCGGGGGCTACCGCCTCACCCGCCGGGATCGTCGAGCCGTTCCAGACCATGGGGCCGTTCTGGCTGCCCACCATCAACACCGCGCTGCTGCTGACGTCGGCGGTCACCGCCACGATCGCGCACCATGCCATCCAGCAGGGCAATCGGTCCCGAACCATCGGCTTCCTGTGGATCACCGTGATTCTGGGCACCATCTTCCTCGGGGTGCAGGCCTACGAGTACTACCATGCCTACACCGACCTCAACCTCAAGCTGAGCTCCGGGATTTACGGTTCGACCTTTTTCATGCTCACCGGCTTCCACGGTTTTCATGTGCTGGTGGGCATGTTGATGCTGTTGTTCATCACGCTGCGCCTCATGAAGGGCCATTTCAGCGCCGAGCGACACTTCGGTTTTGAAGGCGCAGTCTGGTACTGGCACTTTGTGGACGTGGTGTGGCTGGGCCTGTATGTGCTGGTGTACTGGATGTAAGCTCGGGCACGCCGCAGAAAAAAAGCGCCGAAAGGCGCTTTTTTCATGGTGCCCGGGCGCTCACCGCGCCGAAGGAATGCCGGTGGGATGGATGTAGCCCAGCTTCCAGGCCAGCAGGATGCAGACAAACAGCAGTATCGAGAATCCGACCCGCAACGCCAGCGCGCGAACCATCCCGCGCGATTTGGCCTGGGCGTCAGCGCCGCCCTGGTCGCGGCGCATCATGAAGAACAGGGCCGATCCGAGGCTGGCCACGATCGCGATGAAGGCAAGGATCACAAAATACGTCATGGCAGGGATTATCCCGTGAGGCGCGGCGCGACGGGCTGGCGGCTCTGGCTGATCACGGCTGCGGCCGCCCTGGGTGTCGGTGTCACAGCCTCTCTGGGCTTGTGGCAGCTGTCGCGTGCCGCCGGAAAGGAACGCCTGCAGGCCCAGGTCGACGCGCAGCGCGCGTTGCCGGCCCTGAACGGGGCCGCGCTGGGCAACGGGGCGCCGCTCCAGCGCCCGGTGGTCTTGCGCGGCACCTGGCTGGGCGGACACACCGTGTACCTCGACAACCGCCAGATGAATGGCAGGCCGGGTTTTTTTGTGCTGACCCCGCTCCAGGTGGAGGGAAGTGCCACCGTGGTGGTGGTGCAGCGTGGCTGGGCGCCTCGCAACTTCAGTGATCGCGCTGCGCTGCCACCGGTGCAGACGCCATCCGGCGTGGTGACCGTCGAGGGCCGAATCGCACCGGCGCCGGCCCGGCTATTGGACTTTGACGGCGCCCCGGGCGGCGCCATCCGGCAAAATCTCGACCTGACGCGTTTTGCGGCCGAGTTGCGCCGGCCGCTGCTGGATGTCACGGTGCTGCAGACCGGAGACGCAAGCGACGGCCTGTTGCGCCAATGGGCCGAGCCGGCCAGTGGCGCCGACAAACACTACGGGTACGCTTTCCAGTGGTTCGGCCTGGCCGGGTTGATCACGATTCTTTATGTCTGGTTCCAAATTGTCCGACGCTTCCTCCCCGCGACCCGCCGCCCCCGATGAGCCCTTGCCGCTGACGGTGTACGCGTTGCCGCAACCCGATCAGGCGATCCGGGACGACGCGGGGCGCCGCGTGTGGCAGGGCCGCTGGAAGATGATCATCGTCGCGCTGGTCTGCGCGGCGCCCGTGCTGGCCTCGTATTTCACCTACTACGTGATCCGGCCCGAGGGCCGGCGCAACCATGGGGCGCTGATCGACCCCCAGCGCCCGTTGCCCGATGTCGCCACCACCTCGCTGGACGGACGCGCGGGTTCGCTGCGCGATCTGAAAGGCCAGTGGCTGCTGATCAGCGTGGCCGGCGGCGCCTGCGACGCCGCGTGCCAGAACCACCTGTACCTGCAGCGCCAGATGCGCGAGGGCCTGGGCAAGGACAAGGAACGGCTGGACTGGGTCTGGCTGGTTCCTGACGACGCACCGGTGCCCGAGGCGATGCGACCGGCGCTGGCGCAAGCCACCGTGCTGCGCGTGCCGGTCCAGGCGCTCGCGTCCTGGCTGGCCCCGGAGTCCGGCCGCACGCTGGCCGATCACCTGTACCTGGTGGACCCGCTCGGGAACTGGATGATGCGCTTTCCCGCCGGGCTGGACACGGCCGGTGCCGCCAAAGCCAAACGCGACATCGAGCGGCTGCTACGCGCCGCCAACGCCTGGGACAAGCCCGGTCGTTCCGCCCAACCCGCCGCCGGTCCGACCCGCCCGTGAACCCCCAGGCCCTTTACGACTTCACGCCCCTGGCCCGCCTGATGGCCATGGGCGTGCTGATCGCGCTCGGGCCGCTGGCCTGGATCTGGGTGCGCCACCAGGGCGCCGCGCCGGGCCGACGCCTGCGGGCGCTGACCCTGCTGACGCTGTTCCTGACCTTCGACCTGGTGCTGTTCGGTGCCTTCACCCGCCTGACCGACTCCGGGCTGGGCTGCCCCGACTGGCCCGGCTGCTACGGCAAGGCCAGCCCGCTGGGTGCCCGAGCCGACATCGCCGCGGCCCAGACCGCCATGCCCACCGGTCCGGTCACGCACGGCAAGGCCTGGATCGAAATGATCCACCGCTACCTGGCCACCGGCGTCGGTGTGCTGATCCTCACCCTGGCCATCGCCAGCTGGGTGCAGTGGCGCCGGGGCGGGGCGCGCCTGGGCGTCAGCCCCTGGTGGCCCACGTTCACGCTGGTCTGGGTGTGCGTGCAGGGCGCGTTCGGTGCGTTGACGGTCACCATGAAGCTGTTCCCGGCCATCGTCACGCTGCACCTGATGGGGGGCCTCGGGCTGCTGGCCCTGCTGTGCGTGCAGGCCGAGCGCCAGCGCCAGGTCGAACCCGGTGGCGCGGGCGTCGAAACGCTGCCGCAGGCGTTGCGCCTGGGCCTGTGGGTGACGGCCGCGCTGGTGGGGCTCCAGGTGGCGCTGGGTGGCTGGGTCAGCACCAACTACGCGGTCCTGGCTTGCACCGAGTTTCCGCAATGCCAGGGCAGCTGGTGGCCCGAGATGAATTTCCGTCAGGGATTCGAGCTCTGGCGCGCACTGGGTCTCACCGGCGCCGGCCTGCCGATCGAGTTCGCGGCGCTGACGGCCATCCATTACACCCATCGCCTCGCTGCCTATGTTGTGCTGGCGGCGCTCGCTTGGCTCGCCTGGCGGCTCCTGAGCGCCGGGCGGCTGGTCGCGCAGGCGCGCTGGCTGGCTGCGCTCGCGTTCTGGCAACTGGTCTCCGGCCTGTCCAATGTCGTGCTCGGCTGGCCGCTGGTGGCGGCGCTGGCCCACACCGGTGGTGCGGCCGGCCTGGTCGTGGTGCTGGCCTGGGCGCTGGCCGCCAGCCGGGCGGATGCCGAGGCCCGTTTCGTTTCGAGAGTCCCCGCATGAGTGCCACCGCACCGCCCTCCGCCCGTCCGTCCGTGGTCCGGCAGTTCAACGCGCTGACCAAACCGCGCGTGATCCAGTTGATCGTCTTCTGCGCACTGATCGGGATGGTGCTGGCCGTGCCCGGCGTGCCGGCCTGGACCGATGTGAAGCGCATGCTTCTGGCCAGCCTCGGCATCTGGCTGGTCGCGGGCGCCGCCGCCGCGTTCAACTGCCTGGTCGAAAAGAGCATTGATTCGCGCATGCGCCGCACCGCCTGGCGCCCCACCGCGCGCGGTGAGCTCAGCGACCGGCAGGCCCTGTTGTTTTCGGCGGCCCTGTGCGCCATCGGATCGCTGATCCTGTACACCCAGGTCAACCCGCTCACGATGTGGCTGACCTTTGCCACTTTTGTCGGCTATGCGGTCATCTACACCGTGGTCCTGAAACCGCTGACGCCGCAGAACATCGTCATCGGCGGCGCATCCGGCGCGATGCCGCCGGTGCTGGGCTGGGCGGCCATGACCGGCGACGTCGGCCCCGAGGCGCTGATCCTGTTCCTCATCATCTTCCTGTGGACCCCGCCGCACTTCTGGGCGCTGGCGCTGTACCGGGTGGAGGACTACCGCAAGGCCGGCCTGCCGATGCTGCCGGTCACGCACGGCAACGAATTCACGCGCCTGCAGATCCTGCTGTACACGCTGGTGCTGTTTGCGGCCTGCTTGATGCCGTTCATTTACGGCATGAGCTCCTGGCTGTATTTGGGGGCGGCCGTTGTTCTGAGCGGCGGTTTCATCGGCTATGGGTTCGCGCTGTGGCGTCGCTACTCGGACGCCCTGGCGCGCAAGACCTTTCGTTTTTCACTGATCCACCTCAGCGGCCTGTTCGCCGCGCTGCTGCTCGACCATTACCTGTTCCCGATGCCATGAACAAACGAAACGCTATAACAACCATAGCTGCCAGTGGCCTGCTGGTGATGGGATCTGGCCTTATTGGTGGCTGTACCGAATCGAAGCCCCAGTTTCGCGGCGTCGACATCACCGGCGCCGACTACGCCCGGGACTTCCGGCTGACCGACCACAATGGGCAGGTACGCAGCCTGCAGGACTTCAAGGGCAAGGCGGTCATCGTCTTCTTCGGCTACACCCAGTGCCCCGACGTCTGCCCCACGTCCATGGCCGAACTGGCCGAAGTCAAGAAACTGCTGGGCCCCGACGGCGACAAGCTGCAGGGTATTTTTGTCACCGTCGACCCCGGGCGCGACACCGCCGAGATGCTCAAGGCCTACATGACCAA
>ERZ1645187.4792-NODE-4792-length-10763-cov-7.424262_pt1 | contig 10763 bp, 11 predicted proteins | sample MGYA00575352_ERZ1645187 | MGnify/ENA primary metagenome ERZ1645187 (study PRJEB40837, sample SAMN11349314) | freshwater sediment metagenome | isolation source: river sediment | host: Sediment | place: India: Wazaribad , New Delhi | collected 2017-02-21 ...
GATGGGAAGGTCGCGGCAGCCCTCATAGGCCAGCAGGTGGCTGATTTCATGGAGCAGCTGTCGGAAGACCGCCGAGGGCGTGTGCTTGTCGCGCATCAGGGTGAGCTTGTGGAGCACCAGCGGGTGGTCCACGACGGTGAGATTGTGCGGGCGTTTGAATGTGGGCATGGCCATGTCTCCTGCTGCCTACATGCCGCCAAGGAGCAGGCCGCCACAAGCGGCAGCTTCCCGCCATCCACCGGTTTGATGGCGCGGGGGGCGGGCATCTCACCCGATTGTAACAATATTGCGTGACGGGGCGGCCCGGGGGGCCAGCGGTGCTCAGCCTGCGTGCCTGATCCGGGCGAGGCCTGTTTGCTGGGCGGCCAGGACGTCGCGGGCCGGCATGGGCTTTCCGAAATAGAAACCCTGTGCGAGTGAGCAGCCCTTGCTTTCCAGCAGACGGGCCTGCTCTTCGGTTTCCACCCCTTCGGCCACGCAGACGACACCGAGGTTGTCGCAAAGGTCGATCACCGTCTTGACGACACTCGCGGCCTTGGCGCTCTTGGTCATGTCACCGATGAACTTGCGGTCAATCTTGATCTTGTCGAGCGGCAGCTGGTGCACATGGCTGAGGCTGGAATAACCCGTGCCGAAATCATCAAGGGCGATGCGGGAGCCCATGTTGCGCAACATGTGCAGCGAACGCAGGGCCGCGTCAAAGTCAATCATCAGCGCGGTTTCCGTGACCTCGAACTCGATGCGGGCGGGATTGATGCCGCTGCGCTGGATGAGGCCGAGAAGCTGAACCATGGAATCGGGCGAGGCCAGCGTGCGGGCTGACAGGTTGAAGGAGGCGGTGGCGTGTTCCGGCCACATGCGCAGGTCGTTCAGCAACTTGCGCAGAAGAACCAGGGTGACGCGGTTGATCAGCGAACTCTTTTCCGCGGCGGCGATGAACTGGGCCGGGCCGATGCTGCCCAGCGTGGCACTGCGCCAGCGGGCCAGCGCTTCTACCGCCACCACCACCCGGCTGTGCGTGTTGAAGACGGGCTGGTAGACGAGGGCCAGTTCATGGTCGAGATCAGCGTTGCGCAGGGCCTGGTCGATTTCGTGGACGCGGCGCAGGTTGTCACGATGGATGGCGGAGAACACCACCGTCTGGCCGCCCGCCTTGTCCTTGGCCTGATAGAGCGCGTAGTCGGCATGCTCGAACAGCTCCGAGGTCGTCGAACAATCCGCGCCAAATTCCGCGAAGCCGCAGGAGGAGGTGACTTCCGCCGTCACGTCGTCAAGTTCATAGGGCTGGCGCAGGACTTCGCAGAGCGTGCGGCCAAAGCCCGCAAGGTCCACATCCTGTGCCGCGAGAATGCCGAATTCATCGCCGCCGAGACGGGCAAAGACGATGCTGGGCCCGGCAATCTGGGCCATGCGGCGGCTGGCTTCGATCAACAGCGCGTCGCCCGTGGCGTGGCCGTAGAGGTCATTCACCGCCTTGAAGCCATCGAGATCGACGATGCCCAATGCAAAGCCTGCACCGCCACCCGCCTTGATGGTGTTCACGCGCGCTTCCGCCTGGGCAATGAAGCTGCGGCGGTTGGGAAGCCCGGTCAGGCTGTCATGATGGGCGAGCTTGCGGTTGGCGTCGCTCAGGCGCTGCGTTTCGCGGTTCACCGTTTCAAGGTTGTCGCGCTGCGCCACCATGAGGGCAAAGTCGCTGTAGTGGGTGGAAAGGATGAACAGCATGACGCCCGTGACGAGCGCCATGTTGGCGGCGATGGCGGCAAGCACAACCTCGCCCTGGAGACCGAAGAACACGACGAAAGGAACCATGACAATGAGCGCCAGCACAAAGGCCGCGGCGCGCAGGTGCATGAGGCAGAAGACGCAGGCGATCATGGTGAGCGCCATGTAGAACACCACATGGGATTGGGTGTAGACATTGCCATAGGGATAGAGCGACAGGCCCCACACCATGAAGGCGAGGCCCAGTGCCGCCGACAGGTAAACCGTCGAATTCAGGCGGCTGGCCGCGTCGTCGGCCGACGGCTTGACGTGGCGCATGCGCCACCAGCCGATCAGCCGGGCGATGGCCAGGAGCGCGAAGCAGCTGGGCAGTTCCACCGTCAGGAAGAAAGGCGCGAGACTGTAGTGGGTTGCCGACACGAAGGCAGTGTTGGCGAGGAGAATGACATAGAGCAGCGGAATCTGCTTGCTGAAGGCGCGGAGCTGGGCCTGCACCAAGGCAGGGTTGCCCTTCTCCACCGTGAACAGCCTTTGCAGAGCCTTGAGCAGTGCCACTTTTGATCCCCAATCAACCCATGGCTATCGCGGGGGCATTAAGCAGCCGTTGCTGGCGCGGAAACGGCCAGGTATTCTCGCCCGTGAGTTGCGCAGACGGTTAACGTTCCCTTTTCAAAACCTGAGGCAATGCCTCTGCAAGGGCGTCCATATCCTGTTGGGTTCCGCAGGAGATGCGGATGCAGCGGTTGAGGGGCGCAACCCCCGGCATGCGGATGAAGATGCCGTGCTGCAGCAGGCCATCCACGATGGCGCGGGCGAAGGTGCCATCCCGGCCGCAATCCACCGCCATGAAGTTGGTGGCGGACGGCAGGGCGGTGAGACCATTCTCAGCGGCAATCGTGTGGATGCGCTTGCGGGCCGTGAAGACCTGCTGCTTCACATGCGTCGCCCAGTCCGCGTCCCCGATCGCGGCGATGGCGCCGGCCTGGGAAATGCGGCTAATGCCGAAGTGGTTCCTGATCCTGTCGAAGGCGGCGATCATGCCTGCTTCGCCGATGACGTAGCCCACACGGATGCCCGCCATGCCATGGGCCTTGGAGAAGGTGCGGAAACGCAGCAGGTTCCGGCGCGCGGTATCAAGGCGCGGTGCCGTGCCTTCGGGTGCGAATTCGATGTAGGCTTCATCGAGCAGCAGCATGCAGTCTTCTGGCGTGGCGGCGATCAGGCGTTCCACATCGGCGGCAGGCCAGTGGCTGCCCATGGGGTTGTCGGGGTTGGCGAAGTAGAGGAGCTTGGCCTTTTCGGCGCGGGCGAGAGCCAGAAGGGACTGCGGGTCTTCGCAGTCGTTCACGTAGGGCGTGGTGACAAGCTTGCCGCCCGCTGCAGCGACATGGAAATTGAAGGTGGGATAAGCGCCGAGCGACGTTGCGACTGCATCACCCGGAGAAATGAAGAGCCTGACAACAAGCCCGAGCAGGCCGTCGATGCCGCCGCCACAGGCGATGTTTTCCGGCTTCACGCCGACGGCGCGGGCGATGGCGGCCTTGAGGTCATGGTTCTCGGGATCGCCATACATCCAGCTTTCGGATGCGGCGGCCTGCATGGCGGCGATGGCTTTGGGGCTCGGGCCGAAGACGCTCTCATTGGCACCGATGCGGGCGCGAATGTGTGCGCCCGTGCGGCGTTCAAGGGCTTCCGGGCCGACGAAGGGAACGGTGGAAGGCAGTTTGTCGATGATGGGTGTGAAGGGCGGCATGCGGGAAAGCTAGCGTGGTGCAAGCGGAATGCAAGCGCCGGGGAAGGCCCCCTCAGTCCTCCGGACAGCTCCCCCAACGAGTTGGGGGAGCGTGACGCTGCCCTCACCCGGCTCTGCCGGGGGAGGTCCCCGAAGGGGGGAGGGGGTTATCACTGGTCTTACGAGGCAGGTGCTTCGGCTGCGGCCTTGGCGGCGGCGTCAGCAGCGGCCTTCTCGCGTTCCAGACGCTTCTTGCCCGGCAGGGCCTTCTGCGGGTTGTTGCGGGCGTCGCGCTTCTTGAGGCCGGCCTTGTCGAGGAAGCGGAGCACGCGGTCGGTCGGCTGGGCACCCTTCTTGAGCCAGTCGGCGGCCTTGGCGGTGTCGAGCTTCACGCGGTTCTCGTCGGTCTTGGCGAGCAGCGGGTTGAAAGAGCCGACAACGTCGATGTACTTGCCGTCACGCGGGCTCGTCGCCGGAGCGATGACGATGTGGTAGTAGGGACGCTTCTTCGAGCCAGCGCGCGCGAGGCGGATTTTCAGTGCCATGTTGGTTTCTCCTGTAATGACTGAAAAGGGTTGATCACTTTTTCTTTCCAAGGCCGGGAAGGCCCTTGAAGGGATTGCCGCCGAGACCCGGCAGGCCGCCGAGGCCTCCGCCCAGTCCGGGGAACTTGGGGCCGCCGGGGCCCAGCAGTTTCGAGAGATCGGGCATTTGTCCGGGTACGGATGATCCGCCGCCCGCGCCGTCACCTTGAGCGAGGTCTCGGAGTTCCGGCGGCAGGCTATTGGGGTCCATGCCAGCCAATTCCTTCTGCATGGCTTCCATCTCGGCCTCGCTCGGCATGCCCTTGCCGCCGAACATCTTGCCGAACATGCCCTTGCCGGAACCCATCTGCTTCATCATCCCGGACATCTGCAGGTGCATCTTGAGGAGCTTGTTCACTTCCTCCACCTTGGTGCCGGAACCTGCGGCGATGCGCTTCCTGCGCTTGCCGTCGATGACTTTCGGGCTCACGCGCTCGCGCTTGGTCATCGAGCCGATGATCGCAAGCTGGCGCTTGAAGACGTTGTTGTCGATGTTGGCGCCTTCGATCTGCTTCTGGATCTTGCCCATGCCGGGCAGCATCTTCATGACGCCGCCCATGCCGCCCATCTTCTCCAGCTGCTTCAGCTGGTCGGCGAGATCGTTCATGTCGAAGGCACCCTTGCGCATGCGCTCGGCGATGCGCTTGGCCTTCTCATGGTCGATGTCCATGGCCGCCTTCTCGACGAGCGAGACGACGTCGCCCATGCCGAGGATGCGGCCGGCGATGCGGCTGGGGTGGAAGTCTTCGAGGCCATCCAGCTTTTCGCCGGTGCCCATGAGCTTGATCGGCTTGCCGGTGACGGCGCGCATGGAGAGTGCGGCACCGCCACGGCCATCGCCGTCGATGCGGGTCAGGACGATGCCGGTGATGCCGATCTTCTCGTCGAAGGCGCGGGCAAGGTTGACCGCGTCCTGGCCGGTGAGGGCATCGGCGACGAGAAGGGTTTCTTTCGGCTTTGCGATGTCGCGCACGGCAGCCGCCTCGGCGAGGAGTTCCTCGTCGATGTGCAGGCGGCCTGCGGTATCGAGCATGACGACGTCATAGGCGCCCTTGCGGGCCTCGCCCATGGCGCGCTTGGCGATGGCGACCGGACTTTCGCCCTTGATGATGGGAAGGGTATCGACCTTCACCTGCTTGCCGAGGATTTCCAGCTGTTCCTGCGCGGCGGGGCGGCGGGTATCGAGCGAGGCCATCAGGACCTTGCGCTTCTCGCGGTCCTGCAGGCGCTTGGCGATCTTGGCGGTAGAGGTGGTCTTACCGGAGCCCTGCAGGCCCACCATCAGGATGGCGACGGGCGGCGAGGCGCGGAGGTTCAGCGCGGCCTGGTCGCTGCCCAGGGTTTCCACCAACTGGTCGTGGACGATCTTGACGACCATCTGGCCCGGCTTGATCGACTTGACGATCTCGGCGCCGACGGCCTTTTCGCGGACCTTCTCGGTGAAGGTCTTGACCACTTCGAGGGCAACGTCGGCTTCCAGCAGGGCACGGCGCACTTCGCGCATGGCCGCATCGACATCGGCCTCCGACAGGCTCCCGCGGCCGGTGAGCTTGTCAAAGATGCCTGTCAGGCGCTCGCTGAGGGTTTCGAACATTGCATTATCCTGTAATCCCAAACGAAAACGACACCCGGGGGCGCAAACGCGCTGCCGGATGCTGGCCGCTGCACCTCCCGGGACTGGATGTGTCCCATGTGTGCAAGGACCTCGTAACGTTCAAGACGTCATTGAGATGGCGGGGACATAGGGGAAATGCGGGGGGAAGTCAAATTGGGGGTACCGCTCTCCCCTGCTGTCATCCCGGCGCAAGCCGGGGCCCATTGAGCCTGTCGGGACAGCCCGCTACCTTTCCGCAGAAATCTCAGGGGGTCCCGGCTTGCGCCGGGATGACAGTCAGGGAGGGATTGGCTTGCCGGAAGAGAAGGTACCCTCAGTTTATCTTCTCGCCAGCAAGCGCCATGGCACGCTTTATTGTGGTGTGACATCAAACCTGTGTTCCCGTGTCTCCCTGCACAAGCAGGGCCACTTCGAAGGTTTCAGCAAAACCTACAATGTCAAGATGCTGGTCTGGTACACAACATTTCCCACCATGGCCGAGGCCATAATCCGGGAGAAGCAGATCAAGGAGTGGAAACGAGGCTGGAAGATCGAGTTGATCGAGAAAATGAACCCGACCTGGCGAGACCTCTTTGAAGAAACATGTGGCCCGTATATTGAATAGAGCATGACAACACCCGCCGTCCACACCTCCTCCGCCCTCACCCTTGCGGGCCGCAATGGGACATTTGCCATCGGTCCTTCTCCGGGCATCCGGGAGCTTTGGGAACGATTCATGCCGGACTTTGGCAGGATTGCCGGGCAGGTCGGCACCAAGACCTATGGGGTGTGCCACCGTTTCGACGGCAAGGGCCGGATGGACTACATGGCCGCCGTGCAGGTGGAGAATGCGGGCGAGGTGCCGGGCTATCTGCACACGCTCATCATCCCGGCGCGCAAGGTGGTGGTGTTTCCCCATGACGGCGATGTGGCGACCTTGAGCGAAACGTGGCGGCGGATTTTCGATGCGTGGATTCCGCAGGCCGGGCTCATGGTGGCGGAGGGGCCGCAGTTCGAGGTCTATGATTTTTCGTCGGACGAGTTGCCGGGGACAATCGAGATCCACATTCCGGTCACGTGATCAGGCCGCGCCGGGACCGCTGGCGCCCTGCATCAGATAAATCACAAGCGAGAGGCCGAAACAGATCCAGCCTGCCCAAGAGGTGATGCGGGCGAAACGGCGGTAGGAGCGTTCATTGTCACGCTTGTCGAAATGATCGGCCACGACAGACAACAGATTGGCCGCCATGCAGGCGATGGCCGCGAAGGCGAGCCAGGCCGCGACACCATGGAGATGCATACCATCGCTCCGTTTGGCCGGGAGGAAGAGGTCATCCACCACGACCCCGTAGGCACCATAGGCGAAGACGGCGAGGGCTGCCGACACGTAGAAGATGCGCGTGATGAGCGGGATGACGTTGGGCTCGTATGGCTCCGGTGATCCGGATGCCGGGGGCTGCTGCCGCATGTGTTCCGCCTGTCGTGAAACGCCCCGTGACGCACAGGCTAACGGCTTTGCGCCCTTCGCTCAAGGCGCGATTTTCAGGCTTCGTCCGATACCTGGCCGTCACTGCTGATGCGCAAGCGCCGGGCCTGCAAGAGGGCGGCATAGTCATCTGCCGCAACGGCGATGACCGGGCAGTCGCGGCCATAGAGCCGGGTGGCGACGGCGGCACCAACCGCGAGATTGATGTCGGGCGTGATCAGGATGATGCCAAGCGGTCCGGTGCCTCGGCGCACCGCTTCGGCGATGCCGCCCGGTGTTCCGCCCGAGCCCCGGGTTTCCGGCAGGAGAAGGATGTGGCCGCCAAGTCTGGTGCCGCACTGGGCGTGGTGGGTATCGACGATTGCGCCGGTGCGCGGATCGAAGGCGCCCCAGAAGCTCAGGGGCTCGGTGAGGATGAGCGTTGGACCTTCAGCTTCTCCGGGATTGAGGATGGTGCCCTGGACCTTCATGACAGCGCGTTCCACAGACCTGCATCGCGCCAGACTTCGCCGCGCACGGCACTTTCGACACATTCACGCAAGGAGCCGAAGCAGACTTCCACGGGCAGCATGCCCGGTGCGTAGTAGGCCCATTTGGCGGCATTGGTCATGACGCGGCCTCTCATCGGATTGATGCCGGGTGCGTAGTAGCTGCAGATGTCACCGATCACTTCCACGCCGGAGCGGCGCAGGCTTTCAGCCCAGCCCTTGCTTTCGATGTAGCCCATGACAAAACGCGAGGTGGTGATGATGAAGCGCAGTCCCGGTCTGATCTTGCGGCCTGCCAGCAGCGTGACGACATCGCGGAACTCCGTTGCAGAGAAGTGAGGAGTGCCGAGCGCCACGACGTCCAGCGGGCCGTCTCGCCCGGAGGAGAGCACGGCTTGCGCTTCGGCAAGATGGGCGCGGGTCAGCGCGTGGGTTTCGCCGCTGCGCCAGACCTTCTCCAGCGTGGGCGCATCTGGCGTGACACCAGCGCCGTGCCAGAGCTCGACGCCGCCGGACGAGGCAACGGCGGTACTGACGGCCTTCAGGTTGTCGACGGTTGCGGCCTTCGGCAGGCCGCTCACCACGGGCACACGGCGGCCAGCAAGGCGGCCGAGGTGATGTCCGAGCAGGTGGTAGAAAATGTCTTCGCGTTTCCAGCCTTCCGGAATTTCATCCGTGGACAGATGAATTTGCGCCATGCGGCCCTCATCGGTCTGCAGACCGGCATAGGGCACCTTGCCGACAAGCGCGCAGGCCACATCCAGATAGTCGCCGTATTTGTTGGTGCGGGCACCGGTGACGGAATTGTAGAAGCTCACGGCATTGCTCTCGCCCGCGACGATCTGGTCGCCGAACTTCGGGCCGCCGGGGATGTGATAGGGCGCGCAGGTCCAGGTGGGCTTGCAGCCCAGCGCCTCGTAGAGGTGGAGCAGCTTGCGCGCACCCTCGACCATTTCCGTGTCGGGGTGGCCTTCGTAGAGTTCGGGATGGGTGAGGCTGACCACGCCGTTGTTGCCCCAGGTGGGCACGGCGAAGGTGGCGCCATGATCAAGGCAGAACTGCGCGAAGTCGATATGCGCCTGGCCGTTGTAGAAACAGGCATCAAGATGGGCGAAGGTGACGGGCTCCAGCCGCGTGGCCCCCATGATGCGGGCGGCCTGCAGGACCAGTTCCATGGCCAGTTGCATGGCGGGACCGCGCTTTCCGGCCAGCAAATCACTGTCTTCCGAGTCGATATTCATAAATTCCCAAACCTGCCGAACTTCTGCCGCAAAGGAATGCCATCCTAGCACCATGCGGCGATTTCTCAAGTTCTTCTCGTGGTTCTCCCTTCTCCTGGTCCTGGTGCCCTGCTCCATCGGCGCGGCGCTGGGCTATGCCCAGGGCTGGCCGAGTTCCTGGCGAGCGGCCAACTGGGGCTCTTCCGGCATGCTGCCTGCGGCCCGCGACGTGCCGGAGGCAACCGTCATCCTGCTTTCGACGCGCACCGGACGCTGGAAGAGCATCTTCGCCGAACACATGTCGATCGTGCTGAAGCCTGCAGGTGCTGCTGACTGGACGCGTTATGACGTGGTGGGCTGGGGCAATCCGGTTCGCCGGGATGCCTATGCGGCGGATGCCTATTGGTACGGCAATACACCGCGCGTGGTCTTCCGTCTCAGTGGCCCGGAGGCAGCAGCGCTCATTCCGAAAATCGAGGCCAGCATTGCCCGCTACCCCAATGCGGCGCGCGGCAGCTACACCGTGTGGCCCGGCCCCAACAGCAACACCTTCGTCAGCTGGGTGGTGCGCAACACGGCAGGTTTCTCGGCGGAACTGCCACCTGTCGCCGTGGGCAAGGACTGGCTGGGCTGGGCAGGCGCCGCCCCTGCCCCGAGCAAGACAGGATACAGTTTCTCCCTGGCCGGTGTGCTGGGCGGAACAGTGGCCCTGCGGGAAGGACTTGAACTGCACCTGCTCGGCTCAACCATCGGCCTTGATCCTGATGACCTCGCGATCAAGCTGCCGGCACTTGGCAAGCTGAGCCTGCTGGACGGGCTGCACTGACGGGCGCTATGCTCCTCCGCGCGACCGGGGCGGGCATGGAACTCAAGGACATTCTGGAAGACTATTACGAAGGCGACTCGCGGGCGGCGCACCGATTCCGCTACGGGCTGCTGGCCTTTGACCTCATTACCATCGTGTTCCTGGTGGTGTCGTCCTTCCTGCACTGGGCTGGCACCGAGTACATTGACGCGGCCATCGGCATCATTCTCATGCTGGACTTCCTTGCGCGCATGTGGATCGCCGACAAGCCGCTGAAGTACCTGCTGAGTCCTCTCGGACTTGTGGACCTGGTGGTTATTTTCTCCCTGCTGGCACCGCTGGCGGGCGAAGGCGTGGCCTTCCTGCGGGTGGCGCGGCTGCTGCGGCTGGGCCGCAGCTATCTGATCATGCGGCGGCTGAAGAAGGACTTTCCCTTCATCCGCCGCAATGAGCAGACCTTTGTGGCGTCGATCAACCTGGGTGTCTTCATGTTCATCATGACGGCCATCGTCTACGAGACCCAGCACCTCTTCAACCCGAAGATCACGAACTACGCCGACGCGCTCTACTTCACGGTGACGGCACTGACCACCACGGGTTTTGGCGACATCGTGCTGGAAGGCACATCGGGGCGGTTGATTTCCTCCATCATCATGATCGCGGGCGTCACGCTGTTCCTGCGCCTGGTGCAGGTGATGCTGCGGCCGCCCAAGGTGGAGCACACATGCCCCGCCTGCGGCTTGAAGCGGCACGATTTCGATGCCGTGCATTGCAAGGCCTGCGGCCTGTTGCTTCATATCGAGGATGACGGCGCGACATGATGCCCGCTTTCTGAGGTGCGTACCTCAGAACCCTTTACCGGGCGGGTGTTTTCCTCTATCGCGTGGCCCGGAACCAGCCTCACCCCCTTCAGGAGACCGACATGGCCCGCATCACCCTCCGCCAGCTGCTCGACCACGCCGCCGAACACGACTACGGCGTGCCCGCTTTCAACATCAACAACATGGAACAGGCGCTGGCCATCATGGCGGCGGCCGACAAGTGCGATGCGCCGGTGATCATCCAGGCTTCACGCGGGGCCCGCTCCTATGCCAACGACATCATGCTCAAGCACATGATGGACGCGGTA
>ERZ1645187.4793-NODE-4793-length-10763-cov-5.912215_pt1 | contig 10763 bp, 9 predicted proteins | sample MGYA00575352_ERZ1645187 | MGnify/ENA primary metagenome ERZ1645187 (study PRJEB40837, sample SAMN11349314) | freshwater sediment metagenome | isolation source: river sediment | host: Sediment | place: India: Wazaribad , New Delhi | collected 2017-02-21 ...
AATCGGACCGGCGCCAATGACGAGGATCGAGGAGATGTCAGTGCGTTTGGGCATTTTAAATTCCTAGCGCTCCGCGGAGAGTAGCTACGGCCGCGAGCAATGCCGCCGTGAGCTTGAACTTGGGGTGATTCAAAATTTTCTCGATAATTGAAAGTTCTGGCTCCGCCATGTCACATACAGCGACTAGTGCATCACATAGCCCTTTCAGGTCTTGGCTGTCAGAGTTACTCTCGAACCGTGTTGCATGAACGCGGTTTCGAAGATCACTTGCCAGACCGCGAATCCGCTCAAGTGCAGCTTCGTCTGCCAGAACCAATCGAGCGCCCGTCCAAGACGTCGAATCAACACGAACGGCCTTCTCAACACGGATGGTCTTTGCCCGGACTGTCGGAGTATCGCGCTCCGGACGATCATTGAGATATTCAGTAGATCTGAACCGTCCGTCCACCGCGAGCTTTTTGTGTCGCTGGCGAACTCGGGGTTTTCAAATGACGCCGTATAAATACCGTGATCGGTGATCTCATAGGCAGGATCACTATCGTGCCCTCGACATGTCAACAATCCATCCGAGACCATCTCATCCAACACACGGCGAAGCTCACTAACCGTCCCCGGCGCTGCAATCTGCTCAAAGCGAAAGTTAGCTCTCCCGCCCTTGCGTATTTGGTCGAATATCGAGCTTACAGGTTGAGCTCCGCGCGCAGCCCAGTCGTCGTCCGCGAAATAACCCAATAGCTGATCTTCAAAAAGAGCGTCGGTATCACTCACCCCAACATCCCCACGAACTTCTGGAACAGATAGAAACTGTCCATCGGTCCCGGCGAGGCTTCAGGGTGGTATTGCACGCCGAACGCCTTCTTGCCCTTCACCGCGATGCCGCAGTTGGAGCCGTCGAACAGGCTGACGTGGGTTTCGATCACGCCCTCCGGCAGCGCGGTGTTATCGACTGCGAAGCCGTGGTTCATGCTGGTGATTTCCACCACGCCGTCTTCCAGCCGCTTGACCGGATGGTTCGCGCCGCGGTGGCCCTGGTGCATCTTGGTGGTCTTGGCCCCGGCGGCGAGCGCCAGCATCTGGTGGCCAAGGCAAATCCCGAACACCGGCACATCGCGCGCCAGCAGTTGCTGGATCACCGGCACGGCATATGCGCCGGTCGCGGCCGGATCGCCGGGGCCGTTGGAGAGGAACACGCCGTCCGGCTCCAGCGCCATCACCCCGTCGATGGGCGTGTTGCCCGGCACCACCGTCACGCGGGCACCGGCCAGCACCAGATTGCGGAAGATATTGTCCTTCGCGCCGAAATCCATCGCCACGACGTGCGGGCGGGCATCGCGCGGGGAACGGGCATAGCCCTTGCCCAGCGTCCAGACGCCGCCTTCCCAGCTTTCCACCTCGGTGCGGCTGACCACGCGGGCGAGGTCCATCCCCTCCAGCCCCGGCCAGGCGGCGGCGCGCTTGATCAGCGCGGGGATATCGAACGTGCCGGTGGGCGAATGCGCGATAACCGCATTGGGCGCGCCCGACAGGCGGATGCGGCGGGTCAGCGCGCGGGTATCGATGCCCGACAGGCCGATCTTGCCCTTGGCCGCCAGCCAAGCGCCCAACTCGCCCTGCGCGCGGAAGCTGGAGGACAGCGTCACGTCTTCGCGCACCACGCAGCCGACCGCGCCGTCGACGTGGCTTTCCATGTCTTCATCGTTCACGCCAACGTTGCCGATGTGCGGGAAGGTGAAGGTCACGATCTGCCCGGCATAGGACGGATCGGTCATCACTTCCTGATAGCCGGTCATCGCGGTGTTGAAGCAAACCTCGCCCACGGCCTCACCCACGGCGCCGAAACCGCGGCCCCAGGCCACGTGGCCATCGGCAAGCACAAGGACTCCCGTCGCACCCTGTGGTTGAGGTGCGTGCAAAGTGGCGGCGTCGGCCATGGGGAGGCGCTCCGTTGGCAGGTGTTCTGGCGATGTTGCTAAGGGTCGGCGGCTAGACCTGTGGGGCCGCAGCGTCAACCTATGAAAACCGGAAAATTCCGGCTAGAGCGTCTCCTTTCCCCACACAGAAACCGTATTCACAGGAAACTCCGCACAATGCTTCGCGATTCGATCAAGGCCGCGCAAATTTCGTCCATGAAATCCGGCGACAAGGCGCGCCTGGCCGCCGTCCGCCTGATCCTGGCCAAGCTGAAGGACAAGGACATCGAGTTGCGCACCGCCAGCCAGCTGCCCGATGACGATGCGCTGGTGGTCGACGTTTTGCAGAAAATGGCCAAGCAGCGCCGCGAATCGATCACGCTCTATGAACAGGGCGGGCGCCAGGAACTGGCCGACCAGGAAAAGGCTGAACTCGCCGTGATCGAGGAATTCCTGCCTCAGCAGATGGGCGAGGACGAAACGAAAGCCGCGATCGAGGCGATCAAGGCCGATCTGGGCGCGACCTCGATCAAGGACATGGGCAAAGTCATCGCCGAACTGAAGGCGCGGCACGGCACCCAGCTCGATATGGGCAAGGCCAGCGGGCTGGTGAAGGCGGCGCTGGGCTGACGTGACCCTCACCCCGCAATGGCTTGATGAACTGCGCGCCCGCGTCACGCTGTCCAGCGTGATCGGGCGGACCACGCGGCTGACCAAGGCGGGGCATGAGTGGAAGGCCTGCTGCCCGTTCCACAACGAGAAATCGCCCAGCTTCACCGTCAACGACGTCAAGGGGTTCTACCACTGCTTCGGCTGCGGAGCGCATGGCGATGTGATTCGCTGGATGACCGACCAGCGCGGGCTGTCGTTCATGGACGCGGTCAAGGAACTGGCATCCGAGGCCGGGCTGGAAGTGCCCGCGCCCGATCCGCGCGCTGCGCAGCAGGCGCAAGTGCGCGATTCGCTGCATGATGTCATGGCGGCGGCGCAGGCCTGGTTCGTGGAACGGCTGGCCGCGCCTGAGGGCGAGCGCGCCCGCGCCTATCTCGCGACGCGTGGGTTCGATGCGCACACGCTCCAGCGGTTCGGGTTCGGATTTGCCCCCGATGGGCGGCAGGCGCTGAAAGAGGCGCTGAAGGCATTTCCCGAAGCCAAGCTGATCGAGGCGGGGCTGCGCATCGCAGTGGACGACAAGGAGCCGTACGACCGGTTCCGAGGGCGGCTGATGCTGCCGATCGAAGATGCGCGCGGGCGGGTGATCGCGTTCGGCGGGCGCATTCTGGATGCGAAGAAAACCGACGCACCGAAATACCTGAACTCCCCCGACACGCCGCTGTTCGACAAGGGCCGCACGCTCTACAATCTGCACCGCGCCGGACCGGCATCGCGCCAGACCGGGCGGGTCGTGGTGGTCGAAGGCTATATGGACGTGATCGCGCTGGCGGCGGCGGGGATCGCCGATGCGGTCGCGCCGCTGGGCACCGCGCTGACCGAGCGGCAGATCGAGCTGCTGTGGCGGCTGGTCGAAACGCCAGTGCTGTGTTTCGATGGCGACGCCGCCGGGCAGCGCGCGGCAATGCGGGCCGTCACCCGCGCCCTCCCCCTGCTCCGCCCCGCGCACAGCTTGCGAATCGTTCGCCTGCCCACTGGCATGGACCCAGACGATCTGATCAAGCGCGACGGCGCGCGGGCGATGGAAGCCTTGCTGGCCAAGCCGCAATCGCTGCTCGACCTGTTGTGGGAGCATGAGCGCGAGGCGGTGCCGCTAGATTCGCCGGAGGATAAGGCGGGCCTGAAGGCGCGGCTGATGGCCCACGTCGAGACGATCCAGGACCCCGACATCAAGGCGCTCTACCGGCGCGAGTTGATGGAGCGGTTTTCCGCTTTCGCCTTTCCCCGGCGCGAGGAACGCGCCTGGCAGCCCGCCCCGCGCGGCGGCGGCAATGCGCGCTTTGGCGGCAAGGCCCCGCCCCCACGCTCCGATCCGGAACAGACCGGGCGGCTGCGGCGTTCGGCCGCCGGGGGCGCGCGCGATGCGCTGGCGGCGGCAGTAATCGCGGGGTTGCTGCGCTTTCCCGATGAAATCCTGCGGCACGGCGACGCGCTGATCCAGGCGCAACTGGCAGATCCGCGCTTTGACGCGCTGGTTGATGCGGCGGAAAGCGGCGAACCGCTTGAAATGGCGGCGCTTGCCACCATATTGGCCGGGCGGGGTCTGGCAGCCCCGGCCCCCGAAGAGTACGCCTCGCTGCGATTTGGCTTTCTGACCGCCGAGATTCCGCCCGAACAGGCCCGCGCAGAGCTGGCTCAGGCGATCGGTCTGCTGGTCGAACGCCCCGCGCTGGAAGCCGCGCTGGCAGCAGCCACGGCCCGGTTCGAGCAGGACCTTTCGGAAGGGGCATATGCCGAACAGCAACGCTTGCTGAAGAGAAAGCTGGAATTCGACTCGCGTCTGCGGCAAATGGCCAGCGCGCGATCCGCCGCTCCGGGGGGAGCGGCGTAACACGGAACATGGCGGATTGATGGACGACGAACTGAACGGCAGCGAAAAGGACGGCGGCGACGCCCCCCTGATCGATCTCAACGAAGCCTCGATCAAGAAGCTGATCGCCCGCGCCAAGAAGCGCGGCGTGATCACTTATGACGAGCTGAACGAGGCGTTGCCGCAAGACCAGATGACCTCTGAGCAGATCGAGGACATCATGGCCGCGATCAGCGAAATGGGCGTCAACATCGTCGAAAGCGACGAGGACGCGGTCGATCCGGAAGAGCGGGAAGTCGATGAAATCGACGAGCCGGATCCGGTTGGCGAACGTCCCGACCTGATCAAGAAGAAGGAAACGGTCGAGCGCACCGATGACCCGGTGCGCATGTACCTGCGCGAAATGGGCGCGGTCGAACTGCTCAGCCGCGAAGGCGAAATCGCCATCGCCAAGCGGATCGAAGCCGGCCGCGACACGATGATCCTGGGCCTGTGCGAAAGCCCGATCACGTTCCACGCGATCATCCAGTGGTCCGAAGCGCTGAACGCGGGCGAAATGCAGCTGCGCGAAATCCTCGACCTCGACGCGATGCTGTCGAAAGAACCGGCACCCGAAAACCTGACCGAAGACGGTGAGGAAGAAGGCGACGGCGAAATCAGCGAAGCCACCGCCGGCCCCTCTTTCAAGGAAGAAGAAGACGTCGAGGAGGAATCCGCCGACGAAGAGGACGAGGACGGCATCGAGCGCCGCGCCCGCCGTCCGGCTGAGGAAGAAGAGGAAGACAACACTCTCTCCCTCGCCCAGATGGAAGCGCAGCTGAAACCGGAAGCGCTGGAAAAGTTCGCGCTGATCACGGACCTGTTCCGCAAGTTCGAAAAGCTTCAGGCCAACCGCCTCGAATCGATGAGCCTTGGGCTGGATTTCCCGGCCGGCAAGGAAAAGCAGTACCAGGAACTGCGCGAGGAACTGACAGCGCAGGTCGAAAGCGTGCAGTTCCACGCCAGCAAGATCGAATACCTGGTCGACAACCTCTATGCCTTCAACCGCCGCCTGACCGCGCTGGGCGGCCAGATGCTGCGTCTGGCGGAACGTCACAAGGTCAGCCGCAAGGACTTCCTCGACACCTATGTCGGCAAGGAACTGGACGACGGCTGGCTGGCCGCAATGTCCAAGAAGGACAAGAAGTGGGCCGCGTTTGCGGAAAACGAAGCCGACGCCGTTGAGCGCATCCGCGCCGAAGTGGCGGACATCGCTTCGGCCACCGGCATGGCGCTCACCGAATTCCGCCGCATCGTCAACATGGTCCAGAAGGGCGAGCGCGAGGCGCGGATCGCCAAGAAGGAAATGGTCGAGGCGAACCTGCGGCTGGTGATCTCAATCGCCAAGAAGTACACCAATCGCGGTCTGCAATTCCTGGACCTGATCCAGGAAGGCAACATCGGGCTGATGAAGGCGGTCGACAAGTTCGAATACCGCCGTGGTTACAAGTTCAGCACGTATGCGACGTGGTGGATTCGTCAGGCGATCACCCGCTCCATCGCGGACCAGGCCCGCACGATCCGCATCCCGGTCCACATGATCGAAACGATCAACAAGCTGGTGCGCACCAGCCGCCAGTTCCTGCACGAGCAGGGCCGCGAACCGACGCCGGAAGAAATGGCCGAGCGTCTGTCGATGCCGCTGGAAAAGGTCCGCAAGGTGATGAAGATCGCCAAGGAGCCGATCTCCCTCGAAACGCCGATCGGCGACGAGGAGGACAGCCATCTGGGTGATTTCATCGAGGACAAGAACGCGATCATCCCGGTGGATGCCGCAATCCAGGCCAACCTCAAGGAAACGGTCACCCGTGTGCTGGCGTCGCTCACCCCGCGTGAGGAACGCGTGCTGCGCATGCGCTTTGGCATCGGCATGAACACCGATCACACGCTGGAAGAAGTCGGCCAGCAGTTCTCGGTCACGCGTGAACGTATTCGCCAGATCGAAGCGAAAGCCCTGCGCAAGCTCAAGCATCCCAGCCGCAGCCGGAAGATGCGCAGCTTCCTGGATCAGTAACAACAAAGGCCCCGGTAACTCCGGGGCCTTTCTGCATCAGCGCTTGGTATCGGCGTAAACCGCGGCAGTTTCCGCAACAGGGTCCAGCCGCACCCACAGGGCCACCGCCACCGCCGCCACCAGCAAGACAACCGCACCACTGCGCGCGGCACGAGCCGACAAACCTTGCCAGACCGGCAACACGCCCAGCCCGGCCAGGGCCAGCGGCAGAGCCGCTGCCATCGGCATGGTCGGCCCGACGCCCTGCATCACCTGATGCCCCAGCGCGAGCATGTAACCCGCCACCGTCGCCGCGACGGCGCCCGCGAACAGCCGCGCCGCCGTACCGCTCGACCGTTCCAGCGACAGCAATGCCAATGCCGCCAGCATGACCGGGATCACGATGAAATAGGCCGCCGTCGGGGCCATCGCCTGCGCCGCCGCCGCGATCAGCAATAACGGCAGCGCAGCGCCCGCTTTCCCGGCGGATGAAAGGGCCCCGCCCAGCAGGACCAGCGCCGCCGCCATCCCGCCCAGCGCGACCATCGCCTCAAGCCGGGGAATTGCGGCCAGCCGGTCATAGTAATTGGTCGGACCATCCGCGCCGGACAGCAGGTTCAGCAGGTAATAGAGCACGGCGGCCACCAGCAGCAGGCCCACCATCCGCCCCGCACCGCCGCCCAGCGCGCGCAGATCCGGCTGGGCGCGCGCGGTCAGCCCCAGCGCGCCCGTCGCCACGATCAGCATGATCCACCCCGCCCAGGCCGGATAGGTCAGCATGATCCGCCCGAACAGATCGAAGAACACCGCATCGGGTGCCGGCGCGGGCATGGCCTGGGCATTGAGCAGCGCGCGGGACAGTTCCAGCACTTGCGCGCCCATGTCCTGCACCGCGCCCTGATCGAGCCGCGCAGGCGTGGCGAGCGGCGAATGATACAGGCCCGACCGGCCGATGAAGGCAAAGTTATACGCCGTGTATGGCCCCGCCAGCACTGGCGTCAGATCGGTATCGTTGGGCAGCACGCTGTAGATATAGGCCGCCAGCGAACTGCCACCGGGTCGCCCCGCCACATCGGCGAACAACGCAACCGCATTGCCGTTGTCGCCGGAGGTCTGGAACAGTGTCGTGCGACCACCGCCGCCGCGCGCTTCCATATTGATGACGGCGCCCACGCGGCTGCGCAGAGGATGCTCGGCAAAGAACTGCTTGGCCCCTTCCAGCCCCAGTTCTTCCGCATCGGTAACCAGCACGACCAGATCGCGCTCTGCCCCACCCCCGGCCTTGATCGCGCGGGCCACTTCCAGGCTGACCGCGATCCCCGCCGTGTCGTCCGCCGCACCGGGCGAGCCCCAGACGGTGTCGTGGTGCGACATCAGCAGCACGGCGGGCAGCGAACGATTGCGGCCGGGCAGCACGCCAATGACATTGGTCAGCGTGGCCGGTGGATCAGCGCGCCCGGTCCAGCGGTTGCGCTTGGCCGTGCCGCGTTCTCCTACCACACCGGTGCTGGTCGATACCTCCATCCCCAGCGCCTGCATACGCGCCGCGATATAGTCCCGCACCCTGGCGTTTTCTGGCGTACCGGTGATGTGCGGTTCGCGCGCAATGGCGACCACGTCCGGCATCGCGCGGGCGACGGCGAACTCGGTTGGCGGGGTCTGTGGTCCTTGCGGCATCGGCGGGGTGGTCGCCATGATCGCCAGCACCACCGCGGCCAGCAGCACTACCAACGTTCCCAGGCCCTTGCTCATCCGCTCCCCCCACAATTTTGTCAGTGCTACCAACCGTCTGTTGCCGAAAAGCTGCGCTGCGTCTGCCGGAAAGTCAAACCCGCGACACTGGACCAAAGGACACCGCCCTCGGCGCTGGCAAATCGGGCGATCCGCGACTAAGGGGAGCGCACGCGATTCTACCCTCCCCCAAAGGACGGCGCCCACCCATGCGCATTGCCATTGCCTCTGACCACGCCGCTGTCGACCTGAAGGCGACCTTGCGCGAATACCTGATCGGCCTGGGCCATCAGGTCGCCGATCTTGGCCCCGACAGTGCCGACCGGGTCGATTACCCAGACTATGGCTACAAGCTCGCCGCCGTCGTGGCCGATGGCACGGCAGAGCGCGGCGTGGCCCTGTGCGGGTCGGGCATCGGCATTTCGATCGCGGTCAACCGCAACCCGGCGCTGCGCTGCGCGCTGGTGTCGGAACCGCTCTCGGCCGCGCTGGCCCGCGAACACAATGACGCCAACGCTATCGCCATGGGCGCCCGCCTGACCGGCGAGGATATGGCCAAGGCCTGCCTTGACGCATTCCTGAACACCGACTTTGCTGGCGGCCGCCATGGCCCCCGCGTTGACAAGCTTTCCAACCCTGACCTTGAAGGAGCAACCGCATGACCGTGATCGCCGACGCCCAGCCGGACATCCGGTCGAAAGGCTTCTTCACTGCGCATCTGGAACAGACCGATCCCGAAGTGCACGCCGCCATTCGCGGTGAGCTGGGCCGCCAGCAGCACAAGATCGAACTGATCGCGTCCGAGAACATCACCAGCCTGGCCGTGCTGGAAGCGACCGGATCCGTCTTCACCAACAAGTATGCCGAAGGCTATCCGGGCAAGCGCTATTACGGCGGCTGCGAATATGCCGACGTGGTCGAAAACCTGGCGATCGAGCGGGCCAAGGCGCTGTTCGGCTGCCAGTTCGCCAACGTCCAGCCCAATTCGGGCAGCCAGATGAACCAGGCGGTGTTCCTGGCGCTGCTGAACCCCGGTGACACCTTCATGGGTCTGGATCTTAATTCCGGCGGTCACCTGACCCACGGCAGCCCGGTGAACATGAGCGGCAAGTGGTTCAATCCCGTGCCCTATGGCGTGCGCCCCGACGACGAGCAGCTCGACATGGAAGCGGTTGAGCGGCTGGCGCATGAGCACAAGCCCAAGCTGATCATCGCGGGCGGCACCGCCTATTCACGCGTGTGGGACTTCCAGAAGTTCCGCGAAATCGCCGATGCGGTTGGCGCGTACCTGCTGGTCGATATGTCGCACTTCTCCGGCCTCGTCGCGGGCGGCGCACATCCCTCGCCCTTCCCGCACGCCCATGTCGTCACCAGCACCACGCACAAGAGCCTGCGCGGCCCCCGTTCAGGCATCATCCTGACCAACGATGAAGCGCTGGCCAAGAAGTTCAACACCGCCGTGTTCCCCGGCCTGCAAGGCGGGCCGCTGGTCCACGTGATAGCGGCCAAGGCCGTTGCTTTTCAGGAAGCACTCCAGCCTGAATTCAAGGCCTATGCGGCCCAGATCGTGGCCAACGCCCGCGCGCTGGCCAGCAGCCTGACCGATAACGGCCTGCGGATCGTATCGGGCGGCACCGACAACCACCTGATGCTGGTCGATCTGACCGCCAAGAACGTGACCGGCAAGGCCGCTGAAAAGGGCCTCGACCGCGCCTATCTCACTTGCAACAAGAACGGCATCCCCAACGACACGCGCTCGCCGTTCGTCACGTCCGGCATCCGCCTCGGCACCCCCGCTGGCACCACGCGCGGCTTCCGTGAGGAAGAATTCCGCACGATTGGCGCGCTGATCGCGGAAGTGGTAGATGGGCTGTCCCGCAACGGTGAGGAAGGCGATGGGCAGGTCGAAGCCCGCGTCCGCGCCCGCGTTGAGGAACTGTGCAGCCGATTCCCGATCTATCCGGAGCTTTGATGCCATGAACGATCCCAAGCGCGGTGATGACCTGATCGACAATGCCCGCGAGGAGATCGTCGGCATGGCCAAGCAGGGCATGGCCCACCCGTCGACCAAGCCGGTGCTGACCGGTGCGGCAGTCGGTGCGGTGGCCGGGGCCGTGCTCCCGGTCGTCAGCTGGCCGCTGGGCCTGCTCGCCGGGGCCGGGTTCATGCTCTACAAGCGGCTGCGCCCCTGAATGCGCTGTCCGTTCTGTGCGCATGACAACAGCCAGGTAAAGGATTCGCGCCCCACCGAGGACAACACCGCGATCCGCCGCCGCCGCCAGTGCGAAGGCTGCGGCGCGCGCTTCACAACGTTTGAACGGGTCCAACTGCGCGAAGTGATCGTCGTCAAAAGCGGCGACAAGCGCGAACCGTTCGACCGGGCGAAGATCGAACAGTCCGTCTCCCTCGCCTGCCGCAAGCGCGGGGTGCCGCAGGAGCGGATCGACCAGCTGGTTTCCGGCGTGCAGCGCCAGATCGAAACGCTGGGCGAGAGCGAAGTCCAGGCCCGCGACATCGGCGAAATGGTGATGGACGGCCTGCGCCAGCTGGACGCGGTCGCCTATATCCGCTTCGCCAGCGTCTATCGCGACTTCACCGAAGCGCGCGA
>ERZ1645187.4795-NODE-4795-length-10761-cov-7.739212_pt1 | contig 10761 bp, 8 predicted proteins | sample MGYA00575352_ERZ1645187 | MGnify/ENA primary metagenome ERZ1645187 (study PRJEB40837, sample SAMN11349314) | freshwater sediment metagenome | isolation source: river sediment | host: Sediment | place: India: Wazaribad , New Delhi | collected 2017-02-21 ...
TGGTGGAGGAATACTGCGCCGGCACCGACGACTACCAGCTGTCGCTGCCCAAGGGTCTGGTCGAGCCGGGCGAGGACGTGCTGCTGGCGGCCGACCGTGAGCTGAAGGAAGAGGCCGGTTTCGGCGCCCGCCAGCTGGAGCTGATCACCGAGCTGAGCCTGTCGCCCGGCTACATGAGCCAGAAGATCCAGGTGGTGCTGGCCCGTGACCTCTACGAGGAGCGCCTGCCCGGTGATGAGCCGGAGCCGATGCGCGTCGACCGGGTCAGCCTGCACGAGCTGTCCAGCCTGATCCAGCACCCGCAGTTTTCCGAGGGCCGCGCCCTCGCCGCGCTCTATCTGGTGCGCGACCTACTGATGCAACGAGGAGAATTTCCGGCATGAGCCAGCCACTGTTTCCCGCCCTGATCGACCTGGTGCGCCGCGCCGGTGAGGCCACCCTGCCGTTCTGGCGCAACGACGTGGCAGTGACCGAGAAGTCCGATGCGTCGCCGGTGACGGCCGCCGACCTGGCCGCCCATGCCATTCTCGATGCCGGGCTGCGCGCCCTGGCGCCCGAGCTGCCGGTGCTTTCCGAAGAGGCCGCCGACATTGCCCTGAACGAGCGGGCGACATGGACCCGCTGGTGGCTGGTCGATCCGCTGGACGGCACCAAGGAATTCATCGCCGGCAGTGAAGAGTTCACCGTCAATGTCGCCCTGGTCGAGCAGGGCCGGGTGCTGCTCGGCGTGGTCGGCATTCCGGCCAGCGGCCGGGTCTACTACGGTGGCGCCGGCCTGGGCGCCTGGCGGGTCGATCCGGGACAGGAGGCCGAGCGTCTCGGCGTGCGTCTGAGCCCGGCCGAGGCCTTCACCGTGGTCGCCAGCCGGCGCCATTCCAGTCCGGCGCAGGAGCGCCTGCTGGCCGGTCTCAGCGAACAGTTCGGTGATCTCGATCTGGTCAGCGTCGGCAGTTCGCTGAAGTTCTGCCAGTTGGCCGAAGGCAGCGCCGACTGCTACCCGCGCCTGGCGCCGACCTCGCAGTGGGACACCGCCGCGGCTCAGGGCGTGCTGGAGGGCGCGGGCGGCGAAGTGCTCGACCTCAAGGCCCGAGCCCTGACCTACGAGGCTCGCGAGAGTTTCCTCAATCCGTCGTTCATCGCCTTGCCGCAGGCTGCCGCCTGGCGCGACGAGCTGATTCAGCTGGCGCGGGCGCTGGACTGATGAGCGCGACCGCCGAGGCGCTGCAGACCCTGCTGTACGAGGAAATTCCCTTGTGCCGCGCGTTGCAGGTTCGGGTTGAGCGCTGGCAGGACCATCAGCTGTGCCTGAGCCTGCCGCTGGCGGCCAATGGCAATCCGCATGGCACCCAGTTTGGCGGCAGTCTCTATTGCGGTGCGCTGCTGGCCGGCTGGGGCTGGCTGCATCTGCGGCTGGCGGAGAGTGGTCTGGCTGGCGCGGTGGTCATTCGCAACGCGCAGATCAGCTATCTGCTGCCGGTGGAAGGGGATGCGCTGTCGCGCTGCAGTGCTCCCGCTGCCGAAGACTGGCAGCGTTTTGTCACGCTGTTTCAGCGCCGCGGCGTGGCCCGGCTGACCCTCAACAGTGAAGTGCTGGATGCTGAGGGGCGTGTGGCCGTGCAGTTCAGCGGGGAATACGTGCTGCAGCGCTGAGCGGTCAGAGGACCAGCTTGTAACCGATGAAGCCGAGCATGGTGGCCAGGCACGGGCGCAGCACCGGGTCAGGAATGCGTCCCGAGAGGTGGCTGCCCAGGTAGATGCCGGGCAGCGAGCCCATCAGCAGGTAGCCCAGCAAGTGCCAGTCCATGTTGCCCATGCTGGCGTGGCCGAGGCCGGCAATCAGGGTCAGCGGCACGGCGTGGGCGATCTCGGTGCCGACCAGACGCTTGGTCACCAGGTACGGGTAGAGCAGAAAGAGTGCCACCGTGCCCAGGGCGCCGGCGCCAATCGAGGTGAGGGTAACCATTACGCCGAGCAGAATGCCGGTGCCCACGGTCAGGGCATTGAGGGTACGGTCGCTGAGGTGGTAGTGATCGCCGGCATGGCGTTTGGCAAAGCTCAGCAGGCGTTGCTTGAACAGGATGGCCAGTGCGGTCAGCAGCAGCACATAGCCCAGCGCATGCTTGATCACCGCGTTCAGCGCTTCGGTATCGCTGTGCAGCGTGCTCAGCAGCCACAGGGTCAGGGCCGCGGCCGGCACGCTGCCCAGGGTCAGCCAGCCGGTGATGCTCCAGTCGATGTTGCGGTTGCGATGATGCACAACAATGCCGCCGGACTTGGTGATGGCGGCATACAGCAGGTCGGTGCCCACGGCCGTGGCCGGGTTGATGCCGAACCAGAGCAGGATCGGCGTCATCAGCGAGCCACCGCCCACGCCGGTCATGCCGACGATAAAGCCCACCACCAGGCCGGCGACGATGAAGCCGAGAATGCCGAAATCCATGCTGCTCTACCTGCCGGTGCGGGGCTCGATAAGAAAGGCCGGCATCTTAGCAATGCTTGTTATGCGTTTTTAGACTGATTTGTTTTGTAATTATTCCTGAATCGTCTTTGCTTGTGGCCGGTGCCGGGATGCCCGCTGCATCCCGGCGATCGTTCAGCCTTCACTCAGGTCGGCATAACCCGGGTTGGCGGCGTACTGGATCGGCTGGGCGAAGCCCGGCACGCGGATCTGCTGTTGATCGATGTGCAGTTCGTGCTCGTCGATCAGCGCTTCGCCAAAGCGGTAGAGGATGCCCAGCTCCCCCTGCAGGGCGCGCTGGTCATAGGCGGCGGCCTCTGCGCGGGTCTGCTCACGGCGCTGGCGCCAGGCGGCCAGCGTGCTTTCGCCATGGCGGCGCTGCAGCAGTTTCTCGACCAGGCTCGGCGCCAGCACGGCGGCGCTGGCGTTGTTGCCGCCAAAGCCCTTGGAGTTGAGGAAGGCCACCTGCAGTGGCTGCTGGCGGTCGGCGGTGACGATCTCCAGGTGCTGGCGGTGCACGTCGTCGGCCACCCGGTCGATGGTCTTGATCCCCGGCAGGATGCCGCTGGCGAAGGTGCCCAGGGCGGCCATCAGCTGGTCGGCGCTGGCGGCGGCCAGGCTGTGGCCGACGTAGGCCTTGACCGCGGTGACCGGCCAGGACTCGATGGCGAAGGCGCCGGCAATACGGTCGAGCAGCTCGGATTCGGTCACGCGGTTGGCCGGGGTGCTGGAGCCGTGGGCATGCACGAAGCTGTGCTGGCGCACGGTTTCCGTGCCGACCAGAGCCATGGTGCTGGCCACGGCCTTGGCCAGGGTCAGGTAGTTGCCCGGGCCGGGTGCGGAAATCGACTTCTTGAAGCCGTCGGCATTGATGAACACGTCCGGCACCGCGCCGTGGATGTCGGCGCCCAGCTGCAGGGCCAGTTCGTCATCCATCAGCACGATGTACTGGCTCGATTCGGCCAGGGTGAAGCCGCAGTTGTCGCCGAACGGGCGGCTGGCGCGGCGCAGGTCGACGGTCTCGCTATCATCGCCACTGCGCTGCTGGATCTGGCGCAGGGCCTCCTCGGTGGCCAGCGCGCCCATGGCGCCGTAGCCGTCGATACACTCGGTGGTGATCGGCGCCTCGCTGTTGCCGACGATGGCCACGCGGGTGCGTCCGCTCTGGATGCTCTCCACGGCTTTCTGCAGGTTGTAGAGGAAGGTGGCGCAGGCGCCGGTGACGCTGCCGGTGCTGCCGACGCTGCCCAGCACGTAGGCGTTGATGAAATCCGCCGGCATGGTGTTGAGCCCCAGCGGCAGTTGCTTGGCGGTCACCCGGCCGCCCTTGAGGCGCGATTGCAGCAGGCCGCCGTAGCCGTTCTCGTCGAGCTGGCTCATCACGCTGCCGGAGTACACGGCGATCTCGTCCGGGGCCACGGCGGCGCTGATGGTTGCCCACGGCAGGCCGATGGACTGCAGGGCATCGCTGGCGCCGACGATGGCCAGTTGCAGGCCGCGCGGGTGGAAGCGCGAGGGGTAGAGCGCGGCGGGATCGAAACCGCTGGGCAACTGGCCGGCGGACTTCACCGGCAGGGCACGGAAGCTGTCGACCTTGATGTCGCAGCCGTCATACAGGGTGACCTGCACCTCGGTGTCGTTGAGCGGCTCGACGATCCAGTCGCTGGGCAGCGGCTCGGGCAGCTGCTTGCGCAGGGTGATGAAGACCAGTGGCTTGCCGGCGGTGCCGGTGACGGTGAGGTTTTTCTGCCAGTGCACCGCGTCGACATCCAGGTACTGCTTGTCGATGCGGCGGATCAGGGTGCCGGCGCGGATCTGCTCGCCGAAGCGGTTTTCCAGGGTCGCCAGGTCCAGTGGCTGGCCTTCGCCGTCGTGGTACTGACCGTCGCGGTACACCACCAGGCCCATCAGCACCGCCAGACCGGCCAGGGTCTGCTGGCGCTGGCCAGCGTCGAGGCTGTCCAGGACGTAACGGCGGAAGCCGTGATGGAAGGAACTGCGACCGGCGGCGTTATAGCCCCCAAAGCCGACGATCACCGGTAGACGCGACATCAGACAACCACTCCCAGGCAAAACGGGCAGACGGCCGCGCGGGCGGCCGGTTAAGTGCCTAACCTGACGCAGGTTGTGACTGCTGAGTCACGCCAGCGACCAAGGTCGTAGAGTCGCCTGCGGTGGCATTTGCTAGGGTCGGTCAATCCCCAGATACCGCCGCGGAGGGCCTGCGATGAACCCCTACAACCCCTATGAGCTCGGCATGCCGCCCGTGGCCGCGAACTTTCAGGCGCTCAGCCCGCTGACCTTTCTCGAGCGCGCCGGCAGCGTCTATCCGGAGCGTGTTGCCCTGATCAACGGGCCCCTGCGGCAAACCTGGGGCGAGACCTATGCGCGCTGTCGGCGCCTGGGCTCGGCGCTGGCGGCGCGGGGCATCGGTCTGGGCGATACCGTGGCGGTACTGGCGCCCAACGGGCCGGCGATTTTCGAGGCGCACTTCGGCGTGCCCCTGTGCGGTGCGGTGCTCAATGCCATCAATACCCGTCTGGATGCCGAAGCCATCGGTTTCATCCTGCAGCATGGCGAGGCCCGCGTGCTGCTGGTGGACAAGGAGTTCGGCGAGCTGGCGCTGCGGGCGGTCAGTCACATGGCCAAGCCGCCGCTGCTGATCGGCATCGATGATCCGACCTATGCCGAGGGCAGGCTGATCGGCCAGCTGGAATACGAGCAACTGCTGGCCGAGGGCGATCCCGAGGCGCCCTGGAGTCTGCCGGACGACGAGTGGCAGGCCATCGCCCTGAACTACACCTCCGGCACCACCGGCAATCCCAAGGGCGTGGTCTATCACCACCGTGGCGCGCACCTGAATGCGCTGTCCAACATGATCAGCTGGGAGATGAGCCGTTTCCCGGTGTACCTGTGGACCCTGCCGATGTTCCACTGCAACGGCTGGTGCTTCCCCTGGGCGCTGGCGGCAGCGGTCGGCACTAGCGTGTGCCTGCGTCATGTGCGGGCCGAGGCCATCTACCCGGCGTTGGCCGAACATGCCATCGACCATTTCTGCGGCGCGCCCATCGTGCTGAACATGCTGGCCAATGCCCCGGCCGAGCTGCAGGCGCTGAAGACCCGCCCGGTCAAGGTGCTGACCGCCGGCGCGGCGCCGCCCGCGGCGGTGATCGAGGCCATGGAGGCGCTGGATTTCCGCGTTACCCACGTCTACGGACTGACCGAAACCTACGGCCCCAGCGTGGTCTGTGCCTGGCAGGATGAATGGGATGCCGCGCCCGCCGAGCAGCGGGCCCGCCTCAAGGCCCGCCAGGGCGTGCGCCAGTTGCTGCTCGACGGCCTGATGGTGGCCGATCCGGACACCCTGCAGCCGGTGCCCAAGGACGGCCAGACCCTCGGCGAGATCATGATGCGCGGCAACCTGGTGATGAAGGGCTACCTGAAGAACCCCAGCGCCACGGCCGAAGCCTTCGACGGCGGCTGGTTCCATTCCGGCGACCTGGCGGTGTGGCACCCGGATGGTTACGTGGAAATCCGCGACCGCAGCAAGGACATCATTATCTCCGGCGGCGAGAACATCAGCTCCATCGAGGTGGAGGATGCCCTCTACCGCCATCCGCTGATCCTCGAAGCCGCCGTGGTGGCCATGCCCCATGCCAAGTGGGGCGAAACGCCCTGCGCCTTCGTCACCCCGCGCGAGGGCAGCAGCCTCTCGGCCGAGGAGGTGATCGTCTGGTGCCAGCAGCACCTGGCGCGCTTCAAGGTGCCGGGCCAGGTGGTGTTCGCCAGCCTGCCGAAGACCTCCACCGGCAAGGTGCAGAAGTTCCTCCTGCGCGAGCAGGCCCGCGCCCTGGCCGAACGGCTGGCGGTGGCCTGATCCGGATGCAAGCAAAAGGCCCCGTCACTGACGGGGCCTTTTGCCGAGCGGCGCCTGACTAGTCCGGCCGCTGGAACAGCTTCATCAGCAGCTGGCTTTGTTCGCCGGGTGCGCCGAAGTAGCGGGCATACAGGGCCTGACCGGCTTCGCTGTGCTGTACCTGGCTCAGGGCGCGATCCACGGCCAGCTGCCAGTCGGCATCGCCCCGCGCCAGTGGCAGGGCCACGGGCATGACCTCGAACAGCCGCTCGGGCACCAGCAGCTCGTGGCCGCGCGGGTTTTCGGCCTGGTAGTTGAGCAGCACCAGACGGTCGGCGAAGAAGGCATCGACCTGACCCTCCACCACCATGGCCAGGCCTTCGGCGTTGCTGGCCACTTCGTGCAGCTCGGACTGCAGGCCCAGTGCGCGCATGCGCGAACGGGCCCAGTCGACGCTGACGCTGTCTTTCAGTACGGCGAAGCTGTGTCGGTTCAGCCCCTGGTTCAGGGTGGCGCGCCATACCGGGCCACGCGGCTGGGCGCCTTCGTTGATTGGCGTGAGCAGGCTGGCCGGTGCATCGCGGCGGACCACCACGCCCAGACCGGCGGCAAAGTAGGGCAGGGAGAAACTCACCTGCTCGCGGCGTGTCAGGGTGTCGCCCACCGCGCTGCACACCGTATCGACCTTGCCGCTGGCCACGGCGGGGAACATTTCGCCCACCGTCAGCGCCTGATAACGGAGCTTGAGGTCGGGTAGGCCGAGGTCCTGGCGCAGTTGAGCGGCCAGCAGATTGCAAAGCTCGATGGCATAACCGGCGGGCTGTTCGGCTGTGCCGGCGGAGAACGGTGCATCGCCGGGAACAAAACCGAAAGTCAGGGTCTGGCTGGCGCGGACGCGCTGCAGTGTGTCGTCGGCATAGGCCGGCAGCAGCGCGGCTGCCAGCAGGAGTGCGGTGGCGCCACGCAGGAGGGGCTGGAAGGCGATCATTGGGCGCGCTCCTTGGACGATTGCAGGGTATCCAGTTCGGCGATCAGGCGTTTGGCGATGATGCCGAACAGCAGGTAACCGGCGACCATCACCAGCGCCGCACCGAACACCGCCTCCAGGCCCGAGGCGTACAGGGCGTAGAAGCAGTAGAACATGCCGACCAGCAGGATCAGGCTGTTGCGGCGGAACACGCTCAGTTCAACCTGGGCCTTGTACATGATCACCAGCAGGCCGGAGAGCGCGGTGACATAGGGGATCAGGTTGCTCACCGCCGCCAGGTTGACCAGCTTGCCGAACTGCTCGCTGACGTTGGGCGAGATGGTCGACAGGGCGATCAGGCTCTGCATCAGGGCGCAGCAGATCAGTCCCAGCAACGGCGCGTCGAAGCGGTTCAGGCGGGCGAAGAATCGGGGGAACAGGCCCTGATCGGCGGTGACCTTGGCGGTCTGCGCCAGGGTGAACTGCCAGCCCAGCAATGAGCCGACGCAGGCCAGCACGGCCAGGCCCATGACGATGTCGCCGATGCCGTCGTTGAACATCTGCGCGTAGACCAGGGCGAAGGGCGCGCTGGAGTTGGCCAGCTCGGCGTTGGGCACGATGCCCTGGATCACGCTGGTCGACAGCACGTAGACCACCGCCGCGCCGAGGGTGCCGAGCAGGCAGGCCAGGGGGACGTTGCGCTTGGGGTTATCCACGGCATCGGAGTTCTGCGCCGCCGACTCCATGCCGAGGAAGGCCCACAGGGTCAGCGGGATGCTCTGGGTAATGGCGTCGCTGACCTTCAGTTCGTTCGGGTTCCAGGCGGCGGCGAACACGGACGGATCAAACCAGAACCAGCCGATCACGCAGAGCCCGGCCACCGGGATGATGATGCCCCAGACGGTGATCGAGCCCAGCCGACCGGTCAGGCTGGGGCCGCCGAAGTTGGCCAGCGTGGTCAGCCAGATCATGCACAGGGTGCCGGCGAACAGCGGCATGGAGCCTTCACCCAGCCAGGGCACGAAGGGCGTCAGGTAGCCCACCGCGGCGATGCTGATGGCCACGTTGCTGACCACCAGCGAGAGGAAATACAGGTAGGAGCAGAGGAAGAAGGCCGACTTGCCGTGGGCTTCCTCGCTGTAGGCCGACATGCCGCCGGACTTGTTGCAGTAGATGCCGCACTGGGCAAAGCACCAGGCGATAGCCATGGAGCCGATGGCGGTGACGATCCACGACAGCAGCGACACGGCGCCGAGCTGGGCCATGCTCGAGGGCAGCAGGATGATGCCCGAGCCCATCATGTTGACCGTGACCAGGGTGGTCAGGCCGACCAGTCCCATCTTTTTGTTATCAGCCATGCTGGCTTCCTTCTAGGGCAGACAAGGCAAAGGCCCGGAGGAAAACCTGCGGGCCTTTGTGTAGCGGCGACCTGTTAACGGTAGGTCAGGCCGGGTTTTTGCGTGCTGATGCGGGTGCCGGCGGTGCCTTTGACGATGGCTTCGATGTCCGGCAGCGAGCCGATCACCGCGACCTTGCCGGTATTGCGGGCGAACTCGCAGGCAGCCTGCACCTTGGGCCCCATGGAACCGGCGGCAAAGCCCAGGCGTTCCAGTTCATCCGGGTGCGCTTCGGCGATGGCCTTCTGCGTCGGCTTGCCCCAGTCGATGTAGGCGGCGTCCACGTCGGTGGCGATTACCAGCAGATCGGCGCCCAGCTCGGTGGCCAGAAAGGCCGAGCAGAGGTCCTTGTCGATCACTGCTTCAACGCCGACCAGCTTGCCGTCCTTGTACATGGTGGGGATACCGCCACCGCCGGCGGCGATGACGATGGTGCCTTTCTCCAGCAGCCATTTCAGCGGGCGAATCTCGAAGATGCGCTTGGGCCGGGGGCTGGCCACCACGCGGCGGAACTTGTCGCCATCCGGGGCAATGGTCCAGCCTTTCTCGGCGGCCAGCTGCTCGGCTTCCGCCTTCGGGTAGACCGGGCCGATCGGCTTGGTCATGTGCTGGAAGGCCGGATCGTTGGGGTCGACTTCCACCTGGGTGAGCAGGGTGGCGAAGGGCACCTCGACCGGCAGCAGGTTGCCCAGCTCCTGTTCGATCATGTAGCCGATCATGCCTTCGGTTTCCGCGCCGAGCACATCCAGCGGGTAGGGATTCTTGGCGTCGTAGGCGGCGCCCTGCAGGGCCAGCAGGCCGACCTGCGGGCCATTGCCGTGGGCCACCACCAGCTCGTTGCCGGGCGCCACCTTGGCGATCTGTTCGCAGGCGATACGCACGTTGTCGCGCTGGTTTTCTGCGGTCATGGCTTCGCCGCGACGTAGGAGGGCGTTGCCGCCCAAAGCGATCACGAGTCGCATGTTGATCTCCTGAATCAAAACGGGTGGAGAAGCGCTGTGCGCTTTTCCACCCTGAGTAATTTCTGGGCGAGGCGTTGGCTGTACCCCCGCCTCGCTGGCATCGGCAGTTACACGTTGCCGAGGGTGGCGACCATGACCGCCTTGATCGTGTGCATGCGGTTCTCCGCCTGCTCGAAAGCGATACAGGCCGGCGACTCGAACACTTCTTCGGTCACTTCGATGCCGCCCGCCAGGTTCGGGTACTGCGCGGCGATCTGCTTGCCCACCTTGGTGTCGGTGTTGTGGAAGGCCGGCAGGCAATGCATGAACTTGGTCCGCGGCGTGCCGGAGGCCTTCATCATGTCGGCGTTGACCTGATACGGCAGCAGCAGCTTGATGCGCTCGCCCCAGGCTTCCACCGGCTCGCCCATGGAGACCCAGACGTCGGTGTGGATGAAGTCCACGCCCTTGACGGCTTCCTTCGGGTCTTCGGTGAGGGTGATGCGCGCACCGCTTTCGGCGGCGAAGGCTTTGCACTGGGCGACCAGTTCGTCATGCGGCCACAGTTCCTTCGGGGCGGCGATGCGTACGTCCATGCCGAGCTTGGCGCCGACCAGCAGCAGCGAGTTGCCCATGTTGTTGCGGGCGTCGCCCAGGTAGGCGTAGCTGATGTCATGCAGCGGCTTGTCGCTGTGCTCGAGCATGGTCAGCACGTCGGCCAGCATCTGGGTCGGGTGGTATTCGTCGGTCAGACCGTTGAACACCGGCACGCCGGCGAACTTGGCCAGCTCCTCGACGATTTCCTGCTTGAAGCCGCGGTACTCGATGGCGTCGTACATGCGGCCGAGCACGCGGGCGGTGTCCTTCATGGTCTCCTTGTGGCCGATCTGCGAGGAGGTCGGGTCGATATAGGTGACGTTGGCGCCCTGGTCATAGGCGGCCACTTCGAAGGCGCAGCGGGTGCGGGTCGAGGTCTTTTCGAAGATCAGGGCGATGTTCTTGCCCTTGAGGTGCTGGGCTTCGGTGCCGCTGTACTTGGCGCGCTTGAGGTCGCGCGACAGGTCGAGGAGAAATTTCAGCTCGCGGGTGCTGTGGTGCATCAGGCTGAGCAGGTTGCGGTTGTGCATGTTGAAAGCCATGAC
>ERZ1645187.4796-NODE-4796-length-10760-cov-5.517515_pt1 | contig 10760 bp, 10 predicted proteins | sample MGYA00575352_ERZ1645187 | MGnify/ENA primary metagenome ERZ1645187 (study PRJEB40837, sample SAMN11349314) | freshwater sediment metagenome | isolation source: river sediment | host: Sediment | place: India: Wazaribad , New Delhi | collected 2017-02-21 ...
TTTCATTTTGAGCTCCCTGAACAGCTGATTGCCCGCCATCCGCTGGCCGAGCGTCGCGCCAGTCGTCTGCTGGTTCTGGAGGGCGAAAGTGGTTCGCTGAACCATCGCCAGTTCAGCGAACTGCTTGATTACCTGCGTCCCGGCGACCTGATGGTGTTCAACAACACCAGGGTGATTCCGGCACGCCTGTTCGGCCAGAAGGCCAGTGGCGGCAAGCTGGAGATCCTCATTGAACGAGTGCTCGATACCCATCGTGTACTGGCCCATGTGCGCTCCAGCAAATCGCCCAAGCCGGGTTCGCAGATCCTGATCGAGGGTGGTGGTTCGGCTGAGATGCTGGCGCGCCACGATGCTCTGTTCGAGCTGCGCTTTGCCGAACCGGTGTTGCCGCTGCTGGATCGGGTCGGCCATATGCCGTTGCCGCCCTATATCGATCGCCCGGACGAAGCCTCGGACCGTGAGCGCTATCAGACGGTTTATTCCGATAAGGACAAGGCGGGAGCGGTCGCTGCTCCGACGGCCGGACTGCACTTCGATGAGGCCCTGCTGGCGGCTATTCGTGACAAGGGCGTGGACACTGCTTTTGTCACCCTGCATGTCGGCGCGGGCACCTTCCAGCCGGTACGCGTCGAGCGTATCGAAGATCACCACATGCACAGCGAGTGGCTGGAGGTCACCCAGGGGGTGGTCGATGCCGTGGCGGCGTGTCGCGCGCGCGGCGGTCGGGTGATCGCCGTGGGCACCACCAGCGTGCGTTCGCTGGAAACGGCGGCGCAATGCGGCGAGCTCAAGGCCTTCAGTGGCGATACTTCCATCTTTATTTATCCGGGGCGGCCGTTTCATGTGGTTGACGCCCTGGTCACCAACTTCCACCTGCCGGAGTCGACCCTGCTGATGCTGGTCAGCGCGTTTGCCGGCTATCGCGCCACCATGGCTGCCTACGCGGCGGCGGTCGAGCACGGCTACCGCTTCTTCAGCTATGGCGATGCCATGTTCATCACCCGTAATCCGCAGCCCGATGCACCGGAGACCCAGGCATGAGCTTCATGAAATTCGATTTGCTGGCCACCGATGGACGTGCCCGTCGTGGTCGCCTGACCTTTCCGCGTGGCGTGGTGGAAACCCCGGCCTTCATGCCGGTGGGCACCTACGGTACGGTCAAGGGCATGCTGCCGCGCGATATCGAGGCGATTGGCGCGCAGATCATTCTGGGTAATACCTTTCATCTGTGGTTGCGTCCGGGCACCGAGGTCATCAAGCAGCACGGTGATCTGCACAACTTCATGCAGTGGCAGGGGCCGATTCTCACCGACTCCGGTGGTTTCCAGGTGTTCAGCCTCGGTGCCATGCGCAAGATCAAGGAGGAGGGCGTGTATTTCTCCTCGCCGGTCGATGGCGCCAAGGTCTTCATGGGGCCGGAAGAGTCGATGGCGGTGCAGCGTGCGCTGGGTTCGGACATCGTGATGATCTTCGATGAGTGCACCCCTTACCCGGCGGATTTCGACACCGCCAAGCGCTCGATGGAACTGTCGCTGCGCTGGGCCAAGCGTTCCAAGGAAGCTCACGGCGACAATCCCTCGGCGCTGTTCGGTATCGTTCAGGGCGGCATGCACGAAGAGTTGCGTCTGCGCTCGCTGGAAGGGCTGAACGAGATCGGCTTCGATGGCCTGGCGATTGGCGGTTTGTCGGTCGGCGAGCCCAAGGAAGAAATGATCCGTGTGTTGGACTTCCTGCCGCCGCACCTGCCGGACGACAAGCCGCGCTACCTGATGGGCGTGGGCAAGCCGGAAGATCTGGTCGAAGGCGTGCGTCGTGGGGTCGACATGTTCGACTGTGTGATGCCGACGCGTAACGCGCGCAATGGTCATCTGTTCGTCGAGAGTGGCGTGCTGAAAATCCGCAACGCGGTGCACAAACATGACGATTCGCCGCTGGATGCGAGCTGTGATTGCTACACCTGCCAGAACTTCTCCCGCGCCTATCTCCACCACCTGGACAAGTGCGGCGAAATGCTCGGCAGCATGCTCAATACCATCCATAACCTGCGCCATTATCAGCGCCTGATGGCTGGTTTGCGCGAGGCTATTCAACAGGGTACATTGGCCGACTTCGTTGCGGCCTTCTACGCCAAACGCGGTCTGCCAGTGCCTCCGCTGGCGGATTGAGCGGGGTTGAAATCGGCTCGTTTGCGCCCCAATTAATGAGAATCGCTGCCAGTTTGCAGAGTTCGTGCGATATCGGTCCGGTTGGCCGGTCGCTCACCCAATCCAAGACCTTTGACTAGGAGTTTTACATGAGCTTTCTGATTCCCGCTGCCTACGCCGATGCAGCTGCTCCGGCTGCCGCCGCTGGTCCTGCCGGCAGTGGTTTCGAGTGGGTATTTCTGATCGGTTTCGTGGTTATCTTCTATCTCATGATCTGGCGCCCGCAGGCCAAGCGTGCCAAAGAGCACAAGAACCTGATCGGCGGCCTGCAGAAGGGCGACGAAGTGGTGACCTCCGGTGGTATCGCCGGCAAGGTGGTCAAGGTTTCCGATGAGTTCGTGGTGATCGAGGTTTCCGATACCGTCGAGCTGAAGATGCAGAAGGGTGCGATTGCCGCTGCCCTGCCGAAAGGCACGCTGAAAGCCATCTGACTTTCAGGCTGGTATTCCAACAACGGGGCGCTTATGGCGCCCCGCTTCATAATAAACGGGCGGTGTCATGCTCAATAAATACCCACTGTGGAAATACCTGCTGATCCTGGCTGTGCTGGCGATCGGCTTCATCTATTCCGCGCCAAACCTCTACCCCAACGATCCGGCCATCCAGATCAGTGGCGAGAGTACGGCGCTGAAAATCACCGAGGCCGACGTCAAGAAGGCTGAGGATGCGCTCAAGGCCGCGGGTATCGCAGTCAAGGCCGGCAGTCTGGGCGAGAAGAACGCCCTGCTGCGCCTGACCAAGATGGCCGACCAGCTGCCGGCCAAGGACGTGCTGCGTCATGCCTTCGGCGATGGCTATGTGGTCGCTCTGAACCTGGCGCCGACGACTCCGCAGTGGCTGCGCAACCTGGCTGCCAGCCCGATGAAGCTGGGCCTGGACCTGTCCGGTGGTGTGCACTTCCTGCTGGAAGTCGACATGGACAAGGCCGTCACCTCGCGCGTCAAGGTCTATGAGGGTGAGGTAAAGAGCCTGCTGCGCAAGGAGCGTGTGCGCTACCGCAGTCTGCCGCCGCAGGATGGTGCCATCGCTCTGGGCTTCAGTGATGAAGCAACCCTGGAGCAGGCCGAGGCGCTGGTGCGCAAGAGCTTTACTGAGTTCGAAATGACCCGCAGCGAACGTGCGGGTCAGCAGGTGCTGCGTCTGGCGCTGAGCCAGGCCAAGCTTGCCGAGATTCGTGAATACTCGATCAAGCAGAACCTCACCACCGTGCGCAACCGGGTCAACGAACTGGGTGTGGCTGAGCCGCTGGTACAGCGTCAGGGCGCCAACCGTATCGTGGTCGAGTTGCCGGGCGTGCAGGATACGGCCGAGGCCAAGCGCATTCTCGGCAAGACGGCCAACCTGGAGTTCCGTCTGGCGGCGGATGCGGATACCGCGCGTGCCGCTACCGAGGCTTTCGAGTTCCGTGAGGCCGGTCGTCCGGCTGTGCCACTGGAGCGTGGCGTGATCATCACCGGTGATCAGGTAACTGATGCCCAGGCCAGCTTCGACGAGAACGGCCGGCCGCAGGTGAACATTCGCCTGGATGGTCACGGCGGTGAGTTGATGACTCGTGCTACCCGCACCAACGTCGGGCGCAGCATGGCGGTGATCTTCATCGAGCAGAAGCCGCAGAGCAAACTGGTGCGCCAGTTGGTCGACGGGGTCGAGAAGGAAGTCGAAGTACAGACCTTCAAGGAAGAGAAGAAAATCATCAGCCTGGCCACGATTCAGTCGGCGCTGGGCAATAGCTTCCGCATCACTGGGCTGGATGGTCCGGGTGAGTCTTCCGAGCTGGCGCTGCTGCTGCGTGCCGGTGGTCTGGCGGCGCCGATGCACTTCGCCGAGGAGCGCACCATTGGTCCGAGCCTGGGTGCCGAGAACATCGAGCTGGGTATCGAAGCATCTCTGTGGGGCTTCCTCTTCGTTTCGCTGTTCATCATCGCCATCTACCGCTTCTTTGGTGTGCTGGCGACTGTGGCGCTGGGCTTCAACATGATCGTGCTGCTGGCGTTGATGTCGGCGCTGGGAGCGACCCTGACCCTGCCGGGTATCGCCGGTATCGTGCTGACCATGGGTATGGCGGTGGACGCCAACGTGCTGATCTTCTCGCGTATTCGCGAGGAAATTGCCAATGGCATGTCGATTCAGCGTGCCATCCATGAGGGCTTCGATCGTGCCTTTACGGCAATCATCGACGGCAACCTGACCACGCTGCTGGTCGGCGGCATTCTGTTTGCCATGGGCACCGGCCCGATCAAGGGCTTCGCCGTGACCATGTCGCTGGGCATCATCACGTCGATGTTCACGGCGGTGGTGGTGACCCGGGGCATGGTCAACCTGATCTTCGGTGGTCGGGACTTCAAGAAGCTGTGGATCTAAGGGGCTGACCAGATGAAAAAAGTCATTAATTTCATGGGTATTCGCCACGTGGCCTTTGCGGTCACCGTGGTGTTGACCCTGATTTCGCTGGGTAGCCTGGCCATCAAGGGGCTCAACTTCGGTCTGGACTTCACCGGCGGTACGCTGATCGAGCTGTCTTACCAGAAGCCGGCTGACCAGCAGCAGGTCAAGGCTCAGTTGGCGCAGGCCGGCTTTGCCGATGCCGTCGTGCAGAGCTTTGGTGCGACCACCGATTTGCTGGTGCGCATGCCGGGTGATGATCCGCTGCTGGGTAACCAGGTGGCTGATGCTCTGCTCAAGGCCGATAGCGCCAACCCGGCGACGGTAAAGCGTGTCGAGTTCGTCGGGCCGGCGGTGGGCGAGGAACTGCGTGATCAGGGCGGCCTGGGCATGCTGTTGGCGCTCGGCGGCATCCTGCTCTACGTTGCCTTCCGCTTTCAGTGGAAGTTCGGTTTTGGCGCCATTGTGTCGCTGATTCACGACGTGATCGTGACCCTGGGCGTGTTCTCCTTCTTCGAGATTCCGTTTGATCTCACCGTGCTGGCCGCAGTGCTGGCGATCATCGGCTACTCGCTGAACGACACCATCGTGGTGTTCGACCGTATCCGGGAAAACTTCCGCGTACTGCGCAAGACAGAGCTGATCGACAACATCAATATCTCGACCACCCAGACCCTGCTGCGCACCATGGCTACGTCGATCTCCACGCTGCTGGCGATCGTTGCGTTGATGGTGTTCGGTGGTGAGCCGCTGTGGGGCTTCTCCCTGGCGCTGTTCATTGGTGTGTCGGCGGGCACCTACTCGTCGGTGTATATCGCCAGCATCCTGCTGATCTGGCTGAAGCTGACGACTGAGGATCTGATTCCTCCGGTGGCTTCTGAAGAGGTTGATGAGCGTCCTTGATGCAATGACGTAAGAAAAAGCCCGGCCTAGTGCCGGGCTTTTTTGTGGGGTACGTCGCAACTGCCGGACTGCAGCGGCATCGACTGGAACTCATCGGCGAAAATGCCCTCCAATTCTGCGAGTGCAGGATTTATCTGCAGATCGCGCCATATTGGAGGGCAAGATGAACAAGTCGATGATCGTGGGAGCGGTGCTGGGTGCCGTAGGTGTTACTGCCGGAGGTGCTGTGGCGACCTACCATATGGTCTCTGCTCCCAAGTATGCCGAAGTACTGGCGGTGCAGCCGGTCAAGGAAACCATCAAGACGCCGCGCCAGGAGTGTCGTGAGGTGACGGTGACCAAGCAGGCGCCGGTCAAGGATCAGCATCAGATTGCCGGTACGGTGATTGGTGCGCTGGCCGGTGGCCTGCTCGGCAATCAGGTGGGTGGTGGTACCGGCAAGAAGGTGGCGACCGTGGCCGGTGCGGCGGCCGGTGGCTATGCCGGTAACAAGGTGCAGGAAAACATGCAGGCCAGTGATACCTACACCACCACCGAAACGCGCTGCAATACGGTGACCGACACCAGTGAAAAACTGGTGGGTTATGACGTGCAGTACCAGCTGGATGGCAAGATCGGTCAGGTGCGCATGGATCATGATCCGGGTCAGCGCATTCCGCTGAGTGACAGTGGCCAGCTGATTCTCTCGCAGCAGACTGCAGCACCGCCTGCGCAGTAATCGACCGGCAATAAGAAAGCGCCCCGCGGGGCGCTTTTTTGTGTCGAACAGGGTGCGCTTAGCGCTTCATGCTCGGTGCCAGGTGCGGCTGGATGGCGGTCAGCACGGCCTTGAAGCACTTGGTGTTGCCCGCCACGATGTGGCCCTTTTCGAGGAATTCGTGGCCACCGCTGAAGTCGCTGACCAGACCGCCGGCTTCCTGGATCAGCAGGGCGCCAGCAGCCATGTCCCACTCGGACAGACCAAACTCCCAGAAGGCGTCGAAGCGGCCGGCGGCCACGTAGGCCAGGTCCAGGCTCGCTGCGCCGGCGCGGCGGATGCCGGCGGTTTCGCCGACCAGGCTGCGGAACATGCCCAGGTAGTTGTCCAGGTTGTCCAGTTGGCTGTCGCGGAAGGGGAAGCCGGTGCCGAGCAGGGCGCCTTCCAGGCTCTTGCGATTGCTCACGCGGATGCGGCGGCCGTTCATGGCTGCACCGCCGCCACGGCTGGCGGTAAATTCTTCCTGGCGGATAGGATCGAGAATGACCGCATGCTCAAGGCGGCCGCGGTATTTGCAGGCAATGCTCACGGCGAAATGCGGCACGCCACGCACGAAGTTGGTGGTGCCATCGAGCGGGTCGATGATCCACAGGTAATCCTTGCCCTCGCCCTGACCTTCGCTGAGGCCGCTTTCCTCACCGTAGATACCGTGGTTCGGATAGGCCTTGCGCAGTGCCGCGATGATGGTCTGCTCAGCCGCACGGTCTACTTCGGTGACGTAGTCCTTGGCGTCCTTCTCGTTGACGGAGATGGCGTCCAGGCGCTCGATGGAACGGAAAATCAGTTCACCGGCGCTGCGGGCCGCGCGCAGCGCGATATTCAGCATGGGCTGCATGGCAATTTACCTGGGGCGTTAAAGAAAGCCGATCATATTACCAGAAAAGCGTAGGTCATGCAGGCTGCTCCGTCTGTTGCGTGCGTTGCTCCGCTTCGTTCGGTAACATCGCCGCTCGTTCAATGCCGTGTGAGAGCCTGTGGTGCTGCAGAACATTCGAGTCGTGCTGGTTAATACCAGTCATCCCGGCAATATCGGCGGCGCTGCGCGAGCCATGAAAAACATGGGCCTGTCGCAGCTGGTGCTGGTGCAGCCTGAAGACTTTCCCAGTAGCGAGGCGGTCGCGCGGGCTTCCGGTGCGACCGATATTCTCGATGCGGCGTTGGTGGTGGATACCCTGGAGGAGGCTTTGACCGGCTGCAGTGTGGTGCTGGGTACCAGTGCGCGGGATCGGCGTATTCCCTGGCCGCTGCTGGATCCGCGAGAGTGTGCGAGTACTTCCCTGGAGCATCTGGGGCAGGGTGGGCAGGTTGCGCTGGTATTTGGCCGCGAATACGCCGGGCTGACCAATGAGGAGCTGCAGCGCTGCCACTTTCATGTGCACATTCCTTCCGATCCCGAATTTGGCTCGCTGAACCTGGCGGCCGCGGTGCAGGTGCTGACCTATGAGGTGCGCATGGCCTGGCTGGCGCAGCAGGGGCAGCCGACCAAGATGGCCAAGCTGGAAACCACGGCCATGCTCAATAGCCAGCTGGTGACGGTCGAGGAGCTGGAAGCCTATTTCCGCCATCTGGAGCAAACGCTGATCGCCATTCGGTTTCTCGACCCGGAGAAGCCGCGTCACCTGATGGCGCGCCTGCGTCGGTTGTATGGGCGCTGTGCGATCAGTCGTCTGGAAATGAATATTCTTCGCGGCATCCTTACCGAGACGCAGAAAGTCGTCGACGGCGCTGCTTGCAAAAAAGGTGAAGAGTGATGTTCGAGCGTATGCGGGAAGACATTCAGAGCGTATTCCATCGTGATCCGGCGGCGCGCAATGCCTTTGAGGTGCTGACTTGCTATCCAGGCCTGCATGCCATCTGGCTGCATCGTGTCGCGCATGCCTGCTGGGGGATGGGCTGGAAGTGGCTGGGGCGTCTGGTGTCGACGTTCAGCCGCTGGCTGACCGGGATCGAGATTCATCCAGGCGCGAAGATCGGTCGCCGCTTCTTTATCGATCACGGCATGGGCATCGTGATCGGCGAGACAGCCGAGATCGGCAATGATGTCACTCTATATCAGGGGGTGACGCTGGGTGGAACCAGCTGGAACAAGGGCAAGCGGCATCCGACCCTTGAGGATGGGGTTGTGGTGGGTGCCGGCGCCAAGGTGCTTGGCCCCTTCACTGTCGGTGCGGGTGCCAAGATCGGTTCCAATGCGGTGGTGACCAAGGCCGTGCCGGCCGGTGCTACTGCGGTTGGCATTCCGGGGCGGATCATTGCCAAGGAGGCGGATGAGCAGGAGGCCAAGCGCCAGGCGATTGCCGAGAAGTATGGTTTTGATGCCTATGGTCTGGGGCAGGATATGCCGGATCCGGTGGCGCGGGCCATCGGTCAGCTGCTCGATCACCTGCAGGCGGTGGATGAGCGCCTGGAGGGAATGTGCAAGGCGCTGACGGCCCTGGGCAGCGATTACTGCGCGAAGAAGCTCCCGGAGCTGCGCGATGAAGATTTTGCCGGGGTCAAGGGCGAGGGCGAGTCGTCGCCTCGTTGATGCTATGTGTGTGCGGGCTTGTTACAATTCGCGCCCGCACTCATTGCATATCCGACTATCTAGCTGGGTCTTATAGTTGACTTAATTAGTCGGAAATTGCATACTCGCTGCAACTCAGCGAATCCGTGGTACTTCCATGCGACTCACCACCAAAGGCCGCTACGCCGTGACCGCCATGCTCGACCTCGCTCTGCACGCGCAGAAGGGGCCGGTTTCCCTGGCGGATATTTCCGAGCGTCAGGGCATTTCCCTGTCTTACCTTGAGCAACTGTTTGCCAAGCTGCGTCGCGGCAATCTGGTGAGCAGTGTGCGTGGTCCGGGTGGTGGTTATCAGCTCGCCCGCGACATGACGGGCATTCAGGTGGCGCAGGTGATCGATGCGGTCAATGAATCTGTTGATGCGACGCGCTGCCAGGGGCTGGGCGACTGCCACAGCGGCGATACCTGTCTGACCCATCATCTTTGGTGCGATCTGAGTCAGCAGATCCATGAGTTTCTGAGTGGCATCAGCCTTGCGGACCTGGTTACCCGTCGCGAGGTACAGGAAGTGGCTTTGCGCCAGGATCAGCGCCGCTGCAATGGCAAAACCCCGTTCCTCGACAAGATTGAAGCGTCCACCCTCGATTGAGTGGTGGCGCCGGCCAGCCGGGCCTGAACGCCGATAGGAGAGCACTGATGAAGCTGCCGATTTACCTGGATTACTCCGCGACTACGCCGGTCGACCCGCGCGTTGCGCAGAAAATGTGCGACTGCCTGCTGATGGAAGGCAATTTCGGTAACCCGGCTTCGCGTTCCCATGTGTTTGGCTGGAAAGCCGAAGAGGCAGTCGAGAATGCCCGTCGTCAGGTGGCCGAGCTGGTCAATGCCGATCCGCGTGAAATCGTCTGGACTTCCGGTGCTACCGAGTCGGACAACCTTGCCATCAAGGGCGTGGCGCATTTCTATGCAAGCAAGGGCAAGCACCTCATTACCTCGAAGATCGAGCACAAGGCGGTACTGGATACCTGCCGCCAGCTGGAGCGCGAAGGTTTCGAGGTGACGTACCTGGAGCCAGGCGAAGACGGCATCATTACCCCAGCCATGGTCGAGGCGGCCCTGCGTGATGACACCGTGCTGGTGTCGCTCATGCATGTGAACAACGAAGTCGGCACGATCAATGACATTGCTGCCATCGGTGAGCTGACCCGCTCCCGCGGCGTGCTGTTCCATGTTGATGCGGCGCAATCGACCGGCAAGGTCGAGATTGACTTGGACAAGCTCAAGGTCGACCTGATGTCGTTCTCCGCGCACAAGACTTATGGTCCGAAGGGCGTCGGCGCCCTGTACGTGCGTCGCAAGCCGCGCGTACGTCTGGAAGCGCAGATGCATGGCGGTGGTCACGAACGCGGTATGCGTTCGGGCACCCTGGCGACCCATCAGCTGGTCGGTATGGGGGAGGCCTTCCGCATCGCCAAGGAAGAGATGGCCGCAGAAAATCTGCGGGTGACTGCGCTGCGCGATCGCTTTCTCAAGCAGCTCGATGGCCTGGAAGAGCTCTACGTCAACGGCAGCCTGACTCAGCGTGTGCCGCACAACCTGAACCTGAGCTTCAACTATGTCGAGGGCGAGTCCCTGATCATGGCACTCAAGGACCTGGCGGTGTCGTCGGGTTCGGCCTGCACCTCGGCGTCGTTGGAGCCGTCCTATGTCTTGCGTGCCCTGGGTCGCAACGACGAGCTGGCGCACAGTTCCATCCGTTTCTCTTTCGGTCGCTTCACCACTGAAGAAGAGATTGATTACGCCGCCGCCAAAGTCATGGAGGCGGTCACCAAGCTGCGCGAACTGTCGCCGCTCTGGGATATGTACAAAGAGGGTGTCGACCTGTCCAAGGTCGAATGGCAGGCCCACTAACCGTTTCGATGAGGTAAGCGACATGGCATACAGCGAAAAGGTCCTCGACCACTACGAAAACCCGCGCAACGTCGGCAAGCTCGACGCGGAAGATCCG
>ERZ1645187.4797-NODE-4797-length-10753-cov-64.682184_pt1 | contig 10753 bp, 10 predicted proteins | sample MGYA00575352_ERZ1645187 | MGnify/ENA primary metagenome ERZ1645187 (study PRJEB40837, sample SAMN11349314) | freshwater sediment metagenome | isolation source: river sediment | host: Sediment | place: India: Wazaribad , New Delhi | collected 2017-02-21 ...
GCCGGAGATCGCGGCCAGCTTCATGCCGTGCTTGAGGCCGAGCTTGTAGATCTCCCGCACCTTTTCCCACTCGATGCCGCGGCCGACGGTGAAGTTCTCGAACCGGCCTTCGAGCGCGAGCACGATGGTCTCGGCCAGGCAGGCGTAGGCCACGCCCTTGGGCAGGCCGATGTTCTTCATGTGTACCTCGCCCGGCAGCTGGATTTCGCCGGACTCGATGACCAGCACGTCGGGGCGCTTGGCCACTTCCTCGGGCGGCAGATCGAGCGGGCGCGCCACGTCGGTGATCACGCAGCCGGGCTTGACCTTCATGATGTCGAGCACCTTCTTGCCGGCGCCGGAGGTGGCGGTGACGATCATGTCCATCTCGGCGATGTCCTTGTCGGCCTGCGCCGACAGGAACAGTTTGGCGTCGGGCGTTTCCTTGAGGATGGACTCCTTGAGCGCGAGCAGCTTGGCCGTCTCGGGCGAGACCATGTAGACCTCTTCGGCCGCCTTGGCCATGAGCCGCGCGCAGACCGAGCCGATGGCGCCGGTGGCGCCGACGATCATGGCCTTGAACTTCACGCGCTCCTTGCCCTTGGGCGGCGGGAGCAGCCGCATGCGCAGCAGCGCGTCGTGCGCGGCCCACAGCGCGCCCGAGGCGCTGTAGCTGTTGCCGGTGGTGATGGGCAACGGCGCGCGCTTGGCCACGGTGAGGCCGGCGTCGCCCACCACCTTGGTGAAGGCACCCAGGCCCATGATCTGCGCGCCCATGCGCCGCGCCATGGCGGCGGCGTCAAGCAGGCGGCGGTAGGTGAACTCGGGGCTGTGCGACATGATCTCGCGCGGCGTACCGCCCACCGAGATCAGCCAGCCCTCGGTTTCCACGCCGGTGGGCGAGCGGATCCCGGTGACCTTCGAATACACGAAGGGCGGGGCATAGGCCATGATCTTCTCGAGCGAGTTCATGAACATCGGCGGCGAGACGTGTGACAGCAGTTCGATTGGTTTGACCTTCTTGAAGTACTCCTGCGACAGCGGATGGATCACGAAGGCGAAGCGGTTCACGCGCTTGAAGCCGTTGGGGTAGACGATGCGCGGCTCCAGGCCCATCGCGGTGATGATCTCAAGATAGTCGTCCTCGAGCAGTTCCTGCGGGAACTTGCCGGTGGCGGCGACGATCATCGCGTCGAGCAGGCTGGGGCTGAGCACGTGGCCGTGCATCAGCGGCGCGGCGTCGATGACCATGTGCACGCCCTTGTCCTTGAGCTGGGCGATGCGCTCGTCATTGACGGTGGTGGAGATGATGGTCTTGCCCGCCAGCTCCTCCAGGCCGAACTGGTCGAGCTCGTGCGGAGCGGCCACCAGCACGGTGGCCTTCTGCACCGCCTTGCGCAGCACGAAGCGCGTCCACTCCTTGATCGGGCCGGTCGCCAGATCGACCGGCAGTGACCAGTCCTTCACGTAGTGCGCGCCGGTGCTGTAGAGCTGCAGCGCCTCCAGCGAGGTCAGGAACTTGGGCACGCCGAGCTGCAACAACGGGTCGGCGAACAGCAGGTTCTCGGTGTACTCGGCCATCGAGGTGGCGAGCTTGTAATTGGTCATGCCCGACAGGAACACCACGCGCGCGTTGTTGAAGTAGCTGCCGAGCTCGATCTGCGCGTGGCGCACCGACCACTCCTGCAGGATGTCGCCGAGCGTGCCGCCGACGGTGGTGAGCGCCTGCTTGGCCACGGCCTTGAGCTTGGCGCTGTCCTTTTCGACGAAGCGGTGGGTGCCGGCGCGGTAACGGTCCTTGAGCACACCCAGGCCGATGGCGTCGGCCTCGGCGTCCCAGTGGCGGACCAGCGCCACCGCGCGGGCCACGCTGCCGTCGGTGCCGACACGCTTGACGTGCAGTTTTTCCCCGAGGAATTCGGTGGTGAACGAAAAATCCTGGGCGGCCGACCCCAGGCTGATGCCGACAACTGTTTTCATGATCTGTCCATCCGCAAAGAAATCCAGTGAAATTATTCATTGATCTGGTCAAGAAGGACCCCGATCAGGTCAAGAAACGCCGACAAAACCCGGGCGATTCCGCTCTGGCGACGGCCATGGGCGAACCCATCGTGACTCCTGAATTGATAGCTGTTCGTGGCCATCCGACGCTGGAGTGATGCCGAAAGCACCGATAATTCGGGTCATGACCACCCATGTGCACCCCGCGGCCAGGCCGCTGTCGACCCACGACACCACCCGCATCGACGACACCCGCATCGGCGCGGTGCGTCCGCTGATCACCCCGGCCCTGCTGAACGAATGGCTGCCGGTGCCGCCCGAAGCGCAGGCGCTGGTGGAGCGCAGCCGCGCCGCGCTGTCGCGCGTGCTGCACGGCCAGGACGACCGGTTGATCGTGGTGGTGGGCCCGTGCTCGATCCACGACCACGACCAGGCCATGGCCTACGCACGCGCGCTGACGGCGCAGGCCGATGATCTGGCCGACGACCTGCTGATCGTGATGCGCGTGTACTTCGAGAAACCCCGCACCACCGTCGGCTGGAAGGGCTACATCAACGACCCGCACCTGGACGGCAGCTTCGCGATCAACGAGGGGCTGGAGCTGGCGCGCCAGCTGCTGCTGGACGTGCTGGCCCTGGGCCTGCCGGTGGGCACCGAGTTCCTCGACCTGCTATCGCCGCAGTTCATCAGCGAGCTGGTGAGCTGGGGCGCGATCGGCGCGCGCACCACCGAAAGCCAGAGCCACCGCCAGCTGGCCAGCGGGCTGAGTTGCCCGGTGGGCTTCAAGAACGGCACCGACGGCGGCGTCAAGGTGGCGGCCGACGCCATCCTGGCCGCACAGGCGCCGCACGCCTTCATGGGCATGACCAAGATGGGCCAGGCCGCCATCTTCGAGACCCGCGGCAACGACGACTGCCATGTCATCCTGCGCGGGGGCAAGACCACCAACTACGCGAAGGCGGACGTGGACGCCGCCTGCGCGCTGCTCAAGACGGCTGGCCTGCGCGAGCAGGTGATGATCGATGTCTCGCACGCCAACAGCAGCAAGCAGCACCAGCGCCAGATCCAGGTGGCGGCCGAGGTGGCAGCGCAGATCGCCGCCGGCGACAGCCGCATCATCGGCGTGATGATCGAAAGCCACCTGGAAGAAGGCCGACAGGACATCGTGCCCGGCCTGCCCTTGAAGCACGGCGTCTCGGTGACGGATGCCTGCATCAGCCTGGCGCAGACGGTGCCCGTGCTGCAGGGCCTGGCGGCCGCGGTGCAGCTGCGGCGCAGCCACGCCAACCCGCACACGAAGGACTGACGTCACACGCCCCCACGGTCGCCACGGCGTGCGCTTCGCGGGGCGTGCCTGCGCTGGAAGCGCCGGCCGATCAGCCTTTCAGCCCAGCGGCGTGCAGCGCAGCGTGCGTCGGGCGGCCTCCACGGCCTCATGCTCGGCCGCGTAATCGCCCACCAGCACGCGCATCAGCAGCAGGCCGCGCCCGCCCGGCGCCCGGACCATCCGCGCGCCGGCCGGCACGGCCGTGGGCTCCGGGGTGTCCGGGCCGATCAGCACCAGGTCCACCGGCACGCCGGCGGCCTTGCGGTCGTTGAGCACGAAAAAGTTGTCGGAGTTGGCGCCGTACAGCGCGATCGACCAGTAGCCCGGCAGCTTGGGGTCGGCCTGGATGCGCAGCGCCTGCTGGCGCACGTCGAACGAGCAGGTGGCGTAGAGCAGGTCGGGGCTGGGCATGACCACGCGGCGCTGGGTGTGGTCGGTCATGGGCGGGAAATAGGCCACGCCCGGCCCGCGCCCCTCGGCCGGCGCCGCCCTCGACAGCGCCGCCATGATGGCGTAGGGAATGGCCCAGACCACCAGCAGGTGCGTGAGCAGCGCCACCACCGCCAGCACCTCGATGCGCACGTACCAGGGGCGGCGCCGGGTCAGCAAACGCATCACGCTCATTCGCAGGCTCCCAGGCGTTCGATGCGCGGCGCGGCCAGCGAGGCCGGATTGGCCACCAGCTCGGGCGCGGGGTTGTACAGGCGCAGCGTGAAGCTCAGGCCGCGGTCACCGGGTGTGGGCAGCCAGGGCGTCGGGCCGGCCGGTGATGAAGATGCAAGAGCCTCGCCCTCCTGCGGCGGCGTCGGCCCGGTCTCGAACGAAAAACGGCCTTGCGCATCCATCGGCGCATTGCGGCCGTTGACGCTGTAGCGCCGTCCGGGCGCATCGAACAGGAAGCGGTCTTCGGCGTAGGCGGTCACGCTCCACCAGCGGGCGTCGGGTGCCGGGCCGCTGAGGCGGTAGCGGCAGCGCGAGCGCAGCGGCCGGCCTTCGCTGTCGGCGGTGGCGACGTAGTACACCGTCTCTTCGCGATTCAGCGCCAGCAGCGCGCCCACCGCCACCACCGCGCGGGTGTAGAGGTCCGCGTGGGTGCTGCCGGCCAGGGTGCTGGTGCGCCAGGCGCCGGCGGACACGCCGCCACGGTCGAGCTGGCTGCGAACCACCAGCCAGGCCGAGCCGGCACCCAATGCGATGGCCAGCCCGTACAGCGCCAGCACCGTGGGCCAGCGCACCGGGGCCGTGGGGGACGAAAGAACACTCATCCGACTCATCCCGGGTTGGAACGGTGCCGCAGGCGGCGCGCCAGCGACGACAGCCAGGGCGCGGCGCGGGTCGGCCACAGGCGGTAGATGGCGTCGCCCACCTTGGCGTCTGCGCCGATCAGCAGCCGCGTGCGTCCGCTGCGCAGCGCCTGCGCGATGGCCTGCGCCGCCTCGGGCGCGGTGGTGCGGGCGGCCTGCTCGAACTGCGCGTGCAGGGCCTGCGGCGTGTCGGCCACCGACGAGATGTCGCCCAGCCGCGCTTCCCGGGCGATGCGGGTCTGGATGCCGCCGGGGTGCACGCACAGCACCCGCACGCCGCTGTCTCGCAACTCCTCGCGCAAGGCGTCGGAAAAGCCGCGCACCGCCGCCTTGCTGGCGTTGTAGATGGACTGCGTGGGCATGGACACCATCGCGAAGATGCTGGATAGGTTCACCAGCACGGCGGGTTCGCCGCGCGCCGCGCGGGCCTGCAACTGGGGCATGAAGGTGCGACAGCCGTGCACCACGCCCCAGAAATTGATGTTCATGAGCCAGTGCGCGTCGTCCAGCGTGAGGGTGTGCACCGGCGCCACCAGGCCGACACCGGCATTGTTGACCACCGCATGCGCGCCGCCCCAGGCCGTTTGTGCGGTATCGGCCAGGGCCTGCACCGCCGCCGCATCGGCCACGTCGCAGACCTGCGTCAGGCAGTCGGCGCCGCCGGCGCGCAAGGCCGCGGCCACCGCGTCCAGCCGCTCGGCGTGCACGTCCGCCAGCAGCAGCCGCGCGCCCCGCGCGGCCAGGTGATGCGCGAGCGCCTCGCCGATGCCGGAGGCGGCGCCGGTGATGACGATGCCTGTGCCCTGAAACGATTTCATGGCGGCGATTGTGGCACCGGGCGGGCGCCGGGACGGTTATCTGGGCCGGCGCGGTGCCATCGGGGCGCGGCCCGCGATGTGGCGGAACGTGATGCGGCCCTTGCTCAGGTCGTAAGGCGAGAGTTCCAGCGAGACGCGGTCGCCCGCAAGGATGCGGATGTGGTTCTTGCGCATCTTGCCGCCGGCATAGGCGATCAGCTGATGGCCGTTGTCCAGCGTCACACGGTAGCGCGAGTCGGGCAGCACCTCATTGGCGATGCCCATCATCTCGATCAGTTCTTCCTTGGCCATGGCGGGGTTCTTTCGGCAGCGGGTTGCGGGGAGGGCTTCACTGGGCGCGGGTGGTTTCATGCACCCAGACGATGCCCTGCGCCAGCGCATAGTGCGCGGCCGCGTCGTGGGAGGGGAAGTGGTCGTGAAAGCGCATCACGCGGTCGGTGGTGCCGCGGCCGCTGCCGCTGGCGATGGACACCAGCGCGGCGAAGCGCCCGCAGGCCAGCGGACGGGGGCAGGCCGCGATGCGGTATTTGCCCATGGTGATGGGCGAGGTCGAAGGGTTCGAAGTGGATGTCGTCATGTCGTTGTAGTTATGGGAGTCAATGAAAAAAGTGTCCGCGACGCAGGGCCGTTCGCTCGAAGGCTCGATGCCGGGCGAATGAGTGAAAGCGCCCGAGGGCGGGTCGTTGGCAGCCCAAGGTGCCAGGGTGCCCGTCTGAATCCCCTGGCGCACCGGTGACGGAAAACCAGGGCACGCGCCACAGCAGGGGCGACGTGATCAGAAGGGAGGAGAGCCGCTGCGTCGTGGGAAAAGCCGGTCGGCTCGCATTTGAAGGGCTGGACGGGCGGCCCCTCTGCCGGGGTTTTGGCCTCGCTGCGAATTGCGGCGAGGTGGCCAGTCGCCAAAAGCGATGGGGGAATGTAGCACAGATGCAACATTGGCGCCGGGGCGGAGGCCGTCGACCGGGCTGGCCGGGCCAAGGCAACCGCACGGCCAGCGGGCTTCAGGCACACACTTGTTGATGGAAACGGACCATTCCCAGCGTCAACTGGCGGATTTTTGCTATTTTTTCAGGACTGGCCCACGCTTCACCCCACCCACAGAATCCACGGCGTGCCAATGACCAAGAACACCACCGTGCAGAACACCGTGGTGATCAGCCCCAGCCGGTACAGCTCGCGCTGGGTCAGGTAGCCGCTGGCGGCGAAGATGATGTTCTGGCTACCGCCCTGGGGCGTGAGGGTGGAGAAGTAGCTGCTGGCAAACAGCAGCGCGAAGCCCATCAGCGGCAGCGGCACACCGGTCTGCAAGCCGACGTCCAGGAACACGCCCAGCAGCGCCAGCACCTGCGCCGACTGGCTGACGAACATGTAGTGCATCAGCACGTACAGCCCCAGCAGCGCCACGTACGCCACCGGCCACGAAATGCCGCCCAGCATCGAAGCCAGGCGCTGGCCCACATAGCCCATGAAGCCAAGTTCGTTGAGCTGCCCGCTGAGCGCGAACAACACCGCCAGCCACAGGAAGGTGGCCAGCGTGCTGCCCTGCAGGTAGATGTCTTCGAGCGTCAGCACGCGCAGCGCCAGCAGCGTGCCCAGCCCGGCGATGGCCACGGCGGTCAGGTTCAACTTGAACACGCCGGCGAAGATCCATGCGCCGACCATGATCGCAAAGGTCACGGCCGTGACCCACTCGTCGCGCGACAACGGTCCCATGTCGCGCAAGGCCTGGCGGGCTGCGGCGGGCGCCTCGGGCGTGTCGGTAACGCCGGGCGGAAACACCCGGAAGATCAGGCGCGGCAGCAATGCGATGGCGGCCAACGTCGGCACCGAGGCCACCAGCAGCCATTTGCCGAAATCAACCTTCAGCCCTTGTTCGGCCGCCAGCGACACGCCGATCGGATTGGCCGACGTGGCGGTGAGCCACAGCGCCGACGACACCGCCAGGCTGGCCATGCCGCAGAACATCAGGTAGCCGCCCAGGCGGCGTTTGTTTTCATCCTCGGGCACCGAGCCGCCGCTCTGGGCCAGCGACAGGATGATGGGGTAGAGCACGCCGCCGCGCGCCGTGTTGCTGGGGAAGCCGGGGGCGATCAGCGCATCGGTGATGAAGATGCTGTAGGCCAGGCCCAGCGTGGACTTGCCGAACAGCGACACCACCTTCAGGCTGATGCGCCGGCCCAGGCCGCACTTGACCACCGCCTGGGCGACGAGGAAGGCGACCACGACGAGCAACACGCTGGGGTTGGCAAAACCGGCAAAGGCCCTGGCCGGATCGAGCGTGTTGCTCAGCACCGCGACGGAGCCGGCCAGCAGGGCCGAGGTCAGCAGCGGATAGGCGTTGATGATGACGGCGAAGATGGCAGAGGCGAAGATGGCGAACAGATGCCAGGCTTCGCGGGTGAGGCCCTCGGGAACGGGGACGAACCAAATGCCGAAGCCAAGAACAAACGGCGCCACCCCCTTCAAGACGGGCAGCCATCGGGACAGGGACGCGCTCATGGCCGTGCTCCCGAGGTGCCCGACACCGGCGGCAACGCCGGGGACACCGGGCCGATGCGCGCCCACCCCGTGAGGTCGACCACCCGGCCGCTCACGTTGCCATCCTCCGATTCGACCAGGGTTCGCCACTTGAAGGTGTATTGCCCGCTGACACCGGCATAGCGACCGGTGCCCCCGACGAAGCGCCCCTCGATGGGCTGTCCGGGCCCGCCGGCACCGCCTTGCAATTCGCTGAAGACCTGGTCCCCGCGTTCGTCGGTCCACACACTGCGGGCCTGCAGACCGCTCTGGTTGTCGCGCAGGCCGATGACGTCCGAACGGAAAGCCAGCCCTGGCCGGTTGTCACCGACCAGCATCAGCGACCCGCTCAGGCGGAAGATCTCGGCCCGGCGACCAGGGCCCATGTCGAGCGCCTGGCGGTTGCCGGTGGCCGACCAGGACCCCGTGAAGTGGCGCTCCTGCGGTCCGCCGGCGCCGCCGCTCGCAGCAGGCGTCGGCGGCGAGGGCGTGCACGCGGCCACACCGAGCAGCAACGACACCGCCATGAGCCTCACGCGGTGGCAGGCGGAATGAAAGGCAATGCGCATCGGACAACCCTGAAACTGACGCCGCTAAGCGCCCGCAAAACGGGCGCGTTTCCATCATGCGCCCGTGACAGGAGAAAGAAAAGCCCCGCCCGGCGGTCTGTTTGACCGAGATCAGCGCCTCAGGACTTCGCAGCCCAGGCCTGGGGCTTGAGCGAGCGCAGGTAGGCGATCAGCGCGGCCATGTCGGCGTCGTTGATGTTCTTGTAGAACGCGAAGCCCATGGGCGGCTTGTAGGGTTTGCCGTCGCGGTCCACGCCGTCGCGGATGGCCTTGGCAATTTGCGCGTCGGTCCAGTTCTTCAGGCCGCTTTCGTGCGGGGTGAGGTTGCGCGCAACGCTTTCGCCCCACGGACCCTTGAACACCATGCCGCCGGCACCGAGCTGCCCGGCCTTGGGCGCGCCCTTGTCGTCGCGCGGCGTGTGGCATTCCATGCAGTGACCGATCTGCGCGAGGTATTCGCCGTACTTGAGCTGGTTGGTGGCCGGCGGCGCCTTGACGTTCTTCACCGCCGGCCCGTAGTTCGGCGGCAGCGGGATGTTGTATTTCGACTTCGGCACCGCGTTGGACACCGCCGGTTGCGCGCGCAGGTAGGCGATGATGGCCGCGAGGTCGGCATCCGACAGGTGGCGGTAGAACTCGATCGGCATCGGCGGGCCGATGAGGGTCTTGTCGGGACGCACCCCTTCGCGGATGGCTTTGGCGAGCTGCGCGTCGGTCCATTTGCCGATGCCGGTGTCGCGGTCCGGGGTGATGTTGGAGGCATAGGCCTTGAACGGCGGCTCGTCGAACACCATGCCGCCGGACAGCCCCTTGTCGGGCAGTGGTTCGCCCTGCGCGCCCCGCTGCAGGTGACAGTTGCCGCAAGCCACGATGCCTTCCATCAGGTACTTGCCGCGTTCCAGCGGTGTCGGCTTCTGGGCCAGGGCAGGACTGGCAGCGGCCGCCAGCAAGGCACTGAGGGCGAAGATCGGCAGGATGGGCTTCATGGGCAACTCCAGGGCAGGGTTGAGGGCAGCGATCGCCAAACCAATTGACACAGATCAAGGGCGGATTATCGACATCGGAACGCGCCAGGCAAGCGGCTGAGTGCGCCGTCGGCGATCGCGCGGCCCAAGCCCAAGCCGGCGTCCCGGCCGCGCCGGCAGCGGTGCGGCCGTCATAATGGTCCGTCATTGATGGATCGCCAGACCATGGACTACGAACACTTTGTCGTTGCCGCCGCGCGGGTGGTGGAATTCACGGGCGTGGTGGTGATGCTCGCCGGCGCCTTGATCGCGTCGCTCGCTTACGCGCGGCGCCTGCTGCGCCACACCCCGCCGCAAGAGGCCTACCACGGGCTGCGGGCCGATCTGGGCCGAGCCATTCTGCTGGGGCTGGAGTTTCTGGTGATCGCCGACATCATTGGCACGGTCGCGATCCAGCCGAACTTCCAGAACCTGGGCGTGCTGGCCGTCATCGTGGCCATCCGCACGCTGCTGAGTTTCGCGCTGGAGCTCGAAGTCAGCGGACGCTGGCCGTGGCAGAAAAGCCAGCGGCCAGCCGCCGAGCGCTAGAAGATCGCCTGCGCGATCAACAGCCCGGTGAACACCGCCACCGAGGTGGCCACGAGACCCGGGATCATGAACGAGTGGTTCAGCACGTATTTGCCGATCTTCGTCGTGCCCGAAAGGTCGAAGTTGATGGCCGCGATCAGCGAACCGTAGGTGGGAATGAAGAAGTAGCCGTTGACCGACGGGAACATCGCGATCAGGAACTGCGGCGGAATGCCCAGCGCGATGCCCAGCGGCATCAGCGCGCGGGTCGTGGCGGCCTGGCTGTACAGCAGCACCGAGGCCAGGAACAGCCCGAAGGCGAAGGTCCAGGGCGCCACCTTGGCCCAGTCGCCGATGGCCGGCACGATGACATCCTTGTTGGCGGCGATGAAGCTGTCGCCCAGCCAGGCCAGGCCGAAGATGCCGATCACCGCCACCACACCGGCGCGCAGCGTGGCGGTCTTGGGCACCTCGTCAACCGGCACCTTGGTCAGCAGCAACATGAGGGCCGCGACCGACATCATGAGGATTTCGATCACCAGCGGCATGGCCAGCGGGCTCTTGGCGCCGGGCAATTGACGCAGGCTGGGGAAGAAGCCGAACAGCACCACCAGCGCCACACCGCTCAGAAAGATGAAGGCGGAGAGCTTTGCGCCGGGCTTGAGCGGCGCGCGTTCGGTGTCCGCCTGTGGCGCCGGGATCTGGC
>ERZ1645187.4798-NODE-4798-length-10753-cov-20.151337_pt1 | contig 10753 bp, 9 predicted proteins | sample MGYA00575352_ERZ1645187 | MGnify/ENA primary metagenome ERZ1645187 (study PRJEB40837, sample SAMN11349314) | freshwater sediment metagenome | isolation source: river sediment | host: Sediment | place: India: Wazaribad , New Delhi | collected 2017-02-21 ...
AGGAGGGCGTGTTGCCGACCATCTCGAGGTTGTGGCTGGTCTCCTGGGTGAGATCCAGGAACTCCTCGTCGACGATGCCGCGCACGCCGTGCCAGGCGCCGTAGACCAGCTCGACGTTGCGGAATTTTCGGGCCTCGAGCACCGCGCCGACGATCGACTGGTTGATGACGGCGGTGGGGCCGCCGCCCTGCGCGACGAGGACCTTGGTCTGAGACATGAGCATGTTTCCCATCGAGATTCGCGGACGACGACGAAGCGTCTCGCCCCCCGCCATCCTGCTCGAGAGCGGGGCGATCTCAAGACGATTCCGCCCGTCTGCGGCGATCGGCGGCGGAAAAACGATGCTGCATCGCGGAAAGATCGCCGGTTCCGCCATCGACCCGCCGCTCGGAAGGGGCTATAGCAGGGGCAACCCGAGCCGCGACGGCGCGAGAGCGACGCGCGTGCCCCTTCCCGGAGATTTCCCTTGGCCTTTCCTCATGCGAGCCCGGCGCTCGACCGCGCGCTCGCCAATCGAGCCTATGAAGAACCGACCCCCGTCCAGGCGGCGGTGCTCGCGCCCGACACCCGTGGACGCGATCTCCTGGTGTCGGCGCAGACCGGCTCGGGCAAGACCGTCGCCTACGGGCTGGCGCTCGGGGCGGACCTGCTCGGCGAAAACGAGGCCTTCGGCAGCGCCGGCGCGCCGCAGGCGCTGGTGATCGCGCCGACGCGCGAACTGGCGCTCCAGGTCGAGCGCGAGCTCGGCTGGCTGTTCGAGGAGACCGGGGCGCGGATCGTGCCCTGCGTCGGCGGTATGGACCCGCGCGCCGAACGGCGGCGGCTGGCGCTCGGCGCCAACATCGTCGTCGGCACGCCCGGCCGTCTGCGCGACCACATCGAACGCGGCGGTCTCGACGTGTCGCAGCTCGAGGCGGTGGTCCTCGACGAGGCCGACGAGATGCTCGACATGGGCTTCCGCGAGGATCTCGAGTTCATCCTCGATCAGACGCCGGAGGAGCGGCAGACGCTGCTCTTCTCGGCGACCCTGCCCAAGCCGATCGTGCAACTGGCGACGCGCTATCAGCGCGGCGCGCTGCGCATCGCGGTGGCCGGGGCCGAGCGCGGCCATGCCGACATCGAACATCGCGCCATCCGGGTCGCGGCGAACGAGGTCGAGGCGGCGATCGTCAACCTGCTGCGCTTCCACGAGGCGCCGACGGCGATCGTCTTCGCCAACACGCGCGAGGCGGTGCGTCACGTTCAGGCCTCGCTGATCGAGCGCGGCTTCCTGGCGGTGGCGCTCTCCGGCGAACTCGGTCAGCACGAGCGCAATCAGGCGCTGCAGGCGCTGCGCGACGGCCGCGCCCGGGTCTGCGTGGCGACCGACGTGGCGGCGCGCGGCATCGATCTGCCCAATCTCGACCTCGTCGTCCATGCGGAACTGCCGCACGACGCGGAGGTGTTCCAGCACCGCTCGGGCCGCACCGGCCGGGCGGGGCGCAAGGGCATCTCCTGCCTGCTGGTGCCGCCGAACCGTCGCAAGAAGGCCGAACGGCTGATCGCCGAGGCCGGCATTCGGCCCGAGTGGTCGGGTCCGCCGACGGCGGAGGCGATCCGCGCGCTCGAGCACGATCGGTTCCTGGCCGATCCGCTGCTCACGGAGGCCGTGGGCGAAGAAGAGAGCGAACTCGCGCGTCTGCTGCTCGAAAAGCGGAGCCCCGAGGAGATCGCCGGGGCGCTCGCCCGCATCTGGCGGGCCCGCCGGCCGATCGCCGAGGAGGTGGTCGATCCGGGCGAGAGCCGCCGCGTGCCGCGCTCGGGTCCGGGCGAGGGTCCGATGGGCGTCTGGTTCCGCTGCGACGTCGGCCGGCGTCAGAACGCCGACCCGAAGTGGCTGCTGCCGATGCTGTGCCGTCGCGGCGGCATCGAGCGGGGCGACGTCGGCTCGATCCGCATCTTCGACGAGGAGACGCGGTTCGAGGTGGCCGAAGGCGCCGCCGCGCGGTTCTGGGCCAACGCCCGCAAGCCCGACGACGAGCAGATCCGCTTCGCGCCCCTCGACGAGACCGTCGAACCGGGACGCGGACGTCGCGATGGTCGGGAGGGTCGCGGCGGTCCGGGGGGGCCGGGTGGGCCGCGCGCCGTCAAACATCGCCGCCGCTTCGAGCGCGGGCCGGAACGCGGCCCCGAGGGTGGGCCGAAGGGGCCGAAGAAGAAGCGCGAGCGGCGCCACGAGGGCTGATCAGCGGGCGAGGCGGCCGAGTTCGTCGAGGAGCGCCCGTGTCGCCACCGGCTTGGCGCGATGGGCGACCGAGGCGCGCACCGCGTCCGGATCGATGCGGCCGGCGTCGACGTCGGCCTTCACCGTCGCGATCGTCTCCAGAAAGGCGTCGGCGCTCCACTCCGTCGTGAAACGGGCGAACGGATTGTCGCCGTAGGCGCCGGTCAGGGTCGGCAGCGGCGACAGCACGTAGGGGCGGCCGCAGGCCAGCGTCTCGACCACGATGAAGGGCGATCCCTCGCCGAAGTGCGAGCACATCAGCCCCATGTGGCATTCGGAGATCGCCTTCGTCAGCCCGGCCGCGTCGAGCAGGCCGGTGCAGGTGACGAGGTCGGCGAGACCGGCCTTCTCGATCTCCTCGACGTCCTTGCCGAAATAGCGGAACTCGAGCGCGTCGCCGTGACGGCGCTTGCCCTCGCGGATGATCTCGAACAGCAGCTTCGGGTTCTTCTGCTCGACGATGCGGCCGGCGTAGAAGACGATGGTCTTCTCGGATCTCGGCAGCGGCGTCGCGGTGAAGCGGTCGTCGTACCAGGCGTCGATGTGGGCGAGACGCGGCCCGAGACGGCGGATGACGCCCTCGGAGAGGCCCGAGTCGTCGCGGCCGACCACCTGGACACGGTCTGCGACGAGGGGCAGGGCCCAACAGGCCGCGTCGTGGATCGCGCGCTTCGCCTTTTCTCCGGCGCCGGGGCCGGTGCCGTGGATGGTGAAGACTCTGGCGCCGGGCAGCGCCCAGGCGAAGGCGACGTATTCGGGACGCGAGAATTCGAGCACCCGCGTCGCCGACGCCTTCAGGCGGGCGCGGATCTTGCCGATATGGGACCAGACCGCCAGCGCGAAGGGGATCCATTTCGGCCCCTTCAGGCGCGGCAGGGGAAGGCCGAGGCGGTTCGACGCGGGCCGCGCCGGGGGCTCGGAGACGAGGAGGCCCTCGTCGCCGGCGGCGGCGATCAGCGTGTCGACGTAACGTTCGATGCCGCCCTGGGCATCGGTCACGTCGTTCTGGTGGAAGAAGGCATAGAGCACGTCGTCGGTCTCCCGTCCCCATCGGGTCGATACGGGTGTATCCGACGGCTCTGAAGATCGGGTTGACGTCGGGTCGAGCGGTTGCGCGGCGTTCCCGCCGACGTCAGGTCAGGCGGTTGCGCGGCGTTCCCGCCGCCCAGGCCTCGACGTTGGCGACGAGCTGGTCGGCGAGACCCTGCACCGCCTCGCGCGAGGCCCAGCCGACATGCGGCGTGACGATCACGTTGTCTCGGGACGCCAGCCGCATGATCGGAGCGTCCGGGGGCGGCGGCTCGGGGGCGGCGACATCGATGCCGGCTCCGGCGATCTCGCCCGCGTCGAGGGCGGCGGCCAGCGCCTCGACGTCGACGAGACCGGCGCGGGCGGTGTTGATCAGCAGGGCGGTCGGCTTCATCGCGGCGAATTCGGCGGCGCCGAAGAGATGGGTCGTCTCCGGGGTGAGCGGGCAGTGGAGCGAGATCACGTCGGCGCGGGCTAGGAACTCGGGGAAGGGGACGGCGTCGGCGCGCGAGCCGGCGCCGGCCTTGCGGGCGGCGAAGATCGTCTCCATGCCGAAGGCGCGGCCGATCTCGGCGACGCGCGAGCCGAGCGAGCCGGAGCCGACCACGCCGAGGACGTGGCCGGAGAGGTCGGCGACGGGGAAGTCGTGATAGCAGAACTGCGCCGCCGCCTGCCAACGCCCCGCGAGCACCGAGGCGCGATAGGGCACGAGCGAGCGCCGCAGCGCCAGGATCAGCGCGAAGGTGTGTTCCGGCACGGTGGCGCGGGCGTAGTCGCGGATGTTGACGACGGCGATGCCGCGCGCCTTCGCCGCGACGAGGTCGATGTTGTCGGAGCCGGTGGCGAGCAGGGCGATCAGGCCGAGATGCGGCGCGGCGTCCATCTCGGCGGCGCCGATGCGCACCTTGTTGACCAGAACGACGTCGGCGTCGGCGATCCGGGCCGCGGTCTCGGACGGCGCGGTGCGCGGATGGGTCGCGAGCGTGTGGGTAAAGCCGAAGGGGCGAAGCACCGTGTCCGGGCGCAGCGTCTCGGCGTCGAGGAAGACGATGTGGCGCGTGGCGGCGGTCATGGTTCGGCGGTCCCTTCGCAGCGGAGGGGGCAGCCTAGCGAGGGCGACCGGCGGCGACAAACGAAAGGAGGTGATCGGTGGAATGAGCGGAATCGATCGGATCCCGCGACGGCCGAGAAGCGAAGTCGCTGCGTGACGTCGTCGCAGGGCGAACTGCAAGTCCTTGCGCAAACGGATGGCGACTTCGCGTCCGCGCACCGGCGACCGGCTCACACCGCCGAAAAGCGGCTCCCGGCGTCGTTTCGAATTCCGCAATTCGATATTCCAACCACGTCACCCATGCATGGCTTTCGGTAAGAAGAGACCGAGCCATGCAAATTATTTGTTACCTGACGCGACCCACGGGCGTAAGCGACGGAGTGGAACGGGGCCTGAGCGGCGCGTTCCACTCGGTTCGGGCGGTCGCGTCATGGCCTTTCGAGAAGAATATTTTCCTCGTCTCTGCGCGGTGGCCGACCGGAACGGTGGCCCGCGTCGCGTGTTTCGACCGGCTTCGGGTCGGCGCGCGGGCGAGGAGGGGGCGTCGCGAGGCCGGACGGGCGGACGCGCGCCCGTCGCCGTGCGTCCGTCACGGCACGAGCGGGGACCGCCGAAGAGGCGCCGACGATGCGCCGCCGTCGCGCGTGAAACGCGGGAATACGTCCATTCGACTTCCTCGGAGAAATAAATGTCCGCCGAAATCATTCGAGCCCGGTCGCCCTGGAGCTGGCTCGTCTGGGTCGCGATCGCCGCCGTCGGTGCGGTCGCGCTCGCCGTGGTCGCGCTTCAGCGCGGCGAAACCGTCAATGCGCTCTGGATCGTCACGGCCGCCGTGGCGGTCTACCTGATCGCCTTCCGCTTCTACGCCCAGTTCGTGGAACGGCGCGTTCTCGGGGTGGAACCGGCGCGAGTGACGCCGGCCTACCGCCACAACGACGGTCTCGACTACGTGCCGACCAACAAATACGTGCTGTTCGGCCATCACTTCGCGGCGATCGCGGGGGCCGGGCCCCTGGTCGGGCCGGTGCTGGCGGCGCAGATGGGCTATCTGCCCGGTACGCTGTGGCTGCTGGCCGGCGTGGTCTTCGCCGGCGCGGTGCAGGACTTCGTCATCCTGTTCGCCTCGACCCGGCGCGACGGGCGCTCGCTCGGCGACATGATCAAGACCGAACTCGGTCCGGTGGCCGGCGTCGTCGCCTCCTTCGGCATTCTGATGATCATGATCATCCTGCTCGCCGTGCTGGCGCTGATCGTCGTCAAGGCGCTCGCGGGCAGCCCGTGGGGCACCTTCACCGTCTTCGCGACCATTCCGATCGCCTTCCTGATGGGCATCTACGGACGCTTCCTGCGGCCGGGCCGGATCGGTGAGATGAGCCTGATCGGCATCGTCCTGCTCGTCGCCTCGATCGTCTGGGGTCGTGACGTCGCCCATTCGGCGACGCTGGCGCCGATGTTCACCTTCAAGGGCGAGACGCTGGCGCTCCTGCTGATCGGCTACGGCTTCGTCGCCTCGGTGCTGCCGGTGTGGCTGCTGCTGGCGCCGCGCGATTATCTCTCGACCTTCCTGAAGATCGGCACGATCGCCGGTCTGGCGCTCGGCATCGTCTTCGTGCGGCCCGAGCTGCACATGCCGGCGGTGACGAAGTTCGTCGACGGGACCGGGCCGGTGTTCTCCGGCGATCTGTTCCCGTTCCTGTTCATCACCATCGCCTGCGGCGCGATCTCCGGCTTCCATGCCCTGATCTCGTCGGGCACCACGCCGAAGATGGTGGAGAACGAAAATCAGCTCCGTCTCATCGGCTACGGCGCGATGTTGATGGAGAGCTTCGTCGGCATCATGGCGATGGTGGCGGCCTCGGTGCTCGATCCGGGCGTCTACTTCGCGATGAACACCGCGCCGGCGATCCTCGGCACCACCGCCCAGACGGCGGCGGCGGCGATCGCCAACTTCGGCTTCGTCGTCACCCCCGACACGCTGACCCAGATGGCGCAGCAGGTCGGCGAGGCGACGATCCTCAGCCGGGCCGGCGGCGCTCCGACGCTCGCGGTCGGCATGGCGCAGATCCTGTCGGCGGTGATCGGCGGGCAGGCGATGATGGCCTTCTGGTATCACTTCGCCATCCTGTTCGAGGCGCTGTTCATCCTGACCACGGTCGACGCCGGCACGCGCGTCGCCCGCTTCATGATCCAGGACCTCGTCGGCACCGCCGTTCCCGCGTTCAAGCAGACCAAGTCGTGGGGCGCCAATCTGATCGCCACCGCGGTCGCGGTCGCGGCGTGGGGCTGGTTCCTCTATCAGGGCGTGGTCGATCCGCTCGGCGGCATCAACACCCTGTGGCCGCTGTTCGGCATCGCCAATCAGATGTTGGCGGCGATCGCGCTCGCCTTCGCCACCGTCATGCTGTTCAAGATGAAGCGGCAGGCCTTCTCGTGGGTGACGCTGCTGCCGCTCGGTTGGCTGACGATCTGCACGCTCCTCGCCGGGTGGCAGAAGCTGTTCGACGCGCGTCCGGCGGTGGGCTTCCTCGCCCAGGCGGATCGCTTCGCGCGTGCCGCCGCCGAGGGCAAGCTGCTCGCGCCGGCCAAGAGCATGGAGCAGATGGGCCGCGTCATCCTCAACAATCGGCTCGATGCCGGACTGACGGCGCTGTTCATGGCGGTCGTCGTCCTGATGCTTGTGTTCGGCGTCAAGGCGGCGTTCGCGGCGCTGAAGTCGGACGGCGTCACCACGCGGGAGGTCGGCGATGACGTGCCGAATCTGCGGCCTGAAGCTGCCTGACGGCGGCGCCTTCCTCGGCCGGGTCGCCGAGACGGCGCGGCTGATGGTCGGCGTGCCCGACTACGACGCCTACGTGGCGCATCGCCGGGTCACCCATCCGGACGAGCCGGTGATGACACAGGCGGAGTTCTTCCGCGACCGGCAGGATCGCCGCTACGGCGGCGGACCCAACGGAGCGTTCCGCTGCTGCTGAGGCGGACGAGACGAGCGAACGGCGCGGGGGGCGACTTCCGCGCCGTTCGCGTCTCTTCAGTCGGTCGAGCCGCGCCGGATCGCCTCGACCACGGAGCCGCCGACGGCGTCGTGCGGGTCGAGCCGGGCGAGCCGGGCGAGCACCTCGGTGGCCGCGTCGGGTTCGCCGCGCCGCAGACGGATGAAGGCGAGCGCCTTCAGCGTGTAGAGGGCGAAGCGGCCCGGACCGTCGAGGGAGATCGCCTCCTCGTCCCAGTCCCGCCAGTCGGGCGCGAGGTTCGCCTGACGGGCCGCCTCGCGGGCCCCGCCCTCGGCGGCGGCGAGCGCGGCGTCGAGATCGCCCGAATAGGTGTGGATCTTGTAGAGGCAGAACCAGGTGGCGAGCGCGCTCGGGTCGAGCGCCAGCGCCTCGCGGAAGGCGCGGTCGGCCGCGGCGCGATCGGTTCTGTAGAGGGCGACGCCCCTCTGTAGGATTTCGTTCACGTCCGAAGGCACTTCGCCGAAGTCGATGAGATCGTCGTCGGCGGCCCGTGTCGCTCCCGCGCGTGCCCGCATGTCGGAAATCCTCCGCGTTTCGGCCGTTTCGGGCCGTCCGCGGGGTTCCAGGCAAGATGCGGACCGTGCGGCGGGGGCGATCGGCACGACCCTTGAATGACGCAGGCCGCAGTGTCGCGACGGACGAGGAGAACGCGATGACGGTCGAAATCCCGCAGGTCTTCAAGCATCACGTCTTCGCCTGTTTCCAGTCGCGACCGCCGGGCCATCCGCGCGGCTCGTGCGGAGCCCAGGGCGCGGAGCCCCTGTGGCAGCGTCTGCAGTTCGGGATCGAGTCGCTCAGGGATCCGACGGTGGCGATGACGGCGACCGGCTGTCTCGGCTTCTGCCGCGCCGGACCGTTGATGGTCGTCTATCCGCAGGGCGTGTGGTACGCGCCGAAGAGCGAGGCGGACGTCGACGAGATCTGCGAGAAGCACCTGGAGAAGGGCGAGATCGTCGAGCGGTTGGTGATCGTGCCCCAGGTGTGAGGGAGAACGGCGAAGGGCGCGGTCGCCCGCGCCCTCGTGCTTCGTCTCGAAGCCGTCGGCGACGGTCTCAGGCGGCCTTCACCTCGATCCTGGTCGTCTCCTTCTTCGCTCCGGCGAGTTTGGGCAGCGTCACCGTGAGCACGCCCTTGGCGAATTCGGCCGCGATCGCGTCGCGGTCGACGCCCTCGGGCAGACGGAACGAACGCGTGAACGCGCCGTAGCGGCGTTCGGCGACGTGGGTTCCCTTGTCGTCTTCCTCACGGGTCTCCGTCTTCTCGCCCTTCAGGGTGAGGACGTCGTCGGCGATCGACACGTCGACGGCCGTCTCGTCGAGGCCGGGAAGTTCGGCGGTGACCGTCCAGGCCCCCTCCTTCTCGACGACGTCGACGGCGGGGACGAGGATTTCCCGACCGAAGGCGCCGGTGTCGAAGGTGGGCGGGGCGAGGTCACGGAACCAACCGCGGCCGAAGTCGTCGAACAGCCGATCCATCTCGCGGCGCAGGTCCGCGAACATCGGCCATTCCGGCATCTTCGGGGCGGTTCCGACGGCCTTCGTCTCGGTGCGGACGGGGAGTTTCGTCGCAGTGGTGGCCATGGTCGTGCCTCCTCGATGCTCGTGCCGGGAGGGTCGGGGCTTCCGTCTCTCCCGACGGCGAGAAGTCTACGCCGCCGGGCCGAAACTGCCTTGCGGAAGATCATGGAAAGACGAAAAAACGGCGGTTTCCCGCCGTTTTCGTATACGGATCCGTATCCGCGCTCAGGCGTGGAGCGACTCGCCGTGCAGGGCGAGGTCGAGGCCCTCGCGCTCCTGCTCGGAGGTGACGCGCAGCGGGGCCACGAGCGATGCGGCCTTGAGCGCGATCCAGGTTCCGGCGACGCACCAGCCGGTGATCACGACGACGCCGAGGAGCTGGACACCGAGGAGGCGGAGGTTGCCCTCGATCAGGCCCGCCTGCTCGGCGTTGCCGGTGATCGCCGAGGAGGCGAAGACGCCGACCAGGGTGGTGCCGACGAGACCGCCGACGCCGTGGACGCCGAACACGTCGAGGCTGTCGTCGTAGGCGAGCTTCAGCTTCAGCCAGGTGCAGAACCAGTAGCAGAGGAGGCCGCCGACCAGGCCGATGACGACGCCCGCCCAGGGTTCGACGTAGCCGGAGGCCGGGGTGATCATGCCGAGGCCGGCGATGGCGCCGGAGATCATGCCGAGCACCGACGGCTTGCCGCGATGGAGCCATTCCAGCGCGGTCCAGGCGATCGCGCCGGCCGAGGCGGAGAGGTGGGTGGCGACGATGGCGAAGACGGCGCGCGAGGAGGCGGTCAGCGCCGAGCCGCCGTTGAAGCCGAACCAGCCGACCCACAAAAGGCCGGTGCCGACCACCGCCATCGAGAGATCGTAGGGGGCGAGGTTCTCGCGGCCGAAGCCCATGCGCTTGCCGAGCATCACGGCGGCGACGAGACCGGCGATGCCGGCGTTGATGTGGACTACGGTGCCGCCGGCGAAGTCGAGGACGCCCCACTGCGCCAGGAAACCGCCGCCCCACACCCAGTGGGCGGAGGGCACGTAGACCAGGAACAGCCACACCACGCAGAAGGCCATGAAGGCTGCGAAGTTCATGCGATCGGCGACGGCGCCGCCGACCAGGGCGCAGGTGATGACCGCGAAGGTCATCTGGTAGGCCATGAACAGGAGCTCGGGGATGGTCGTGGCGACCGACGTGGTGGTCGCAAGGCCGATGCCGTGGGCGAAGGCGCGGCCGAGATCGCCGAGGAGCGCGCCGTCGCCGGAGAAGGAGAGGGAATAGCCGAAGGCGAACCACAGGAGCGAGATCACGGCGGTGGCGCCGACCGACTGCGCCATGACGGCGAGCAGGCTCTTCTTGCGCACCATGCCGGCATAGAAGAGGGCGAGGCCGGGCAGCGTCATCATCAGGACGAGCGCGGTCGCCACCATCATGAAGCCGGTGTCGGCGGGGTCGATGCCGCCGTCGGCGGCGATCGCGGGTGCGTTCAGGCAAAGAAGCAGCGTCGCCCCGGCGAGGGACGTCGAAAGTCTCGACATGGGTTCGATTCCGGACGGGTTCGAGCGACCGTGACGTTCCCCCGCGTCACGGTCGTTCCTGGCGCGACGCGCGATCCGCCGGTGGGCTCGGGGAACCGCGCGCGGGGAGGCGGGATGAAGTCAGAGCGCCCCGTCGCCGGTTTCGGCGGTGCGGATGCGGATCGCCTGTTCGACCGGCTGGACGAAGATCTTGCCGTCGCCGATCTGGCCGGAATGGGCGGCCGTGCGGATCGCGTCGACGGTGGCGTCGACGATGCCGTCGGCCACCGCGACCTCGATGCGGACCTTCGGGATGAAGCTGACGACGTATTCGGCGCCGCGATAGATCTCGGCGTGGCCCTTCTGGCGGCCGTAG
>ERZ1645187.4799-NODE-4799-length-10753-cov-7.831464_pt1 | contig 10753 bp, 14 predicted proteins | sample MGYA00575352_ERZ1645187 | MGnify/ENA primary metagenome ERZ1645187 (study PRJEB40837, sample SAMN11349314) | freshwater sediment metagenome | isolation source: river sediment | host: Sediment | place: India: Wazaribad , New Delhi | collected 2017-02-21 ...
GTAAAAGCGGGTGCCGCACTTCGGGCAGCCGTGCTTGGCGCCCCATTCAGCCTTGGCCATAGAATTCCTCACTAGCGCGGACTCACCTGAGCCACGCGAAAATAGCTAAATACGTATTGGGAGGCAGTTGCGCCAGTCCCAGCGCGGGCGCGCCTTGCCATAGCAGGGCGGCGCTGTCAAAAGCCGCGCGCATTTTGACCTTTAGCCGCTCCATTTCGTCGTTGCGAGCGGCAACTGGCTGCGCGGCAATCCAGAGCGCCAAAAACCGCACTATGGATTGCATCGCTACTCTCGCAATGACGAACCTGTTGGGAAGTACCGTGACCGCTACCGCCAATTCCGCCCCTCGCCCTCGCCGCTTCATGCCGACCGGCCCGCTGAAGGGCACGATCCGCGTCCCCGGCGACAAGTCGATCAGCCACCGCTCGATCATGCTGGGCGCGCTGGCCGTAGGCGAAACCCGCGTTACCGGTCTGCTGGAGGGCGAGGACGTGCTGGCCACTGCCGATGCCATGCGCGCGATGGGCGCCAGCGTCGAGCGTCTGGGCGAAGGCGAATGGCGCGTAAACGGCGTGGGTGTCGGCGCACTGCTCCAGCCCCAGACTCCGCTGGAAATGGGCAATTCCGGCACTTCCACCCGCCTGCTGATGGGCCTGATCGCCAGCCACGCGATTTCCGCGACGTTCACCGGCGATGCCAGCCTGTCCAAGCGCCCGATGGGCCGCGTGATGGAACCGCTGAGCCGGATGGGCGCAGCTTTCGAAGCGAGCGAAGGTGGCCGCCTGCCCCTTACCCTGCACGGGGCCAATCCTGCCGTGCCGATCGAATATCGCCTGCCGGTGGCCAGCGCGCAGGTAAAAAGCGCGATTCTCCTAGCCGGGCTGAACACGCCGGGAATCACCACCGTGATCGAACCGGTCCCGACCCGCGATCATTCCGAACGGATGCTGCGCGGCTTTGGCGCCAAGTTGGAAGTCGAAACCGATTCGGCTGGCGTCCGCACGATTCGCATCCATGGCGAGGCTGAATTGAAGGCCCAGACCATCGAAGTTCCGGGTGACCCTTCCTCTGCCGCCTTCTTCCTGGTCGCCGCGCTGATCATTCCGGGCAGCGAGTTGACCATCCAGAACGTCGGCCTGAACCCCACGCGCGCCGGTCTGGTCGAAGTGCTGCGCCAGATGGGCGGCGACATCATCGAAGTAAACGCCCGCGAAGTCGGTGGTGAGCCGGTGGCCGATCTGGTCGTGCGCCATTCGCACCTTAAAGGCATCGAAGTCGATCCCGCCATTGCCCCCAGCATGATCGACGAATTCCCGGCCCTGTTCGTTGCGGCGGCCCTGGCCGAAGGGACCACGGTGACCACCGGGCTGGACGAATTGCGCGTGAAGGAATCGGACCGGCTCTCTGCCATGGCCACTGCCCTGAGTGCGGTAGGCGCCAAGGTTGTCGAAACCGAAGATGGCCTGACCATCACCGGCACCGGCGGCGAATCGCTGCGCGGCGGCGGACCGATTGTCACCCACCTCGACCACCGCATTGCGATGAGCATGGCCATTGCCGGTCTTGCCAGCCGCGACGGGGTGGAAGTGGACGATACCCGCCCGATCGCCACCAGCTTTCCGCAGTTCGAAGCCCTGCTGGATGGCTTAGCGGCATGACGGACACTCTGGCCAACCTGATCGGCTTTATGGGAACGGCCTGCATCATCTTCGCCTATGGCTATTCCACCGCACGCGCCGCACCGAATCCCTTCGTGCAGCATGGGGTCAACCTGCTGGGCGCTGCTTTCCTGACCGTTTCGCTGCTGGTGAACCTCAACCTCGCCTCGCTGGTGCTGGAATTTTTCTGGGCGGCGATTGCCTTGTGGGGTCTGGCCAAGGCATGGCGGGCACGGAGGCAAGGCGCATGATCATCGCGGTCGACGGACCCACCGCTTCGGGCAAAGGCACGATCGCCAAGGCGCTGGCCGCCCATTTCGACCTGCCCCATCTCGATACCGGGCTGCTCTATCGCGCCGTCGGGCGGCAATGTGCGCTGAATGGCGGCAATGCGGACGATCCGGCGGCAGCTCTCGCCGCCTGCGCCTTTCCTGACAGCCTGTTGAACGATCCCGAACTGCGCAGCGAGGAAAGCGGCGGGCTGGCGAGCCGGGTATCGGTCCACCCCGCCGTGCGTCAGGCCCTGTTCGAACGCCAGCGCGCCTTTGCGACGCAGGCTGGCGGTGCCGTGCTGGACGGGCGCGACATCGGCACGGTGATCGCGCCAGAAGCCGATGCCAAGCTGTTCGTCATCGCATCAGTCGCGGCGCGGGCTGATCGGCGGTTCCGCGAAATGCAGGCATCTGGCCGGGCAGTATCGCTGGCCGAAATTTCCGCCGATCTGGAGGCGCGCGACAAGCGCGACCGCGAACGGTCCGAAGCGCCGCTGCTGGCGGCTGACGATTCGGTCCTGCTCGATACCTCTGATCTGGACCGCGATGCCGCGATTGCCGCCGCCATCGCCATCGTGGAAGCCAAGTGTCCATCGCGCTAGAGCTGTTGTCGGCAGCAACAACCGGAGACTTCGGCCCGGCCAAGATCTTTATCGGGCGCTTCTTCGGCGTCAGCCATGATGCACTCCATGTGATTGCGGGCGTTCTGCTGCATTTGTTTGTCGCTGCCCTGTTTCGCAGTTCGATTGCGAAGTTCTGGCCGTGGGGCGTGGTCTTGCTGGCCGAACTGGCAAACGAACTGAACGACCTGCGGTTTACACGCTTGCCCAGCCTGAGTGAGCAACTGGGCGAAGGCGCGAAAGACCTGGCGCTGACCATGCTGCTGCCCACCATCCTGCTGCTGGCCGCGCGATTTTCACCGCAGATGTTCAAGCGCAGGCGCTAAAAGCTGCTTGCAGTTGAACCCCCGCCCGCGCCGGGTTAGGTCCACGCTTATGATAAAGCCCCTGCCCGCCAGCCTGTTCCTGCTCACTCTGGCCGCTTGCACCACGGTGCCCAAGCTGGCCCCGATCGAACTGACCGAGCAGGAAGCGCGCGGCTATGCCTTTGCCAAGACCAATTGCACCGGCTGCCATGCGATCACCGTCGCGGCGAGTTCGCCCAATCCCGAAGCGCCGCATTTTCAGGCGATTGCCAATACGCCGGGTCTGACCCGCGACACGCTGCGCACTTTCCTCCGCGATTCGCACAATTATCCGGCGGCGATGAACTTCACGGTGGAGCAAGGCCAGGTGGACGACCTGACCGCATACGTCCTCACGCTGCGCAAGGCCGATTACAAGCCGGAAATCTAGGCCAGCTGGCTGAAGTCAGTCAGCGCCGAATCGCGCAGGCCGCGCCACACGTCACGCGCCTGTACCGTATCGGCCACGTCATGGACGCGCAGGATGTGAACCCCTGCCTCCATGCCCTTCACCGCCAGCGCGACCGAGCCGCCCAGCCGCTTGTGCGCCGGGGCCTCGTTATTCAGCGCGCCGATCATCCGCTTGCGACTGACGCCGAGCAGGATCGGCTGGCCCAGCGCATGGAACAGCGCAAGCGCATTCATCAGCGCAAGGTTCTCGGCAAGGCTCTTGCCAAAGCCCAGCCCCGGATCGAGCACGATCTTCTCGCGCGGGATTCCGGCTGCAATGGCCTTGTCGCGGGATTCTGCCAACCAATCGAACACGTCGAGCACGACATCGGCATATTTGCCGTCAGCGTGCAGATCCTCGCCCGAACCCGGCGCATGCATCAGCACCACCGGCGCGCCCGAACGCGCCGCGAACTCCAGACTGCGCGGATCGTGGCGCAGGGCGGACACGTCATTGATGATATGCGCTCCGGCAGCCAGGGCCGCCTCCATCACCGCAGGGCGGCGCGTATCGGTACTGATCGCCGCGCCCATTGCCGCCAGCCGCTCAATCGCGGGAACGACGCGTTTCAGCTCGTCCCCTTCCCACACCGCAGCGGCGCCGGGCCGAGTGCTTTCCCCGCCAACGTCGATGATCGCCGCCCCCGCTTCCAGCATGGCGGCAGCATGTGCATTGGCGACTTCGGGATCATCCATGAACTTGCCGCCATCGGAAAAGCTGTCCGGCGTGACGTTAAGGATGCCCATGACCTGCGGCTGATCGAGCCGCACTGTCCGCGCCCCGCATTGCAGCGGCGCATGGCTGCGCTGAAGGTTGTCGAACTGTTCGCGCACCGCATCGGGCAAGCTGCCCAGCGCCGCGCGCAGTTCTGCTACGGAATAGCGGGTGCGCGCCGTAACCCGGCCCCCTTCCCGTGCGATCAGGGCAAAGCGGCTGGCATAGGCCATGCTGCCGCCAAGGCGCAGGGCTTCGCCCTCCTCACTCTGCGGACTATCGGCAAGGGCAATCGGGCGAAGATAGAATGAGGTGCTCACGCCCCGCGATTAGTCCTCGGTGGCAAGCAGGTAAAGCTGCCGGATCGCGTCAATCGGCTTGAACTCGCCTTCGTGCTCGACATGCCAGAAGGTCCAGCCGTTGCAGCTCGGCGCGCCTTGCAGCTTGGCGCCAAGGCCATGGATCGAGCCGATGTCGCTGCCCGAAACCAGCGAACCATCGGCGCGGACCGTGGCGGTCATGCGGCGCTTCTTGTCGGCAAGCACGGTGCCAGCCGCCAGGTAGCCGGTTTCGATCAGGGTCCCGAACGCAACCTTGGGGGCAGCCTTGGGGCTCTGCATCGTGGTCAGCGCGCTTTCATCCAGCGGCAGGGCCAGTTCGATCCGCTCCAGCGCGGCTTCGCGGTAGAGGCTCTCACGCTCGCAGCCGATCCATTCGCGGCCGAGGCGCTTGGCCACCGCGCCGGTCGTGCCGGTGCCAAAGAAGGGATCGAGTACGACGTCGCCCTTGTTGGTCGTGGCCAGCATCACGCGGTACAGCAGGGCTTCCGGCTTCTGCGTCGGGTGTACCTTGCTGCCGCCCTTCTTCAGGCGTTCCTGCCCGGAACAGATCGGCAGAACCCAGTCCGAGCGCATTTGCAGTTCGTCATTCAGGGTCTTCATCGCACGATAGTTGAAGGTGTATTTCGCCTTCTCCCCCATCGAGCACCAGATCAGCGTTTCATGCGCATTGGTGAAGCGGGTGCCCTTGAAATTCGGCATCGGGTTGGACTTGCGCCAGACAATGTCGTTGAGGATCCAGAAGCCCATGTCCTGCATCATCGCGCCCAGGCGAAAGATGTTGTGGTAGGAACCGATCACCCAGATCGAACCGTTGGGTTTGAGCACGCGGCGCGCTTCGGTCAGCCATTCGCGGCTGAACTTGTCATAGGCGGCAAAGCTGTCGAACTTGTCCCAGTCATCCGTCACGGCATCGACATGGCTGCCATCCGGGCGAGACAGGTCGCCGCCCAGCTGCAGGTTGTAGGGCGGATCGGCAAAGATCATGTCGACGCTATCGGTCGGCAGGCTCCGCATCGCTTCGACACAGTCGCCGGGGATGATCTGGCTCAGCGGCAAATCAGGCCGCGCGACCTCTTTCACGGCGCGCAGACGCGCCTTTTCACCCACCAACATCTGACCCATGACTGCCCTCGGAAAAACTGCGAACTTATCCACAGGGTGAGTCTTTCGGGACTCTGCGTCAAGCAAAAACTGGCTCGAATCCTTCGAGTCGCGGCCTGAGTCAGCCCCGCAAAAGCGGAACGAAACGAGTCCCCCACTGCATCTAGAGTCCCGCGATTCGCCGGGGACTCAACATCTGGTGGTGTGACTGCGCAGACTCAGCCCGGCAAAAATCTAGAGCAGAACCAACTGAGCGACCGGGGCAAAGCTGCGGCGGTGCAGCGGGGTCGGTCCGTGACGGCGCAAGGCCTCCAGATGTTGAGGCGTGCCGTAACCGGCATTGCGCTCCCACCCGTAGTGCGGATGTTCCAGCGCATATTCGCGCATCAACCGGTCGCGGTGTTCCTTGGCGATGATCGAGGCCGCAGAAATGCACGGCTCGATCGCATCGCCGCCAACAATCGCGCGCGCCGGCCAGCGCCATTCCGGGCGGCGACCCTTCGGGGTCAGGTTGCCGTCGATCAGCACCTGATCCGGCTCGCCCTCCAGCTGCTCGCACAGCGATTGCACCGCCAGGCTCATCGCCAGCATGGTCGCGCCAAAGATGTTGAGCCGGTCGATCTCCTCGACATCGACCACGCCCACGGCCCAGCGGCAGCGGCGCTTGATCGTCACTTCCAGTTCGGCGCGGCGCGCGGCAGAGAGCTTCTTGGAATCGTTCAGGCCTGCCGGGCGCGGCTTGCTCAGCACGACGGCGGCGGCGACCACCGGTCCGGCCAGCGGACCGCGCCCAGCCTCGTCCACACCGATGATCAACTGACCATCCGGGCACTTGGCAAGCGGTGAATTGTCGCCAATATCTGCGTCCATGCGCAACAAACTCCTCACTGCTCTTTCGCCTCTTGTCCTCATCGCTGCAAGCTGCGGCGCACCCGCTGCCGGGGATAGCCCCAGCACCGTGAACAAGGTCGAAGGACAATTCGCCACCCAGGAACTCGGCACGTTCGAGGCTCCGTGGGCCCTCGCCGTCCTGCCCCAGGGGCAACTGCTGATTACCGAGAAAGCGGGCAAGCTCAAGCTGCGCAGCGCAGACGGTTCGGTGCAGGACATCGCCCTGCCCTTCACCGTCGATTTCGGCGGTCAGGGCGGCCTTGGCGACGTGATCGCCGCGCCGGACTTTGCCAAGTCAGGCCGGATCTACCTCAGCTGGGCCGAAGCGGGTGAGAACGATACCCGCGGTGCGGCAGTCGGCACCGGCACGCTGGTCCTCGGCAAGGGTGCCCCCCGGCTGGAAGGCTTTGAAACGATCTGGCGGCAGAACCCCAAAGTCACCGGACGCGGCCACTATTCGCACCGGCTGGCGATCAGCCCGGACCGCAAGTTCCTGATCATCGCTTCGGGCGAGCGCCAGAAAATGCAGCCCTCGCAAGACCCGAACAGCGATCTGGGCAAGGTCATCCGCTTGCCAATCGACGCTGCAGGCAAGCCTGCTGGCGCCGCAGCGCACATCTCGCTGGGCCACCGCAATATCCTCGGCCTGAAATTCGCGCCCGATGGCCGGCTGTGGGAGATCGAGCACGGCCCGGCTGGCGGCGACGAACTGAATCTGGTGAAGCCCGGTGCCAACTATGGCTGGCCAGTGGTTTCCGAAGGCAAGCACTACAACGGCGACTACATCCCGCCGCACTCCACGCGCCCGGACTTCACCCCGCCCGCACTGTTCTGGAACCCGGTGATCGCACCGGGCGACATGACGTTCTATTCGGGCAAGATGTGGCCGGAATGGCAAGGACAGCTGCTGATCGGTGCGATGAAGCCGGCAGGCGTGGTCCGGGTGAAGATCACCGGCGAAACAGCCAGCGAAGAAGCCCGCTATCCCACCGAAAAGCGCATCCGCGCCATTGCCGAAGCGCCGGATGGTGCCCTGCTGGTGCTTGAAGACGGCCCGGGCGGGCGGCTGCTGCGTCTTTCGCGCCCTTGATCCAGCAGTAATTCGATTCGACATCTGCGCGCGCCGGTCCTAATCGGCGCGCGCAATGTCTGACGTCGCCACCCTGATCCCGCTCGACAATGTCGATCCCGTTCTGGTCGAGCAATTGCTGGACCGGGCCTTCGATCCCGGCCGCCATCAACGCACCGCCTACAAGGTGCGCGAAGGGTGCGACTGGCTGCCCGCCCTGTCCTTTGCCGCGATTGATGGCGAGGAACATCTGGTCGGCACGATCCAGTGCTGGCCGGTGGCCCTGACCGATGCCGATGGCCGCGCCCATCCGATGATCATGGTCGGCCCGGTGGCCGTGCTGCCCGAACATCAGGGCCAGGGCTATGGCCAGGCGCTGATGACGGCCAGCCTCTCGGCACTCAGCCCCGATGCACCGCTGCCGCAGGTGATGATTGGCGATCCTGAATATTACGGCCGGTTCTGGGGCTTTACCAATGCCTATACCGCTGGCTGGGACCTGCCCGGCCCGTTCGAGCAGCGCCGCCTGCTGGTGCGCTGCGCCAATCCGGCAGTCTTGCCCAAGGAAGGCATGCTGGGGCCTTGGCGCGGCTGATACGATCTGGCATCGCATGATCGATGCCTTACGAGCCTGCACCTGATCTCGCTTCCCTGAGCCTCGCTGAAATCGCCGAGCTGAACGCCGCTCGCAAGCTGCCCCCTGTCGATCAGTGGAACCCGGCGCACAGCGGCGACAGCCTGATGGTGATCAAGGCGGATGGCCGCTGGTTCCACGATGGCGGCGAAATCCGCCGCCCCGCCATGATCCGCGCCTTTGCCGGGCTGCTGCGCCGGGATCAGCAGGGTCAGCACTGGCTGGTCACCCCGCACGAGAAACAAGCGATCGTGGTCGAGGATGCAGCCTTTATCGCGACGGACGTTTCCCGCACTGGCGATGCCCTCGCCTTCCGCCTCAATACTGACGAGGTCGTGCTGGCCGGGCCGGACAATCCGCTGATTGCACGCGGCGATGCCGAAACCCCGGCGCTCTATCTGGCCGTGCGCCACGGCACCGAAGCGCGGATCAACCGTTCCACCTGGCTGCAACTGGTCGATCTTGCTGCTGACGACCTGACCATAACCAGCCATGGCGCTACATTTTCGCTGGTGCCGGCATGAGCCTGGTCCGGCGACTTCAGAAACTGCATGAAGAAGGCCACGCCCGCGAAATCGACCATCGCGACGAGACCGGCATGGCCGAACAGGAACTGCGCCCCGCCGCAGTCCTTGCTGCCATGACCGAGCGCGACCGGCCTGGTTTCCTGATGATCCACCGCCCGTCCAATATGCGCTCTCACCCGGGGCAGGTCGCCTTTCCCGGCGGCAAGATCGATCCGGGCGAAACCCCGGTCGAAGCGGCGCTGCGCGAAGCCTATGAAGAACTGGGCATCCACGACCGCGACGTGACGGTGATCGGAAGCAGCGATACCTATCGCACGCGTTCGGGCTATGCGATTACCCCGGTGCTCGCGGTTGTCCCACCAGACCTGAAGCTGAACCCCAGCCCGACGGAAGTGGCGGCATGGTTCGAGGCTCCCGTCGATTTCGTTTTCAACCCGGACAACCACAACCACCAATCGGTATTCTGGCAAGGTGCGGAGAGGCGCTACATCGAAATCCTGTGGCAGGAACACCGGATCTGGGGCGTGACGGCGGGGATCATCGCCAATCTGGCAAAGAGGATCGCATGGTAACGCACTTGCCCAAGGCTGACTGGCTGGAACGCGAAGACCTTCCCACCCTGATTGCCGCACTGGGTCAGGGACTGGCCCGTTATGTCGGCGGGGCCGTACGCGATACCCTGCTGGGACTGGCAGTGAAAGACGTGGACATTGCCACGCCGCTGGAACCGCAAGAAGTGATGCAGCGGCTGAAAGCGCAAGGGATCACTGTGGTTCCAACCGGGATCGACCATGGCACGGTAACAGCCGTGCTGACAAACGGCCCGGTTGAGATCACCACCCTGCGCCATGACGTCAGCACCGACGGACGCCGTGCCACCGTGGCCTTTGCCAAGGACTGGCAGGACGATGCCGCACGCCGCGACTTCACGATCAACGCGCTCTACGCCGATCCCGAAACACTGGAAGTGTTCGACTATTTCGGCGGACTGGAAGATCTCGCTGCCCGCCGCCTGCGCTTTATCGGCGATGCCAGTCAGCGCATCCGCGAGGATCACTTGCGCATCCTGCGCTACTTCCGCTTTCAGGCAAGGTTCGGCTCACAACCGGCTGACAAGGAAGCGGAAGATTCCTGCTCCGAACTGGCTGCCACACTGAAAGGCCTGTCGCGTGAGCGGATCGGGATGGAGATGATGAACCTCCTTGGCCTGTCCAATCCCGCGCCGACCATCGCCCGGATGGACCAACTTGGCGTCCTCCCCGTGGTTCTGCCCGAAGCGCAGGTTCCGGTGCTGGAAGCCTTGATCCAGCATGAGCAGGCGTCAGGTGCCCAGCCGGATGCGCTGCGCCGCCTTGCCGCCCTGCTGCCCGCCAGTGTGCCGCTGGCAGAACAGGTCGCCAGCCGGTTCCGCCTGTCCGGCGCGCAGAAAAAGCGGCTGGCTCTGGCCGCAGCGCGTGAGGACGATGCTGAAAGCGACGCCCGCGCCCTCGCCTATCGCCTTGGCCGCGATGCCGCGCTGGACCGGCTGTTGCTAAACGGTGCCAGCACGGCACCCTTGCGCGATTGGGAAATCCCCGTCCTGCCGATCAAAGGCGGCGACATCGTCGCACGCGGGGTCAAGGCCGGACCGGAAGTGGCACGCGTCCTGCGCGCGGTCGAAGCGCGCTGGATTGCCGAGGGCTTTCCCGCTGAAAACCGGGTGAGCGAACTGCTCGACCTGGAATTGGCCAGTTCCGTCTAGTCAGCACTGCGAAAGGCAAGAGGCCGTACCTATATGCTGGCCATGAACGAGCTCTTCGTCTTCCTTGCCCAACAACCGCTCCTGCTGCTGGCGGTTACCGCAATCCTGATCTCCGTGCTGGGCGGCATGATCATTGGCCTGTCGCCGTGGCTGGGCAAGTTTCTGCGCGGCCTTGGCAATCTGGGGCTGATCGCCGCGCTCTTGCTGACCGTAGTGCAGGCGGCCCGGATGTCCTCCAGCAGCGATGTCGCCCTGACCTGGGCCGGGATGCAAAAACAGGAAGTGGCGGGCGATACCACCCGCATCCCGCTTTCGCCCGATGGCCATTTCTGGATCAATGCGCGCGTGAATGGCGAGCAGCGCCGCTTTCTGGTCGATACCGGCGCAACC
>ERZ1645187.4801-NODE-4801-length-10749-cov-9.280905_pt1 | contig 10749 bp, 8 predicted proteins | sample MGYA00575352_ERZ1645187 | MGnify/ENA primary metagenome ERZ1645187 (study PRJEB40837, sample SAMN11349314) | freshwater sediment metagenome | isolation source: river sediment | host: Sediment | place: India: Wazaribad , New Delhi | collected 2017-02-21 ...
GCCCGCGAGGGGGTTCCTCCGGGCGCAATTCTTCGATGATCAAGGGGTAGGTCAAGAGGGGCAGCTTTGTCAAACGGAATCTGTGAGCGGAATCAATGATGTATGTGGTGTCGTCCGTGCTGTGCGTTCAACCGCAACTGCGTAGTCGCGTTCCCGATCGGCACAGATGAGACCCGGGGGCTGCCGCAGTCTTTCGAGCTTAAGCCTGGAGGCACCATCGTTGCCCAACGATTGGATCACTGTCGGCCGTTAAGCGCAATGGAATGGTCGGTTCAAGATTGATCTGCGGCTGAAGGGCAAGTGGCGTAATCCAACCACCCCTCTCCTCCTCGCTTCGTCTCCGAACAATTATGGACGATACTGCATCAATATTGGCCAAACCGACATTCGCCGCGCCAGGGGTGCGGGGGTAGCGTTTCCGCAAGTGGCCCTTCTGGCCGGAAACGAAAACGCGGGAAACACCTCGTCACCATCTGGGAGAGTAGGATGACCAAGACAACGACCTCGACCAATCTCACGCGCCGCGCGGCTTTGAAGCAGCTTGCCGGCGGAGCGGCCGCCTTCGGGGCGGGCACGACGCTGGGTGCGCCGATGATCTGGGCACAAAGCCTGAAGGATGTGACGCTGATGCACGTCGGCCCGTCCTATTCGATCTTCCCCGATGTCGTGGCGCAGGCCTCGGCCGACCTCGGCTTCAAGGTCGAGATGCAGAATGCCTGGACTGCCGACATCATGACCCGGATGATGAGCCAGCCCGAAAGCATCGACATCGCCGACCTTGAATTCTGGGCGCTGCAGCGCATCTGGCGCGCGGGCAAGTTGCAGGCGATCGACACGTCGAAAATCGCGCTGTGGGACAAGATCATCCCGCTGTTCCGCGACGGCACCAATTTCGACGGCTTGCCCGCCTCGACCCAGGGCACGCTGCCCTTCGAGGTGCAGTATGTCGCGGCAGCGGGCGATACCGAGTTTGCCGCCGGCCCGACGGGCTTGGCCACGATGATGCCCACGATCTACAACGCCGACACCCTGGGCTTGCGCCCCGATCTGATCGGCCGGCCGGTGGACAGCTGGGCCGAGCTTCTGAACCCCGAGTTCAAGGGCAAGGTCGCGTTGATCAACGTGCCGCAGATCGGGATCATGGATGCCGCCATGGCCATCGAGGCGCGCGGCGACATGACCTATGGCGACAAGGGCAACATGACCCGCGAGGAGATCGACAAGACCATCGAAATCCTCACCGCGCTGAAGAAGGACGGCCATTTCCGCGCCTTCTGGACCTCGTTCGACGAAAGCGTGAACTTCATGGCCTCGGGCGAGGTGGTGATCCAGTCGATGTGGTCGCCCGCCGTGACCGCCGTGCGCGCGCGCGGCACCGATTGCGTCTATCAGGGCCTGAAGGAAGGCTATCGCGGTTGGGGCAACGGCTTGGGCCTGATGAGCCATCTTGAGGGCATCCGTCTGGAAGCCGCGATGGAATACCTGAACTGGATGCTGACCGGCCCCTATGGCGCGTTTGTCGCCCGGCAGGGCTATTACTCGGCGGTTCCCGAAACCACCAAAGCTGCCCTGACGCCCGAGGAATGGGATTACTGGTATGACGGCAAGCCCGCCGCCGTGGAAATCAAGGACCCGTTCGGCGGCGTGATGGAACAGCCCGGCCGGGCGCGTGATGGCGGCAGCTTCGAGGCGCGGGTCGGCGGCATCCGCTGCTGGAACGCCACGATGGACGAAGGCGAATATCTGGTGAAACGCTGGAACGAATTCGTCGCCGCCTGAGGCCCATGCGGTCATGGTCTCCCCGACCTGACCGATGTCCTGCCCCGGCGCCGCTCCCGCGCCGGGGCCCTTTCGCAAAGGTCCACACATGAACCGCAACCGCGCCGCCCAGGTGCTGGCCACCCCGATGGCCGCCCTTTTGATCGCCTTCGCCGGGGCGCCCCTGGTCATGGTCGTGGCACTCAGCTTCTGGTCCTTTGACGGGCTGGAATATCACCCCGATTTCACCCTGGCGAATTATGTCGAGGTCTTTTCCTCGGCGGTCACCTGGACGATCTTCCTGAACACCGTGAAATACGCGGCGATCACCTGGGTTCTGACCCTACTGATCGGCTTCACCGTCGCCTATTACCTGGTCTTCCACGTGCGCGTGCTGAAGGTGCAGATCGGGCTGTTCCTGCTTTGCACCATCCCGTTCTGGACCTCGACCGTCATCCGCATGATCGGCTGGGTGCCATTCCTGGGCAAGGAGGGACTATTCAACAATGCCCTCATCGCCACCGGTGCCATCGACCGACCGCTGGAGTTCCTCTTGTTCTCCGATTTCGCGGTGATCCTGACCTATGTGAACCTGTTCACCCTGTTCATGCTTGCGCCGATCTTCAATTCCATGGCCAAGATCGACCGCAACGTGGTGGAGGCGGCGCTGGACGCCGGGGCAAGCCCGGCGCAGATTCTGCGCGACGTCATCATCCCGCTGTCGCGCACCGGCATCGCGCTTGGCTCGATCTTCGTCCTGACGCTGGTGATGGGCGATTTCTTCATCGTGCGAGTGATGTCGGGCGGGCAATCGACCTCGGTCGTCTCGGCCATGAAGAACAACATCGACCAGCTTTACTATCCGCAGGCCGCCGCCATGGCGGTGCTTCTGATTGCCGTCGTGCTGATCCTGGTCAGCGTGATCCTGCGGGTCGTCGACGTGCGCTCGGAACTGGCGAAATAGGGGCAAGCCGTGGAAACCAAAAGCAAGAGCCTGTCCTTCTGGCTGTTGACCGCCTTCTTCGTTCTGTTCGTGCTGTTCCTTTACAGCCCGATGATCGCCGTCTTCATCCTGTCCTTCCAGGGGCCGACCGGCGGCATGACTTTCCCCTTGCGCGGCCTGTCGCTGCACTGGTTCACCGACCTTTTCACCTCCAGCCGCTATGGCGACCTGGGCGGCGCCTTCCAGCGCTCGATCCTGCTCAGCCTTCTGGCGATGCTGGTGACGGTTGTCGTCTCGTTCTTCGCCGGCCTTGGCTTTAGGCGGCGGTTCTGGGGCTCGGGGGCGCTGTTCTATCTGGCCATCATCGCGCTGGTCATGCCGGGCATCCTGACCGGGCTTGGCATCGGCACGATCTTTCAGACCCTGGGCCTGCGCACGAACTGGTTGGTTTCGGGGCTTGGGGCGCATCTGTCCTGGACGCTACCCTTCGGCCTTCTGATCATGTTCGCCGTGCTGAACCGCTTCAACGGCGCCTGGGAAGAGGCCGCCCGCGATGCCGGCGCCCGGCCGGTGCAGGTCTTGGGGATGGTGACGCTGCCCATCGTCTTTCCCGGCCTGATCGCCGTGGCCCTGTTCGGGCTGACGCTGTCCTATGACGAATATCCCAGGTCGCTTCTGACCGTTGGCACGCGCAATACCCTGCCCATCCACGTTGCCAACCTCACGGCCAATGTGACGACACCGGCGCTTTACGCCATCGGCACCCTGACAACCTTTCTCAGCCTGATCGTGATCGCCGGCGCCTTTGGCACGATCTCGCTCGCGGCCCGCAAACGGAGGTGACCCCATGACCAAGCAAGGCGAAATCCTCCTGGACAAGGTAACGCGCAAATTCGGCAATCTGACAGCCGTGAATGCGGTGGATCAGGTGATCGAGGGCGGCAGCTACTGCTGTATGATCGGACCTTCGGGTTGCGGGAAGTCCACCCTGCTGCGCATGATCGCCGGGCATGAAGTGCCCAGTTCGGGGCGCATCCTGATTGGAGGGCGCGATGTAACGCGGGTGCGCACCGGCGAACGCGGCACGGCGCTGATGTTCCAGAATTACGCCCTGTTCCCCCATCTCAACCTGACGGACAACGTGGCCTTTCCCCTGAAGATCCACGGCCTGTCCGCTGCCGAACGGCGCGAAAAGGCACGCGAGATGTTGGGGCGGGTGCAACTGTCGCATCTGGCCGACCGTATGCCGTCGCAACTGTCGGGCGGCCAGCAGCAGCGCGTGGCGCTGGCCCGCGCGCTCATCACCAATCCTCAGGTCCTGCTTCTGGACGAACCGCTGTCTGCGCTGGACGAGTTCTTGCGGCTGCGGATGCGGGTTGAGTTGAAGCGGCTGCAGAACGATCTGGGCATCACCTTCATCCATGTCACTCATACCCAGCCCGAGGCGATTGCGCTGGCCGACAAGGTCATCGTGATGGATCACGGCATCATCGAACAGGCAGCGCATCCCAAGGAAATCTACGACCACCCGCATTCGCCCTATGTCGCGCGCTTCATGGGCGGGCAGAATGTGGTCGCGGGTCAGGTCGAGGCGGTTGCGGGCGACAGCGCCCTTTTGCGCGGGGCCGAGGGTGGCCGGTTCCGCCTGCCCTTGCGCGCCCCCGCCAAGCAAGGGGCCGAGATGCGATTCTCCGTGCGGCGCGACAAGATTTCCCTCAGCCCCGGCGAGACGGCGGGCGAGAATGCCCTGGCCGGGCGCGTCACCAATGTCGAATATCAGGGCACCTTCGTGAAGGTGGAACTGGCCACTGCCCAGCGCGAGGAATTCGTCGTCTATCTCTCGGACCGGCTGTTCTTTGCCCGGCCCTTCGATTTTGGCGATGCGCTTGTAGCCTCATGGGCGCCTGAAGATGTCTGCCAGCTCATCGGCGGCAACAATTCCGCGGGGGATGCACTGGCTCACTGACGCAAATCGGGGAAAGGCGTGACCCGGTTTTCCCGCCCGCTTTGGCAAGATACAGGGACTCTAACGCTCGGCCAGAAGCCGGCGCACGATCTTGACGAAATTCATCAGCGCCGGGTTCTTGTAAGCCCGGTTCCAGACCAGCAGCGTTTCCACCCGCGCCGGGCAATCGGTGATCGGGCGGGTCATGATCGTGCGGGGCTGAAAGCGTTCGATGGCTTGCGAGAACACCGATAAACCCAGGCCCGCGCCGACCAGCCCCAGGATTCCCATCGCATCCGACGCCTCGTACCGGATCGTCACCTGCTGGCCGGCCTGGGCAAAAGTGTCTATGACAAAACGGCGGAAGGCATCCCATTCGGCGGGCGAGCCAAGCACCATCGGATAGGCGGCCAGTTCCGCCAGCGTGACGCCGGGCCGGGTGGACAGCCGGTGATCGATGGGCAGCACTGCCACCAGCGGGGCGCTTTCCAGCTGCACCACCTCGAATTGCGGATGGCTGAACGGCCCCAGCATGAAGCCCAGGTCGATGCCATTGCGCGCCAGTTCGATCTTCTGCCCCTGGGTGCGGATGTACCGCAGCTCCAGGTCGATGTCGGGATAGGCGCGCGAAAAGGCCGCCACCGCGCGCGGCATCCATTCGATTGCGGCAAAGGACATGAAGCCCACCCTCAGCAGCCCCTTCTTGCCCTCGGCCGCCACGCGGGCGGCATGGGCGGCCTTCTCGATCTCGTCGCCGATCAGCCTGGTGCGCTCGTGAAAGATCTCGCCCGCCTGGGTCAGCGATACTTCGCGCGTGGTGCGGCGGATCAGCTGATAGCCCAGCATGTCCTCAAGCTGCTTGATCCGGCGCGACAGGGCGCTTTGGTCGATGGCCAAGCGCTCGGCGGCGCGGCGGAAGGACAGCTCCACCGCCACCACGTTGAAGGCCTCAATATCGCGAGATGAAGGAATCTGGCTCATGCAGGTCTCCGGCCTGTCTTGGCCTTAGGCGGCCACTGATGCAATAAGGTCCATAATAGAGGGAAAAGCGGCCATTCACCAGAGGGGCTCCAGCCGCGACAAAGGGCCATCCTCCCTGTCATGAAGGACTGACCATGAGTACTGTAGACAACGCCCAACTCGACAAGATGCTGAACGACGCTTTCGCCGCCGCCAGCGCGCTTTACAAGGACCGCGGCTTTCAGCGCCGCGTCGGCTGGGGCAAGAAGCCCGCGCTGGTCAGCGTCGACCTGGCCAATGCCTGGACCCGCCCCGGCAACCCCTTCACCTGCGACCAGGAGAAGATGGACAACGAGATCATCCCCGGCATGCAGGCCCTGCTGAAAGCCTTCCGCGCCGCGCATTTCCCGGTGGTGCATGTCACCACAGCCTACGAGATCACCGATCGCAAGGCCGATTTCACTGACATGGGCCTGTGGCACGACAAGATCCCGATCGAGGTGGTGGACCTGGCCGACAAGGATCTCTGGGCCATCGACAGCCGCATCGCGCCGATCCCGGGCGAATACACGCTGCTGAAGAAGCGCGCCTCGTCCTTCCATGGCACGGAACTGGCGGGAATCCTGCGGGCGAACAATGTCGACACCATCGTCGTGACCGGGGTCACCGCCTGCGCCTGCGTGCGCCAGACCATCTGCGACGGCATCGCCGACGGCTTCCGCACCATCGCCGCGCGGGAAGCCATCGGCGACCGCGTGCCGGGCGCCGTGGCCTGGAACCTGTTCGACATCGACGCCAAGTTCGGTGATGTCGAAAGCGTGGACACGATCTGCAAGAAGGTGGCCGAACTGGCCAAAGCCTGAACCTGATCGACGGTGGGGCGAAGCAATCGCCCCACCGCAACCAACAGACGGAGGGCGCGACAATGGCGCGGATTGGCGTGGACGTGGGCGGCACCAACACCGACCTCGTGCTGGAATGCAATAAGGGGATCTTCTTTCACAAGGTCCCGTCAACCACCAAGGATCAGTCGATTGCCGTGATCCGCGGCGTGCTGGAGATTTGCGACATCGCCGGCATCGCCAAGGAAGAGGTCGAGGTGATCGCCCATGGCACGACGGTGGCGACCAACATCACCATCGAACACAACGGCGCCGAGGTGGGGATGATCACCACCAAGGGCTTCCGCGACATCCTCCACATCGGCCGCCACAAGCGCCCGCACAACTTTTCGCTGCATTTCGACGTGCCCTGGCAGTCGAACCCGCTGGTCAAGCGCCGCAACCGCATTGCCGTGACCGAACGTATCCGCCCGCCGTCCGGCGAGGTTGAAACGCCCCTGAACGAAGATGAAGTCCGCGCCGCCTGCGCACTCTTCCGCAAGCGCGGCATCCGCTCGATCTGCATCGGCTTCATGTTCTCTTTCCTGAACGATGCCCATGAACGCCGCGCCCGCGATATCGTGGCTGAAGAGATTCCCGGCGCCTACATCTCGATCTCCTCCGAAGTCGCCAACGTGATCCGCGAATATGAACGCTTCTCGACCGTGGCGATGAACGCCTATGTCGGGCCGCAGGCCGCGCTTTACCTGCGCAACCTGGAAACCAAGGTGCGCGAAGCGGGCATTCCCGCGAAGCTGCGGGTGATCCAGTCGAACGGCGGCATCTCTACCATAGACGGCTGCGCCAAGAAGCCGGTCGGCATCCTGATGTCGGGGCCTGCCGGCGGTGTGATTGGCGCCTTGACCGAGGCGCGTCTGGCCGGCGTCACCAACATCATGACCAACGACATCGGCGGCACCTCGGCCGATATTTCGACCATTGCGGGCGGTACTCTGCGCATCAAGAACCCGCGCGACACGGTGGTCGGCGGCCATGCCGTCATGGCCCCGATGATCGACCTTGAAACCATGGGCGCCGGTGGCGGCTCCATCGCTTGGCTTGACAGTGCGGGCGGCTTCCATGTCGGGCCGCGCTCGGCCGGGTCCGAACCTGGTCCCGCGTGCTACAACCGGGGCGGCACCGAACCCACCGTCACCGATGCCCAAGTGGTTCTGGGCCGGATGGACGCCGACAAGTTCCTGGGCGGCGACCTGCCGCTGGACCCGTCGCTTTCTTACAAGGCCATCAAGGAAAAGATCGCCGATCCCCTGGGCATTTCCGTGCAAGAGGCTGCGCTGGGCATCATCAAGGTCGTGAACAACAACATGGCCTTGAAGATGCGCGCCAATTCGGTGGCGCGCGGCTATGACCCGCGCGAGTTCTCCCTCATGCCCTTTGGCGGGGCGGGCCCGTTCCACGGCGTCGCCCTGGCCGAACTGGTCAGCGCCAAGGATGTGCTGGTTCCGCTGGCGCCGGGCATCACGGCGGCCATGGGCCTTCTGGGAACCAACCTGCAATACGAACACATCCGTTCGGTCATCACCAACCTTTACAACGCGGATGAGGTGGCCCTGGGCCGGGTCAACGCGGTGATCGAGGACCTGATCGAACAGGGCAAGGGCGACCTTGACCTTGACGCCGTGCCCGCCAAGGACCGCAGGTTCGACGTCATCGCCGAGGTGCGCTACCACGGGCAGGGCTTCGAGTTGCGCGTGCCGATCCCGGGCGGCAGGCTGACCTTGGCCAACAAGGACAAGGTCATTCAGGCATTCCACAAGGCCCATACTGCCGATTACGGATATGCCTTCGACGACAACCTGGTCGAGCTTTACAACATCCGCATCATCGCCACCGCGAAGGTACGCCACCTGGAACTGCCCAAGATCGCCAAGGGCGGCAAGGATGACGTCAAGAACGCCTTCCTCTACGAACGCGAAACCGTGTTTGACGACGGCACCGTTCACAAGACCCCGCGGTTGGATCGGGGCAAGCTGGGGGCGGGCACCAAGGTCAGCGGTCCGGCCATCATCATCCAGCACAATTCCACCACGCTGCTTCCGCCCGGCTACCGCGCCGAGGTTCTGGATCATGGCAGCATGCGCTTGGCGCGGGCCTGAGGAGGAAGAGATGAACATGATGAAGACCGAGAAGATCGACCCGATCACCCTGCAAGTCATTCGCGGCTCGATCGAGACCATTGCCGAGGAAATGGCCCATGTGCTGTTCCGCATGTCCTTTTCCTCGATCATCCGGGAAAGCGAGGATCTAGGCGCGGGCCTCTTCGACAAGGATTTCAACACCTTGTGCGAATCGGAATCGACGCCCATGCACATCGGCTCGATCCCCGGCTATCTGAATGGCATCAAGCAAAGCCTGGATGATGGCGAGTGGTTCGATGGTGACGTGGTCGTCCACAACCACCCCTATTACGGCGCCTCGCACACCCCCGACCTGGCCATCGTCATTCCCATTTTCTACAAAGGCGAACTGGTCGGCTATTCCGCCAACACCGCCCATCACATCGACATCGGGGCGGCCACGCCCGGTCTGATCATCGACGTGCCTGATGTCTTTGCCGAGGGCATGCTGTTTGCCGGCACCAAGCTTTACCGCAAAGGCAAGCGCAACGAGACCATGTGGAACTACATCCGCCGCAACAGCCGCGCCGCGCGGCAACTGGTGGATGACATCGAAGCCCAGATCGCCTCGGCCCGGCTGGGCGCCAAAAGGTTCAAGGAACTGTTGGACCGCTACGGCAAGGACCTGGTCTTCGGCGCCTGCAACCAGCTGATGGACTATTCCGAGGCCATGCTGCGCCAGCGCATCAGCGCCATTCCCAATGGCGAATACCGTGCCGAAGGCTGGCTGGACGACGATGGCCGCAACCGGGGCCAGCACCTGCCCGTGAAAGTCTGCGTCCGCGTCATCGACGACCGGATCGAGGTCGACCTGACCGGATCGGCCCCGCAGACCCCCACCGCCTATAACGTGCCCTTCGAAGGATCGACCAAGGTCGCGGCCTTTGCCGCCTTCCGCAAGCTCCTGCTGGACACCGCCACCAGCCCCAGCCGCGTGCCCTCGAACCAGGGCAGCTTCCGCCCGATCAGCGTCATCGCGCCCAAAGGGTCGATCTTCAACCCCGACAGCCCGACTGCCGCCGAGGCGCGCTTTACCCAATGCAACTACATGATCGACCTGATCATGAAGGCAATGGCGCCGGTTCTGCCGGAAGAAATCATCGCCGGCTCCTCCGCCTCGATCTCCTTCGCCTCCTATGCCGGGGTCCGGCCGGATGGCAATTACTGGGTGTTCCTTGAGGTGAACGAGGGCGCCTATGGCGGCCGCCCCGCTAGCGACGGGCCGGATGCCATCGACAATCTGATGGCCAACACCCGCAACAACCCGCTGGAAGACCTGGCCATGCACATCCCGATGATTTGCGAGCGCTATGAATTGCGCGACGACGTGGCGCCGGGGGCCGGGCGATTCCGTGGCGGCATCGGCGTGGTCAAGGCGCAGCGCATCCTGACCGATGGGATCATCACTCACGAAAGCGAACGTCATACCAACGTCCCCTGGGGCATTTTCGGCGGCAAACCCGGCGCCCTGGGCAAATGCGACATCTACAACGTGAATGGCGGCGAGACCCGGTCGATGCATTCCAAGTTCCACGGCCTTGCCGTGAAGAAGGATGACGTCATGGCCTACTACAGCCCCTGCGGCGGCGGCTATGGCTCGCCCCTGGAGCGTGATCCGCAGCGGGTGCTGGACGATGTGCTGGACGGCTTCTGCACGCCCGCGGATGCGCTGGGCGTTTATGGCGTGGTCTTGGATCTAGATGCCGAAGTTGTGGACCACGCAGCGACGGAAGCTCAGCGCCGCAGATTGGATCGGCAGCTTTGACGGACAAGGGATGGCAGCGCGACAGGGCGACCGCCATCCCTCTTTACGGAACTTGAAATCCAGCACGTAGGTTTTGGGCGCGGTGGCCCGTTGCCAAGGTCGCCAAGGATGCCCTTGGCCTTCAGATCCTCGACGGCTATCTCGCCTGGATTCCGAAATCACGACTTGGCAGTGCTGGATTCCGTAAAAGAATCCAGCACCCCGAGATCGTGATTCGGCAAGCCATTGATAATGATTGATTAAAAATCGCGACCTCCGCGGCCTGGATTCCGAGTGGATTCCCCGGTGAAAAGGTCAGTCGCTGGCGAACCGCCGCGCTGCGCCCCCCCGCATACGTTCAGCGCCGGGGAGGAACCAGA
>ERZ1645187.4802-NODE-4802-length-10749-cov-8.878998_pt1 | contig 10749 bp, 11 predicted proteins | sample MGYA00575352_ERZ1645187 | MGnify/ENA primary metagenome ERZ1645187 (study PRJEB40837, sample SAMN11349314) | freshwater sediment metagenome | isolation source: river sediment | host: Sediment | place: India: Wazaribad , New Delhi | collected 2017-02-21 ...
ATGGCGCGATCACTCCGGCTGACCTCAAGGTCGTGACCAAGCGCGCGCCGACCGAACAGGAACTGAAGGACTGCCTGTTCGCCTGGACTGTGGCGCGTCACGTCAAGTCGAACGCGATCGTCTATGCCAAGGATGGCATCACGGCCGGGATTGGCGCGGGCCAGATGAACCGCCGCGACAGCTCGCGCATTGCCGCGATGAAGGCAGCCGAAGCGGCGGAAAAGTTCGGCTGGGCGCAGAGCCGCACGGTCGGCAGCGCGGTTGCTTCGGACGCGTTCTTCCCCTTCGCCGATGGCCTGCTGGCAGCGGCCGAAGCAGGCGCGACCGCGATCATCCAGCCGGGTGGTTCGATTCGTGATGAGGACGTGATCAAGGCGGCTGACGAAGCCGGACTGGCCATGGTCTTTACGGGAATGCGTCACTTCCGCCACTGAGTTCCACCGTTCACCGCATAAGCCCTTCACCTCGTCGCCGCGCGGTCGAGGGGAAGGGCTTATTCACTGGACGGTAAGGCGTTCTTCTGCAGGAGAGCGCGCCGAGTTTAACTTTTGTATCGAGTTTTCCCGCCCATGGGCCTGTTCAAACCTGACCTGTACCGTTCCTTTGTCATCGGCTTTGTTGCCGGTGCTGCGATTCTGGGTGCGGTTCAGGGTCTGAAAAGCGAGCGCTCGATCGCAGACGGCGTGATTCCGGCAGCCAGCGCGGCGCCGGTCCTGCCGGATCAGACGCTGGTCGATCCGTCTGCGGCGCAGCAGCGCTAAAGTTTGCGGACGGGCGGCGGGCCTACTATATCGGCCCCATGGCCACCGCGCACCATCATCACCATCATGAACCGACCGGGCAAAGTCTGATCGAGGAAGCCGCCAAGGCTTTGGTCGATGCGGGCGAACAGTGGACCGGCATGCGCGAGGAAGTGTTCCAGGCCCTTGCTGCCCAGTCCCGTCCCGCATCGGCCTATGACATTGCCGAGGCCGTGTCGCAGGCGCGGGGCAAGCGGGTTGCGGCCAATTCGGTCTATCGCATCCTCGACCTGTTCGTGGCCTCGAATCTGGCTCGCCGGATCGAAAGCGCCAATGCCTACATCGCGAACCCCCATCCGGGTTGCCGCCATGACTGCATTTTCCTGATCTGCGATTCCTGCGGCCGGGCGACCCATCTGGACGATGACGGCATGACTGGTGCCCTGATCGAGGCCGCGCGCGGGGCCGGATTTGCCGATATCCGCCCGGTGGTTGAACTGCGCGGCATCTGCGCTGCCTGCAATTAGACCGCAGGGGCGATCCTTTTCTTCACTTTTGTGTCAATCGACTCAATTGAAACCAGTGTGTAAGGCACGAAGATGAATACCACCCCGGCAACGCCGCTTCTCGATACTGTCAACGTTCCCGCCGATCTGCGCCGGCTTCAGCCCGGGCAGTTGCGCCAGCTGGCAGACGAATTGCGCGCTGAAATGATCAGTGCCGTGGGCTCGACCGGTGGGCATCTCGGTTCCGGGCTGGGCGTGGTCGAACTGACCGTGGCGATCCACTATGTGTTCAACACGCCGGACGACAAGCTGATCTGGGACGTTGGCCACCAGGCCTATCCGCACAAGATCATCACTGGACGGCGCGACCGTATCCGCACCCTGCGTCAGGGTGGCGGCCTGTCCGGTTTCACCAAGCGTAGCGAAAGCGAATACGATCCGTTCGGCGCGGCGCATAGCTCCACTTCGATCTCCGCCGCGCTGGGCTTTGCCATTGCCAACAAGATGGCGAACCAGCCGGGCAAGGGCATTGCCGTGATCGGCGACGGCGCAATGAGCGCGGGCATGGCCTATGAGGCGATGAACAACGCCGCCGATGCCGGCAATCGGCTGGTCGTGATCCTCAACGACAACGACATGTCGATTGCGCCGCCAGTGGGTGGCCTGTCGGCCTATCTGGCGCGGCTGGTTTCGTCGCGGCCGTTCCTGTCGCTGCGGGAAATTGCCAGGCGCCTGTCGCGCCGCCTGCCCGAACCGCTGCACCGCGCGGCGAAGAAGACGGATGAATTCGCGCGCGGCATGGCCATGGGCGGCACCCTGTTCGAGGAACTGGGCTTCTACTATGTCGGCCCGATTGACGGGCACAACCTGGACCAGCTGATCCCGGTTCTGGAAAACGTCCGCGACGCGGCGGAAGGCCCGTGCCTGATCCATGTCGTGACGCAAAAGGGCAAGGGCTATGGCCCGGCCGAGGCCAGCGCCGACAAGTATCACGGCGTGCAAAAGTTCGACGTAGTGACTGGCGAACAGGTCAAGGCTCCAGCCAAGGCCCCGGCCTATCAGAACGTCTTCGGCGAAACCCTGGCCAAGCTGGCGGACAGCGATCCCAAGATCTGCGCGATCACGGCCGCCATGCCCAGCGGCACCGGAGTGGACAAGTTTGCCAAGGCGCACCCGGACCGCTCGTTCGATGTCGGCATTGCCGAACAGCACGCGGTTACCTTTGCGGCGGGCCTCGCCGCACAGGGGATGCGCCCATTCTGCGCGATCTATTCCACCTTCCTGCAGCGCGCCTATGATCAGGTCGTCCACGACGTGGCGATCCAGAACCTGCCGGTGCGCTTTGCGATTGACCGGGCCGGTCTGGTCGGAGCGGACGGGGCGACGCACGCTGGTTCGTTTGACATTACCTATCTGGCCAGCCTGCCGAACATGGTGGTCATGGCTGCGGCGGACGAGGCGGAGCTGGTCCACATGACCTACACGGCGGCGCTCCACGACAGCGGCCCGATTGCCTTCCGTTATCCGCGCGGTAACGGGGTTGGCGTGGAACTTCCCGCAGTTCCGCATCAACTGGAAATCGGCAAGGGGCGGATTGTCCGCCAGGGCAGCAAGGTGGCGATCCTCTCGCTTGGCACCCGTCTGGCCGAGGCGCTGAAGGCGGCAGACCAGCTGGAGTCCAAGGGCCTGTCGACCACCGTGGCCGACCTGCGCTTTGCCAAGCCGATCGACACCGATCTGATCCGTCAGCTGATGGCCACGCATGAAGTGGTCGTGACGGTCGAGGAAGGCAGCATCGGCGGGCTGGGCGCGCACGTCCTGACCATGGCCAGCGACGAAGGCCTGACGGACACCGGCCTGAAGATTCGTACCCTGCGCCTGCCCGACCTGTTCATCGACCATGACAGCCCGGACAAGCAGTATGACGAGGCTGGCCTCAACGCGCCGCAAATCGTCGATACCGTGCTGAAGGCGCTGCGCCACAATTCGGCTGGCGTGGCGGAGGCGCGGGCTTGAAGCACAAAGGGGCTGTCACGGCTCCTGCGCTAGAGGCGCGCTATTCTATTCCGGGCCACCTGCTCGTTCTGGTGCTGACTCTGGCCTTGCTCGTTCCGGCCGGGTGGATGCTGTGGAGTGGGGTTCAGCAAGGACAGTGGCTCAGCCTGATCTTCGGGCTGCTGGGCTGCCTTTTTCTCGGCCCGATTGCGCTGTTGCTGCTTGCGCGGCTGACTGACCGGACTGTGCGGCTGCGCATCAGCGAGGACGCAATCTGGATTGCGGACCATTCGCCGGTACCGATCCCGCTGCGCTCGGTGCGAGAGGTGAGCGACAAGGGGGCGTGGATTGCGCTGTGGCTCTACAACCCGTCGCATTTTCCGCCGACCACCCGGTTCCGCCGCATGGTCAGGCAGATCAACGGCGCGCAGTTGCGCGATCAATATGGCGACGTCTGGTTCTATCCCGGCCTGCTCGATTGCAGCCGCCGCGAGATCATGGATCGGTTCTGATCAGCCCAGCCAGCGCCATACGCCGGCCGGAATGGCGATCAGCCAGCCATGCGCCCAGCTTGCGCCGAGCCACAGAATCAGACCACCCAGCCACGGCACCAGCCCGGCCTTGCCCAGCACGGTAAAGCGCGGCCAGTAAGAGGTCTGGGCTTCCCAGCCGTTCCACGCCGGACCCATCAGATGCTCCTTCTTGCGATCCTGCAGATGCGACCCGGCGAGGGCGAGCAGCGCCATGGCAAGGGTCAGCACGATCACGCGCGGGGTTGGGCTGACGAGGACATGGGCGGCGCTCCACAAGGCGAAGGACCACATCATCGGATGGCGGGTCACGTGAAAGACGCCGTGCGGTGCGCGTTCCGCCAGAGCGGCGGCGCTTGGCGCGGGTAGGGCCGGGTTGCCGAGAAACGATCCGACCAGCAGGACTGATGCAACCAGCATGAGCAGGCTTGCGACAATCCACAGGGCCGACGCGAACCCGTTCCACAGGGGCGCGTTGCCGGGAACCGAGCGAAACGCCACCACCAGCCAGCCGAAAGTGGCAAAGGCGACCAGCGAATAGATTGCCTGAAAGCCCTTCTCTCCCGCCGCTTTTACCAGCGGTGCGCGCAGGGGATGGGACAGGGCGAAGTGGGTGCCGACAAAGGCCGCTGCTGCGGCGATCAATCCGGCCAGTGCCTCGGTCATAAGAGATACCCCATGTTGACGGCGTCAACATGGGGTATCATATCGCGGTCTGGTTGCAAGCCGGAATTGGCGTGGTGTCAGCTTACCAGTTGTAAGCCTTGGGCAGCGCGCCTTCACCCGGGTTCAGATAGCGGTCACGCAGCTGGGTCTGGTGGTTCTTCAGGGACTGTTCGACTCCGTCGATATAGACCTTGCTCACGCCGGAAGTGACTTCCAGCGGGTCGCCGTCCCAGATCACCACGTCGCCAGCCCGGCCCGGACGCAGCGAGCCGAAGCGATCACCCATGCCCATGACTTCCGCCGGGGCAGAACTGATCGCGGCGAAGGCCTGGTTCCAGGTCAGGCCACTGGCGCCCGGAACCTTGGTCAACGAGACGAGGTTGCCCGCATATTGCGGCGCATAGCGCGGCTGGTCGAAGAAGGCCCCAAGCGCGACCTTTACGCCCGCCGCCTTCATCCGGCCAACGTTCGACTGGGTTGCGCCCAGCTTTTCAAAGCTGCCGGGCAGGTCGTTGAGCGGGGTGGCCAGAACCGCAACCCCGGCCTTGGCCAGTTCACCCGCCACCATCCAGCCTTCCGTCGTACCAACGATGGTCAGCTTGATCAGCGGGAACTCCTTGCGCAGGCCCAGGACCATGCGGATATCGGCTGCCCGCTCGACATGAACGTAAAGCGGCTGACGCCCGGTCACGACCGGGACCAGCGCCTGCGCATCGCGGCGGTTAAGCAGTACGTCATCGCGGCGCGCCCCGGCGGGAGCGAGGGACAGTTCCCTGGCTTCCAGCAGGGCGTTGTGCAGTTCGGCCCAGGCGGCAACACGGCTGCCGCCAGCCCGTGCCGCGCCGGTTTCACCCAGCTCGACATACTGGAACGCGCGGGATGCCACTACAGGGTCGGGATCGTCGCCAAGGTCGATCACCGCGCCCTGCCCGCCAAAGATGCGGTCGGTGCCAATCGGGGCAATCGCCGCACGGGTCACGCCGCCGGCGCGGCTGACCTTGATGTGCTGGGCATCGGGATTGATCGCATGGCTGATGTCCAGACTGGCGCTGAACGGGCTCTTGTCTGCTCCGGAATCGTTGCTGTCGTCCACGGCCTCGACATCGTAGAGCCCGATATCGGTGACCGCCACGACCAGTCCGGGTGTAACCCACTTGCCCTTGGCATCGACCGTCGGCACGCCGGCGGGGATGGCGACATCGCGGCCAGCGGCAACCACCTTGCCATTCTGGACCAGCACGGTGCCGCCCTCGATCGGATCGGTGCCATCCCCGATGACTACCTTGCCGCCAGTAATGGCGACCGTCTGGGCCAGGGCCGGAGCGGCGGTGCAGGCAAGCAGGGCGGCCAGGGCCGCAGTCACGCGACGGGCGCTCATTTCACGTCTCCTTCACCAGGTTGTCCAAGCTCGAAATCGCTCACCGCGCGGCGCTTGCGGTCAGCGGTATCGAACAGCAGGGCACCATCGACCCAGACCTTTTCCGGGCGGGAATAGACCGACAGCGGATTGCCGTTCCACAGCACCACGTCGCCCGCCTTGCCTGCTTCGAGGCTGCCGGTCAGCTTGTCGATGCCGATGGCTTTCGCCGGGTTGAGCGTGAGCCAGCGGATCACTTCGGCATCCGGCACGTCCACGCCGATGCGGCGCGCGTCGCCCTGGGCCTTGGCGGCTTCCTGATTGAGGCGCTGAATGCCGTTTTCGTCGTCCGAATGGATCACCACGCAGGCCCCGGCCTTTTGCAGGATGGTTGCGTTTTCCGGGATGGCGTCGTAGGCTTCCATCTTGAAGCCCCACCAGTCCGCCCAGACCGCGCTGCAGGTTCCGGCAGCGGCGAGCAGATCGCCGATCTTGTAAGCTTCGACCGCGTGGTGGAACGTGCTGATCTTGTAGCCGAATTCCTTGCCCATATCGAGTACGATGGCCATTTCGTCGGCGCGGTAGCAGTGGTTCTGGACCAGAATCTCGCCATCCAGCACCCCCGCCAGGGTTTCCATGGCAAGGTCGCGGCTGTCGAGCGTTCCGGCGTCACGCTTGAAGCGATATTCCTGCGCCTGAATCCAGGTCGCGCGGTTTACCGCCAGGTTGCCCATCCGGGTCGAAGGTTCGCGGCCCTTGGAGCCATAGACGCGCTTGGGGTTTTCCCCGCAGGCCATTTTCAGGCTGTAGGGCGCGCCGGGGAACTTCATCCCCTGCATGGTCCGCGCGGGCACATTCTTCAGCACCACGCCGCGTCCGCCCATCAGGTTGGCAGAGCCCGGCAGGACCAGCAGCGAAGTAACCCCGCCATTGGCCATGGCGCGGGAAAAGCCGGGGTCCTGCGGCCAGACGGAATGTTCCGCCCAGACCTGCGGTGTGGTCGGTGCAGTCGCCTCGTTGCCATCGGAATGGGCTTCTACGCCGGGGCTGGGATAGTCGCCCAGGTGGCTATGCGCGTCGATGATGCCGGGCGTGATGAACTTGCCCGTGCCGTCGATCCGGACCGCATCGGCGGGAACGTCCAGCGCGGCGGCATTTTCGGCCACGGCGGCGATCTTGCCATCGCGGATCAATACGGCGCCGCGCTCGATCTTGCCGCCGGCACCGTCGAACACGGTCGCGCCGGTGATCAGCGTGCTCTGCGAAGGATAGGGGCGATAGCTCGACGGATAGGGATCCTTGTTGAAATCCCGCGCCGCCTTGACCGCTGCGCTTTCGTCCTTCTTCTTGTCCTTGGCCAGACCCGGGCCGGTGCCGCCCAGCACCAGCGCACAGGCCGCAGCCCCCATCAGCGTACGGCGTAGCCCCCGCATCGTCTTTACTCCTTCAGTTTGTCTCATCAGTTAGGCTGCCGGTCCTCAAGCGTGTCGAGGTGCATCCAGCCCTTCACAATCCGCGACAGCAGCAGCACGACGACAGCCGCAGCGATCGAGATCCAGCCGAACAGCTCATAGATTTCGAGCAGCTTTTCCTTGCTCATTTCGCCGCCGTGGCCGCCGGTGGCTTCACCGATCTTGCCCGCCACGAAATTGCCGACCGCAGTCATGTAGAACCATGCGCCCATGATAAGCGAGGCAAGATAGCTGGGCGCCAGCCGGTTCATGGCCGAAAGCCCGACCGGCGAGAGGCACAGCTCGCCCGTGGTGGCAAACAGGTAATAGAGGAACACGAACAGCACCGGAGTCATCGCCGCGATGCCGAATGCCTCTGCACCCCAGACCAGCACCAGGTTGGCCAGGCCCATCTGCGCCAGGGCCAGGCCGAACTTGGCTGGAGCCGAAGGTTCCTTGCCGCGGCGGCCCAGCCATTGCCACAGTCCGGCAAAGACCGGAGCGAACAGGATGATGTAGATCGGGTTGATCGACTGGAACAGCGAAGCCGGGGCAGAGCCACGGTCAACGTAACGGTCGGTAAACAGGCTCATCGAACCGCCGGCCTGTTCGAACAGGCCCCAGAACAGCGGGTTAAGGCTGATCAGGAACAGGATCGCGAACATGCGTTCACGCGGTTCCTTGGGCAGCTTGAACGTCTCGTAAAGGACGTAGCCCAGCAGGACGAGACCCGAAACGATCAGCAGGTTCTGGATCACGCTCTGGTACTGGATCAGGAACCAGATCACGCCGACCGACAGGACGCCGATGGTGTAGAGCGTGATCTCGCGTGATTTGGTGAGCGGGGCCGGAGCCTCGCCCGCACCGTTCAGCGCGCCCTTGCCCAGCACGAAGACGATCAGGCCCGCCAGCATCCCGATGCCGGCCAGACCAAAGCCATAGCCCCAGCCGATCGTTTCGCCGAGGTAGCCGACCAGGATCGTGCCGATCGCGGCGCCCACGTTAATACCCATGTAGAAGATGGTGTAGGCCCCGTCGCGGCGCACGTCGGTCAGCTTGTAAAGCTGGCCGACCATCACCGAGATGTTGGCCTTGAGGAAGCCCGAGCCGACGATGATGAAGGCCAGTGCCGCCCAGAACACGTTGAGTGCCGGGTCAGCCTGGCCGCCGTTCCCTTCCACCGCCATCAGGCTGTGGCCGATTGCCAGCAGCAGGCCGCCAAACAGCACGGCCTTGCGCTGGCCCAGATAACGGTCGGCCAGATAGCCGCCCAGCACCGGGGTGATGTAGACCAGGCTGGCATAGGCGCCATAGATCAGGTTGGCCTTGCCGTCGCTGAACAGCCAGTGCTTGGTCAGGTAGAAAATCAGCAGCGCGCGCATGCCGTAGTAGGAGAAACGCTCCCACATTTCGGCGAAGAACAGCATATAAAGGCCTTTGGGATGGCCCGCGAATTCCGGTTCTTTCTGGGCGGCAACCTTGGCGCCGATGGCGAGGAACACACCCAGGACGACGACCGCGATTGCCGCGATCCAGTCGGCCTCGTTCCACAGACCCATGTCTTTCATTAAATGCTCCCCACACAATCCGAGGCGCGGCGCATGGATGCGCCGCGAACATGGCGGCGGAGACTAGCCGCGATTCCGCCAGTGTGAAGCTAAATTCGTCATATTTGTTTCATTATTGCGCGGACCATGACCCTTGGGGAGTCTTGCCTGCGGCGCTGTATTATGGCAGTGATGCACCATGTCCGACAATAGCAAGCCCGTCTATCTCAAGCTGCGCGACAAGATTGCTGCGGCGATCATCGACGGCACCTATCCTGAGGGCTCGATGCTGCCTTCGGTCCGGGCATTTGCTGCCGATCAGGGGGCTAATCCGCTGACTGTGGCCAAAGCCTACCAGCAGTTTCAGCTTGATGGCCTGGTTGAAGTGCAGCGCGGGGTTGGCATGTTCGTCGCCCGCGGGGCTGCCGACAAGCTGCGCAGTAGCGAGCGCGAACGCTTCCTTTCGGTCGAATGGCCGGCCTTTCGCAAGCGGATGGAGCGGCTTGGTATAGCTCCGGAGCAACTTCTCGCCGGAATTTCCTGACTTTGGCACTATTTGACAATTGATAATCCATTTTGGATTTGCCAAAAGGTGCTCGTGCTGTGCTGCTTGTACCGGGTCGGAAGCCGTACCGCGCTTTTATCCATTGATTTGGGCAGACCGCGTCAGCGGTCGGTGAAAGGCGTGTGTAATGATCCGTTCCGAACTCGTTTCCGCCATTGCGCGGGAAAATCCTGGTCTGCGTGCTGAAGAAGTCGAAAAGATCGTTTCGACCTTCTTTGATGAAATCGGACACAAGCTGGCGTCTGGTGGCCGCGTCGAACTGCGCGGCTTTGGCGCTTTTTCGACTCGCGCCCGCGATCCGCGCAAGGGCCGCAATCCGCGCACCGGCGATACGGTTGACGTACCCGGCAAGCGGGTTCCCTATTTCAAGCCGGGCAAGGAAATGCGCGTCCGTCTGAATGCTGATTGATTGAGCTTTGGCCGCCGATCGCTCTGGCGGTCGGCGTGTCAGAAATGGCCCGCGCCCCGTTTCAGGCATTCGTGTCTGCGCGGGGTAGCGGGCTATTTTCATGTGGGGCTGGAAAGCAGCGACGCATGGCCTTATGGCAAAGGTGATGCGGACGTGGCGGAATGGTAGACGCCGGGGACTTAAAATCCCCTGATCTCTGATCGTGCGGGTTCGAGTCCCGCCGTCCGTACCAGGCTATTGCCAGTGCCTGTTTCCGCTCAAGCGATCAGAACAGCGGAAATCTCAGAGGCGACGAGTCTAGCCCGCCAAGGTACATCATGTCGGTGCGGATGGTGGAAACCCATGCTTGATGCACCAGTGGCAGATCGTGGGTCGCGATTTCGAACTTGGTGAGAACGACCAGGATGCTGGTTGCTGCAGCAGCCATCAGCCGATCTTCCAGAGTTACAATCTCGTCCACCAGGTTTTCGTCAAAAACTCCCGCACTTTCGCGCTCGGAAAGCTTGTAGCGTAGCCGCCGATAGGAATCGAGATCTGCCCTGAAAGCTTCGGGGTCCTCCCCGCCGTATCTATCCTGTGCCAACTACGCCCCCTGTTCACAGTTTACGCATCTCGACTAAGACCTTGGCGATTAAGGTCGCATCAGCAGCGATGGTGAAGCCATGGTGCAAGAATTGACCTAGGGTCAGGACTTCTGTGATGGGATGGACGCCCCCCGACGGCATCTATGTGCCAAGGTAGGTGTTGTTGGTCACCTATGAGAGGAGGCGTCCGTGAGTGAAGTTAACACGATTGGTCTGGATATCGCAAAGAACGTCTTTCAAGCGCACGGCGCCGATGCTGACGGTCGTCAGCTGTTCAGCCGTCGGATTGCGCGTGGAAAGGTACTCGAGTTTTTCGCCAGTCAGCCGCGATGCCTGGTGGCTATGGAGGCCTGCGGCGGCGCCCATCACTGGGCACGTGAGCTGATGCATATGGGTTAC
>ERZ1645187.4803-NODE-4803-length-10748-cov-4.125690_pt1 | contig 10748 bp, 7 predicted proteins | sample MGYA00575352_ERZ1645187 | MGnify/ENA primary metagenome ERZ1645187 (study PRJEB40837, sample SAMN11349314) | freshwater sediment metagenome | isolation source: river sediment | host: Sediment | place: India: Wazaribad , New Delhi | collected 2017-02-21 ...
CTTCCTTATGTAACTGAGTCGTACCATCAAGCAAATCAGTTAATGATGTGCGGATGTACTTTGGACAATCATCCCAGTTAATGAAGCTCATGTTGTCTTGCTCATGGTCATACACCATCATACCACGGTCATTATCGCCAGCATCGCCAAAGTTTGACGGAAAGGTATTACCTATATACACAACATTTTTATCTTGCTGCCGCTTGTGGAAGTGACCTGACATAATGTGTTTTGGGCCATTAAAATCACTGGCATCTGGTCCCGTTGGCATTTTCATACCGTATCCAGTGACCAAGAAGTCCTTGAACTCAAAATGTCCCCACCATGTGTCGAGTGTGTTGTGCTTAATGAGTGATGGGTATTCGTTGTGGAATAAAAACGGACACAACAGCGCACCATTGCCTATTGTTTGGACTACAGTTGGTTCGTTTATAATTGTAAAATTTGAGAATTCATGAAAATTCACCGTCGAATACACAGCTCGTGTGTGACGGTGGTATAAATCATGGTTGCCAATGATAAAGAAAACTGGAAGCCCCAGTTCATTCAATTTCTTTGCGCCACGATACGACCAGTCCATGGTAGATATGTTTAGTGCGGCCCGGTTCTCAAACCAATCACCCAGAAACATGATGTGATCGATTGATGGATCAGCTTTTACTTTGTCGCAAAACCATTCAATGTAGTTCATACAATCACGGTTATGCGACTCAGAATTTGATTTTGCTCCCCAATGAATGTCGGTGAACGCTGCCGTTTTGACTAATTTCTTTTTCATTCCGTCCCTCGTATGCTAAATACTTTTTGTATGTATTTAGGAGACTGTTATGTTTTTCGTTTATGTATATGCCCACCCACAAAACATGGTGCCGTTCTATGTTGGTAAGGGGACAGGCGACCGAGACCAGTATCATTGGTGGAATAAACAAACCCACTACAATAAAACACTTCGTGATATTTTACTCGAACTACATCAAGCAGGTCAACGGCCTATGATCACTCGTGTATTGGAGACACTAGATGAAAACTTAGCATATGCAGAAGAGAAACGATTAATTCAATTATATGGTCGTCTTGATATTGAAACTGGCACATTATGTAATAAAACGTTTGGTGGCGAAGGCTTTGGAAATACAGGAACGGTGTGGTCGGATAAACAGCGTGAAAAACGAAAACAAACTTACGAATGTGGGCAAGTCGGAGTCGGCTTCACCCAGTATGACTTACGTGGCGCAGAGATTCGAACATTCCACTGCACTCGCGAACTACAAACAGCTGGGTTCAGCGCTACACAAATAATGGCTATTCGTCGTTGCTGTAAAGGTGATAGACACTCCGTTGGTGGTTTCCGGTGGAGTTATGCCGGCCACCCGTTGCCCCAAACGAACACGCTAATGAAAAGGGTACAACAATTTGCTAAATCTGGAGAGTTTATTGCTGAATTCATATCTGTCGCCGAAGCTAGTCGATTGTTGGGAATAAACCAAGGGGATATTGCCGGCGTCGCGCGAGGTGACTCTAAGAGTAAAACAGCGGGAGGATATATTTGGAAATATATCCTCCCTGGGTAATAACTACGATGCTTCCTCTTCAGGCTCAGCATCGGATACCACATCACCTGGAGGTAGTTCGTCCTCGGATGGGATATCAATGATTTCGTCGCCATTATCATCACGATGGATTGGCTCATCTGTTTAAACGCGCTTGAGTAGTTCAGCAACTTCACGCATTGAGTCAAAGTCTTGTTCGTCCTCAATGCCAGGCACACCATCACTGCTACTTTCGCTGTAGTTAAATGATGGGTTCATGCCCTGATCAATTAACATTTCATCACGAATGTTGCGTTGTCTACGTTCTTGGTTCAGGTACTGAATGAACGAATTCTTAATACACTGAGTAAAGAAGGCAAATGGATTGTTTGATTTTTCGGGGTTGAAACTATTCCACGTTCTTACGAGCATCATCATTGCATATGATTGCATGTCGTCGTTGTAAGAATAGTTGACGAAGCTGCCTTTCTTGGCATACTTCGAGCACAGAAGCTGAAGCATCCGTGCTAATTTGTCAGTCATGTAACCCTTACTCTTCGCTTCGATTACTGACGCAAGCAACTCTTTGTTGCTTAGATAGATTGTTTTTCCTGCTTGAGTAATAAACTCTTTGTTACTTGTTGGTTGTGTCATTTACAATACCTTCTTAGTGAGGTTTGGTGTCAGTATAGTGGATTTTTTGCCAGAGGTCAACGAATAAATAATCCTAAATGCATGAATGATTAAGGAATAACCATGGCTCAACCCGCCGATCTGAATTACAAAGTACGTCTAATCTCCGTTGCTAGTCTAGCAGGGATCGGATCGTATGATGAAGTTGTGTTCAATGTTACGCCTCGTTTCAGCGAAAGCCGTGAAGTTGAGTACACATCTTTGACTCCTATCCACCTTCCAGGCGGAATTCAGGTGTATAAGAACACCCGCGCTAGATCGTTCAGTCTCACAGCTCATCTGATATCACGAACGATGGAAGAAGCTACAGTCAACATGATCTACCTACAAACACTCCGTGGTTGGACGATGCCATATTTTGGAAATTCATCCACAACCGCAGCAGCTGTGGACCAACGAAAAGCATCATCTGATGCCCAGAAATCGAAGGAACGGGACTATTACACGACTGATCGACTCGAGCGGTTGTTGGATGCAAACGAACAAAATAAAGCAGCCCTTGCTAGACAAAAGTCGGGTGGAACTGGAGTTGAGCTACTAGGCGCACCACCTGATGTGCTGTACTTATATGCGTACTCGTCGGGAGTCAGTAGTGGGACAGGACAAGACCGCCCGAACAAATTTGGCGTCAATATCAACAAAGTGCCAGTAGTTGTCACATCTCTCAACATCGCATATCCAGATGATGTTGATTACATTCCAACGTATTCAAACGGCGACCCAAGAAAATCAGAACCGTTTCCAGTCAAGATGGACGTGGAGATATCATTGGTTGAGACGCACTCCCCACGCGAATATGAGCGGTTCGATCTGATGAAATACAAAAAAGGCGTGTTGGTCAACTTCTAAGGAAAAAACATGAAAAAATCAACAGATGTCCCAAATGGTCGTTACTCGCAAGGAGGGTCGACTGAAGTTGTAGGAAACCGAATTGGTTGGTGGGATCGTAAAAACTTCCCAAAATCGACGATGGATGTGTCCATCGTCATCACGAAGCGTTACGCCCATCGTCCAGATCTGGTTGCATATGACATGTATGGTAAAACAACCCTAATGTGGGTCGTCTTGCAGTACAACGCAATTCTGGATGTTATGGAGGATTTCACTGAAGGTACAGTAATCACCCTACCGTCTCGTTCCCGTCTTTTCAGTGAGTTGCTGACAGGCAAAGCATCAACAACGTTCGTCTAAATATGCTCTCATAATGCATAGGAAATACCATGTCAACACCAGCTAGTCTGCTATCCAAATACCGTTCATATAACTATCGTCATGTGCTCGTCATGTGTGATAGTACAGAAACGGCAACAATGCTGCTAACCAATACCGACGAAGGTACATGGTCGCACCCTGCAGGGCCAGCTGGTGAGCTTGGCCCATATGCTCCAATCGATCTTGGTACAGATCACAAATATTGTGTATTGATCGACGGTGCTACGGATGCTACCTTTGTCATCAATCAGGCAAAGTGGTCAGCAGCAACTGCAGCTGCCTCAACTCCGGGTGATAAGATGACATCAACCGCTGTTGAGGGTTCAATGGACATCATCGAACCAAAGGGTGTGGTATTCATGGACACACTGGTCCAGTGCTGTGGTGCACTAGGCATTGACATGCAAAGTGCGTGTTTCTTGCTTAAAACATTCTTCACTGGGTTTGGATACGATGAGGATACGGGTGATTTTGTTGATACAATCAGCGACATTGCTCCAATCATGTTCTTGGTGTATGACGTTACCGGTTCGTTTACTGAACAAGGTGGTGTGTATCACTTAGATTTCGTTGCATTAACGGGTGGGGCAACACGGTTGCCACAATTCAGCCGTATTCCTGGAACAGTAAACATAAAAGCTCAGTCCACTCTTGGTGGTACATTGAAGGCGGTTCAAGCTGAAATCAACCGATTGTACGATCCATACTTCTCGTGCGTGAAAGCACAGATGTCAGCTTCTATATCTGCCACCGGAAACGATCCAGCTCCTGTGGTAGACTCCCTGCGTCGCGTTAACTATACCATTCGGTATGATCCAGACTATGAAAACTATGATTGCAGCAATCAGGTACAATCGGTAAAATCGGACCCATCATGCAGCTCACCAGTAACGCTATCTAATCTAGCAAACGCCTCAATTGAAGACATTCTGCACCGCGTGATGAGCTGCTCGAAACAGGTGTTGGAAGATGTATCGAAGGGTGTAGGTGGCGGTGATCAGGCCATCAAGTATGAATACAAGATCCATCCTTCTGTTTACACACCAAAAGATAAAAGCCAGCCAGTAGAAGTGATCTACCAAATTGAGCGATTCATGCGCCCGAAAGAGATCATGAAAGCCAAGCAATTCCAGTACTTGTCGCAATACGACAAAGGTACAAGTTCAGATCCTATTCTGAACGAATCATTGCGTAAACAAATTATCCAGTTTGAATACATTTACACTGGCAAGAACATTGATATTCTTGAGTTTGAGATGAAGCTAAACATGGGTATGGCATACTTGCAGATCGCTAGTATGTCTAACTCATATCGCGAACAATTAGATGGTCTACCAAACAACACAAAGGTTGTGGGTAATGATGGTCAGCACATGATGAACCGTGTTGGTAAGCCCGTACCAATCCCGGTATACTTTGGTTCACAAGTTCGTTCAAAGAATTTCAAGAATTCATTGAGCCTCATTGATGGTGGTCAAACAGCATATACGCTAGCGAAGCATTCATCATTGGAGATGGCTGAAGCAACAATGCGTATTGTTGGGAACACCAATCTACTGAGTGGAATTGGTGACTATACATCACCAATGTTTCACAAAGATCGTTCGAGAGACGGCACGCTCTCAGTAACCAAACAAGCACCACCTGACCGAGATATGGGTGGATTTGGAGTAATTCCATCATTCGCGCACGTCACTGTTAAAGTACCTCGCAACAACGATGATATTTCGTTATTCTCTGGTACCGGTGATGGATCAAGTGCAGACTATACCAAAGATTTCTGGTTCGATGGGTATTATTACATTTATGGGATCGACAACGTATTTGAAGGCGGTGAGTTTACACAAACTCTGTACATGATTGGTATGCCGCAGGAAGGCATCGTTGACACAAAGAGTGATACCACCAGTCAACGTGAGCTTAACTTCGATAAGAAGGTCGTTGAGTGTTTCAGTGGCGACCCTGGATGTGGGCCAAAGGCTGATACGAACACGACTGTGCCTGCGAATAAGGTGGAAAATGGTAAGGACACAAATCAACCAGCTCCTGTAACTACCAAGCAGGATGCTGATGTGGTGACGTCTAGCTCAAAACAACCTGAAGATGTTAAGGGTTGGGGGACTGCAAAACCTGCTATCAAAGACTCTATCACTAATGCAGCATCAAAGACCGGAACCAGCTCAACAACACTGGCCCAGATGGCCGCCATTGAATCGAACTTCGGTAAAGCTACTGTAAATCCAACCAGCTCAGCTCGTGGTACTTTCCAAATCGTATCTGGAACGTGGACCCAAGTCGTTAACACAGGGCAGGTACCTGGGGTTCCTCCTGGTACGCCATTCTCTGAAGCGAATGATCCTGAAAAGAATGCACTTGTTGCAGCTACACTCATGAAGCAAAATCAGCGATCGATAGCAAAGACCGCTGGTGTATCTGACCCATCTAAGGTATCCGCTGGTGATACGTACCTGGCTCACTTCATGGGTGTTGGTGGTGCTCAAGCAGTAATTGGTGCCGATGAAACCGGTAAGGGCAATATCACCGTTAAACAAGCATACATCAACAAGTGGGGTGAAATCAAAGGTAGTAAGATATTTGAGTCGCAACGCAAAGCAAACAGCTCTATATTGAACGAGAACACTACGTGTGCTGATATGCGCGCCACTGCCGCAAAATCGATGGCAAGTTCAAAACCATTAGCATCTGCAGCAACAAAAGGAACTCCAAAGCAAGCAGCTCAGCAACAAACACAACAACCTTCAGCAGAGTCTAAGCCTACAAATACACCAAGATCCAACATATCTGTGACGCGCGACTGTAAAGCTGAAGAGCAGAAGAAGTCAACACAACAGTCGTGTGACCAAGCAAAGCCGTCTACCGATAAAAAAGACGATACCAAGAAATAGGAATTAGCACATGCCATTATTCACAAAACAACTTGATATTTTTGCACAAGGTGCAGAAATGAAAGACACAATCGACACGATGACGATTGGTGTGGTTGTCGATACAAATGACCCACAGCAGATGGGTCGTGTTCGTGTTGTTTGTAACCAATGGGGTGACTCATTCGATACAGACATCGAGAATGTGCCATGGGCATTGTACTGCACACCATTTGGTGGACAAGTATCCATTGGTACCCGCGGCCCTGGTATTCAGCCGTCTGAAGGTGGCATCGGATATGGAATGTGGGCCATCCCAAAGGTAGGCGCTCAAGTACTAATGATGTGCATCGATGGTGATCCTAACCACCGAGTGTACCTAGGTTGTATATTCGACCAATTTACCCCACACACTCTTCCGCATGGCCGGTTCATGTACGACGACCACCCAGAACTAGAGAAGAAGGGTGGGACAGGCCGCCCATTTGGTCCATACACATCGCGTGAAAAAACAATCAACCCGCTGCATGACAACATGAAGCAGGCGTTCGGTAATAAGGATGAACCAAACTATGAGTGGCGGTCTCGAGCAGCGGATCACACCGTCGCTGCAGTGAATGTATCACATCTGGACCATACGTACAGCAAAGTGGGTGATGATGACCACTTTGCATATGATGATTGGACGAGCAACCAAGGATACCAAACTAGTCGAATCAGCCCAGCTAATGAGACTAGCCAAGCCCGAAACTACGACTCCATGGTATATTCCATTACATCACCAGGATTCCATGCGATGTCGATGGATGATCGTCAAGAAAATTGTAGAATGCGTTTCCGCACAACGGCGGGTCATCAAGTGATACTTGATGATACCAATGAGCGAATTTACATAGCTACTGCCAAAGGTAACAATTGGATTGAAATGGACCAAGATGGCAACATTGATATATTCACAACCAACAAAGTGAATGTCAGAGCTAACAAGGACATCAACTTCACGTCAGATGAAACAATCAGAATGCATGCAAAAAAAGGAATCCACATGTATTCGGGGGATGAGATTCGCATGCAGGCAGTCGCTGATATCCACGTGAAAACGTCGGCGAACCTACGCATGCACTCAGATGCAACAACGTATATCCAGGCAGGTGCCGAGTTCAATGCAAAGAGTGGATCAGACATGAAACTAACATCCGGTGCTCAAATGAATCTGTTGGCTAGTGGCAACATTGTCGAGACGGGTGCTCAAATACATTTGAATGGTCCAAGCGCAGCCGCTGCTAATCCAGCTGCTGAAAAACCAGCGTTCTGGACAAACCGCGTGCCTGACCATGAACCATGGGCTCGTACGATGACGAAAGACGATACGTCACATGCTCCTGAACATGACTACACCAGCAAGGATGTCAATAGAACAGAGCGTGGTCGTAAGATTGATCGTGGTATGTATTGGCGCCGTTAAGTAGATGGGACCTGTGCAATAAATAAGCAGATCCAAGGACAAATATCACATGGCAAAAGGTTTATATCGTGGATACTCATCTTATGAGTATCAGAACAACAAAACATTCAGCGTAACCGACGTAGAGTTGGTTAAGCTGGATTTGCTCAACCATATTTTCACCCGCAAGGGCGACCGTGTGATGATGCCCAACTTTGGTACACGAATTCCCGACCTTGCTTTCGAACCCATGGATGGTATTACGTTGGGTATACTGGAGGAAGATTTGCGTGCAGTTTTTGAATTCGACCCTCGAGTTGAACTGCTAGCGCTAACAATCGTGCCAGTGTACGACAGCAACACCGTGATCGCAAGTGCGAAACTTCTGTATGTCGAACTAAACATGCAGGGGTCGCTAGACATCAACATTACTTTTGAAGGTTCATAATGAGCAGATTAGTCGCCCGCGCTGAAAGCTGGGAACGCGTATATACGGCGTTTCAAAACATCAACTTTGCTGCGTTTGATTTCAACACAATCAAACAAAGCATCCTGGATTACATCAAGCTGTACTTCCCAGAGACATTCAACGACTTCATTGAGTCTAGCGAATTTATCGCGATCATTGAAGTGTTCTCGTATGTTGCTGAGCTGCTTGCATACCGCATTGATGCCAATGCTCATGAAAACTTTATCTCAACAGCCCAACGCAAAGATTCTATCTTGCGGTTGGCTAAGTTCATCTCGTACACACCATCACGTCCTCTACCTGCCCGTGGTTTGGTAAAGATTACGTCTGTTAGCACGACAGAATCTGTAACAGACGCCAATGGTATTGACCTAGCTAATCGCACAATTCGATGGAACGACACATCAAATGTTAACTGGAAGGATCAGTTCATTCTGGTAATGAACCGTGTGCTTGAGCAAGAATTTGGTACTGTTAGTCCAACTGACCGGTTCCAGATACAAGACGTGCTATTTGAGCTATATGCTGTTGGTATGGTACCACAACCAGCTGGTGTGTTCCCATACACTGCGACAGTTAACGGCCAGTCTGTTCCGATGGAGTTGGTGCCAGTTGCTTACAATTCAACCGAAGGTATTGTTGAACGTCGACCATCAAACAACGCAAACTTTACGTGGATGTATGGTCAAGATGGTCTAGGTGATGCATCTGACACCACTGGGTTCTTCTGCTTCACCAAGCAAGGTACATTGCAGCGTTTCCGTACCACATTCGATGGAATCACACCTAACCAATCATTTGACGTTAATGCTACAAACGTAAATGACATCGACGTTTGGGTCAACAACGTCGATGCAACAACTGGGTACACCATTGATGTTGAAACATCGCTACCATATCGTGCTGAAACACTCGCTGGTAAGTCAGGTGAGTGGGTAGAAGTTGACCTAGCGCACGCTCAAAACGTCATCTTCAACACAAACCCAAAACGCAACAAATATGAACAAGAAACGCTAACCAACAACGGGTTGCGCATTCTGTTTGGTGATGGTGAATTCGCTGATATCCCACAAGGTACATTCGATGTGTGGGTTCGTACGTCGATGGATCAAGACATTGTAGTTCCACAAGCATCTGTCGTTAACACGAAGTCGTCATTCACTTACGTCGATACGTACGGTCGTACACAGACGTTTACATTTGAGTACTCACTGATTAACTCGTTGCAAAACGCATCAGCCGCTGAAGATATCGAGCACGTTCGGGCAAACGCTCCAGCAGTGTATTACTCACAGGACCGTATGGTCAATGGTGAAGACTACAATGTGTTCATGCTGCAGGATCCGTCTATTCTGAAACTGCGCGCCCTGAATCGCACATTTGCTGGTGATTCGCGTTACATCACTTGGCATGATCCATCAGGAACATACGAAGATGTTAAGCTGTTTGGCGATGATGGCAACCTTTATTTTGAAGAATTGCAGGATTCTGTTCGTACTGGCGTCGTTGATGTTAATACACTGATCACAACATATATCGAGCCACTGTTGTCATCCACAGATTTGTTTGTTCAGATCATTGGCTCCAATGTGCCGATCAACAACTACCGTCGTATCTTCACTACAGAAGAAAAGGATGGGTTGGTAACCGCTCTAACGCCGCCGCCAACACCAACAGACGTTGAGATGTACTACAACATCAAGAACTATCGTTGGTATTCGATCAAAACTTCTGCTAACCCTGCTGAAGAACTTAATGATGCCAATTTAGGCACTGGGTATGGTTGGCCGTTGGCGTTCATCACAACGCCACTGATCATGATTCGTCAAGTTAACATTTTTGAAACACGATATGATGTTATCCGCACAGCTAAGCGACTGATGTTCAGTAGTCCAACGACTACATTCTGGAACACAAACTCATCGTCTCGTGTTATCAATTATGATACTTTAAATTCCGATTATGATGAAGTCACAATCCTACAAGCTAACATCAACAACAACCGTTCTGGTGTATTGACACAGAACTGGAAGTACTATGTTGTTGGGCAGTCCACCATTTCATCAGGCCCGGAAATTGGGCTACCAGACCAAAACCGACTGTCTATCATGCCAGTTGATGAAGATAATACTGGATATCCACCAGGGTTGAATATCGATGCAATGAATCAAGTAGGCCTCGCTAGCATCATTAAACCAAAATATGCATACAATTTAACATCCCTTCCATCATCCCTACCAGCTGATGGTGTTGTCATTACGCTGCCAGTATATTACTGGGTTGGTGCGGGCGATGTCCGAGTTCTTGATGTTGATGGTAACTTCCTAGCATCTTCTGCATGGTCCGAAGAGATTGACGTAACAGTGTCCAACAAGTTGTATCTGTACAGTAAGGGTACTGATATGAACAGTCAACCAAACACATCACTGACGATCGCAATTAATGAATATGTGTACCAACAACGCAGCAGCTCTGATGCTGCATGGGTTGACATGCCATCAACAGCAACTAACATT
>ERZ1645187.4804-NODE-4804-length-10747-cov-7.029461_pt1 | contig 10747 bp, 11 predicted proteins | sample MGYA00575352_ERZ1645187 | MGnify/ENA primary metagenome ERZ1645187 (study PRJEB40837, sample SAMN11349314) | freshwater sediment metagenome | isolation source: river sediment | host: Sediment | place: India: Wazaribad , New Delhi | collected 2017-02-21 ...
GGCCGCGCCGGGGGCCAGCACCGCAAAGGCCGCGGACATGATCGCATGGCGCAGGACATGGGGCATCGACAACAGCGGCAGGCCAGAGATCACCTTGCTGGCCGTCCCCTCTCCCAGCACGTCCGGGGCATCCTGCGCCGGGCCGTGATGGACCTGCACGCCCGGAAAGCGCGTGCGCAGATGGCGCACGAAATCGCCGTTCATCTCGAACAGTGTCAGGTCGGCCGGCGCTACGCCGCGGGCAAGGATGGCCTCGGTCAACCGTCCGGTGCCGGGGCCGAATTCCACCACCTTGCCGATCCCCGGATGCAAGCCGGCGGTCATCGCACGGGCAAGCCAAGGGGAGGAGGGCGAAATCGCCGAAACCTGCCGCGGATTTGTGATGAGTTGGCGCAGGAAAAGCGTCGAATCCGCGGTCATCAGGGGCTGCTCCCGGTCAGTGTTTGCGGAACTTGTCCAGACTGACCACCTGCGCGTCGTGATGGGGCGGCTCGGGGTCGTCGTCGGGGTCCTCCTCCTCGGCCGGCTCTTCGCTGTCCTCGTCCTCGTGGGTTTCGAACCGCAGGCCGAATTCGACCGAGGGATCGACAAAGGTGCGCAGGGCGTCGAAAGGAATCACCAGAGGCTCGGGGCTGTTGCCGAAGTTGAGCGTGATGGAAAAGCCGTCATCGGTTACCTCGAGATTCTCGAACCAGTGCTGGATGACGATGGTCATCTCCTGCGGGTAGCGCGCGCGCAGCCAGTCGGCGATCTGCACCCCTTCGGCCGTGGTGTCGAAGGTGATGAAGAAATGATGCCCGCCCGGCAAGCCATGGGCGGCAACATCCGCAAGCACCGATTGGATCAGGCCGCGCATCGCGCGGTGCATCAGATTGCCGTAATCGATGGTCCGTGCCATGCCTGCCCCTCTGCCTGTATTGGGTTCAACATAGGGAATTCCGCGGTGAAGGGAAGGGGTTGGCTCAGCCCGCGACAAGACCCGCAAACTGCCCCGCCACGGCCAGACCGGCCGCCAGCGCCAGCACCCGGGTCAGCGGCCAATGCCGCCGCAAGACCAGCCAGCCCGCCACAAGGGCGATGCCCAAGGCCAGGGGGCGCAGGCTGGTGGGATCGGGCAGGGTCAGCGACAACACAGGCAGGTCGGGCGTGATCTGCCGGGCAAAGACCACATGCAGCGCGAACCACAGCGACAGATGGGCGATCACGCCCACCACCGCGGCCATGATGCCCGCCAGCGCGCCCGACAGGCGCGGCATCGCGGACAGCCGGGCGATGTAGGGGGCGCAGAGAAAGATCCAGAGAAAGCAGGGCGCAAAGGTCATCCACAGCGCCACCCCGGCCCCCGCCAGCGCCATCGTCCAGCCGCCCGCCTGCCAGCCGGCCATGAAGCCCACAAACTCGGTCACCAGAATCAGCGGCCCCGGCGTGGTCTCCGCCAGGCCCAGCCCCGCCATCATCTGGGCCGTGGTCAGCCAGCCCTTCACCTGAACCACCTCTTGCACCATCCAGGCCAGAACCGCATAGGCCCCGCCAAAGGTCAGCAGCGCAAGTTTCGAGAAATAAAGCCCGATCTCGGTCAGAAGCCCGCCCTCGATCAGCCACAGGCCGGCAAGCGGCACCAGCCAGACCGCGCCCCAGAGCGCCGCCGTGCCTGCCGATCCGGCAAGGCTGGTGCGCGCCGGGGCTTGCACCGCAGGGGCCGCGCGCGACAGGAAGGCCGCCCCTGTCAGTCCGGCGGCCAGCACGACCAGGGGAAAGGGCAGCGCAAAGGCGAAGAGCGCCACAAAGGCCGCGATGGCCAGACCAAGCTCGGCCCGACCCTTGAGCGCCCGCTTCGACACCCGCAAAAGCGCCTCGATCACGATCGCCACCACCGCGGCCTGCAGCCCGGCAAAGGCCGCCGCCACAAGGGGCAGGCTGCCTAGGGCCGCATAGATCGCCGAAAGCGTCAGCACCACCAGCGCGCCGGGCAGAACGAAAAGCCCGCCCGCAATCAGCCCGCCCAGCGTGCCATGGGTGCGCCAGCCGATCCAGGTCGCCAGCTGCATCGCCTCGGGGCCGGGCAAAAGCATGCAGAACGACAGGGCCGAGAGATAGTCCTTTTCCGCCACCCAGCGGTGTTCCTCGACGATCTCGCGATGCATCAGGGCAATCTGCGCGGCCGGCCCACCAAAGGACAACAGGCCAATACGGGCGAAGGTGCGGGTCAGGTCGGAAAGGCTGGGCTGCATGCCCCTTTGTCCGCAATGCAGGTGACATTGGCAAGACGGGGCCGGAGTTTTGCAAAACTCCGGACCGGAAAATTCCAATTTTCCGGCGCCCTCGGCCGGGGTGGCTGTCAGCAATCGGGAAAGGTCCAGGATTCTGTTGCCAGGCTCCTGGGGGCCCCGCCTTACGCGGCTAAGCGCAAGGGCTTAGGTTTCGATGTTCGGACCGCTTACGCAGCCAGAGCCATCGGAGCACGGTTGTCGTTGGCAACTGTACTTGTGGTCCGATAACGGTGGTGCCTACCGGGTAAAAGCTGGCCTCTTTAGACGTCCGTCGATCCTGTTTCGGCCCCATGCCCGCGCAACGCCGCGTGGATTGGTGGAGCCGCCGGGTACCGCCCCCGGGTCCGAGCCGTTTATTACAGGTGCGTTTATCACCATAGTCCGGGTTGCCCCGGACAAGACGAGATATAGGTGGGGCAGGCAGGGCGTGCAAGGGGGCAGAGGTGCCTGCCGGTCCGTATCCCTTAGCGGCTGTGCAGGAAAACCCGTTCGGGTGTGGTTTCGGCAACCTGCAACCCTTCGCGCAAGCAAAAGGCCAATGCCCGGGTGTTCGGCGCCAGCACCGACAGGCGCAGGGGAAGACGAGCTGCCCCGGCCTCGGCCCGGATCATGGCCAGAAGCTGCGCGCCTATGCCGCGGCCTTGCGCGATCGGAGCGAGATAAAGTTTGCGCAGGCGCAGATGATCCGGGTTCACCTCAACCGTCACATAGCCCAGACGCCAGTCGGCCCGGTAAATGAGTCGCGTGGCGGCCAGATCGAAGGATGAGATTTCCGTCGCCTGATACTGGCCCCAAAGCGCAATCGCATGGGAACGCATCACCTCAGCCTCAAGGCTGGACAGAAAGGGGGCGTCAGATTTCTGGGCGGGTTTGAGATGGATCATGCGGCAATCATGCCGCCGATCCGTAAAGGCTTTGTGACAGGGCGCGCATCATCGCGCAAAAAAACGGCGCCCGCGAAGGGCTCGCGGGCGCCGAAGGACGGAGAACCGATCAGAAGCCGGTCTTGATCAGCTCGAACTCCTCGATCATCTTGGCGCGCAGCTCGGCCGAGGTCGGCGACTGCATGAACAGGATCGACCCTTCGGGCAGCGGGTCGAGATAGGCCTTCTGGATCGCCTCGGCCGGCAGTTTGGCCATGGCGGCGGCGTTCGACGTGGCATAGCCGATGTTTTCGACCACGGCCGCAGTGCCCCCGTCAGACATGACCGAGTTCACGAAGTCATAAACCTTGTCCTCGTTGCCCGGTGCGTCCTTCATGTTGACATAGCCGCACAGCCAGGTCGACGAGCCTTCCTTGGGCGTGCGGTTGTAGCCAACGGCGAAATTCTCGGCCTGCAGCAGCGCCACGCCATCGTTCCACGACCAGGCCACCTGCACCTCGCCCGAGGCCATGAGTTGCGTCATCTCGGCCGGGTCGGCCCAATAGGCGCGCACATTCGGGTGCACTTCGCGCAGCCATGCCGCGGCGGCGGCGAATTGTTCGTCGGTCACGTTGTCCCAGCTGGTCACGCCGGTCGCGAGGAAGGCCAGCGACCAGATGTCATCGGCCGAATCAGGCAGCGAGATGCGGCCGGCATATTTCGGGTCCTTGAACACCTGCAGCGTGGCCACGTCCTCGGCCGGCACGTCGTTGGTGTTATAGGCGATCGCGGTATAGGCATAGTCCAAGGGCAGGAACCACAAGCCCTGATCGTCCTTGAACACCGTGCTGTTCAGCAGGTGCGGCGGGATATTGGCAAAGGCCTCGATCTTGGCGGTGTCCCAGGGCTCGATCAGGCCGGCATCGCGATAGCGCGGAACCGAAGCCGCACAGGGATGCGCGATGTCGGCCTTGAAGCCGGAGGACACTTTCTGGAACGCCTCGTCATCATCGCCGAAGAAGGCATAGGTCGGGCCGTCGCCATGCTTGGCCTTGTATTGCGCATAGGCGCCCTCAATGTCCCACCCGGCCCAGTCGAATACGGTCAGCTCGGCATCGGCGGCGCGGGCGACCGAGGCAAGCGAAAGGGCGGTCGCGGCGGTGGCAAGGAAAACTGCAAATCTGGTCATCTGGGTCCTCGGCTGTTGTTTTTCTTGGGTCGGCCCCCTCCCCAGGGATGCCGGCATAGACAAGGCTGCAGGGCCCGCGCGCGCGGCGCGGACGCGCGGCGTTCCACCGCCCCGCATAACCTGTGCTATGAGATGGGGAAAAATGCCGGGCTTGCAAGGGAGGACATGGGGTTCAGGCGCAATTCCTGCCGCAAACGCCTGCACTTTGACCACCAGACCGGGCTTTCCGGGTCTGTTGCGGCGCAGGGCCGCGCAACACCCGGCTCCGGGGCAATCGGCCCTAGACCCGGCAACATCGCCTGCTATAAGGGGCCAAACAGCCCGATGAGGTTCCCGATGAACTTTCTTCTTCGCCTTCTGACCTGGTGGAACGGCCAGACGCTTGGCACCCAGATCTTCACCGCCCGCAAAGGCGTCAAGGTGGGCGAGGACGATCAGGGCAACCGGTTCTACCAGACCCGCGACGGCAAGCGGCGTTGGGTGATCTACAACGGCGAATCCGAAGCCTCGCGCGTCTCGCCCGATTGGCACGGCTGGCTGCATTTCACCTGGAATGACCCGCCGACCAAGGCCCCGCTGAAGCACAAGCCCTGGGAAAAGCCGCATCACGAGAATCTGACCGGCACCTTGGCCGCCTATGCGCCCCCCGGCTCGATCCGCGCCGGCGCGCCGGTGGCGCGCGCCGATTACGAGGCGTGGCAACCCGAATAATGGCCGAGAATCGTGCAGAAGTGTTGGCCGGGGCCGCGGTTCTGGCCGCGGCCTTGGGCTTTCTTGGCTGGTCGCTGGGCGGTGGCAAGCTGACCGGCCCGGCAGACCACTATGCGCTGACCGCCTCGTTTCGTTCGGTCGAAGGGATCCGGCCCGGGTCTGACGTGCGCATGGCGGGGGTCAAGGTGGGCACCATCACCGACCTGACGCTGAACCCCGAAACCTTCTTTGCCGATGCGGTGATCTCGGTCGATGCCCGGCTGAAGCTGCCGGTCGATTCCGCGATCCTCATCTCCTCCGAGGGGCTCTTGGGTGGCAATTTCGTAGAGCTGGTTCCCGGCGGTGCCGAAGAAATCCTCGCACCCGGCGACGAGATCGAGGATACGCAAGGAGCGGTCAGCCTGCTGACCTTGCTGATGAAATGGGTCGGCAGCTCGGGCGAGGATGGGACGGCGACCGAATGAAACGGCTGGCCTCTTTGCTGCTGCTGATCGCCGCGCCGGCCCTGGCGCAAGAGATGGCCGAGGCACCGGGGGCCAAGCTGCGCATTCTCGACAAGCTGACCGGCGAAGTGCAGGACGTGACCTTGGGCCGCGGCCAGTCTGTGGTTGCCGGGCGGCTGACGGTTCAGGTCGATTCCTGCCGTTCACCGGCCGACAATACCGTGGCCGAGGCCGATGCCCACCTGACGATCCTCGATTCTGCCGCGTCTGATCCGGTGTTTTCCGGCTGGATGGTGGCCTCGGCCCCGGCGCTGTCCGCGCTGGACCATCCGCGTTACGACGTCTGGGTGCTGCGCTGCGATGTGCCCGATCTGGCCTTGCCGTCGGTCGAAGAGGCGCCCGAAGAGGCGGTCGCGCCCGAAGGCGCGGCCCCCGATGAGGCCGCGACCCAGGATGGCAATGGCTGATAGTGCGGTGGGTTGAACGCGGCTTCGGCCGCCAAAGCCGCGCGCAGCCGTTTGTGATAGGCGGCGCGGGGAATTTCCACCGCGCCCAGACTGGCCAGATGCGGCGTCAGGAACTGGGTGTCGAACAGCTGAAAGCCGCCGGCGCGCAGCCGATGCACCAGCCAGGCCAGGGCCACTTTTGACGCCCCGGTTTCGCGGGAAAACATCGATTCCCCGAAAAACGCCGCCCCCAGCACCACGCCATAAACCCCGCCCACCAGCCGCCCATCCTGCCAGACCTCCAGGCTGTGGGCATGGCCAGTCTCGTGTAAGGCGTTGTAAAGGTTGAAGATTTCTTCATTGATCCAGGTTTCGGCACGGTCGGCACAGCCGCGCACCACGCCTGCGAAATCGCGGTCGGTGGTGATGGTGAACCGCCCTTGCCGGATCAGCTTGGCCAGACTGCGCGAGATGTGGAACCCGTCAAGCGGGAAGATGCCCCGCAGGCGCGGGTCGACCCAATGCACCACCGGGTCATCGCGCCCCTCGGCCATGGGAAAGACGCCCATAGCATAGGCCTGCAACAAAAGCTCTGGGGTAATCCGGCTGGACATCTGACGTCAGGAAACCGTGGCGGTGAAAGTCGAAGGGCGCCCGAGGGCGCCCTTTGGTCATTTGGCGAATTGGCGCTCCAGCCATTTTTCCAGCCAGTGGATATTGTATTCGCCGTTCTGGATCTCGGGTTCGGCCAGAAGCATGTGGAACAGCGGGATCGAGGTGTCGATGCCGTCGATGATGAGCTCGCCCAAGGCGCGCTTCAGCCGCGCCAGCGCCTCGGGCCGGTCGCGGCCATGCACGATCAGCTTGCCGATCAGGCTGTCGTAATAGGGCGGGATCCGGTAGCCGTCATAGAGTGCCGAATCCATCCGCACGCCAAGGCCCCCCGGCGCATGGTATTGCGTCACCTTGCCGGGGCAGGGCGAGAAGTTGGGGATCTTCTCGGCATTGATCCGCACTTCGATGCAGTGGCCGTTGATTTCAAGGTCTTCCTGCCCAAATGACATCTCCATGCCGCTGGCAACCCGGATCTGTTCGCGCACGAGGTCCACGCCGAAGATGCCTTCGGTGACCGGATGTTCCACCTGCAGGCGGGTGTTCATCTCGATGAAATAGAACTCGCCGTCTTCATAAAGGAATTCGATCGTGCCCGCGCCGATATAGTTGATCCTGGCCACCGCATCGGCGCAGATCTTGCCGATCCGGTCGCGCATGGCCGGGGTGATGCAGGGGCCGGGGGCCTCTTCGAACACCTTCTGGTGGCGACGCTGAAGCGAGCAGTCACGTTCGCCCAGATGCACCGCCTTGCCACGGCCGTCGCCAAACACCTGAATCTCGATGTGACGCGGCTTTTGCAGGTATTTCTCGATATAGACTTCGTCGTTGCCAAAGGCGGCCTTCGCCTCGGACCGCGCGGTGCGGAAGGCGATTTCCAGCTCTTCGGCGTTGCGGGCAACCTTCATCCCCCGCCCGCCGCCACCGGCGGTGGCCTTGATGATGACAGGGAATCCGATGCCGGCCGCCACGCCGATCGCCGTTTCGAAATCCGGCACGCCACCGTCCGACCCCGGAACGACCGGAATCCCCAGCGCCTTGGCGGTGTCTTTTGCGGTGATCTTGTCGCCCATGATGCGGATATGTTCCGCCGAAGGCCCGATGAAGGTGATGCCGTGATCTTCCAGCGCCTGCGCAAAGCTGGCGTTTTCCGACAGGAAGCCATAGCCCGGGTGCACCGCCTGCGCGCCGGTAATCTCGCAGGCCGAGATGATCGCGGCCTTCGACAGATAGCTTTCCGAGGACGGCGCGGGTCCGATGCAGACGCTTTCATCGGCCATGCGCACATGCATCGCATCGGCATCGGCGGTGGAGTGGACGGCGACCGACTTGATCCCCATCTCACGACAGGCGCGGATCACGCGAAGGGCGATCTCGCCCCGGTTGGCGATCAGGATTTTGTCGAACATGGGCTTACTCGATGATCATCAGGGGCGCGCCGTATTCCACCGGATGCCCGTCGGTCACAAGAATCCGCTTCACCGTGCCGGATTTCGGCGCGGGAATGTGGTTCATGGTCTTCATCGCCTCGATGATGAGAAGGGTCTGGCCTTCTGAAACCTGCGTTCCGACCGCCACGAAGGCCGCCGCGCCCGGTTCGGGCGACAGATAGCAGGTGCCGACCATGGGCGAGGTCACGGCGCCAGGGTGCTGGGCGGGGTCCTCATGGGCGGCGGGTGCGGCCGCTGCGGCCGGGGCGGCGGCGACGGGGGCTGCAGCGGCCACCGGGGCAGCCTGCACCACGGGGGCGGCCTGCACCACGGTCACCTGCTTGACCACGCGCACATCCAGACTGTCATCTTCGCCATATTCGCGTTTTACGGAAAGTTCGGTCAGGTCATTCTTGTTCAGAAGTTCTGCCAGCGCCGAGATGAAGGCCACATCGGCCTCGGTCGTGTTCTTGCTCATGCTGTCCTCTGTTGACGTATCGGGGCCCCATGCACTCAGAGTCTTGACCCGCGCCGGCCCGCCTTTGGTTCATCCGCCTATATAGGACCTTGGGGGCAGGGACGGAAGCCCAGAAAGGGCTGCGGCAGCCTTTGGGGAAATTTGAAAGCCCGCTATTTTACCGTTTGATAAAAAAATCGACCTGTGGCAGCCTGAGTCCATAAAAGCAAAGCCAATGGGAGGTTTCACCTTGTCCAACAGCCCGCTGACGCCCGGTGTGGTGTCCGGCCGACTGCCCGCAGCCGTCCTTGCCGAAAACTTTACCGATCACGAACCGCCGCTGGATCGGCACGAGGCGCGTGTTGCCGCCGATCGCTGCTATTTCTGCCATGATGCGCCTTGCATGACGGCCTGTCCGACCTCGATCGACATTCCGCTGTTCATCCGCCAGATCGCCACCGGCACGCCCGAGGCCGCGGCAAAGACCATTCTGAACCAGAACATCCTTGGCGGCATGTGCGCCCGGGTCTGCCCGACCGAAACCCTGTGCGAAGAGGCCTGCGTGCGCGAAACCGCCGAAGGCAAGCCGGTGGAAATCGGGCGCTTGCAGCGCTTTGCCACCGATACGCTGATGGCAAAGGGCGTGCATCCCTTCACCCGCGCCAAGGCGACGGGCAAGACGGTGGCCGTGGTGGGCGCTGGCCCTGCCGGTCTGGCCTGCGCTCATCGTCTGGCCATGAAGGGCCATGATGTGGTGATCTTCGACCCGCGCCCCAAGGCGGGCGGGCTGAACGAATATGGCATCGCCAGCTATAAATCGACCAACGATTTCGCGGCCAAGGAAGTGGATTGGCTGCTGAAGATCGGCGGCATCCGCATTGAAACCGGCAAGGCCTTGGGCCGCGACGTGCAGCTGGCCGACCTGCAGAAATCCCATGACGCGGTGTTCCTGGGCATGGGTCTGGCCGGTGTGAACGCGCTGCGCGCGCCGGGCGAAGACGCGCCCCATGTGCGCAACGCCGTTGATTTCATTGCCGAACTGCGCCAGCAGCCCGACAAGGGCAAACTTGCCATCGGCCGTGATGTGGTTGTCATCGGCGGCGGCATGACGGCGGTGGACGCTGCCGTTCAGTCCAAGCTTCTGGGCGCGGAAAACGTGACCATCGTCTATCGCCGCGGGCAGGAAAAGATGGCCGCGAGCGGCTATGAACAGGAACACGCCACCAGCGCGGGCGTGCGGATCGTTACCCATGCCGCACCCGTCGCCGTTCATGGCGGCGAGATCGAGTTTGCCTATACCAAAGACGGCGCCAAGGGGCTGGAGATCACCTCGGAAACCTTCCGTCTGAAGGCCGATCAGGTGTTCAAGGCCATCGGGCAAACCCTGGTGGGCGCGCCGGACGGGCTGAAGATCGACGGCGGCAAGATCGCGGTCGATGCCGCGGGCCGCACCTCGGTGCCGGGCATCTGGGCGGGGGGCGACTGTGCCACCGGCGGCGAGGATCTGACGGTGACCGCCGTGAAAGAGGGCCGGGACGCGGCCGAAGACATCCATGCGGCGCTGACGGCGTAAGGGGGACACCATGGCAAATCTTGCTTCGAAGTTCATCGGCATCAAATCCCCCAACCCGTTCTGGCTGGCCTCGGCCCCGCCGACCGACAAGAAATACAACGTCGAACGCGCGTTCGAGGCGGGCTGGGGCGGCGTGGTCTGGAAAACGCTGGGCAGCGAAGGCCCGCCGGTCGTCAACGTCTCGGGCCCGCGCTATGGCGCGATCTGGGGCGCTGACCGCCGCCTTCTGGGGCTGAACAACATCGAGCTTATCACCGACCGCCCGCTGGAGGTGAACCTGCGGGAGATCAAGGAGGTCAAGCGCAAGTGGAAAGACCGCGCGCTGGTGATTTCCCTGATGGTGCCCTGCGAGGAGAATTACTGGAAGGACATCCTCAAGGCCATCGAGGACACCGAGGCTGACGGGGTGGAGCTGAACTTTGGCTGCCCGCATGGCATGGCCGAACGCGGCATGGGCTCTGCCGTGGGGCAGGTGCCGGAATATATCGAGATGGTCACGCGCTGGGTGAAAACCTACAGCCGCATGCCCTGCATCGTGAAGCTGACGCCCAACGTCACCTCGATCCTGCCGCCGGCCATGGCGGCGAACCGGGGTGGGGCGGATGCGGTGTCCCTTATCAACACGATCAAGTCGATCACCAACGTCGATCTCGACAATTTCTCGCCCTTCCCGATGATCGACGGTCAGGGCAGCCACGGCGGCTATTGCGGCCCGGCGGTCAAGCCGATTGCGCTGAACATGGTGGGCGAGAT
>ERZ1645187.4805-NODE-4805-length-10746-cov-10.337293_pt1 | contig 10746 bp, 8 predicted proteins | sample MGYA00575352_ERZ1645187 | MGnify/ENA primary metagenome ERZ1645187 (study PRJEB40837, sample SAMN11349314) | freshwater sediment metagenome | isolation source: river sediment | host: Sediment | place: India: Wazaribad , New Delhi | collected 2017-02-21 ...
GAACGGTGCTTCGCGATAAAGCCGAACTTCATATCGACTCCTTCGCGAAGTAGGCCACAGCCATTTTTAGGATGTCGCGCTCCGCCTTCAGTTTCGTGACCTCACGCCGCAGACGCTCGATCTCCAGCTGCTCGGCTTTCTGCTGCCCGTGACCGGAGAAGGCCTGCTTCGGATCGGCCCCGAATTCCTTCACCCACTTGCGCAGGACGTTCTCGTGCACATCGAGGTCCCGCGACGCCTGCGTGACGCTCACACCCCGTTCGCGCACCGGACGAACCGCCTCGACCTTGAACTCCCGACTAAATACGCGCCTCGCCATACCCCACCTCCAGCTTCATGAAACACCTTTTCTCGGTGTCCACGAAACTGGCAGCAGGTCAGATGTCCACGAAACCGGGTCAACTCCAACTCCAGTGCGCGGGAAAGGACGAAGCTCGCGCATCAGTCCGCTCGCGCCACGGCGCCGCCGGCGCGCAGAAATTCGAGCAACGCCGGATTGTCGAAGCGGTAAGGCAGAATTTCAAGTCGACCGCCGGCGGCCTCGACGCCGCGCAGGACGGCGCGCGCCCGCTCGGTTTCGCCTTTACGCGCGAGCGCGGCTCCGAGATAGCGAAGTGTCGGCACATAATGGGTCTGGCCTCCTATCGGTTCTAGCTCAAGCGCGCGATACCCGTGAACGATCGCCTCGTCGAGACGGCCGCGCATGGCCTCGATCATGCAAAGCGATGTCTGGAAGCAATAGCGATACGGCAAGCGCCGCCCCCGCTCCAGCGCGGCGAGGGCAAGCGCGTGCGCTTGCTCGTATCGGCCCGCATAGAAGGTGAGAAGCGCCTTGGAGTCTAGAAACATGACGCCGCGCGCGCCGATCGCCTCGGCGCGATCCAGCAGCGCCTCGCTTCCTCCCAGTTCGCCGAACACGAACGCCTGCACAATGGAGCAAAGCGACAAGACCAGTGGATGATAGGGTTCGGCGTGGAGCGCCGAACGCATGAATCCGCGGACTCGCTCGCCATTCTCGCGCTCGCCGTTCGGATCACAGAAGCCGTGCACCCGCGCGCCATGATAGGCGCTCCAGGCGTCGACGACACCTTCCGGGAAGCCATCCCTGATCGACTGGAGCTGCGTGAAACTGCGGTCGAACGTCTCGCGGTCGAGGCTGAAAATGTCGTTGACCGCCGCGATCAGGCGTTTCCGGCTGTCGTGTTCGTCTCTGCTGATCTTACCCGAGAGCATGGCGGAGAACATGATGCGTTCCGCGCATTGATCGGCGAAAGCGTCGATGTCGCACGCAATGGCGGAGCCGAACCGTCGTCCCGTCGCGATCACGTCGGAGAAAGCAAACAGCGCCTCGCGGAAGGTCGTGAGCCTGGCTGTGGCGGCCAGAGACAGACTTTCGCCGTCGCTCGAAGCCGTGACGAACAGAGCGATGTCGGCTCCATCCTCGCCGGCGTCCGCGCTAACGACACGCATCCACCCCGCCTCGACGATGCTGGTGATGAGCGCCTGCGACACATAGTTCGGCCAGACGCCGTTGGCGCTGGGGTCGACCGAGACGGAGATTGCGACGACGGGACGTCGATCCGGGGACGGCGATGTGTCGTCGTTGGTCTTGCGGAGGCAGCCGTCCTCGCCGCAGTGGCGCGTAGCCCGAGCGGCGGGCGCGGGAGGGGCGGCGTTGCGCGCGTCACGCAACCATGTTTCGAACGCCTCTTCGCCGGGAATGTAGAAGCCTTCGAGAAGACGTCGCATGTCCTTCGAGCCTTCGCGTCGCACGTCCACGCCGCACGTCGAGAGCTTTAGGGCGACCCACTCGCGGGAAATATCGAGAAACTCAGCGTCACGATCCCGCAGAGCGGCGCGCAGCGTTGTTAACTCGCGGCGCAGATTGGCCTGTCCCTCGGACCGCTTGTTCCCACCCCATAACAAGCTCTGAAGCCAATTGCGTGAGCGTCGGCCGTCCTCCGATAGAGCGAGCGCCGCCAGAACGGCGCGAGATTTCTTGCTGGCGATTCGAATCTCGTTTCCGTTCTCATCTTCCAACCTGAAGTTTCCCAACAATGTCAGTTGCGCTCTGGCGGCCGACATCTGCTTCTCCCTCGCGTGCGGGCGAACGGCGAAGAAAAATTCCTCCGTGCCGCGCATGAAAACGGCAAAATTCTGTTTTCACGATTTTCGAACGTTTTTGAAACTTTATTTCTCCAATAAAGCGGAAATGCGCTCCGATGGTGACTGTTGACCAGTTCATTTTTTTTTTATAGTCGGCATTTGCTTACTTGTGAAGCGTACAGCTTGTATGTATGCATTTCGCTGTACGGCCTTGGTGGGTGCCGAAAGCTGATCGTCTCCACGCGCGAACGCTGGAGAGGGGTGGGCAAATCTGTCTATAGGAGATCGTGATGGCTGGATTCTTGGGTGGTCTGAGCGCAGCTCAGCAAATCGAGCTGGTTTACATCGGCTACTTCGAGCGCGCGGCCGATGGCGGCGGCTACCAGTGGTGGATGAACGACTATTCGCGTGATCGCGCCGCCGGCGCGACCGAGTTGCAGGCTCTCACGCGGATCGCCGATAATTTCGTTCCGCAGACCGAGACGCTTGCCCAGTATCCGTTCCTGGCGGATGCCGGAAATTTCGATCCGACGGACCCCGTCGATCAGGCGAATCTCGGCTCGTTCATCAACGATGTCTATCAGAATCTGTTCAACCGCGCTCCCGACGCGGCCGGCAAGGCTTATTGGACGAACCAGATCCTGTCGGGGGCCGTGTCCGTCGGTCAGGCCATTCTGGCGATCGCCAACGGCGCCGGCGCCGGGACGGACGCGCAGACGCTGGCCGACGCCGCGACGCTCATGAACAAGGTCGAGGCCTCGCTCGACTTCACGACGCGCACTTCGGCCGAGGGGCTCGGCTACACGAACCCTCTTGAGGGAGATTTCCTCGCGGCGGCGGTCGAGGTGATCAATGGCGTCACCAATGACGACGCCACGGTCGCGGCGGCGGCTCAGGAGACGACCGATTTCATCAACGGCACCGGCCCGACCGATCCGCACTTCCTGACCACCGGGATCGACAATGTCGTCGGCGGCGCGGGGGACGACACGATCGTCGCCGACAACTCCGGCGCAGACTGGGTGACGCAGGCCTCCGACCGTGTGAACGGCGGTGAAGGCGTCGACACGCTCCATATTTATGGCGGCGTAGGCGCTCTGCCACAGCTCACCAGCGTCGAGAATGTGGTCGTAGAGAACACCAATAATTGGAATAACCTGAACTTCTCGACCGCCGCCGGCGTCCAGAACGTGACGTTGACCGGTGGCGCGGCCGGGACGCTGATGGTTGGCGCCGATACCGCGGTGACGCTCGAATCGCCTGCTGGGAACGTCACGGTCAACCATCTCGCCGCCGACACCTCGGCTGACGTCACGCTCGCCGGCCTGTCCGGTCAGTGGGTGAACATCGGCGGCGGCGGGCTCACCTCGGCGACGCTCACTTCCTCTGCTGTGAACGCGATCAGCGGCACGAACGTGGCGTCGATCGGCTCGGCTTCTGATGTCGCGTTGACCTTCGCGGGCGACACCAGCCTCAGGGTCGCCAACGGTCTGTCGAACGCTTCGATCATCAATACGATGGGCGCCGCCACGACTCTCGACATCATCGTCAACACTTCCGGCGGCGACACGAGCTATGTCGGCGGCGACGGCGTCGACAATGTCGAAGCGTGGGGCGTCTTGTCCGCCACCGACAAGGTTGGCGGCGGCGGCGGAGACGCCGACGTTCTGAGCATCTGGGCTGGCACGACGGCCTCGGTGAAGGGCATTTCCGGGTTCGAGACGCTGGTTGTCCGTAACGATGGCGGCGCCACCACGCTCGACCTTACGGACATGAACGGCGCGAACGACCTGGCTCACCTTATCGTTCAGGACTGGAACGCGACGATTGCGGACATCGACGCGACCGCCGAGGTCACGCTCGCCTCGGGCGGCGGCTCGGCTCACGTCCTGACCTTCGAAGGTCAGGGGCTCGCCGGCTCCGACGCGGCCACGGTGATCCTGGAGGACACCTCGGGCACGTTGAGCGTCGCCAATGTCGACCAGCTGACGCTCGTCTCCCACGGCGCCGCCGGAGCGACGAACGTGGAGACGCTGGCGGCGAACGACCTGAACAGCCTGACGCTTGAGGGCGACGTCGCGCTCAATCTGACGCTGGCGGGCGGCACTCCTGCGGCGTTCAACCTCGTCGACGCTTCCGCCATGACGGCAGGATTGACCCTGAATCTGGCCGGCGCCCCCGGTAATGTCCGGATCATCCAGACTGCGCAGGCCGACACTTTGACGCTCGGTCCGTCAGCCAACACGGTCGCGTACAACGCCGCCGGCGACTCTCAGCTCGGCGATCTTGACTCGATCTCCAACTTCTTCGTGGGCTTCGACAAGATCGACATCTCCGCGCTTGGCTTCGCGACGAAGAAGCTGTTCGGCACCGCCGACGCCGTGAACGCCGACGGCACGCTGGTGACCGCCGCCGATGCAACCGGTTTCTTCAACTCCGGGCCCGAATCCTACGACATCACCTATGCGGTGTCGGGCGGCAACACCTTCGTGTACATGGACGCCAACCACAATCACAATCTCGACGCGGATGGCGATCTCGTCATCAAGCTCGCTGGCGTCGTGGCCGTGACCGCGAACGAATTCGTGGTCTGATGAGATCGGCGTCCGACCGGAAACAGGTCGGGCGCCGCCAAACTGCCGGAGGCGGCGACGTCTCCGGCTTCCTGATCCTGTTGTTCTCATCCTCGCCTGCGCGACGACTTCTCGTCATTAGGCCCGTCGAGAGCAGGCCGAACAGGGGCGTCATCCCATGTACAACTCCCCTCAACGCCTCCAGAACTCGGACGTGCAGGATCTCCGTCGCGAGGGCGGACGCTGGCTGCGGGAGAGGCGGGAGGCTGCGCATCTGTCGCAGCGCGACCTCGCCGCGAAAGTCGGCGCGGATTACTATACGTTCATTTCGCAGCTCGAAAACGGGCGCGGCCGCGTTCCGCCCGACCGCTATCGCGTCTGGGCCGAAGCACTGGGATTGGACGTGCGCGACTTCGTCAGGGCCCTGATGCGTTACTACGATCCCGTCACCCACGCGATCCTGTTCGACTGAACCGATCCGCGCACCGTTTCCCGCCGCTTTCGCAGAGTTCGCGCAATGCTGAACGTCGTCTCCTTCGTGCCGTTTGCGCGTCAAGCGCGCGAAGCGCGGAAGCGTGACTGGTCGCAGCAAGATCTCGCTGAGTTCTATCGCGTTCACACCGCTCTGCAACGCGCGGGGATGGCCCTCACCGTTGATCGCGGAATCACCGACGAAGGCGATCCGTGGTATGTCTTCTGCCGGGAGGCGGACGAGGAGCCAATCATCCATTTCGCCCGCATCGACGAGCATTACGTCGTCGCCAGCGCTGCGCTGGGTGGCGTCTCCCGCGGCTTCGACCTGCGCAAACTGATCGCGGATATCCTCCAGCGTGAGGACATCCGGAGAGGGATGATGCACGAGGCCGGCAAGAACGCCACGCTGTGGCATCCCGCGGCCTTGATCGGCGTCGTGGTCGGCGTCGCCTATTTCTTCTCGATGCAACCCGTCGACGCCGCCGATGCGCCGAGCAAGGGGGCCGGGCCGTCCGAGGCGGGATCAAGGCTCGACGCGACCTTCCGGCAAGCGGCGATGCAAAGCCAGCCGATGGGCCAGGCTGATCTAGGCTCCCACGCCGTCGCCCTCAACATTCAACTCGCCAAGCTTGCCGCGGCCGCGTTGCTTGCCGTCAATATCGACCTGTCATCGTCGCCTCCGCCTTCGCAGCAGGCCGACGGCACAGCTTTCGAGCAACCCGCCGGCGCCGTTCATGCCGGGGCAGCCGCGGCGACGCAGATTGCTCTCGCGAGCGCGGATGCGCCGACGTCCTCGGCGCATCCCGGTCAAGCCGGGACTACGACCGATCCGGACAGCGCGCTTGCGGCCGAAGCCATTCGCGCCGACGAAAAGCTCGGCGCGGCGGCCGCGCAAGACGCAACGAAAGCGCCTGCGATCACGCACGCGGGAGAGTTTGGCGGCGGGAGCGAGGCCGACCATGCGGCGGCAGTCGCGACGATGGCCGCCCGCGCCCCCCGGGCGCTCTCGTCGGACGCGCCGTCGCGCGGAGAGGAGAAGGCGGACGCCCATGTCGAGCGCGCGGGCGCGCATGTGGAACGCGCGAGCGCGGGAAGCGACGCCTCCCACGGGCCGTCGGCGGATATGACGACCGCCGAGACGACGGTCGCGCGTGTCTCCGCCGCGGTCGACCATCCGGCCCCCGCAGCGGAGCGGGTCGCGCCGGCATCCGCGCCGACCGACATCGTCGGCGAGATCCAACCGGGCGATCCGATCCGCTATTTCACGAGCCGCACGGAAAATAACGGCGACGTCATCGAGGCTTCGGAACGCATTCAACTGACGGATATCGTGACGACGGAAGAGTTCGTCGACGCCATGCGCTACATGTACGCGCAGAGGCTGGTCGTGTCGTCACACTACGCCAATCACGTTTACACCATCGATTTGAAGCAGGTCGATGGCGTCGATGATTCCTCGGCGACCGTTTCGCTCAGCTACCACGACGGCAGCAAGATCGAGATCGTCGGGATGTCGTCGCAACTGCATCACCTTTTCGAGCACATCGTCTAGCAGGATCGGGGACGCTGGCATGACCCAAGGCATGGCGAGAGCGCCGAACCCGTTCTTGGAGCAGATTCCGCGGATCGCGCCGCTTGTGGCGGCTGCCGTCGCCTTCAGCTTTTTCATCAATCTGCTGATGTTCGCCAGCCCGCTCTACATGCTCCAGATCTATGATCGGGTGGTAACGACGCGCAGCCAGTCGACGCTGATCGCGCTCACCGCGATCATAGCGTTTCTTCTGCTGGTTTATGCGCTTCTCGAATTCATTCGCTCGCGTGTTCTGGTCCGCGTCGGGATCGCTCTCGACGACGCGGTCGCGGAGAAAGCCTATAGTGCGGTGCATCGCGGTCATGTGAGCGCGCCTCAGGGCAATTACGAATTCGGCTTGCGCGACCTCGACACGGTGCGCGAATTCCTGACGGGCTCCGGGCTGATCGCGCTGTGCGATGCGCCTTGGTTTCCGATCTTCATCTTGGCCTGTTTCGTTCTGCATCCGCTGTTCGGCTGGGTCGCTGTTGTCGGCGCCGTCGTCACGCTCGCCCTCACCTTGCTCAACGAACGCATGACGAAAGCCCATCTGGGCCACGCGACGACGGCCAACATGCGCGCGGCGCGCAGCGCCCAAACCGCATTCCGCAACGCGGAAGTGATGCAGGCGATGGGCATGGTCGGCGGCCTGAAGCGCCAGTGGTTGGCCCATCACGACGACGTGCTGTGCGCGCAGGCCAAGGCCAGCGACTGGTCCGGCCTGATCATATCGTCGACGAAGTTCTTCCGGATGTTTCTGCAATCGGGCGTTCTTGGGATCGGCGCCTATCTTGTCATCCATCAAGAGATTTCCGCCGGCGCCATCATCGCGGGTTCGATTTTCGTCGGTCGCGCCTTGCAACCTATCGAACAGGTCGTGGGGACATGGAAGAACTTCAACTCCGCTCAGGGCGCCTACCGTCGCGTGCGCGATCTCTTCGCTGCGACGCAAGACGGCGTCGAACGCATGGAGTTGCCGACGCCGCGAGGCGAGATCATCGCAGATAATATCGTCGCCACCCCTCCAGGCGCGCGCCGTCCGCCCGTGCTGCGGGGCGTGTCATTTCACCTCGCGCCGGGTGAGGCGATGGCGATCGTGGGGCCGAGCGCTTCCGGCAAATCGAGCCTCGCCCGCGTCCTCGTGGGGGTGTGGCCAGTGGTTCAGGGCGCCTTGCGTCTGGACGGCGCCGAACTCGTTCATTGGGAAGGCGCCAAGCTGGGCGAACATATCGGATATCTTCCGCAGGACATCGAACTGTTCGGCGGCACTGTGGCGCAGAATATTTGCCGCTTTCAGGACGCCGACCCGCGCGACGTCATTGACGCCGCGATGCTGGCGGGTTGCCACGAGATGATCCAAGGTTTGCCCGAGGGCTACAACACCCAGATCGGCGATGGCGGCGCCGCACTATCGGGCGGTCAGCGTCAACGTATCGGTTTGGCGCGTGCCGTCTACAAAACGCCGGTCTTGATCGTGCTAGACGAACCCAACTCCAATCTCGATGCGGCCGCCGAAGAGGCGCTTCTCGCGACGGTGCGCCGTCTCAAGGATATCAAGCGCACGGTGATCGTCGTGTCGCACATTAAGCATGTTCTTGCAGCAATGGATAAGGTTCTGGTGCTTAAGGACGGCGTCGTTGTGAAATTCGGACCGATAGAGAACGTGCTAACGATGCCGCGCGCCGCGGTCGTCCCGCAACACGCGTCGGCAGGAGGAGCGGCATGAGCGCGCGTAATGATCCTCTTTCCGAAGGGCGCCGTTTCGCCATCGGCGGCATGGCTCTGATCGCGCTGACGTTCGGCGGGCTGGGCGGCTGGTCGGCGCTCGCCATGATTGATAAGGGCGTCCTGGCTTCCGGTACAGTGGCGGTCGAGACCAATCGAAAGACCGTGCAGCATTACGAAGGAGGGATCGTGCGCGAGATCCTGATCCGAGAGGGCGACCGTGTGGTCGAGGATCAAATCGTCGCGCGCCTTGAGAGGGTGCAGGCCGAGGCCAACGCCAACGTCATCGGTAAGCAGATCGATTTCGCCCGCGCCCGCGAGGCGCGCCTGGTGGCTGAACGAGAGGGGGGCGCGGCGATCGATTGGGGCGACCTCAAGAAGCGCCCGCCCACGCCGGAGCTGGCGGGAGTGATGGCGGACGAGACGCATCAGTTCGAGGAGCGTCGCAACTCGCTGGAAGGCCAGTTTCGAATCCAGAAGTCGCGGATCGAGCAGCATCGGCGAGAACTCGACGGTCTCGGCCTCGAAGAAAAATCTGCGATGGAGCAGATCTCCTACATTCGACGCGAGTTGGAAGGCTTGCGGGAACTGCACAAGAAGCAGCTTGTTCCCTCCACCCGGCTTTTTTCGATGGAGCGGGAGCGCTCGCGCCTCGAAGGCGTGATTGGCCAGAATCTCGCCAACACAGCGCGGATTCAGGCGGCCATCGGTGAGATCGAGGAACAGATGGCGCTGGCGCGGCAGAAGTTCAACGAGGAGGTCGCGACGTCCCTGGTCGATGTTCGCCAGAAGCTCGCCGACGTGCAGGAGCGCGAGCGCGTCGCGGCCGACGTTCTCGAACGGGTCAATGTTCGCGCCCCACGCGCCGGCACCGTCCAGAACGTCAAGCTCACGACGCTCGGGCAGGTTGTGCGCGCCGGCGACGCGCTGATGGAGATCGTTCCCGACGACGAGGCCCTGATCGTCAGCGCGCAGTTCTCGCCCAACGATATCGACGGCATCTTTCACGGGCAGGCGGCAGAAGTTCGATTTCCGGCGTTCCATCTGCGAAACCTGCCACTGATGTCGGGACGAATCGAGACGATTTCCGGCGACCGTCTCATCGACGACAACCGCCAGCCTTACTTCCTTGCGACGATCTCCATCAATCGCATGGAAATTCCCGAAGAGCTGCGGACGCGGCTGCGCCCGGGGATGCCGGCCGAGGTGATCGCGGTGGCGGGCAAGCGCACCGTTGTCGAATATCTGATCGCGCCGATGCGCGACGCAATGAAACGAACGTTCCTCGAACGCTGAAGCCGCTCAGCCCCCATTCACCGCCCGCGATGACAGTCGGCTCGGGCACTGAACCGCTCCGGGTTTTCCGGAGGCTGTTTTGTCTGAGTCACGCCGCCATGGCGCGCTCCTCGTTCTGCGCATGGTAGCGCAGTTGGGCTTCGGCGGGCCGGATGTTTCCGATCGGCTCCAGCAGGCGGCGATGGTTGAACCAGTCGACCCATTGGAGGGTGTCGAACTCGACCGCCTCGACGTTGCGCCACGGTCCGCACCGATGGATCGCCTCGGCCTTGAAGAGACCGTTGATCGTCTCGGCGAGCGCGTTGTCGTACGAGTCGCCGACGCTGCCGACGGAGGGCTCCAGTCCGGCGTCCTTCAGCCGCTCGGTGTAGCGAATGCTCACATATTGCGATCCCCTGTCCGAATGATGCACGAGGCCGCCGCCGCGCGCCGGGCGACGTTCGGCCAAGGCCTGCTCCAGAGCGTCGAGGACGAAGCCGGCATGGGCGCTGCGGCTGACGCGCCAGCCGACGATGCGACGCAGTCAAGCTTGCGCAGACTGCGTAAACTTGTCTGCGTAGGCGTCGATCACGAAGGCGACGTAGACGAAGCCCCTCCACGTCGGAACATAGGTGAAGTCCGACACCCACAGCCGGTTCGGCGCCGGGGCATGGAACTGCCGGTTGACGCGGTCGAGCGGACAGGGCGCGCCCTTGTCGGAGATCGTCGTACGCATCGGCTTGCCGCGGATCGCGCCCTGCAATCCCGGCGATTTCATCAGCCGGCCGACCGTGCAGCGGGCGACCGCGACGCCCTCCCGCAGCAATTGCCGCCACACCTTGCGCACGCCGTAGACGCGGAAATTCTCCGTGAAGACGCGTTCGATCGCGATCTTGAGCACGGCGTCCCGCCGCGCCCGCGCCGGCAGCCGCTCCGGATCGCGGCGACGCGCCGCCGCCTCGCGATAAGTCGACGGGGCGATCGGCAACACCTTGCAGATCGGCTCGACCCCGTGGACCCTGC
>ERZ1645187.4806-NODE-4806-length-10745-cov-12.456501_pt1 | contig 10745 bp, 7 predicted proteins | sample MGYA00575352_ERZ1645187 | MGnify/ENA primary metagenome ERZ1645187 (study PRJEB40837, sample SAMN11349314) | freshwater sediment metagenome | isolation source: river sediment | host: Sediment | place: India: Wazaribad , New Delhi | collected 2017-02-21 ...
CGTCAAGCGCGCGCTCGAGCTCTCGGCCTCGGCGATCATCCTCGTCCACAACCATCCCACTTGCCCTTTTCGATCACGCTCAATCACGCCACATCATACTGAAACACAACAGTTTTTTCAATTGTCGTAGAGTCGGCAGTCATGGCATATTGGGGTCGGTTTTAGGGGGATCGAGCCCCTTTTTGACCCCAGTCGCCGACCCCACGAACCCGTCGCGCGACCCCACTTGGAAGCCGACGGAGAAGCCCAGTGCCAAGCCTTACAGATGGAGAAATTCGCAGAGCCCTGAAGCAGGTGGAAACGACCGGAAAGCAGCTCAGCCTCATCGACGGCGGCGGCCATGGAACCGGGCGCCTGATCCTCGTGATGAAGCCCATGCCTACGCGCGTGACCGCCGACTGGATGGCGCAGCAGTGGCGCGATGAAAAGCGGATCAAAAAGAAACTCGGCTCGTATCCGTCGATGCCCCTCAGCAAGGCGCGAGAGGTGTTCAACCGCGACTTCGCGGAGATGATCCAGAAAGGCCGCAGCATCAAGATTGCGGGCGATACGCGGCCAGGGACTGTCGCCGACCTCTTCGAGGCTTATGTCGCCTACCTCAAGGATGGAGGAAAGCCGTCATGGAAGGAGGCGGAAAAGGGCCTCAACAAGATCGCCGATACTCTCGGACGCAACCGCCCGGCCCGCGACATCGAGCCGGACGAGATCACGGCGATCATCCGCCCCATCTATGCGCGCGGCAAGCGTTCAATGGCCGACCATGTGCGAAGCTACATTCGGTCCGCCTTTAGCTGGGGCATCAAATCCGAGCACGACTATCGCTCCACCGCCGCACGTCGCTTCCGCCTGATCCATAACCCTGCCGCCGGTATACCGACCGAGCCCAAGACAGTCGGGACGCGCTGGCTGAGCGAGGAAGAGTTCGTTCGGCTCTATCGCTGGCTGGAATGCCCCGACACTCCGGTTCACCCCTCCTACCCACGTGCTGTCCAGATCCTCATGCTGACCGGACAGCGGGTCGAGGAAATCGCCCGCCTTCATGTCGATCAATGGGACGCCAGAGAGCGAATCATCGACTGGACCAAGACCAAAAATCTTCAGCCGCACGCCGTCCCGGTGCCGTCGCTCGCAGCCGAACTGATCGAGTCGATCGCTCCAAACGAATACGGATGGTTCTTCCCCTCCGCCAAAGACCCATCGAGGCCTGTCAGCCACGGTACGCTCTACAGCTTCATCTGGCGTCAGCGGGATCGCGGCGTGATCCCGCATGCAACCAACCGCGACCTCCGACGCACCTTCAAGACCCTGGCCGGCAAGGCCGGAGTCCCGAAGGAAATCCGCGACCGCCTCCAGAACCACGCCATGCAGGACATCAGCTCGAAGCATTACGATCGCTGGAATTACATGGTCGAGAAACGCGCCGGCATGGCAAAATGGGACAAATTCGTCCGCGCCATGCTCGCCAAGAAACGCTTGAAGGCCGCGGCATGAGCCTCCAGCGCCCCATGCCCACACCTCGCCGCTCCAAGGTCCGCGACCGTCCCGGCCCCGGAGTTGTCCAACAGGCTGTTGCCCAACCGTCCTTGACTTCACATAGCCTGGAGGCTATATGACTTGGGACGTTAAGCTGCATGATGCCTTCGAGGCAGAGTTTGCCGCTCTTGAGCGCGCCGTCCAAACCGAACTCCTGGCCGTCGCCAAGCTCCTTGGCGAATATGGCCCGCAGCTTGGTCGGCCTTACGTGGACACGCTCAACGGCTCCAAACATGCCAACATGAAGGAGATGCGCTTCTCCGCCGCCGATGGCGAATGGCGCGTTGCCTTCGCTTTCGACCCCGAGCGCAACGCGATCGTGCTGGTCGCGGGCGACAAATCGGGCGGCAGTCAGAAGCGTTTCTACAAGCAGCTCATTGCAAAGGCGGACAGCCGGTTTTCCGGACATCTGGAAAACCTGAAACCCGCAAAGAAGGGATGACCGATATGGGCCGGAGCCTGACCGACGTTATCGCCTCGTTGCCGCAGGATCAGCAGGCCGAGATCGAGACCCGCTATCAGCAGCTGCGGCAAGAGGTCGAAGGTCTGCGGGAGTTGCGCCAGATCGCTGGCAAGGCCCAGGAGGACATAGCGACCGCGCTGAACATCAAGCAGCCATCCGTCTCCAAGATCGAGAAGCAGGCCGACATGTATTTGTCGACCTTGCGCAGCTATGTGGAGGCCGTGGGCGGAAAGCTCGAGCTGATCGTCCAGCTTCCTGGTGCGCCGGCCCTTCGTCTCGACCACCTCGGAGACATCGCAGAAAATCACCGGCCAGCGCGTACCGTCGCGCGGCGGCGTGCCGTTGCGGGATCGTAGAGCCGCCCCAAGGACTTCATGATAATTGGAAGTGAGCAACCTGCGGATTGGAACCCGCAAACCCGTGTTGCGGGCAACGCGGTAAGGGGAAGTAGGAACAAGACCATGCGCATCGCTATCGGCTTGGCGTTGCTGGGGGCGCTGACCACTGCAACAGCGGCGAAGGCCGATCCCTGCAAAGCCATTCCCGACCGTGGCCCGATGCCGTCATATCTTCACCGCGGCGCACACTTCTCCGGCCCCGTCGTCTATGTCGGGGACGGTGATTCCCTGTGCGTAGCCGTGGGCTCAGGGCCAGCCAACTGGGTTGAGATCCGGCTGGAGGACTTCTACGCGCCCGAACTCCACTCCCCCTCCGGCCCCCGTGCCAAGGCGGCGTTGGAGAGAGTTGCCATGGGCCGCAACGCAGAGTGCATCGCCAATCACCGGTCCTACGACCGTGTGGTGGCCACCTGCCGGATCGGTGGGCGCTCCATCGGGAACCTGCTGAGAGCAACCGGGAGCATCGAAGGCGGGAACGGGCTCGACAAAGGCAAGCGGTGACGCTTCTGGAGCTATTCGCTGCGCTTCCGGTCCTGGATGTCAAAGCCGGGCACAGAAAGTCCGACGATCATGTCGATGAAACGCTTTGCCTCAGCGATGATTGCCTCGGCTTCATCAGCGTTGCTGAAGCGGCCTTGATGCACAACCTCGTTGCGCACCTTATTAATCTTCTCTGCTGAGACAATCAGCGCCTTGGCAGTTTTGCTCTTCTTGGGATGCGCAAAATAGATAGGCACGAACAACCTGTCGACCTTGCCACGCAATCCATTAGCCCAAAACAGGAACTGATCGACAATAGTAGCATCGAACTCAGTCTGCCTCGCCCACTCGTGCCTTATGGCGTAGTTCGCCGCGATCTCTGCTGCCGTCGAACATCTGACGATTGCCGCAGATGGTTCGTCGCGCAAGTGAAGTCCGGACAATTTATTCCATTGGGACTGCAATTTTTCCAGGTCCGACCGCTCGTTGTACGGTTTCTTCCTTTTCGCGCGGTGCGCCTCGCTTGCCTCTACCATATAGCCTCCCATGGCAATTCTAATCTTCAGGCTCGACCGACGGCGCCCTCTGCCGGCCGGTTGGCCAAAGGCTTGTGCCAGCGCCTCACCCCACCAATTCCAGATCTGCTGATGTGTTGGTTAGCAGCAGGCGGCGAAGCCGCGTCAGCATGTCGGTGCTGTTCGACACGTCGATGCTCGCGGTCTCCAGAATGGTGTCGTGTCCCGTGATGCGATGGCGGGCGTGAACCAGGTCTTCGGGACCGAGCCCCGGATGATGGGGATAGAGCAGCGTCAAGCGTGGGGCGTGATAGAGCTGCGCATAGGCCATCATCTGATAAACGTCGGCCTGCGAGACCCCTTGCTTGGGGTCATCGATGCGAGCGGAAATCCGCTTCCACTTGGTGTCGATGACGTGGGTGATCGCACCGCCCCGGCGGATCAGAATGTCGGGCTTGGTCTGGAAGAGCCCTCGCTCGCTATCCTGCGCGCTCAGGCAGAACAGGCGCCCGCCCTGCAACGAGACGGTCAGTTCTGTTCCCGCCAGCGCCCGGGCAATCAGCCGCCCGACATATTCTTCGAACAGCGCGTTCATCTCGAACAGCATCGCCGTGCCCTGACCCGCGCCGCCCGTGGTCGTCTGATAGCGGTCCTGCAAAAACAGGCGGGCCATGGCGAAGAGTTCCTGCCAGGACCGGTTGGTTCGATCGATGACGACCTCATCCCAGCGCAGTGCTGAAACCGGTACATCGGCAATGTCGGCGTAGACGAAGGCCAACTCTCGCAGACGTTGCTGGTTGGCACTGCGCCGTGAGACGCGGAGAAGACGTACCACGGCCGCCTTCGTGATCCGGTTGATGGCGATGTCTTCGGACAACAGATCGAACCGGCAGGCAAGGCGCGAGGGGTTGACCGCATGCCGGGTAAACTGGCGGGTGATGTCTAGCTGGCCGCGCAAGGTCGGCAAGTCTTCCTCGCGCTCGACATACCGACGCGGCATCCCCTTGCGCAGGGCCGTGGTCAGCTTGTCGCAAAAGATGCGGATCAGGATTTCGAGCAGAGTCTCGCGCTGCCAGGCGAGATCGGTGATGACGCCCAGGTCGATCTTGAGATCGAGCGCGACGGCCAGCATATGAACCAGGCGTTTGCGGATCGCAGCGTTCTGGTGATCGGGCGTTTCACCGGCCGCCACATCGATCTTGGGCAGTATCTCCAGGCTCGCATCGCCCGCCGCCAGAATCCCCACCACGCCGCGTGCGCGCAAGGCATGCCGGCCATGTTCGAGCACCCCGCTGCCGCCACGGCCAGCAAAAGCCGAGCGCGCTGCCAGACCCGCCAGCCGGTCGGCATGGTGGACCGGGATCTGCCCCTCGCCATCGCCATAGGCGAGCTTGTCCCATTCTCGAACCGTATAGGCAGGCATCAGGCTGCAAAGTCCGAGAAATCGAAACTGGCCTTCACACTCCAGCGCCGCTTGTCTCCACCCAGCTCATCATCAGCAAAGCCGGCCGGAGCCGGCAGACTCTTTGATTCGAGGAAATGGGCGCCGTTGGTGCCGTCGCCATCGCCGAGCACTGCGGCGACCTTCGACCAGTCCTCATAGAAATACTCGGCCAAAAGCGGGATGACCTTGTGGCGCATGACGTCCTCGACATCGGCGCGAGAGCTGCATCCGGTGAAATAGGCGTGACCGATCTGGTGCTCGCGATCGAAGAGATATTCGATCCGCTCGTTGAGAGAGTGCAGCAGCTTGCACAGATCTATCCCGTCGAGATTTTCCGCATCGAGCTTCCGGACCTCCAGCGCCCGGCGAAGCTCTGCAACGTCCGGCATCAGCTCGCGGAAGGTGAAGCGGCGACGCAGGGCGGTATCGAGCAGCGCAATCGAGCGATCTGCGGTGTTCATCGTGCCAATGATGTGCAGATTGGCCGGCACGCCGAACTCATCGCCTGAATATGGGAGATGCACCTTGATGGCATTGGGTTGCCCCAGACGCTTGTCCGGCTCCAGGAGCGTGATCAATTCGCCGAAGACCTTGGAAATGTTGGCCCGGTTGATTTCGTCGATGATCAACACGAAGGCCTCGCGCTCAGCGTCGGCGTCAGCCTCCTTGATCGCGCTGTTCATGTAGCGCTCGAGAGCCGGAATATTGAGGCGCTCCTTCCTCAGCCCGTAAAGCGACCGCATCGTGAAATTGCCGTCATAGATCTCGGTGACTGGCACGCCGGCAGCATCGTGCCAAAGCCAGCGAACGGCACGCCTGTGGCCATAGTTCCCCTCCGGCCGCGGATGATATTCATAGGGACCTGTCACCTCGCCTATGGCGCGGATCAACCGGTTCCCTTTCGACACGACAATGATGTCGCCCGGCTTGAGACGATTCCGAAACGTGTCGGTGATCGACACCTGACCAGACTGCAATGTGACCGGTCCTTCGATCGTGCCCCGCTCCTGGCACGTTTTCAGGATTTCCTCGGCATCCCCGTACTTCGGGTCGCTCCAGTCGATGTCTTCCCAGCTCAGCAGCGTGTAGCCACCATCGATCACTTCCTCGAAGAGTTCCTGATCGCCGGCGTCCCGGCTAAAGCCGACCGACATCTTGTAGATTTGGCGGCCATCACTCGTGATCCGCTTGCTGATCGCCGTCTTGCCCAATCCGGTCTCGGCCCGCTTCGCAATGCGCCGGAAAATCCCGGGCACCGTTTCCAGTCGGAACCCTGCTGACGTTGCGCCTTCATCGTCATCCGATCCGGTCATAGGCTGACGACCCTCGACAAAATCCTCATAGGCCATCGACTGGTGAAAGGTGACGAACTCGATCCGACCTTCGCCTGCAAGGCGGCGATATTCGGCCATCAGGGCATCGCGGTCATCGCGCAGAGGTTCGGCCGCACCATCGCCCAGACAGAGCCGCACGGCTTCCCAGGCCGTCGCATAGGTCTTGCCGGTTCCCGGCGGGCCGTAAAGGATGAGGTTGGTGGCGGCGGGCATCGCGGTGGTGGGTGCAAGCGTCATGGTTGGGTGCCCTTCTGCCGAGGCGAGCTGATAGGTAAAAACGGTGGAACTGCTGGGATTGGGCAGGGTGTGCGTCGGCGGCGGAACCTGGGCGCATTGCTGGAATTTCTCGCTCCCGAGCGCGCTGCAAATGGCCGGATGCCGGTCGAGTACACCCATGTCGTGGCCGAGATCGCCGGCGCGGATCGCAATCTCGCTCGCGCCGTTCTCGCGGGCCGGCTCGACATAATAGTTGCGTGCGCATAGCCGGATGCGGTCGGCATCGCCGATCAGATGCTCGTACCGCTCTGGCGGCGTGACCGGCGCATCATCGCTATCGACGATGATATAGCCGACGTTATGGAGTTGGGCGGCGGCATCTGCCTTCTGTCCCCAACCGCCGTTGAGCTGCGTCTTGCCGCGTAGGAACCCGACGATCGGCTTGGACGGGTAGAGCCGATTGGGCCGGTCGCGTGTCGAACGGACCCAATAGTCACGCGGCTCGCCAAAGGCATCGAAGATGGAGCTGTGCTCCTTCGACTGGCGGTAGCTGTCATAGGCGTCCATCGCCGCCTCGACCGCCTCGCGCGAAAAGGCAGTCGTGTCCTCTTCCTTGTAATTGTGGACGATCCAGAGCGCGCTTTGCACATCGATCATGTCGCGCGGCGCCAGGCCTCGATCCGCGAAAGCGCGCCGGACCGCCTGCATGAAGCGCCATTCGTCGCGATAGGTGTCGGCCATCGACGCATGATCGGGAAACCGGCGACCCAAGGCTTCCCGCCAGAGGTCCTGGCGCACGGAATGGCGAATATAGATGCCATCGTCAGGGGCGAGATGGAGGAACATGAATTCAGCTATCTGGCGTGCCGGATCTGGCTTGCCGTCTGGAACCGCTGCGATCCATGCGTTGACGAAAGCTTCCAGGGCGGCCGCGTGGCCGTCCGGCGCACCAAGCGCGGCGTCGACCAGCGTTCGCAAAGCCGGCCAGAGCTTTTCGCGATCGGCGTCGCCCTTGGACGACATCGGCCAATAGGCACGCCATTGCAGCAGATTGCTTTTGACGAGCGCGGCGTTGACGGCGTCGGCCAGCGCCTGATCGGAATCGGCCTGCGGGATCGCGGCCTTGAGCTCGGCTGCGATCTCCAGCTTGTAGGTCCGTTCCGCCTCGTCGAATTGCGGATCGGGTAGATCGAAGCGGTCGAGCGCGGGAAAGAAATGACGCAACTGCTCGATCCAGCGCGTGACCGCCGCCGGATTGAGCACCAGCTCATCGTCGGACTGCAACAGCACGCCGATCAGCCGGCGCAGGGCCTCGGCGCTGTCGATCCGCACGACAAAGCAGTCAGTATCGCCAAAGGACCAATCGCGGCTAAGGGCGGAATGCCGCCCGCCATCCTTCATACCGCTTTGATAGGGGCGCACCTCGGTGGCAAAGCCGTTTGCTTCGACCAGATCGCGCCACTTCACATCAAGAAAGACGTTGGCCGGATTCTGAATTTCCCACAGCAGACGCTCGCCTGCGCCAAATTCAAAGGACGCCATCTTCTTGGTGACGCCTTCGCCGGGGCGCAGACCCGAACCTCGGAGCACATCGAAAAGCGCTCGTCGCAGCGGTATGGGACGTTCCTGCTCATTTTCATCGAGGCGCGCCTCGAAATTCGTCCACATTCAAAGAACTCCAAACTCAGGCAATGCGCACAGCGTATTGACGAGGCGCATCTGTTCGACGGTGTCGCATTTGGCTTCGCGCAGCCGCGGCGCGCCGAAGACGAGCGCCAGGCCTTTGGCGCGCGAGACGGCGACGTTGATGCGGTTGAGCGAGAACAGAAAATCCATGCCGCGCGGCGTTTCCTCGACCGACGACGCGGTCATGGAAACCAGGCAGACAGGCGCTTCCTGACCCTGGAACTTGTCCACCGTGCCGACACGGATGGCGGCGGGCAAGGCATCCTGAAGGGCGTTGACCTGTGCATTGTAAGGCGCGACGACGATGATGTCGGCGGGACAAACGGGGCGCGTTGTCCCATCCTTGTCAGTCCAGGTTCCCGTCAGCAGATCCGTGATCGTCGCCTCAATGGCGGCGACCTCCTCGGCCGCGATCTGGGCATTGCCCTCATGCGCGACCGGCACCCAGAAAGCGCCGGCTTCGGGACCGCCCGTCCCGCCTATGGCCTGGACGGCAGTATCAGGGGCGCTGGCAAGCCTGCTTTCATAGACCTGCCGCGATATGAACGCGCAGACATCGGGATGCATCCGGCGCGAAACCGGCAGGAAGATGCCGCGATCGGGCGGGATGGTGGCGTGATCGCCCAGCATCCATTCCAGGCACGACAGGTTTGCCGGATCGGGATGCGCGCCCTGGATGACCTGCGGCAATTGACGCGGATCGCCGACCAGCACGATGTTGCGCGCACACCGGCCCATGGCGACCATGTTGGCGAGTCCGACCTGCCCGGCTTCATCGACGAACAGCCAATCGAGCGCCTGCTCCTGTTCGGGGCGGGCAAAGAAAAAGGCCGTGCCACCAACTACGTCGGCTCGGCTCCATAAAGGATCGTCATTGGCGGTGGAGCGGATAACGCCGGCAAAATTATCCGGATAGCCATCCTCGCCGCTGCCGACCTTGTGAGCGATGCACAGGCCACGGACAGCATCGCCATCTTCCTGCGCGGCGAGGCATCCCATCAGCACATTGCGGATGGCCTCATGGCTGTTCGAGGCAACGCCGACGCGGTGGCCCTGGCGCACCAGCGACAGGATCGCCCGGGCGGTGACATAGGTCTTGCCGGTTCCCGGTGGTCCCTGGATCGGCAACACGGTGCCGTCCATGGCGACAATCGCCGCGATCGTGCCCGTCAGCGGATCAGCGCCATCCAGCAGATCCGCACGCGCGCCCGTCACAAGACGCGGCGCGGCGCGCGCCAGCAGATCATCGATCGCGGTCAGGCGGCGTGCGCCGCATTGATCCTCGATCACGTCGTGCAAAGCCGCGGCAATGACGTCCGTATTCAACGGCCAGTCGGGATGTAACGTCAGGCGGTCAGCCAAAAGATGGGCTTTGGCAGGGCCAGCCTTGACCGCGATGATCCGGGTGGTGCGATCCAGTTCCTCGATGCTGATACTGGCCGGCGGCCCGTCGACGACCGGGACTGTCGCACTGCGGCCAGCACGCAGCTTGGTTTCCTGCGGAGGAAAGCAATAGCGGCGCATCATCGAACGCTTGACCGGTTCGGCGGGGCTGATCGCTTCCAGGCCGGCCAGCGCGTCGAGATCGTCGATCAGTTCATCCTCGTCCTTGCCGGCGCTGTCGAAAACCGCCCATTGCGCCGGCTTGGCCTCGCGCTTGTGGAACAGGCCGAGGTTGAACAACATGTCCTGTCGGTCCTGCGGCAGGTCGGTCGCGGCGAGCTTCGCGCGCAGGGCCTGCGTATCGGCGTCTTCCTCGACCTCCTTGTCACCGGCATCCGCTGCCAGGATCGGCCATGGCGCGGCCGGCCGGATGCTGACTAGCCAGTCGCGCAACTCCTCGGTCGAGATACAGTCAATGCGATTGTAATCCTCGATCTCATCGAGAATCTGCTGCTCGCCGGTTTCGCGCCAGCGCTCATAGGCCACGACCGAGCCGCCCGCCGTTTTCACCTCCCCATCGCGCTTGCGCCCATAGAAAGCTTCCATCGACTTGATGGAGTAGTTGGCTTCCGAGCCGATGAGCGCGCCGCGCACCACTGCAAAGAGATCGACAAAGCGCCGCTCGCGCAGCAAGCGGTCAAGAAAGGCCTCACCGATCCCGTATTTGGCGGTCAGCCGCCGCAAGGCGGTGATCTCGTAAGACGCATAGTGATAGATGCGTGCCTGGGGAAAAGTGGTGAGCCTTTCCCGGAAGAAATCGAGCAGCTCGGACAAGGCCTGGGCTTCGGCGGCATGGTCATGCGCCCAGAAGGCCTTGAACTGGCCGTCTAGCCAGACGCCGTGCAGATATTCGAGACCGCCTTCGTAATGTGGGTCGCCCTCAATATCGTAGAAGATGTCGCCCGGCTGGGGCTCCGGCAGCAGATCGAAGCCCTTGCCCGGATCGGGCAAGCGCAGCTCAAAGGCGGGCGCTCCCGTTTTGCGGGCATGTTGCAGACGGGCCTGCATCACCAGACGCGCCCGTGTGTTTTCGGCCATGCCGCGGATCGGATGGTCGAGCCCGGCCAGAGCCTCCATCGTCGTGATGCCGGATGCTTCGAGTTTTTTGACCTGGCCGCGGCTGATATTGGCGACGTTGAACAGGCTGTCCTCAGTCTGCCAGAGGCTCTCGCAGTGATCGCCCCAGCGGCAAAGCCCACAATCGGCACAAGGGATCGGCCGGGTCGGCGCCGG
>ERZ1645187.4807-NODE-4807-length-10745-cov-4.527689_pt1 | contig 10745 bp, 9 predicted proteins | sample MGYA00575352_ERZ1645187 | MGnify/ENA primary metagenome ERZ1645187 (study PRJEB40837, sample SAMN11349314) | freshwater sediment metagenome | isolation source: river sediment | host: Sediment | place: India: Wazaribad , New Delhi | collected 2017-02-21 ...
AAGGACGGCGAGCGCGTGGAAGTTTTCCTGGAATGATCTGACCCTTGAACTCATCAAAAAACTGGAGATTGGCTCCAGTTTTTTTTTGTTGCATTACGCCGCTTCGACGGCTTCAATTTCCGGGAAGAATTGCCGCAGCGTGCCTTCGACCCAGCCTTTCAGGGTCATGGGCGAAAGCGGGCACCCCAGGCAAGCGCCGCCCAGGCGGACTTTGACAATTCTTCCGTCAAAGGAAACAAATTCGACCCCGCCGCCGTGATAATGGGCGATGTAGGCGTCCAATTGTTCAATCAGGCCGCGAATTTGGTCTTCGATCGGAAAACCGGGAATGGCTTGCGGTTCGCTCATAGCTTATCCATCCTATTCCAGTATTCGTTATTTTTTGTCCACGCCATTGGTCAGGATGTTGAGCACTTCGCGGTGCGTGCTGTTCAAGCGCTCAGAAATCAGGCTGGCCAAACGATCCAGTAATATTTTACCTGTTTCCGGGTGTTGGCTGCAAAACTTCTGGAGGGAATCTTTGCGAATGCAAATCGCTTCGCCGGGTTGGGTGACGACTGCCGCGGAGGTATAGGCTTCGCGGCCCAGGGCAGCCGACCAGCCAAAAACGCCGCCCGGATGGATGCGCGCCACTACCAGGGGCGGGCCATCGTACGGCTTGTACTGGATGACGACTTCCCCTTCTTCCAGGATGTACAGATAATCGGCGAATTGGCCTTGCTGGAAGATGACTGCATCCTGCTCGCAGGGAATCTGATCCAGAATCGGGTAGATTTCTGTGATCTGCTCAGGCGTGAAGCCCTGGAACAACAACAGCTCTGTAAATCGATGTAAGAACATTTCAGGTATCTTAATGAAACCAGGCCCGGGATTGTAGTGGCAAAACTCCTCTTTGCGGAGACAAAGCTCACGCCACATATTACAGTCGAAAAGATGCGCTTATGACAAAAATGATTGACTGCCCTGGCTTATTAGATTATTATCTAATGCCTATGGTCAATCTGAACCACCACTCCGGCAGCGCGTATGATTTCTTTGTCAGCCTGTATGTTCTGCACCATCCCGATGAATTCGGCCTGCGTCCCTCGTGGGCTGCGGGCGTGCGATCGCGGCTTCCGGCGGACCAGCGTGAGGTTCTCGACCGCGCCAGGTTCCTGCGCGTGCCGTTAACCTGGCTGGATTCGCTGCCCCTGGATCATCGGAATGCCCAGGAGATGCTCATGGCGCTGGCTGGCTTGCCGGCGAGCGCACGTTTGCAGGCGCTTCACCTGCCCTTCGACCCATCGCCGGGATTGAACGAGGTGTTGACCGGAATTGCAGCCCGGGGAAGCTGGGACGCGGCTGACCTGGATGCGGTTCGCGCGGCGTATGCGCGCCGTCATCTGATGCTGGGTAGCGAGGATTTGCAGGCATTGTGCGCGGCCTGGGCACAGCCGGCGATTTTTGGGGATCACTATTTGAGAGCATTGAATACCTATTACCAGGTATTTTTCAAGGAAGAAGAAGAGCGCATTCTCCCGCTGCTGGAGCGCGGAATGGAACAGGCCCGCTTGCTGGCCGGCAGGCTGCCGGTTGCGGAAACGGTTGAAATCCTGTCGCGCGGGGTGCAATTGCCGCAACTGGATGAATTGGTTGAACTGGAATTGGTACCTTCTTATTGGGCCAGCCCGCTGATTTTCTTTGGGCGGACGGGGCCAGGGCGGGCGGTGTTTCTCTACGGCGTGCGCTCCGGGCCGGCCGGTCTGGTGCCTGGGGACGCTGTGCCGGATGGACTGGTGCAGATTCTTAAGGCGCTGGCTGACCCCACCCGGCTGCGTATTTTGCGCTACCTGGCGCAACAGCCGCTCACGCCCGGCCAGCTTGCGCGGCGGTTGCGGCTGCGCGCGCCCACAGTTGTGCACCATTTGCGCGAATTGCGCCTGGCCGGGCTGGTGCAGGTGGCATTGCAGGCAGAAGGGGAAAAGCGTTACGCTTTGCGGCGCAACGCCGTGGATGAGCTGCACCCGCTGCTGGATCAGTTTCTTTCCGGCAGTCAGGACGCGGCGGATGAAGATCTGGCGGGGCAACCTGGAGGTGAGATTGAATAGACCGGAAGGACTGACCCGCCTGGGGCGGGTATTGCGGGTTTACATCGACCGGGTGAGCGCTTTTCACCCCAACGCGCGCTTATATCTGGTGAGCGCGGTGATCTCCGGCGCTTCGATGGGCGTTTTCCGCCTGTTGTTTAATTTTTACGTGCTCAGCCTGGGCTTCGATGAAGAACTGCTTGGCAACCTGGTGACCACCAGCAGCCTGACCGCTCTGCTGGTAGCGCTACCAATGGGCTATGCGGCTGATTTTCTCGGGCGCAAGAAATCGTTGATTGCCGGTACCAGCTTCTCCGGCGGCGCAATATTGCTGATGGTGCTGTTCCCATCGGTGCCGATGTTTATCGGCGCCAACGTGCTGCTGGGCTTTGCGCAAAGCCTGGCGGGCGTAACCATGGGGCCCTTCCTGATGGAAAATTCCAGCGACAAGGAGCGCACCTACCTGTTCAGTTTCAGCTCGGGTTTTCAAACCGCCTCGGCCTTTGTGGGCAACTGGATTGGCGGCTACCTGCCCACCTGGCTGGGCAGCGCGCAGAATGTTTCGGCTACCAGCACGCAGGCTTATGGCGGCTCGCTGCTGGTGATTGCCGCGGCCGCGCTGACGGCATTGGTGCCGCTGTTCTTCCTGCGCACCCCGCGGCTGACCCAGGACCAGCGCTCGTTTTTCGCGCCCATTGCTTATTTTCGTAAGCAGCCCGCGCTGCTGGGTAAGCTGATCCTGCCCATGCTGGTAACTTCCATCGGCGCGGGATTGATCATGCCTTTCATGAACATATTCTTCCGCCAGGTGCACCACCAACCCGATACCGTGATCGGTTCCCTGTTCGCCTGGGGCTCGCTGGCGATGGGCATTGGCATCCTGCTGGCGCCGCCGCTGGCCGATCGGATGGGGAAGATTCAACTGGTGGTGATCACCCAGGGGTTGTCGATTCCATTCCTGGTCATGCTTGGGTTTGCGCCCTGGTTCGGTGCGGCCGTAGTGGCCTATTACATCCGCCTGGCGTTGATGAACATGAGCGGGCCGGTGTATCAGACCTATGTCATGGAAAAAGTGGAACCATCGGCGCGCGCGACCGTAGCCAGCCTGGTGAGCATGGCCAATAATTTCGGCTGGGCTTTCAGCCCCACCATTTCGGGCTGGTTGCAGGTGAAATACGGGTTTGCTCCGGCCTACCTGGGCACAATTCTCATGTATGCGTTGTCGGTGTACTTATACTGGCGATATTTTCTGTACAAACCGGGCACTCAATCCAGGAAAAATGTCACTTTTCTAAGGGCTGAGCATCCAAATGATTGAATGAAGTTTCACAGGAGATATGAATAAAAATGGAAATGGTTATCGATTTTCCCGGCGGCGCGCGTGTGGATGCACACTTTGGACCCTATGAAGTGAAGACCGACCAGCCCACCCCGTTTAGCCCGGGCAGCGCTCCCACACCCTTCGCGGTTTTTCTCGCCTCCATTGGCACCTGCGCGGGGATTTACGTGCTGGGTTTTTGCCAGCAGCGCGGCCTGCCGACCGAAGGCATCCGCATCGTGCAACGCGTTCAATCCAACCGTTTGACCGGTATGACAGAGCACATCGATCTCGAGATACAGGTTCCGCCCAGCTTCCCGGAGAAGTATTACGGTGCGCTGATCCGCTCGGCGGACCAGTGCAAGGTCAAGAAGACGCTGGAGACCCCGCCGACGTTTAAAGTGTTTACACAGGTTGTCGGCTAAGGTTCGCGGGCGAGAGATTTCAAATCTGGTTTCCGATTGGAAGCCAGAATTTTTATTTTTTTCTGGGTGAAGCATCATTTTATTTGACATTTTTTCGTCAAGTGCTATCCTTAATGAAATTATTCACAGTTCACATAAGGAGTGCTGAGATGAAAGGGAATGAACAAATCCTTCAGATGCTCAATGACGAACTGGCCGATGAATTGACGGCTGTGAACCAGTATATTGTGCATTCTGAAATGTGTGCCAACTGGGGGTTGGAGAAGCTGCATGATGCCGTGGAAAAACGCGCCATTGAGGAAATGAAGCACGCTGAAAAGCTCATCGCTCGCATCCTTTACCTGGAAGGCCGACCGGTTGTGAGCAAGCTCAACCCGATGCACATTGGCGGCGAAGTGGCCGAGCAATTGCACAACGATTACCAGTCGGAACAGGGCGCGGTGAAATCCTACAATGCGGCGGTGCAACTGGCCGCCAGCCTGGGCGATAACGGCACCCGCACGCTGCTGGAAACGATTCTGAATGACGAAGAAGCCCACATTGATTGGCTGGAAGCGCAGCTTGACCAGATCCAACTGATGGGCATCGAGAACTACCTGGCGCAGCAGGTGCGTTAATTTATTCTAGAAAATAACGCACAATTCGCCGGCTCGCCCGGCGAATTGTGCGTTTCTTACCAACGATCCCAGTGGACCACCTGATCGAAGGACTGCCGGCCGCCGGCTTTGGGCGGCCGGGTGAGTTTTTCACTTTCCAGCGGGTAGCCAAAGGAAATGCAAATGCGCAGGTGGTATTCGGCCGGAAAACCGAGCAGCGCGCGGGCTGCTTCGGGCTCGTAGATGCTGGCCAGGCAGGAGCCAATGCCCAATTCCCAGGCGGCCAATTGCATGTAAGCGGCTGCCTGGCCGATGTCAAACATGATCTGGAAGCGTTCAGCCGGGTCGGGATGGACGATGGCCACGCCCAGCGCTGCGCCGGCCAGGTGCCCGGCCCAGGCGCCGAGCTGTCCGAGCGATCCCAGGGTGGCGCGGTCCTGGATGGCGATGAAATGCCAGGGTTGGGTGTTTTTGGAGCTCTGCGCCCGGCGGCCGGCGTTGAGAACGGCGTGGATATGTTCAGCCTGGAGCGGCACCGGCTGAAATTCGCGCACGGCGCGTTTGAGACGGATGGCTTCGGAAACGTTCATAATACCCTCCAGTGTCTTCAAGGATCAAGCCTGATAACTGCCATTATTACTATTTTTTTAATGATTATCGTTGGCTGCTTTATCCTTGCCGGCCTGGCGCTGGTGAAAGAATTGCGCTGCCGCCAGGCAGCCCAGCATGATCAGCGCGCCCAGCGGCAGCAGCAGTGCGCCGACGCGCGGGCCTTGCGCTTCCATGATGACGCCCAGCAGCCAGGGGATGACCATGCCGCCAACGAACCCAACCGCCATAGCCAGGCTGGTGGCTGAGCCGGAAGCGCCGGGGAATGCCGCAGTGATGACCGCCAGGGTGGTCGGGAAGGTGGGGCCCAGGCCCAGGCCGAGCAGCACGAAGCCCAGGAAGGACAGCGGGGTATTGCCCGTGCTGGCCACGATGAGCAGCCCGCCCAGAAGCGCGATGGATAAGCATGCTTTGAGCAGGGCGCCGGTGGACCAGCGCACCCCCAGGAGCGCCCCCAGCATCCGGCCGGCGGTGAAGGCCAGCCAGAATGCCGAGGCCGCCAGGGCGGCGTTGGCAGCCGCCAGCGGGGTGGTCTGCAACATGTAGGTGGTCACCCAGCCGCTGGCCCCGTTTTCGGTGCCAATGTAAACCAGCAGCATCAGGCTCAGGATCCACAAAACCGGCGAGCGCAGGAACTGGGTTTTGCCGGCAGGTGATGGCTCGCCGGGTTCAGCCGCGTCCTGCTGGTTGGAGCTAAACCTCCTGAAGAAAAACGGCAGCAGCAGGATTTCAAGCCCGCCGCCCAACCATAAGGCCGTCAGCGAACTGCCCGACAGGCGCAGTGAAAGCCCGGCAATGGCCGGCGCGATGAATGCCCCAATGCCGAAGAACATGTTGATCAGGTTTAACGCCGAGGCGCGCCGGTGCGGAAATAAATTGGAAACGGTAACGTTGATGATCAGCGCGATCACGCCGTACCCCAGCCCGGTCAGAAAGGCAGATGCCAGCGCGGCGGGTAGCGCGCGCGCGAACGCCACGCCGGTGATGCCCGCTCCGACCATCATCAAACCTGCCATCAGCGGCCAGCGCGGACCGAGCCGGTCGAGCAGGGGCCCGGTGAACACCTGAGCGGCCAGGGACCCAAAGAACATTCCGCTGAACAGGCTGCCCACGGTAGCCAGCGTGCTACCCGTGTTGCCGGCCAGCTCGGGCAGAGCCGGGCCGATGGCTGCGTTGATCACGCCCAGGCCAAAGAAACTGGCGCAGGCAAGCGCAAGGATGACGGTGGATTGTGGATTTTTCAAGGAGTGCATCCTGATGGATGGTTTTGATCTGGAAGATTGCTTTTTATTGTACCGCTGAACACCGAGGGTCATAAGACCACAGGCGGCGGTTAAATCAAACAGCCGGCTGCGCCAGCCGGCTGTTTGATTTAACGTTGTGCAAACGGTCACCTGCGGCGGCTGTACCACCCGCTGATCCCCAGGAGCAGGGATGCACCGATAACCGCCACCAGGAAGCTGAGCCAGCTCCAGGTAATGGTGAAGCTCGATCCGGTCAGCAGCCCGTACAGGAAGCCGCCGATGATGGCGCCCAACACGCCGATGATGATGTTGGCAAAGCAGCCCATGCGCGAATTGCGCCCGGTGACCAGGCTGGCGGCCCAACCGGCCAGCGCGCCGAAAATGATCCAGGATAACAATCCCATCAGGTTTCCTCCTCGGTAAGGTGATAGTCCTATTGGATTTCAAAACAAATTGTAACAGTCATCCCGGATGACGGCGGCATTCTTTAACCCGAGTGCCCATTTCCCTTAGCAACCTCCGGCGAGTTGCGGTGTTTACATAGTTTAGATACTTGCCTGATCACCCGCAGCGCCGATACCATCGCAGAGCACTCCACGCTGGCGCAGCCGGTTCCAAAATTGACGGTGAATAGATGCGTTCGCGTGAGGCCAATCTTGCCTGGGGGAGGGTTGGCGGACCGGTTGCATCCATTTTCAAAACGGCAGCCTCCGGAACCAGGGTGTGCAGGCGGAAACCTCAGGCGCGTGCCAGGTTTGGCAGCGCCGATTGCCTGGAGAAAACAACTATGCTTGACCCAAAAGCAATTGCGATTGTTGGAGTGGGGGCGGTTCTGCCGGATGCTCCGGATGCGGCTTCGTTCTGGCGCAACATACAGGCTGGCCGCTATTCCATCACCGAAGTGCCGGCCGACCGCTGGCGCACGGATTTATATTACCATCCGGATCCCAGTCAGCCGGATAAGACCTATACCAAAATTGGCGCGTGGGTGCGCGATTTTCGCCTTGAGCCGCTCAAACTTGGCCTGGCGATCCCGCCACGCGTGCTGGACCAGATGGATTTTGCCCAACAATGGGCGATCGCGGCTGCCTATCAGGCGCTGAACGATTATGGGTATCCGCAGCGGGCACTCGATCCTGTCCGCACGGCAGTCATCCTGGGAAACGCTTCCGCGGGCGAGAACCATTACATTTCAAGTTTTCGCATTCGCCTACCGGAATACACCGATGCTTTAACGTCCACTGCGGCCTTCCGCGCGCTGCCAGCGGATGCTCAGCGGGCCTTGCTGGAAGGGCTGCAAGCGCAGATCGACGCGCGCCTGCGCCCGATCACCGAAGATACCATGCCGGGCGAGCTTTCCAACATCATCGCCGGGCGGGTGGCCAACGTGTTCAACCTGGGCGGCGCCAATTATGTCACCGACGCAGCCTGCGCCTCATCGCTGGCGGCGCTGCAAAATGCCATGGACGGATTGGTCGCCGGCCATTTCGACGCGGTGCTGGCGGGCGGCGTGGACCGCAACATGGGTCCTGAGGGGTTTGTCAAATTCAGCAAAATTGGCGCGCTCAGCCCGGACGGGTCGCGGCCGTATGCCGACGGCGCCAATGGCTTTGTAATGGGTGAAGGCGCAGCCATCTTTTTGCTGAAACGCCTGGCGGATGCCGAGCGCGACGGCGACCGGATTTACGCCGTGATCCGTGGGGTGGGCAGCAGCAGCGACGGCAAGGGCAAGGGCATCACCGCGCCCAACCCGGTCGGGCAGCAGCGTGCCATAGAGCGCGCCTGGCGCAACGCCGGCCTGGATCCGCGCAGCGCGGCGTTGATTGAGGGACACGGCACGTCCACCCGGGTGGGTGACGTGGTGGAGGTGGGCAGCCTGAACGCAATTTTTGGCGCGCTCGACCTGCCAACCGGAAAGATCGCGCTGGGCTCGGTGAAATCCAACATCGGCCATCTCAAGAGCGCTGCCGGCGCGGCCGCGCTGCTTAAAACGATTTTTGCATTGCGCGAGCAGGTGCTGCCGCCCTCGATCAATTTTGAGCGGCCTAATTCCAACATTGATTTTTCACATTTGCCCTTCCGGGTGAACACCGTGGCGCGCCCGTGGGAAAAGAAGGATGGTGAAGTGCGCCGCGCCGGAATCAGTTCTTTTGGTTTTGGCGGCACCAATTTTCACCTGGTGGTGGAGGAACACATCCCCGGCCTGTTGACCAGTGACCGGTCGGTCTTTCCTGCGGTGGAACTCAAACCTGCGCAGGCTGCGGAAGTGCAGCCCGCCGGGCAACCCCTGCCGGCCTTCTATCGCGGCCTGCTCTTCCTGAGCGCCGATTCGACGGCTGAATTGAAGCTCCAACTGGAAAAAACCCTGGATTCAGCCCGCCAGGGTCAGCCGCCCGAACAGCAGGTCCCCACGCCCGCGGCGCTGGCGCGCAGCGAGCGCCTGGCGATGGACTTTGACAATCTTGATGAGTTAATTAAACGCGGCGAGAAGACGCTGAAAGCTTTTGAGAGCAATTCGCCGGCCGCCTGGAGCGCGCTGGGGGCGCATGCGGTTTACCGCGGCAGCGGACAGGCCGGTAAACTGGCTTTCCTCTTTCCCGGTCAGGGCAGCCAGTATGTCAACATGCTCAAAGACCTGTGCGAGGTGGAGCCGCTGGCGGCGGACACGTTCCGCGAGGCGGACGAGGTCATGACGCCCATTTTGGGACGCCCGCTGACCAGTTATATCTACGTGGACGGCGACCCGGACGCGATCGCGCAGGCTGAAAACGCCCTGAAAAACACCGAAATTACCCAACCCGCCGTACTGACGGCCAATGTGGCGCTGCTGCGGTTGATGAAAAAGTTCGGCTTTGAGCCCGACCTGGTAATCGGGCACAGCCTGGGCGAATACGCCGCCCTGGTGGCGGCGGGTGTGCTGTCCTTCCCGGAAGCGCTGGAAGTGGTCAGCGCGCGCGGGCGGGAAATGTCGAAGGTTTCAATGGAGGATAACGGCTGCATGGCAGCCGTCTCCGCGCCGCTGGCTGAGGTTGAACGCATTCTCAAGACCATCGACGGTTATGTGGTGCTGGCCAATATCAACAGTCCCCTGCAATCGGTGATTGGCGGTTCAACCGCCGCGGTGGACGAGGCCCTGGCGGCGTTCCAGGCGGCCGGCTTCCAGGCGGTCAAGATACCGGTATCGCACGCTTTTCACACGCAGATCGTCGCGCCGGCCAGCGAACCGCTGCGCCGGGTGATCGCGCGCATGAACGTGCAGCCGCCGCGCATCCCGGTGATCGCCAACGTGACCGGCGGGTTGTACCCGACCGGCAAGGAAGAGATTCTCGACATCCTGGCCCGGCAGGTGGCTTCGCCGGTGCAGTTCATCCGCGGCGTGCAGACCCTGTATGAGCAGGGTGCGCGCGTATTTGCCGAAGTCGGCCCCAAGCGCGTGCTGAACGCGCTGGCAACCGATATCCTCAAAGCAACCGAAGGCGTCACCATTGTGGCGACCAATCACCCGCGCAAGGGCGCGCGCACCAGTTTCAATGAAGCGTTGGCCGGTTTGTACGCGGCCGGGGTGGGGCCACGGGCCAATGTGGAGCAACGGGAGCGGCCGGTGGAGATCTCGCCGGTTGCCACCGTGGAACCGGATGCCGTTTCCGACGGCCGCCTGCCGCTGACCGGGTCGGTGGTGATCACCGGCGCGGGGCTGGGGTTGCCCGGACGCGGTAAGCATGTTTTTGAGGAAGACAACGTGGCGCGCATCCTGCGCGGCGAGCAAATGATTGAACCGCTGCCGGGTGAGGCGCGCGCTGCCATGCTGGAACGGCGCGTGACCCGGCTGGTGAAGAGCGAGGCCGGCGCGCAGATGGTGACGATCGACTCGCTGGATCAGACGGTGAAACTGGCCGGGCAGAGCGGCGACTTTGACCTGGCGGCCGAATTCGGTGTGCCGCTCGAGCGCGTGGAGGCGACCGATATTTCCACCCAACTGGCCATTGCGGCCGGCGTGGAGGCGCTGCGCGACGCGGGCATCCCGCTGGTGATGCGCTACAAGCGCACCAGCACGGGCTCGTTCCTGCCCGACCGGTGGATGCTGCCGGAAGCGCTGGCGGACGAGACCGGCGTGATCTTCGGCTCAGCTTTCCCGGGCGTGGAGCGGTTGGCGGAAGAATCGGCGCGCTTCTCGGAACACCAATCGCTGACCAACCAACTGGCGGAGGTGCGCGCCATGCAGGCCCAATTCGCGGCCCAGGTGGAAGTGCAGCAGGCATTAGAAGGGCGCGCCCGGGAGCTGGAAGCCCAACTGGTGAAGCTGGATTACCACTTCGACCGGCGTTTCATTTTCCGTATCCTGGCAATGGGGCACTCGCAATTTGCCGAATACATCGGCGCGCGTGGGCCGAATACTGCGGTCAATGCGGCTTGCGCTACGACCACGCATGAGTTAAGCATTGCCGAAGACTCGATTCGCTCCGCGCGCTGCCGCCGCGTGGTGATCA